>Ga0307488_10000609_pt1 | contig 29707 bp, 15 predicted proteins | sample SB02metaG_FD_202248 | JGI IMG/M metagenome (GOLD analysis project Ga0307488, IMG submission 202248) | Sea-ice brine microbial communities from Beaufort Sea near Barrow, Alaska, United States - SB 0.2 | ecosystem: Environmental > Aquatic > Marine > Coastal | place: USA: Alaska | collected...
CCATGTCAACCCAGTAGAGTTTAAAGTTCTCTGGATCTCTTACAAAGATTTGATCTCCGTATTTCACTACGTTTCTAAACATTTTAAACATACGAGTATCAAACTCGTTAAGTTTACACCATTGTTGTAACTGTTTAGTTAATAGTTCTGTTTCATGCGGAGTTGGTTCATCTTTAAATGATAAAGAGAAAGGTGTTTTATTGTGATCGTTGCGTTGAGTACTAAACTCTGCTATAATGTCTAAACATGCGTTAATCTCAGCATCGACATCCATCATCTCGTATTGATTGTATCGTTCTATTCTGTTTGGATGTCCTGTGTAAACTTCAGGGAGTCTACTCATATAGTTTTTATAACCGAAATCAGTGTTTGAATAGCCGGCGTCTGATGCGCCGCCTCCGTTCCAACTGCCAGAGTTGCTATTGCCACCAGATATAGGGCTTGACACTCCGCTTCGATTTAAAAATTTCTTGGTATATGACATATGATTTAGGTTTCTCTTATACTAAGTATTTAGTTAAACTGAAGAGTATTGAACTATTTTTTCAGTTAATGAGTTCTGTTCTTCCATTCGACTATCTAATCTTCCTAGCATCATTCCAAGGTCTGCCAAGAGTTTTAAGTTCTCGTCTGATTTAGCATCAGGTTTGTCCAAATCACCTGCTAGTTGAGGAGATCCTTGAGAAGTCTCTTCTGGTTTTGGCACTTCTTTAGGAGCAATATCGACTGTTGGAGATGACATATCATCTAAATCAAAATCCCATGCGCCTGATGTATCGAGCGCCGCCGGGCTCGTTAATTCTTCTAGTTGTGCCATCTGGTCAGACGAAGACTCTCCAGGTGCTGGAGATTTCAGACCTGCGGCTTCAAAAGCCTTATTCATTATTTCTCTAGTTTCGTTAACTGTATCTTGGGTCAACATCACCTCGCCTTTGATGTCATCGTTTGCTTTGTCGCCACCTTGCATTTTGTCGATGGTGTTCATCAGAGATTTTATATAGTCTAAGTCTAACGCAGTCTCTTTCCTTGAAGTAACATCTGCTGGTCCTTCAACTAACTCTGGGCCTAATTCTCCTACTAAGCCAATTTCACCTGTGGCTAATGTTCCGCCTGAATCAAGTGTTTTGACCTCTGTTGTATCACTATCAGACTCTTTTGGGTTGACAACGCCGTCGTTGGCTACAACGATAGTATCGTTGAGAGCTTTTACGGCTTTTACTAACTCTTCGTTTGCAGATACAACTCCATTCTCACTCTCCACCATTTCACTAAGCATTTTAGTTAGATGGTCTTCGTCTTCATTGCTAAGGTCGTTATCTTGTAACATTGCTCGAAGGTGATCTTGTGTTAATGTTCCTTCATCTTTCATTACACCAACAGCGTTGATATCAACTTCACTGTTTCCTATTATATCTTTATCATAGATTCCTTGTTGTATTAAGTAATCTAAACTTTCATCGTTAAGTTTTTCCTGTGCGTCAGATTCTGTGTTTTTAGAGCCTCCAACCTGTTCACCAACTGATCCTAGCGCCATTGCGCCTAGGCCGGCTCCAATTATTCCGCCTATGGCAGTTCCTACAAAAGGAATAATTGAACCTAATGCCGCCCCTGCTAGAGCACCGGTTACTGCTCCGGTAGCACCGCCGACGGCTCTGCCTGTACCTTCCCCTTTACTGACCTTATTCCTCCTATCTTGTTCTTTTTCATCTATAAGCCCAGCCTCCAAAGAGGTTTGTGTTCGCTCTTTTTCATCGCGGTGATGAGCATACCCTTCATACGCTGAACCTGCAACTGCGAGGGCTCCAGAACCTTTGACGATTTTAGATGAGTATTGAGCAAGTGGACCTGCCACAGTCGGCATGAATTTAGCTACTTTGGGGGCAAAATTTGCTTTGCTGAGGGTGGTGAGTTTTGTTACTTGAGTTCCTAGCCCTTTAAGCAGGCCTCCACCACCAAGCAATGCTAAGTTTTTGGCAGCCATTAAGGCGGCTGCCCCCATAACGCCTAAGGATACTCCGATGCCACCGATAGCGATTGGACCCAAACTATCTAGCAGACCATCAGCGGTTGTACTGACTGCTCTGACAAGGTTTTGAAGCATGCCTGCGGCATCACCGGCTCCATCTGCTTCTTCCTCCATAGTGTCGGTCACATCCTTAAACGATTCTTCAAGGAGAGCGGCGGCACCTTTTATATCTCCTTCTGACAGCATTCTTTGGAAAACTCCCATACTTTCTGTAGTAAGACCCATGCCTTCACCAAACTGTTCAGCATTTTCTCCCATAAATTTAAGAGAGTCAGTATACTTTTCTAAGTTTTCGCCTTGGGCTTCAGCAATCTCTTGGAGTATACCAAACGTTGCACTAAGAGCGTCTTTTGGGTCGGTGTTTTTAAATATTGCTTGTAGATCGCCAGCACTGATTCCCAATTGAAGCAATTTTGTGGTGGTTTCATCATACGCACCTGTTATCATGGCTGTATTCACCATTGTGCCCATTTCAGCACCCATTGTTGCGGCAATAGTCTTAGTTATTAATGTCCTTGAGGTCAACTCATTTTTTAGTTTTGTAGCTTCGGCTCTTTTTGCCTCGGCTTGCATTTCTAAGTTATGCTTCTCTTGGCTTGTTAGGGTGGCTACTTGTGATTGTGCTGTAAGTGCTTTAGCTTCTCTTTCAAGGACACCAATCTTACGTTGCTCATTCCTATCGAACATCACATTTCTGTATTCAGCTTGTTGCTGTTCCATATCTTTCATCTGTGCTTCTGCTGATTTACCTGTCAGTTCAGAAATGGCTGTTAAAGTCTTAAGATAGTTTAATGATTCTTTTTGTAATGTTCCTTCAGTTTTGCCTCGAGCCGCTACGTTAATACCGCCTATTCTTTGTAATTCCATGTATTGCGTTTGAACTTCGTTAACTTCTGCCATTGTATAGCCAAGTCTACGGAAGCTAGCCAGTTGCTTATCTGATAAGTCAATATATCTGAGGAACTTTTCAGTACCATCAGACATGCCTTTACCAAAGTTTGCTATAGCTGGTCCTTGCCCAGCTATTATTCCGCTAAGTTCAGCTAATTTTCCAGAAGTATATCCTGCTTCTCTAGCAAGATCAGTCATCGAGTCTGATGTGTTAGTTGTAGAGTCGCCTAAATCAATAGTCATCGACCCCATTTTACGCATCTGATCACTAAAATCAAGTTGTTCTTGGAATTGTGTTATATAAGCGCCAGTTACTGCCCCGAATGCTTTGATTGCTCCGCTTACTGCTTCTCCTAAAAGACCAAAGTTAGAAGCAAGACTTGCCGCGGCATCAGTCGCACTTTGAATCGTAGAAGTGTAATCTGTAAAACGAGGTGTAGTACTATTAACTGCTTGGCCTAGACTTGTAAAAGCCATTTGGGCTTCATTCCATGCGGCTTGTTCGTTTGCTAGTCGTTTTTTCTTGTCTCGTTCAGCTTTTGCTTCTGAACTTTCTATATCATCAAGTATATTACCAGCTTTTTTTGCTGATCTACTAAGTTCATCAAATGAATTACTAGTATTTTGTTGACTTTTTGCGACAGATGTGGCTAAATCCTTAAGAGCATCAGTTAACGGAGGTAAGGCCGCTATCAGGCTGTTTATCTGTTCTTCGTTATATTCTTGGTCTGCCATACATAATGTCCTAAGTTTTTATATACGCACTTATTCGGTAACTAAATATATATGCGTAATACTATTTAGTGTTCGTAAAACGCCCAAAAACATATGAGGAAAAGGCATGACAACAAATCAAAATAATCCACTGCGACAATACTTTCGTAGACCATCTGTGTTCATTTCACTGCCATCTGATGGCAAAGGATACGCACCTGAAGATATCGAATTCGAAGATGAGAACAATAGAGAACTACCAGTTTATCCAATGACTGCTATTGATGAAATTACCACGAAAACTCCAGACGCACTGTTTAATGGTTCGGCAACTGTAGAAATTATTAAGAGTTGTATTCCTGCTATAAAGAATCCATGGAAAGTTTTAAGTTGTGATATAGATGCTATATTAATCGGTATTAAAGCCGCTGGCGGGGAAGATTCGTTGACAGTAGAGTCAAAATGTCCTAAAGAAGATTGCGACACAACAGAAGATTATGCTATCAATTTACAAAATCTATTACGATCTATTAAATCTGGAGATTATGAAACGCCTTATAAAGTAGGAGAGTTAGAGGTTTATTTTAAACCCATTGATTACAAAGTAATGAACGAGATTAGTTTGGAGCAATTCAACATTCAAGCAAAATACAGCAGACTTGCTGAAATGGAAAATAACGCAGAACGCATTAAAGCAAACCAAGAGGCATTAAGAGACATTACTGAAATAACTATGGATGTGCTAACTGCGGCGATTGACAAGATTGGTTCCCCAGACGGTGATGTAGAAGAAAAAGAACATATAGTTGATTTCTTAAAAAATTGTGACACAAAAACATATGAAGGAATTAGAGACTATAACGCAGACCTTAGAGCAGTAAGCACAATTAGATCACTAGATATGAAATGTGCTACATGTGAACATGAATACAAACAGCAATTCACACTGAACGCAACTGATTTTTTCGCCTAAGGCTTTTATCACTGGACCCTGACGGGGTAAGAGACCTAATAGAATCGTATAAAAAATATACACAGGGAATTAAAGAACAAGCACTTACATTCTCTTGGTACATGAGAGGTGGAGCCACCTATGAAGATGTACTTAACATGTCTTCACAAGAAAGAATGAGTATAAAAAACTTAATAGAAAAGAATTTGGAAACTACAAAAGAAACTCAATTACCATTTTTCTAAACAACACTATTAATCAATATTATTATATTGGTATCTTTAAAAGTTCTCTACGAGAACTTAATTACTCATTCACTTCGTTCATTCGTAATTTTATTTCTAATAAGATTATAAAAGGATTAATTAATTCTTAATTAATTATATAAGTGCTTATTACTTTTTGAGAGCCATGGTAGTGCCGGACAAGCACTACCAATGGTTCCAGGTTCTCATTGCTCCCGTCGATCCATGTTGATTATCCCCGACCTACTACGTTACTATAGTTGATCGCTACCGGTTGCCCTGTAAAGTTTGCTGGGTTGTAGTTGAGCCTATTACATTAATAAACATAATATCTCGGCAACGCATGTTCTATATCATCAAATCAAATAGATATAGACTCATTGAGGGTTCGCTATCCATGACGATTGCCCTCTCGGTATTGTTGTGTATAACACACTACTCCAAATCTGTAGCCCATCACTACAATGGGTTCCTCGAGGAGAGCCGAGCGTAAGTCACGGCTATGCTTATGTAAGTTCTTTTTTCTAATTACTTAGAAAGAAGTGTTTCTTGTATTGACTTGGTGTCTGTTAGTTTTGAGTTGGTCTCTGAAGTGCCTGAATATGCTTTGAATATATCTTTGTTAAACTTAAAGAAATGATCATGCTCTATGATAATCCAATCAGCATGTTTTGCTGATGTATAGTACATAAATTGATCACTCACCCAAGTGTATTTGCTCGGCAAGCAAATGAATTTTCCTTTACGATTAAACTTCATAAACAGAACATTCAGATCATCTTCATCTGCTACGTCCATTAATTGATCTAACCATGAATCAAGTTGCTTACATGAACCTGCAAGGACTTGATGAAAAGGAAAGTCTGCGTAAAACTTACATTCTACATTAAGTTTAACAAAACTTTCTCCAGGAACAATATCCCCTTTAAAACTTCTGATCTGTCCTTCATGTAAAATTTGTGTACGAGATTGATTTTTACCACCTACGTAAGCGCCTGATCCAGGTGCTCGAATAAAACTTTCTTTATAAAGATCGCTTAGATAATTTGCGATTTCTCGCTCGTATCCTGACCCTTTGTTTTTAGACATTGATGGCATATTAGTAGTTATCTCTTTACCACTCAGTGGCATAATTTTTATCGACCCTATTGTGGGCACATTTGTTCTGGCACTCGTAAGAGCCGTGTATAAACTCAGACACCCAAAAAGAATCTCTTACTACTTTGGGTAATTGTTTCTCGTGTAGATTATATTTCTTACCTACATCACGCCATTTGTCATTGTGGCCGTATCTTGTCGCTACCCAACAGCAAGGATAAAATTCTCCTCTAGCATTGATGTAACTACCTTTGTTGCCTATGTGACAGAGCGGTCTTTCATTGCCTACTAGATTAGACTCTTCAAACAATCTAATGTTTGTTCTCATCCAAGGTTCTAATATCTCTTTATCTGTTAACTTAAACACTTCTCTTTCAAATCTATGACTAGATGATAACAGTTTATCACTTGGTTGTAAAGCATCGTCTTTCCCATAAGAGTCTTCGTATATCTTTCCAAACTTAGTACTCTTGGTTAATTGAAACGCATCAAAACCTAACTCTTTTGCATAGGCTTTCATATCTTCTATCTTATCTTCGTTAAACTTAAATCCTATAGCGTCCCATACTGTGTAGCATTTAGACTTGTCGTTGATTGTAGTGACGCCTGTGATGATACTAGACCAATTAGAGTTAATTCTATACTCATTGTTGCTTTTGTGATCCCATCCATCAATACTAAAGTGTATTTGATCTTGTTCATCTAGCAGTTCTGCCAGTCTTGTCCACCAAACTTCGTTTTTGTATGATCCATTAGTAACAATAACGATTGCTATCTCTGGCTTGATCGATTTAAAGTATTCAATGACTTCAATAAAATCATGGGCATAGATAGGATCGCCATCATCACCACAAAATGTTAATTTCTCTATGTTCTTTTTAACAAATGCTTTTGGAAAGTTAGACTTAAAGAAGTCTAACTTAAGTTCAGTACTGACTAAAGTGTCAGGAACTTCTTGTCTAGGACAACGAGGGCACTTAAGAGTACACTTACTGCTGATCTCAATGTGCCAGTGCCAAAGTGCTAGGCTCACATGTTCTCCATTTCTCTTGTAGTGCTATATGTAGTGAATCCGTTCTCTTTAACAACTTGTAAGACACTAGCAACTCTTCCTGCTAGTTCTTCTCTGTGTGAAACTAACCAAATTGATTTGTTACGACTACGAGCCATGTCTTTAAGAATAGCCATAGCATTCTCTACGCCAATTGTATCTAATCCTGAGTCTATTAACTCATCAATAAACAATGTATTGATAGGGAAGTATAAGTTTTCCCATACATCTCTAAATGCGAATGATAACCCTAAGATCAATCTATTGCGTTCTCCCCTACTTAGATTATCAAAGTCTAGTTCTCTACCCAATTCTGTAATTTCTACAGTTAAATCATTTTGGAACACAACTTGATGCGGTAATCCCATTTTGTCTAAGTATGATGTTAACCTTGAATTTAAATACGATAAGTTTTGATCAATGATTTTTTTACGTACAAATGAGTCTTTGCTTGTTAATAAGTCAAGCAAGAACTTCTGATGATCGCCTATGCGTGATAATTCATTAACTCTATTGAAGTCAAACTCTTGCAATGCGTTCTTCTCCATATCAATGATTTGATCAGTGTATGGATTCTCTTCTTGCTCTTTACGATTAACTTGTCCGCTTAAGTCTTTGATTTTATTCTTATGTTCAATTGCTTCTGCTTCAGATGAATAGAACGTATTAGGTTTATCTCCTACTTCTCCGATTTTATCTTTTTCTTTCTCTAATTCTACATAGACTTCAGCCAATTCTCCTATATGAACATTGGCTTCCTCAAGTGATTCTTTCTTACTATCAAAGACTTGTGTATGAGCATCGTCATGGAAGTCTTGTCCACAAGTGTGACATTTGTTCGTTTCTAGTATGCTTAATTCTTTTTCTATCTTAGCGATAGACTTGGCTTCTCTGTCGATATCAGATTGAGTCCTTACAAGTATTTTGTCGATATCTTTGTGTTCTTTCAGTCGTTGATTGTATACAACTAACTGTTTGTGTCCAAGTAATTCGGCATCAATATCGAGTTTTTTTAATCTCTCAATGTTATCTTTTAACTTAGTAATGTCTTCATTTGTCTTGGCATCCCACAGTCTTGCTCTACTCTTAAGACTGTTTATTTGCTCTTCTATCCGCTTATTAGCCTCTTCGATTGCTTGGACTTTAAGTTGTTCGTGTTGTATGTCTTCTTTGTTTTGTTTGATTATAACTTTTATCTTTTCTGCTTTCTCTGATAGTAAAGTTATACCAAGCAATTGCTCAATTATGTCACGTTGTTGACTTTGTGACATGCTTAAGAACGGCTGACTGTAAGTATTCAATGCTATAACGTTTCTAAACATTGTAGATGACATGCCAATAATCTTTTCAATAAGCAGTTGTGTCTCTTTGTTCTCGCCCTGCGCCTCATTGTCTTCTTCGTTTACACCATCAACAAAGAATCGTAATAGATTTGGTTTACGACCACGTTCAATACGATACTCAACGCCATTGGCTTCAAAGTCGAGTGTAACTAAACAGCCTTTGCTATTTGTTCTATTAATTAAATTGTTTGCTTTGATGTTATTGAGAGCAGTACCATATAACGCATAACTAACTGCTTGAATAAGTGTAGTCTTGCCTGTACCATTTCTAGCACCATCGCCACCTAAGTCTAAGTTGTCTCCTAAAATAAGAGTAAGTTCTTGGTTATCTAAATTGACTGCTTGTGTGACAGAGCCTACACTTAGAAAGTTTCTTAACGTTACATTTTTTAATTTTATCATAAGGATTGATAAATCTCCAATAATACACCTTTATCATAGAACTCAGATTCAATGTTTTTAATTTGTTCAATAATAATTGAATCAACGCTTTCAAATGATATCTCTCCAGGTGCTAAGTCATTTTCATGTTCAGTAGTTTTAACTGGAATTAGCGACATTTCTCTTAATTCATGTTGCGGAATTAATTGTTCTCTGATATAATTAGATTCCTCATATGAGATATCGATGTCCAAATGTACTCTAACATGAGCATTCTTAATCAATAGCCCTTCTGGGTTCTCTAATACTTCACTTAGTTTGTAAACTCTGTATACAGGTTGATCAGGCCAAGAATGAAAGACAGGTTCTTCGTCCCATTCTAACACCATCATGCCTCTAGCATCATCACCAGCATCTGCATAATTATGAGGGAAAGCATTACCCATATACCAAACATTCTTTCTTGCTTGACGTTTGTGAAAATGTCCTGAGAATACTTTGTCAAAGTGTTCTAAATGATCTGTATTCGCACCGCCGTGATCTGGCATTTCTATCATAGCATTCATGTAGAAGTGTGGTAACTCTAAATGAGCAAACAAATACTTGCCCTTCTTCTTTCTAAGTAGTTTATGATCGTCACCACATAGCCAAGGAGCAATAACGCAATTGCCTTCTTCAAGGAATTCATCAACGATGACTACATTATTGAGATGTTTTGCCCACTCAACTGAGTGAATATCTCGTTTGTCTCTGTAATAGAGGTCGTGATTGCCTGTAATAAAATAAACTTTTTCAAACGCATTGTTAAGTTTCTCTAACGCATTGAGACCGAACTGTAAAGTATGCATATTAATACTTGCTCTGTGATGATTCCAATCACCCAAGAATAAACAGGTCTCACATCCTTCTGCTTTAGATTTTTCGATGAACCAATCCACAAAATCACTACAATCTTGGTTATGCTGTATACTATTACTCTTTAACCCGAAATGTATGTCTGTGAATACAGCCGCTTTTTTAAAAAGATTACTCATAATTAGTTTTCCCAGTATTCATCATCTATTATACACACTAAAGGTAGGCAAAGCAAGACGTTTGGACGCCTTGTTTGCCCAATATCATTACTGATATTATTCAGTGTATGTTTCTACTGGTTTTTCTGCGCCTAACCCTGTGTAGTCCTTCATCTGACGAGAGAAAGATGGGTTTAGTCCGTTCATTTCGAGGATATCATCTCTGATATTTTGATTACGTTTCTCAGTGTTAAGAACTCTACAGAAACTATTAGTGATTGCCGCAGTATAATATGCGAAAGGATTGGCTGACTTTGCTTCATTGAATCGTAAGCCGACATATGTCAACTGTAAGATAGCAGAGTTACGCATCTCATCATTGTAAGTGTAACCACGCCAGTTGTATTTCATAGCATACTTTTCACATAGCATAATGTACATACGTGCTAGTTTGTCAGTCAATGCTCCATTAGTAGCAGTGAAAGAACCAGTCTTCATGCCACCTTTCCAATGAGATTTACCAACTAAAGTTAAAGTCATGGTGTTAGCATCTAAAAGATAATGTTGAAATGGGGGAAAGTTTACTTTAGAATGAACCATGTCATCAACAACTGCTTTTGTTTTTTTGTCTTCTAAATCAGCAAATGAATCTTCAGATGAATCCTCATCGAAATCAATAATGTCTACTGCTTTCTTTTTCTTAACAACTTTGCGAGGTTGTTTTTGAGTTAACGGAATATGATCCCAAGTCATTACCCTAAACATTAACCCATCTGTTTCAATTGTACTTGGGTCAAGTTTATTTTTGCCTGTCAACCCTTGCTCTGCTGATAGTCTTAAAGACTTTAATAACTTTGCTTCTTCGATTTGTTCTGGTTGTACACACCATGCTAAACTTTTTTCTAAGCCAGATTCAAACATGTCAGCGATTAAATCATACTGATGATGTTGTTTTTTTGTATATGAACAATACGAAGTTTTGCTTTTATGGATTTCTTTTAAAATATCCTTGTTATTTAAATAATTGACTGTTTTTCTTGGTGCTGGCATTAATTTTCCTTTTATGTTGTGGTATTTCTATAGGTCTATGTGTACTCATTGTATAGTAAGTTGCGTCTAATTACAACTAATACGGGTAAATTTCCGGGGGTTTTTGTAAAGATAAATATATCATGTGAGAATACTATTTATACAAATAGGTATATCCATTTAATTTAGGAATAATGTAATATGTTGATAACTACAAATGAAGGTGCAAAAGGCGCCCAAGAAGCAGAATCTGCATCCATAAACGGAGATTGGCGTGTCCGTTTGTCGTTGGCACCAGAAGCTAAATATCTGTACAATGCTACACCTCCAGGAATCCTTGCTCCGTTAAAAGACACAGACGGTGTTGTATTCCCATATACTCCTACAATAAACATTAGTTACAATGCTAATTATGACGGCACTTTACCAACACATTCAAATTATAGAATAAATCAGTATACGAGTAGTGAGGTAGGTGATATTACTGTAACTGCTGAATTTACAGCACAGGATACACTAGAGGCAAACTATGTGTTAGCATGTATTCATTTTTTTAAATCAATGACTAAAATGTTTTATGGACAAGATGAGAATCCAAAAAATGGAACTCCACCCCCTTTAGGTTTTTTTCATGGGCTAGGAACATTTCAACTTAACAATCACCCTATAGGCATTACTAATTTTTCATATGCGTTGCCTAAAGACGTAGACTATATTCGAGCAACAAATTCTGATGCTCAAACAGATTCAACAGTTACACTTATCGGCGGACAAATATCACCTGGTGGTACTAAACCACCTCCTAACTTCCCAGTAACTCAGGACACAGGCATTACTTATATTCCGACAAAAATGACAATGACAATTACATGTGTTCCGATCATTAGTAGAAATACTATTAGTAATAAATTTAGTCTCAAGGATTACGCATCTGGTAAACTTGTACGTGGCAATCAACAAAACTTTCCAGGTATGTGGTAATGGCTAGCACTAATAACAACATATATCCAAAAACAAGCCCTTACTACAATTCACAAATTGTAAATAACAACTTTTTAGATGTATTGCAATTTAACACGCCGATTCCACCAATATCATCTGATGCTGACTTCACCGTTACAGCACAGTATGAGTTTAGACCAGATTTACTAGCACAGCACTTATACAACGATCCTAGATTATGGTGGGTATTTGCCGCCAGAAATCCTGACACATTAGGACCAGATCCATACTTTAACTTAGTGTCAGGTATCACAATTAAAATACCAACACAAAGCACTATTACATCTTCATTGGGTATATAATGGCAGAAGAAACAGGCAGACGTTTAGATAATCCATTAGGGGTGTTAAGTTCTTATACATACCAAATCTCTCTTTATATGGTAAGTCCTACAGCCTATGATGCATTTACATCAACTGGTAGAACAAAGATTGAAGCACTACAAAATATAGAAGGCTCTATTGAGGGTGCCGGCACTGCATTTTTAATAGCACAATCAGGCGGTATTAATAACGAAACACAATCAAGGGCAAACGGTTTTACTAAAGATGTTTATATTGATAATCTTTTAATAGAACACAAAGTCGGAGCCCCAGCAACACAATCAGCAACAAGTACATATAATGTAACGTTTGATATTACAGAGCCGTATTCATTTTCATTTACTAACAATTTAAGAAGAGCAAGTAATGCGATCATCGAAGCAGAACCAGATAAATTTGCTAGTGGTAGTCCTGATCAAGGTTCTAGGCAATTTTTTATATTAGGTATAAAATTTTTAGGTTATGACGAAAATGGAAATATAGCATCTGGCAAAGAAGTAACAATGGAAGATGGTCAGCCTATTGATGCCGCGGCAACTGGTGATTTTATGTTTGAAACTTTTTATGATATTATGATCACAGGAATAAGATTTTCTATAGACGGACCAGCAACGCAATATAAAATTCAAGCCAAAAATCCTTCAGCAGGAAAAGCAACTAGTACAAAGGTTGGAAGATTAAAAGGGCCCTATACAGTCGCTAGTAGCACCCTCCAAGAAATGTATGATGGTGAAAACGGTTTGTTTACGCAATTAAATAAATTTGAACAATCTTTAACTGAAGGAGGAGATAAGGCATCACAAGAGTACGCAAACAAGTATGTAATTGAATTTATTGGTGATGACGCAGATTCTTTAAGCAAAGCAAGTATGTTAAGTGAAGCCGATTTAAACAAAAGTACTTGGGCCCAACTAAAACCAAATGCTCAAAGTCCCGCGACTGATCAAAAAGATGCAAAATCAAACCCTAATAATAGTGAAAGACAATTTATCTTTAAAAAAGGTGAACCTATTATATCAACATTTGATATGTTGATCAAAACTAGTTCATATATGAAAAATGCTTTACAAGTGATATATCAAAATAAAGTTGGTCCTAATTTAGAGTCAGGTAAACCAGAACAAACAGAAGGATCTAGTCAACAACGCATTGCTTGGTATCATGTAACTCCTGTTATTTCTGATCTTAAATGGGACGGTCTAAAAAATGACTGGGCATATACAATGACATATCGAGTAGAAACACATCAAACTCCGATAGTAAATGTCGGAGGTACTAATCCAGGAACAGACTATTATGGTCCTCATAAAAGATATGAATATTGGTGGACTGGTCAAAACAAAGAAATTTTAGATTATAAACAAAACCTTGATTATTTATATTATAATGAAACTATAGGCAATGTAAGTAAAAATGATAACTCTGCGGATAAATCAGTAAGCGTGTCAACTAATGTACAAGATACAGAACAATCTAAAGACGGATCTTTCGGATCATCTCAATCGATAGAGAACTCATTTATAACTAGTCTTTATTCACCAGATTCATATGCTAAAGCAAAAATTACACTGTTCGGAGATCCAGATTACCTCGTGACAGATTTTCGAGGCGGACCAAATGAGCCGTATCAACGATTTTATGGTGATGATGGATTTAGACTTAACGCAAATGGTGGACAAGTGTTTATAGAGATTGACTTTAAAGAAGCCCTAGACTACAATGATGGTGGTCAAAGCCAAATATATTTAGACCAATACAATATTACTACATCAAACACTGGTGTACTAGATATCAATGAAAGTATTTTATTTTTTAAATATCCAGACTGGATAGCAAATCAGATTAAAGGAGTTGCTTATACAATCGTTGATATTAAATCAAAATTTTTAGGAGGAAAATTCACTCAAATACTAGATTGCAACCTAACATCTTTTCCTACTAATCCACCAGGCGCACCTCCAACAAACGGAGCCGCTGGCGCCGCCTTTGTTGGTCCTAGGCAAGAAGAAGATGGCGGTGAGGGAAGAGAATTGCCGCTACCTCTACCTATTATAGGAGTATTTTAGAATATGCCAAGAGACGTAGATAAAATAAAAGGAAAACTAAAAAGAGATCCTGGTCCGTACCCTATACTTTGTATAGTATACGGCACTGCTGATCCTCAGCGAATGGGACAAATACAAGTTTACCCTTCAGAAAGTTTAGATACTTCTACAACTGAACCAGCAACTTACACAGTTAAAAAATTGTTTAGTTCTTTTGGTGAGACACGTGGAAACGGACCAAAAACTGGCTGGGGAGATTACACTACTAATCCAAGTTCATATGGTCAATGGAATTCTCCGCCAGATGTAGGCTCACAAGTTATCTGTATCTTTGTTAATGGTGATCCTAATCAAGGTTACTACATTGGTTCAGTAGTAAATACAACTAATCCTAATCTTGGTCCAGTGCCAGCTATAGGTGGAACTGAGAATGTTACACTCAATGCTGGAGAAGGCGCATCATATGGCGGTGCAACAAGACTTCCTGTTACTAACATAAACACAAACAACGCAGAATTAGCACATACTGTTGACTTTTTGTCTGCGGCTAAACCAGTACATAGTTATGTTGCTTCTATCATGCAACAGCAAGGCATTCTAAGAGACAAATATAGAGGCCCAATTTCAAGTAGTGCAACAAGAGAAGCATCAAGTAGAGTAGGTTGGGGTGTAAGTACTCCCGGCAGACCAATCTATCAAGGTGGTTACACAGATGAAACTCTTGCATCTGAACTCGATGCTGATCCACAAGATTATAACGTTATAGCAAGACGAGGTGGACATTCACTTGTTATGGATGATGGAGATATTATTGGACGTGATCAATTAATTAGATTGCGTACAGCATTAGGGCATCAGATTCTAATGAGCGATGACGGACAGATGTTATCTATCTTACACTCAAACGGACAATCATACATTGAATTAGGTAAAGAAGGTACAGTTGATATCTTTGCTACTAACTCAGTTAATGTACGTACACAAGGTGATCTTAACTTACATGCAGACAACGATTTAAATCTTCATGCTGGTAGAAATGTTAATATCAACGCAAGTGAAAACCTGTCAGTCAACTCAGATAAAAAATACTCACAAAGAGTTGGCGAAGAGTATGCCTTATATTCTCTTAAAGATATGACATTTAAATCAGATGCCGCTATCGGATTAGGGGCGGCTGGACAAATAGGCTTAACAGCCGCCGCAGAAATATGTCAAACTGGATTAGAGATACAGTTAAATGGTACTGCCGCATCGCTAAAAGCAGATAAAGTTGAACCAATAGAAATAACTCAACACCCAGATACCTTATTTGATAAAACTGTTGGTTGGGCCGCGGCTTTAGCCAAACTAAGCAGTATTACAAGTAGAGCACCAGCCCATATGCCTTGGATGAGTGCTAATCAAGGAGTTGATGTAATAGTTGAGTCAGGAGCAGATGAAGCACTGCCACCACCACCGTCAGCAGGAGTATCAGCAGTTAACGCATTAGCGGCAACAACTGATCAACCTGGAGTCACTGGAGCAACATCAGCATCAGTGCCAGAAGTTGGAGCAATTAGTGGGTCACTTGATAAAAACGCAACAACATCAATGCTCGGTGGAATTGCTACTTCAGCGGCAGGTTCAGTTAACGAGGCAGTTGCTACAGGAACTCAAATTGTAACTGACGCGGCAGGCGGACTAAGTGCGTCAATTGGTAGTTTCGGTCAAACAGCATCACAGTTAGCATCTGGCGGAGTTCTTAAGCCAGGAGCAGACACGATGGTTAATACATTAGTAAGTTCAGGCAAAAGCATTAAAGATTCAATGCCGGCATCAGTGTTTACTGGGAAAAATGGTACAAATAGTTTAACGTCATTAATTCAGAATCCTTCAACTCAAGCAAAATCCGTAGTAACAAATTTACAAAAAGGACAAACAGCATTAACAACGATTGGTGTAATATCAGGTAAAGAAACATCTACTGCGATTGCAGGTGTAGTAGCAGGGACAGGTACATCATCAGTAGGTGGTGGTAGTCTTAGTTCTACAGTTACTTCAACAACAAACACGTTAAACTCATTAACAGGAGGTGGAGGTGGCTAATCCAATTACAACTGCTTCAAAAGATACCTTAAATTCTATAGGGCAAGGAGCAAAATCAGCATTAGCGAGTACGTTGTCAGGCGGAACTGGTGGAATTACTAAAGCACTAGACACATTAGGTAAAGTAGAAATGCCTAGTCTTCCTGGTTTGCCTGATATTAATCTTGCTGGTAAGTTTGATGCTGATCTTGGTGCGGCGGCATCATCTTTTAGATCAATTACAGCAACATTTAAACCTCTCGAAGTTGGAGTGCCACAAGATTTAGGAGCAATAGCAGAAAAAATTGCAGGAGATGTGACAGCCGCGGCTGAAGGCGTAACTGGTGGAGACTTGGCATCGTTGAGTGTGAATACTGGATTGGCAGAAAACGCCATTGCCGGTGCCAAAGATAAAGTTGCAAGTTTAGCTGGTTCAGCTACCAGTTTAGCAAACACTGGAAAATTAGCAACTGCGGCAAAAATTGTATCTAAAGGTGCTTCAGCAACAACTGCGGCAGTAGCGGCATCTGGTGTAAGCAATCTACCAGGCGGACAAAAAATTGCTGGTAGCGTAGTTGATAATGCAAAAGGTGTTTCAAACGCAGTGGCTGATGGGTTATCATCAGTAACAGATCAAGTTGGTGGAATAGCGGCGGCGGCATTTTCTGGCAAAGACCCGAGTGCAGGAATTAAAGATTTGTTAGGAGACGCAGGTTCAAAACTTGGCGGACTATCAAGTAAGTTGTCAGGAGCATTAAGTCCTGGAGCGGCGGCGGCATTAGTAAGCGCCTTAGCATCACTAACATCAGGTGGTGGGGCAGTACTTAAACTGCCTACAGTAGCATTAAACACATTTGGGACAAGAGAAAGTTTGTCGGGTTTAGTAGATAATGTATTAGGAAATCCACTAATACCTAGACCAAATTTATTAGGCATTATACCTGATGATGCTCTTAGTGCTTTTAAATCTTTAAAATCTTTAAAAGCCAGTTTAGCAGAAAAAACTAAAACAGTCGCATCTGAAGAAAAGAAAATAGCAGGGAAACAAGCGAAATATGCAGAACTCTTATCTACGTTGCCAGCAGGTTCTCCAGAAATTGAAAAAGCAAAACAAGAATATGAATCAGCAGTGAATTCACCAGCATATAAAAATGCTATCTTAGAAGCCAAAGCAGTCACAGAAGCGATTGGTAAAGGCATAGAGCCTGCTGTACAAGTAGCAACACCGAGTAATCAATTCAGCAAACTAGAAGAACTTATAACAACAACAGCAGAAAATGAAGCATCAAACGCACTAAACAATGAAAGTAATTCTAATGCGGCGCCAGAATTAACACAACTAGTAGACCTAACAGATACATTTAATCCAATATTTGATGACGGTTTAAATACTTACTCAGTTGTAACAGACGAAGAAGTTGTAATACCAGGCGGTGAAGCAGTAGTAGATAATACAGTAGACGGTGTTGTAGGTCCACCTACTGTACCACCTAATATTCCAGGTGGTGGGGGTGGCACAGGCGGCGGTTGTGTATTGCTAGATAGTTATATACCTTTAGTAGAATCTGAGATATTTAATGGCAGAGAAATTAAACAGGCTTATCAGTTAAGAGAAGGATATGCTATATCGTTAAACACAGCAGATGAAGAACTCAATACATACATTGGTTCAGTAGTATTCAATGTAGTAGATTTACAGCCATGTGTTCGCATTGAAACAGCACAAGGCATCTCATTAAACTGTTCTACAACTGCTCCAATCTTTACTAAAGATTCAGAATTTATTGACGCACCGGACTTGATGAACAAGCAAATTCTATGTATGAAAGATAACAAAGAGTTTTGGGACGAAGTTGTTTCAATTGAGAGTATAGGTGAGAAGTTCGTTGCTGTTATTAATGCTGGAGATACAGCATTCTGGGCAGGTGAGCAAGATGGATCTTATGTACTGCATCATAATGCCAACAAGTTCACAACTGATCTCTCTATTACTTGGAAGAAGAAATAACATAGGATATAAATAGAAGTATGGCAACATTTATAGGATTTTCAACAATAGGCGCAGATAAACCGAGAACGGTGAATCCTTTGCCTGTAAGTGCGACTGGTGTAAACAATGGTATTACAGATCCTACAGTTTTTGGTAAAAAATTTAAACTCATAGATGAACAATTAGTCATACAAGATTTTGTCAACGCTTTAAACATCCGTAAAGGGGAAAAAGTTGGACAACCTGATTACGGCACTACTCTCTGGGACTTTGTGTTTGAACCAAATACTGCTGATGTTTCACAAGCATTACAAAATGAAATAAGACGAGTCTCAAGTTTAGATAGTAGAATTAACATTAACACAATAAGATCATATCAGAGAGAAGAAGGTATCTTAGTTGAAGTTCAATTATCTATTAATCCTTTTAATAATCCTGGGGATATAGCAATCGTTTTTAACCCAGACACGAACGCCGCAACACTCTCTTTTTAATAAAAAACCCTGGTTTTCCATAAAGATAAATACTCTTAACAGGAAACAACTATGGCAACAAGTTCACGTCAATCGAGTCTATTTGGGGTAAATGATTGGAAAGCAATCTATCAAACCTTCTCACAGGCCGATTTTAGAAGTTACGATTACGAAACACTAAGAAAGAGTTTCATCGATTACCTTCGTCTATATTACCCTGAAAATTTTAATGACTATGTAGAAAGTTCAGAGTTTATTGCTCTACTTGATGTCATGTCGTTCATGGGTCAAGGACTTGCGTTCAGAAACGATCTAAACGCCCGTGAGAACTTTATAGATACTGCTGAACGTAGAGACTCAGTTGTTAAACTTGCTAACTTAGTAGGCTATACACCTAAAAGAAACAATTGTGCTTCTGGATATATGAAAGTGCAAACAATCAGAACAACTGAAAACATTACAGATGCAAACGGTGTTAACTTAAGTAATATACCAGTCACTTGGAATGATCCAGGCAATGTTAATTGGTTAGAGCAAATGAACACAATTATCAATGCTACTCTCATCGATACACAGCGAATTGGTAATCCAGGAAACACGACTGATATTCTTGGGGTCAACACAAGTGAATACGCAATTAATTTACCAGCAAACACTTTGCCAATTGTGCCCTTCGTATCTCAAGTAGATGGCACTTCAATGAACTTTGAATTAGTAAGTGCTACCGCACTTGATAAAACATACGTATATGAAATTCCACCAGCACCGACTGGTCGAATGAACATGTTATATAGAAATGATAGATTAGGGTTTGGTTCACCAAACACTGGGTTCATGTTTTACTTTAAACAAGGTACTTTACAAAATTCTACTACTACGTTTCAACAACAAATAGCAAACGAAACATATGATATTGGTATCAACGGTGTCAACAACACTGATACATGGTTGTATCAAGTCAACGCAGACAGCACATTAACATCTTGGGAAGAAGTAGAGAATGTCTACGCAGACGCATATTTACAAACAGAATCTAGTAGCAAAAAAATCTTCTCTGTAACATCACGTGCTAACGATCAAGTCACTTATGTCTTTGGAGACGGAGTGTTTTCAGAAATTCCTGTAGGTAGTTTCAGAGCCTATGTGCGTGGTAGTAACGGCTTAACTTACACAATAGAACCTTCAGAAATGAACGGTGTGTCTGTAACTATAACTTATCTAAGTAGAACAGGCAAAACTGAAACTCTTAGTATTCAATTAGGATTGCCTTTAACAGTTTCTAACGCACAAGCAAGAGAACCAATTGCACAAATTAAACAAAGAGCACCAACAAGATACTATACACAAAATCGTATGGTTAACGGAGAAGACTACACAAACTTCCCATACACACTTTATAGTTCAATCATTAAAAGTTCTGCGATTAACAGAAGTTCAATTGGTGTTTCTAAAAACTTAGACTTACTTGACCCAACTGGTAAGTACTCAAGTACAAACTCTTTCGGAGATGACGGAGCATTGTACCAAAATTCTGCTGACGGCTTTTTAACATTACAAGTAAACAATACATCAGACATTATTCAATTCTTTACAGATGATTTAGCATCAGTACTTGCTTTAAATCGTGCTAATCAATATTATATTCAAAATTATACACGTTATGCGTATCCAGGAACAAGTAGTGGTAGTACTTTATATTGGAAAACAAGTTCAGTAGATTCATCAAGTGAATCTGGTTATTTTTATACATTGTCTGGTACTGTAGAAACACCAGAACCATTGGGCATCTTTACAACAACGAACGCAAAATACGCAACAACAGGTGCTATTGTAAAATTAACAGCTCCAGCCGGATTTTATTTTGATAGTAATAATCGTCTTATAGAAGGTATACCAAGTGCGAGTGAAAAGAATTACATTTGGTCAACAATATTAAATGTTGTCGGAGATGGTAACAACTCTGGGCAGGGTTCGTTTGCTAACGGTAAAGGACCAGTCACTCTTAATGGATTTGTCCCTGACACTGTAACTCTAACAGAGATTATTCCTGTCTTTGATAATTCTTTGTCAACAGTTATAATACAAGAAGCAATTCTTAAAATTGAATTACAACAAGACTTTACTTTAATCTTTAATAATTCATTATTGATTAACCAAGAACGTTGGTCAATTGGTGCGCCTACAGCAACTAATTACTTTGTCAAGTTTACTAGTTTAGGAAACAATCGTTATACAGTAACTTACAGATCACTTACATACTATTTCGGTAGTGTTGCTGATACACGATTTACTTTTAGTAAGAATGAATTAGTATACGATCCGTTTACAGGTAAAATTATACAAGACTTTATTAATGTACTTGGCATCAACACACAATTCGGAAAAACTACTGCTTTAGGAGCAGACACAAAAGTTAATATATTAGGACAAACAGTTGAATCAGATGGTTATGTAAACGACTTTCAAGTTGAAGTTGCGGCAACTGATGTTAATAACTCAACACTTATTTTAGATCCAGACTTCTTTAATGATGTAACTGGTTACGTAAATAATGGTGCGAATATAGGATTGTACGTGTTCTTTAGAACTGTTACAGATCCTATTAACTTAACAAGACAATTAATTGTTCCAAGTACAGATGTGAATTACGTTTATGGAACAAAAGCACAAATTGAAACTGTCAAATATGAATTTGCTGTAGGACAATTATTCTATGCATACTCAGAAAACAAATTTTATAAAACAATACAAGATCCAACTATTACGACACCATTTTATATTGTGACATTACAAACAGATTATTCAGTCCAATCAGGTCGTCAAGGATTAGATTATCAGTATAGACACAATGCTAATAACACAACACGTATTGATCCAGCAACTACAAACATTATTGATTTGTATATAGTAGCACAAGCATATTATACAGCATATAAGAATTGGATACAAGACACTACTGATACTGTAACAAAACCAACACAACCAACATTGAATGAACTACAATCAGATTATCCATTAATAGATAATTACAAAATGTTGTCAGATAGTGTAATATTAAACAGCGTTACATTTAAGCCGTTGTTCGGTGCTAAAGCAGATACTTCTTTACAAGCAACGATTAAGGCTGTAAAATCAACAACGACAAATGCTTCTGATAGTGAAGTAAGAAGTGCTGTATTATCAGCAATGGATACTTACTTTAACATTGATAACTGGAACTTTGGTGATACTTTCTTCTTTTCAGAATTGAGTGCGTACTTACATGAAACAATTGGTGACTTAGTTAGTTCAGTTGTTCTTGTATCAAATAATCCAGAAAAGTTATTTGGTGATTTGTATGAAATTAAATGTAGGCCTTATGAAATATTTGTAAACGCCGCCACAACAAATGATGTTGTTATCGTAGCCGCTTTAAGCCCGGCCACATTACAGTCTTAAGGGACTATTAAACTATGGCAAGAATAAGAACACTACAGTTTTTACCAGAGATATTTAAAACCTCAACCAATGCTCAATTCTTAGGAGCAACACTTGACCAGTTAGTTAATGATCCTGTAACAACAAAGTTACAAGGATATGTAGGTAGTAAATTTGGTTACGGTGTTAACGCAAAAGACTACTATGTTACTGAACCAAACGCAACTCGTACTGATTATCAATTAGCGCCTGGTGTTGCTTTTCTAAATGAAAATCAAGCATCAGCAAAAGACTTCTTAAGTTACCCTGAGTTAATCGATGCTCTTAAATTATCAGGCAGTGTTGTCAATGACAATGATCGCTTATTTAAGAGTGAGTTCTATTCATGGGACTCGTTTACAAATTTAGATAAACTTATAAACTTTAATCAATACTACTGGATACCAGAAGGTCCTCCAGTCGTGGCAGTTTCATCAGCAATAGTATTTTCCGAAACTGATTATGTTATAACTGATACAGCAAATGCCTACAACATTCGTCCTCAGAGTTCAGCAACTGGTACACTTAATCCTACTCTTACATTGTTGCGTGGTGGAACATATCGTTTTGCTGTCAACCAAGAAACTCAGTTTTGGATTCAAGGTGTTCCAGGTATCACTGGATTAGACGGAGCACAAAACACAAGAAACATATTAGGTGTTAACAATAACGGAGCATCGCAGGGTTATGTTACGTTTACAGTGCCTCAACGAAACGCACAAGATCAATATCTTTTTCCAGGAAACAACACAGTAGATGTCGTAAGTACTAAACTTTTTTCCGAAATTAATGGACAAACATTATCTACTATAGGTAACATAGACGGTGTCACATCACTTGAAAATCTTACTGTTATGTTCTATAATACTGAAGAGCCAAATGAAGTAGGCTTTGTACAATCGTTCTTTGATGAGAACGGAGCAAACTATGATGTGAATTTAACATCTACTAGTATCGTAGCACCAGTAACATTAGCAATTACTGAAACAACTGCAGACGCTATTATTACATCTGGTTCAACAGCAGACTTGTTTCTTAATCAAACTGTAACATTTACACAACCAGATGGTACTCCATTATTAGGTGGATTAGATGTTGATATTATATACTATATTAAGGAAATTGTCAATGCCACAACATTTAGAATTTCAGCACAGTTAAATGGTCCCGCTTTAACGTCATTGACTCCAGAAACTGGAACAATGAATGCGAACATCAACGAAGGTCTTTTTGAAGAAGGTTTCTATACAAACGTTAGTGAAAACTTTTACACAATTACATATGTTGGAGATGTTACTAACCCAACTATTCGTTTAATACCAGCAAATGTAATTCCAACTGAAGAAAAGATTACAACACAATTTGGTACTGACTATATAGGTTTAGATTTTTATCGTAATGAATTTGGTGTTATTTTAGAAATTCCATACTTGTCAGCATTACTAGATACATTATACTACCAAGATGGAACAAACACAAACAAAGTAGGATCAATTAGATTAATTGAAAGTAATTTAACAAACACTTTAAATGTAGACGAAGATGTCATAGGCAAGAAAACATTTAAATCAACAAATGGTGTTGAGTTTACTAATGGACTTAAAGTTGAGTTTCAAGGTGATATTGTCCCTAGTAGTTACTTGTCAGGAGAATACTATGTTGAAGGTGTAGGAGAAGCAATACAACTTATACCAACGACTGACTTAACAGTCCCAGAAGATTTTACTGGCACAGAGTTTATTCCTTATGACACATTAAATTATTCAATCGGTAACTTTGACGTTGAACTGTTTATACCTATTGACGAAGACTACATTACTATTGCGAGAAACGCAATTAATAAAAACGCATGGTCACGATCTAATAGATGGTTTCATATTGATGTCATCCAAGCATCTGCTGATTATAATGATAACCCAACTATCATTACTACATATGCTACAGGAAAAAACAAAGCAAAACGACCTATAATTGAGTTCTATCCAAATCTAAAACTATTTGATGCTGGTACAGAAGCAAAAGCTCCAGTTGACTTTGTAGATACTAGAACAACAAACGCATTTGCACAAGTTGCGAATCAACAAGCATACTATCCAGATATAGAATCATACACAACATACAACGCAACGATAGCGGCAGCCACAGCGGCTACGACTACAACAATAACAACTGCGACAGCTAATATTACTAAGCCGTTCCAAGTTGGTCAGTCTGTTGCTGATTCAACAAATCTATTGCCAAGAAACACAACGATCACAGCAATTAATGTTACTGGTATCAATACTGTTTTAACTGTGGTATGGGATACTGCTTCTACCTTTATAAGTACATCTGTAGCATCTATTGTCGGTAGTGATACAAATGTTAATAACTATCAATTGTTTTCTGGAGCAAGAGTTGTTTTTACAGCAGACACTGATTCGCAAGTTAAAAACAAGATTTATGTCGTTGGTTTCTCAACGATTACTCCTGGTTCAACACCTATAATTACATTGTCAGAAACAGTAGACTCACCAGTCTTAGTTGATAATCAAACTGTTGCTCTTCGTGGATATTATAATCAAGGTTCTACTTTCTGGTTCGATGGAACAGCATGGGAAGAAGGTCAACAAAAACTGACAGTCAATCAAGCACCGTTGTTTAATGTCTATGATAAGAATGCTGTATCATTTGGTGATGCTACAATCTATCAAGGTACATCTTTCTTAGGTGATAAACTTTTTGCTTACGGTAAAGGTACTGGAACAAACGACCCTGTATTAGGTTTCCCTGTTCGTTATTCTGATATTGTCAATCAAGGTGATATTAGTTTTGATGTTTCATTAAACATTGATACGTTTTCTTACGTAACAGGTACAACACCAGTTACTACAAAAGTAAACACAGGTTATGTGTACAATTATGATACACGTATCACAAAAACACGTGAGTTAGGTTGGCAAACAGCACTTGCCCCCTCAGTTCAATATCAAATATTTGAACTAGAATATACTAAAGGGACCACAGCCAAATTTACGTGTGATGTAGCAGTTATACCGGAAGACGCAACTGTCACTGCTAAATGGCCGAGTGTACAAGTTTATGTCAATAATGTTTATCAATTGCCTACTGAGTACACAGTCACATCAACTGATACGTCTACTATAGTAACATTGAATACTGCTCCAACAGCAGACACTCCTATACAGATTTTAGTATTAAGTAATCAAACATCGGCTACTGCTTATTATAGCATACCTATTAATTTAAGCAATAACCCGTTTAATGAAAATTTACAAACAGCAGACATTGGTGACATTAGACAACAATACCAAGATATTTTTATTAACAACCCATCTTCGACTGGTGTTGTTTTTGGTGCCAACAACTTACGAGACTTAGGCAATCTTGTACCTTATGGTACAAGCATTATTCAGAATTCTGCGGCACTTGTATTGCCAAGTATTTTCTTGCGTAAGTCTGAACACAATTTATTCAATGCGTTACAATTTAACTCACAGCAATACGTAAACTATAAACAATTAATTGTCAAAACTGTTAATGACATAAATTGGTCACAAAGATTTAGTCCAAGTTATATATTAGATACAGCACTTGATCAAATAGTCGCCTCAAAATCTGAAGGAGCATCATTCTTTTGGAGTGACATGTTGCCCTCACAATCTCCTTATAAGACGAACACTTATACATTTGCGAATGCACTACAAGAATCAATTTATCCGTTATCACAAACATATGATTTTACACAAGCAAACTATAATAGTGTTTTAGTTTATTTAACTAGAACAATATCAGGTGTTACAACAACTACGCAGTTAATTAAAGACACTGATTATACAGTATCAACTACAGCTCCTTCATTAACAGTTACGAAGTCATTGATTCCAAATGATCAAATAACAATTAAAGAATACAATCAGACATATGGTTCATTTGTTCCGAATACTCCAACTAAGTTGGGAATGTATCCTAAATATCAACCAGCAGTTGTTTTAGACCCTAATTATCAAACTCCTGTTTACATGCTAAGAGGACATGATGGATCATATACATCTCTATACACATTAGACTATACTCCAGCAACAGGACTTACAGACTTTAGAGATCAAGCATTACTAGAATTTGAAACTAGAATTTATAATAACATTAAGTTAAGTACAATTGTTCCTATTCAAGCATATGAAGTTGTGCCAGGATTCTTCAGAGAGTCTACTTACTCAACTGAAGACTACTTAAAAATTTATAGTCAAAACTTCTTAAACTGGGTTGGACAAAATAGAATTAATTACAAAACTCAAAATGGTTACACACAAGCAAATGAGTTTAGTTGGAACTATTGGCAATCAGCAAACAAGTTAACAGAAACTCCAATTTTACAAGGTTACTGGAGAGGAGTATATGAATACTTCTACGGTACTTCACAACCAAACATTGCTCCTTGGGAAATGCTTGGGTTCTCAGAAATGCCATTATGGTGGACAGCACAGTATGGCGCGGCACCTTATACGAGTGAAAACAGTATTATGTGGAATGATATTGAAGCAGGTATCATTTACAACACGGGTGGAACAACTAGTGTTACTGTTAAAGAATTAAAACGTCCTGGCTTAAGTAAAATTCTTCCAGTTGATGATCATGGGGATTTAAAATCTCCAATGCAGACTCTTGTAGGCAACTATGATAACAATTTATTTAAACGTGATTGGAAAGTAGGAGATGACGCACCAGCAGAGTTCTCATACAGAAGAAGTTCTTCTTACCCATTTGACTTAATGCGAATCTTTGCTTTAACTAGACCAGCAGACTTCTTTAACTTAGGCGCTGACTTAGACAATTACAAGTATAACACAGAATTCAAACAATATCTAGTAGATGACAGAAGTCATTTAGATATTAGTGCGATCAAAGTTTATGGTAGCGGGACAGCAAAAACAAGTTATATTAACTGGGTAGTTGATTACGAAAAACAACAAGGAATTGACGCAACTACTACAATAACATCATTGTTTAATAATGTTGATGTTCGTTTAATTTACAGACTTGCTGGTTTTAGTGATAAGACATTATTAAAATTCTTTGTAGAGAAAGTAACACCTAACTCAAATAATTCATCATTGTTAATTCCAGATGAAAGTTATCAAGTATTGCTACATGATAATCAACCTAATGATCAAATTAAGTTTTCAAGTGTTGTTATTCAACTTGTTAATAATGGTTGGAGAGTATTCGGTAACTCACAGAGTCAAGCATTTTTTACTATTGATCAGCCTATTACAGGCTCAGGTACAACAAAAGTAACAGTTGACGATTACTCAGTAAACATCGCTAACAAGTACACTACTAAAGATTCAGAAGAGAAAGTTATACCTTACGGTACACAGTTTTATACATTACAACAACTATCACAATTCTTAGCAAGTTATGGTAGCTACTTAGTCCGTAAAGGTATGGTTTTCGATAACATTGAAAATTCTGTTGAACTTAATTGGGAATTGATGATTAAAGAATACTTGTATTGGGCACAATACAATTGGGAAACAGGGTCTATTATAACTGTTAATCCAGCCGCACAACAATTAAAAATTGAAAAAGAAAGTGACATTGTTCAGCCGTTGACAATTGAGCAAGAAAACTTTTTGTTAAATCAAAACTTATATCAAATTGCGATTAAAGATTTAAACATTGAAAGACTTGACACTAAATTTCAAGTTAAAACATTAAACGCCGGTGATGCGATGGCATACGGGCAGTTTCAATTAAGTAATATAGAACATGGCGTTGTTTTTGACAACAACACCTTGTTTAATGATGTCATCTATAATCTAGTTACTGGCTTAAGACAGAATCGTATTTACTTACGAGGCACTAAGACTGCTGATTGGAACGGTACATTAATGGCATCTGGTTTTATTCTTAACCAAGACAACATTAAAGAATGGGCACCAACTTTTATATATCCAAAAGGATCTATAGTTAGATACAAATCTAAATATTGGTCAGCAACAACAACAGTTCAGCCATCAACTATATTTGTAGATAATCTATGGACAATAACAGACTATGATCAAATACAAAAAGGTTTATTACCTAACTCTGCCACTCGTTCATATGAAAGCACATTATATTATAACAGCAACAAAGCAAATTTAGAAAATGATGCTGATCAATTGTCATTCTCGCTTATCGGCTTTAGACCGAGAGATTATCTTGCGTCAATTAACTTGACTGATATTACACAAGTTAATGTTTATAAAAATTTAATTAAAACAAAAGGAACACCTAACTCAGTTTCTGCCTTCAAGGGAGCAACACTGCCATCAGGTGGTATAAACTATGATGTTTATGAAAACTGGGGAATTCTTGCAGGAGAGTTCGGTGGAACACTAAACAATAACTTTGTAGACTTTAAGTTAGATCAATCAAAATTAACAGGTAATCCTTCAATTGTTTCATTAACAACAGGGGTGTTTACAGAAGGCTCACAGCAAGAAGTCTATCTTGCGAATTTATTTAATTATGCTAGACCTATCGAATCACCTGATGTATTATCAGAACTAGCATATGAACCAGCATCGAAATTATATCCGACAGCAGGCTTTGTCAACTACGATGATGTCAAAATGGCTGCCTATTATTATGCTAACCTACCAAGAGCAGTTGGTCCAAATGATGTCGAAGTTCCAATTACTGATTTTTATGTTAGAGACTATGTTTGGTTAGCAAACTTCAAAGAAAAGTGGAGAGTGTATTCTTGGAAACCAGTAGGCAGAGTTGTTGGTGTTACACCAAACACAAACGGCACGACAACAATTACATTTGCTAACAGACATGGATTAAGTCTATTAGATCCATTGTCATTAATCAATGTAGCATCTAATGTTAATGGCTATTATGTTTGTACTGTCATCGATGATTTAAGATCAGTCACTATTAATTTGCCATTGAGTCAACCACCACAAACGTTAACTGGTAACGGTTTGGGCTTGACATTTATTGATCAACGTGTTACAAAACCTTCAGAGATTAATACACTAGATTTAAACGAAGCAGAGTTTGTTAAAAACACAGTATGGGTAGACGAAGCATCTGATGGTAATTGGGGAGTATATCGCAAGTCGCTTAATTATAACTCAACTGATATTTTAAATCGGGCTGATGGCGGAACATTTGGTAGTGCTGTAGCATATATCAAAGACACAAATAGTTATTGGTTAGGAGACTCACAAGTAGGTAGAGTCTATCGTTATATCTTTGATTCTGAAACTAATACAGTTGTACAAGACGAAGATCCTAGCGGCATATTACCAGCTGGTGTAGCAAGACCAACGTTCGGTACAGCAATCGCATACTCAGAACGTTTGTTTGTCATTACAGAAACAACTGATGGTGGTGGCTTGCCATCTGGTAAAGTCTACATCTACACAGTAAATGATTCAATAGTAGATGATGATCCTTTATTGCTACAAACATTGACAGTTGGAGCAGGAGCAGGTACTTGCGTGACTATCAGTGATGATCAGAATTGGATTTATGTTGGTGACCCACTAAACAATCAAGTAGAACGATTCAGTAGAGAACGTATACCTTTAACAGCAGGTTACTTTACTGCGA
>Ga0307488_10000611_pt1 | contig 29591 bp, 24 predicted proteins | sample SB02metaG_FD_202248 | JGI IMG/M metagenome (GOLD analysis project Ga0307488, IMG submission 202248) | Sea-ice brine microbial communities from Beaufort Sea near Barrow, Alaska, United States - SB 0.2 | ecosystem: Environmental > Aquatic > Marine > Coastal | place: USA: Alaska | collected...
AGTCCGTTTTTGAACGTCTTGCGTTAGATCAACAGGGGGGCGGTTTGGTCAAGCCAGGCTGGGCAATGGCGCGAACGCAGTGCGGTTCTGTTATGGCGTCAGAACCCATGACGGCTACCTTGCTGGCAGCCGTCATGCTGCTATCGGACTCAGTTGTGCAAATGCAGTTCCGAGTTCAGTTCTACTGCAGTTTTGTTGGTCAAGCATTCTATTCGACCGGTCAGGGCGTTGCGCCAGAACAACAGATCCGACATGCCAGACAATTCCCGTGCCTTGACGGTATTAATGGCCGCCTTTTGGCTGTCGAGCAGGGTCACCTTAGTGCCCGCGGTGATATAGAGACCCGCTTCAATGGTGCAGCGATCTCCGAGCGCAATACCGGTGCCGGAGTTCGCCCCGAGCAGGCAATTTTCGCCCATCGAGACGACTTCCTTACCACCGCCAGACAGGGTGCCCATAATCGAGGCACCGCCGCCGACATCGGAGCCGTTTCCGACCAGAACACCAGCGGAAATGCGCCCTTCAACCATCGAAACGGCCAGGGTACCGGCATTGAAGTTGACAAAGCCCTCATGCATCACCGTAGTGCCTTCACCCAGATGCGCACCGAGTCGGACGCGCGCCGTATCGCCGATGCGGATGCCGCTGGGCACCACATAGTCGGCCATCTTAGGGAACTTATCGACGCATTGCACCGACAATATGCGGCCCGCTAGGCGGGCTGCGATCTGACGGTCGGGCAATTCGGGTAAATCGATCGGACCCTCACTGGTCCAGGCGATATTGTGTAATACCGCAAAGATGCCATCGAGCACGATCTGTTGCGGTTTGGCCAGGCGATGGGACAGCAGGTGGAGCTTTAAAAAGCCCTCGGCTACGGACACCGGCGCGCTATCAGTCTCTAATAGGGTCAGTACCAGGGTCTGTTTGCTGTGCGCGGCGGCGGTCAATAATTTCACATTGAGCGTCATGCCCGCGTCCGCAAACACCGCCGACAAGGCTGCATAGTGCTCCGGTTCGAGCACGTGGGCGGTATTGCCGCCCTCATGCTTTACCACCGCGAGCAGCCGGTTAATCAGGTCATCAGACGGCGCGGTAATAGGTTGGGGATACCAAGCCTCGATGATTTTCAATTCACTATTACGCGTGGTGGTACCCAAACCGACAGAAAAATAGGTCATAACTTAGCTCTCTCTTGAAATAATGTGTGCAAATTGTTGTAGATCGAAACCGATCCAGGCATCACCCTGCAGTTCGATCAGGGGGCGTTTAATCAGGCTGGGCTGTGCTTGAATCAGTGGCACTGCGCTGACATTGTCGAGCGATGCTTTGGTCTGCTCGGGCAGTTTACGCCAGGTCGTGCCACGTTTATTGATTAAACCTTCCCAGCCCAGCAGGGCGATCCACTGTTGGATCAACTCGGGCGAGGGCGGTGCTTTTTTGAAATCAATAAACTCCACGGCGGCGTCCTGTTCGGCGAACCAGCGCAATGTTTTGCGCACTGTATCGCAGTTTTTAATACCATAAATCTTAATCAAGGGGCCGCACCTGTCTCGGTAGTTATGGGGTAGTACTGGTCTAGTATTGGTCTAGTACTGGTCTAGTTCTGATTTAGTTATCGTTTTAGTACAGTCGTTTCAAACGCCGCGCCGCCTCGACACAGTCGTCCAGTGTTGCCACCAGGGCGATGCGCACATGGCCGTAACCGGGATTGATGCCGGCGTTTTGGCGCGACAGATACTGGCCCGGCAAGATCTGAATATTGGCCTGTTCCAACCAGCGTTGGGCCACCGCCGTGTCGTCTTGCGCCAGGTCGGGCCAAAGATAAAAGCTACCGTCTGGAATTGTTAGCGGCAGGACCGACTTGAGTTCGTCGACCACGGCGGTAAATTTTTCATTATAGAGCCGGCGATTTTCCAGGACATGGCTTTCATCGTTCCAGGCGGCAATGGACACCTGTTGATGGGGCACTGGCATGGCACAGCCATGGTAGGTGCGATAGGCCGAAAAGTGCCGGATCAGGTGCGCATCGCCGGCCACAAAACCACTGCGTAAACCCGGTAGGTTGGACCTTTTACTGAGGCTGTGAAACACCAGACAATGCTCGAAGTCGGTGTGACCCATCTGCTCGGCGGCCTGCAATAAGCCCACCGGTGGCCGACTTTCGTCCCGGTAGAGTTCGCTGTAGCACTCGTCGCTGATCAGAATAAAATCGAACTGGATGGCCTTGCTGATGAGGAACTGCAACTGTTCGCCGGACATCACCGTACCACTGGGGTTACCCGGGGTGCAGATAAATAAGAGCTGGCAGCGTGACCATTGCTCATCACTGATGGCCGCATAGTCCGGCTGGTAGTTGTGTTCAGCGACGCAATTGAGATATTTCAGCGTCGCCCCGGCGAGTAATGCCGCGCCCTCATAAATCTGATAAAAGGGATTGGGCATCCAGACTTCATTGGCTTCCACGCTCGGGTCATAGAGCGCCTGGACCACTGAAAAGAGTGCCTCGCGCGTCCCGGTGACCGGGATAACATGGCGATCGGCACTGAAAGTCTTATTGTTGTGCAGTTGAAAGCGCCGCACCAGCCAGTTGGCGATGGCCTGGCGCAAGGCGGGAAGGCCAGCGGTAGCCGGATAACTGGAATAGCCGGCTATGGTGGCCACAATCTGTTCGTGCAAAAAGGCCGGTGGGGCGTGTTTCGGCTCACCAATGGACCAGGCGATCGGCCTTAGGTCGGCCGGCTTGACCGAGGCCATTTGGGCTCGCAGTTTTTCGAACGGGTAGGGCTGCAGACGCTTTAAATTGGGATTCATCGTTCCATTACTTCCAAAATTGTTTCGGTCAATTCGTGCTGCAACCGCTCGACGTCGGCGGAGCTGTGCAAGGGTTCGCCGTTGGCATCGACTAGGAAAAACACGTCTTCTACATGTTCGCCCAGGGTAGAGATGCGCGCATTTTGCAGAATTAGCTTGAGCCGTCGAAAGCACCGCCCAATGTCGGCCAGTAAACCGGGGCGGTCCGAGGCAAGCACCTCGACGACGGTACGTTGATTGATCATGTCATTGCTAACGGTGATTTCGGGCGGAATCTGAAAGTGTTTTTGCTGCCGCGACAGCCGCCGTTGAGGGGTTGGCGCTTCATCCGGATTGGCGATGGCTTCCAGTAGACGTTCTTGAATCTCCACCAAACGCTGGGCATTCTCGCCGATCGTGGTGCCATCCTGCTCCAGGACAATGAAGGTGTCCAGGGTGAATAGGGACGCCGACGAGGTCATGATGCGGGCATCCTGAATATCCAGATTGAGGGCGTCGAGCGTCGCGGCGATGTCGGCAAACAGATGGGCTCGATCGGGGGCATAGACGAAGACTTGGGTGCCGCCAATATATTGCTTGGCGTCGGTTTCTTTGATCAACACCAGGGGCAATCTTTGGCCGTGGTCGGCAATGGCGCGCAAATGCCAGGCTATGTCTTCCGGGGTTTCACGCAGAAAATAGTCGTCGCCAGGATTGTCCCACAGGTCGATGCTGGCATCCGGGTCGAAACCGGCGGCGGTCATCAACTTCAGTGCCGCCTCTTGGGTATCTCGAATGCGTTCTTCTTTATCGATCGGATTGCCCAAACCGCGATTCAAGGCACGCTGGGTTTCTTTGTACAGCCGCTCCATTAAGGACGCCCGCCAGCTGTTCCAGAGGTTTGGATTGGTGGCATAGATATCGGCCACGGTTAAGGCGTAGAGATAGTCTAGCCGTTGATGGTCACCGACCTGTTGGGCAAAGTGATTGATCACCGTCGGATCCGAAATATCCTGGCGCTGTGCCGTCATCGACATCAGCAGATGATAGCGCACCAGCCAGACCACCAGGTCGCTTTCCCACGGCGAGAGGCGATGGCGATCGGCAAAGCGTTTGACTTCCAAGGCACCTTCCAGCGAATGGTCGCTGTGACGACCCTTGCCGATATCGTGATAGAGCGCGGCAATGTAGACCAGCTCCACCTTGGCCAGGTTATGGATAATCTTGGTCGCAATCGGGAAGCGCTTGCTATTGTTGGCGTGGCGGAAGGTACGTAGATTACGAATGGTGAGCAGGGTATGGGCATCTACGGTGTAAACATGGAACAGATCGAACTGCATCTGACCGACTATCTTGCCGAACTCCGGTAAATAGAGCCCCAGAATGCCGTACTGATTCATCCGCAACAGACCGTGGTAGACCCCTCTTGGGCTGCGCAGCAATTCCATAAAGAAGGTGATGTTGCGCAGATCCTGGCGGAAGGCGCCATCGATCGCTTTGCGACTGGCAAACAACAGTCTCAGGGTGCTGGCGCGGATGCCCTTAATACCCTCTACTTGGGCACAGAGGACGAAGATTTCCAGTAATGCCGAGGGTGTACGGTTAAAGACCTTATCGTGTACGACCTCCAGATAGCTATTGCGAATCTGGAATCGGGCATTCAGTTCGGTGACCTGTTCGGACGTGCTTTCACCGAGAATTTCTTCATCGAAGTGCTGTAACAGCATGATATTCAGGGTGCGTAAGCGGAAGACCTGGCGGAAATAGTCTTGCATAAGGTGCTCAACGGCCAATTGACCTTCCTGGTCACTGTAGCCAAACATTTCGGCCACCTTTTCCTGGAGGTTGAACAGCAGTCGATCCTCTTCTCGCTCGGAGATCATATGTAAGGCGTAGCGCACCCGCCAAAGAAAGTCCTGGCCTTCCTTGAGCGTCCGATGCTCGGCATCGGTCAGGAAATTGCGCTCGACCAGATCGGCCAGAGAGGAATCGCCAAAGTGCCGCTTAGCGACCCAGCCGATGTTTTGAATGTCGCGTAAGGCGCCCGGGCCGCCTTTGACATTGGGCTCGAGGTTGTATTCGGTTTCGTTAAATTTTTGGTAGCGATTGGCCTGTTCGTTCATTTTGGCCTTGTAGAAATCGCGACTGGGCCAGATTTGGTCTGGCCCAACCGAATCCGATACCCGCTCTCTGAGCGTGTCGTCACCCACCAGGGTGCGCGATTCCATCAGATTGGTGGTCACGGTCACGTCGTTGCGCGCCTCGACAATGCAGCCGGCTATGGTACGGACACTGTGGCCGACCTCCAACTTGATGTCCCATAGCAGGGTCAGAAACTGTTGTAACGATTCGACGTTGCTGTCAATCAGGCTTTCATTCTCGAACAGGATCAGCAGATCGATATCCGAGTGTGGCAAGAGTTCGCCGCGGCCGTAGCCGCCAACAGCGATCAGGGCGATCCGTTCCGGTTCGCTCCAGGTGAACAGCCGCCAGGTGCAGCGGAGCAGATCATCCATGGCGGCGGCGCGGCCGAAAACCAGGCTGCGGATGGGCTCGCCCTGAATGAACCGGTGATGCAAGGTGTCCGTGAGCTTGCCCAGCGCTTCTTTGAGCACAACAATTGGGGTCTCCTCTTGCAGCTGTGCAGACACGGCTTCTTTATCAAACAGACTGCTGTCGGCGTAACGGTCGAGATCCAATGCTAGGTCCTTCGAGAAAGTGGGTGGGTGACTACAGCCGCGTTAAAAGGACTCTTCCAAGCGAGCCGTTAACACATCTACACCTGTCGCCGTGACCAGTAGGGTGTGCTCCCATTGGGCAGAGGCCTTACGGTCTTTTGTGACCACGGTCCATTGGTCACTGAGTATTTTGCACTGAGCCTTACCCTGGTTGATCATCGGTTCAATGGTAAAGATCATGCCTTCTTTCAGGGCCATGCCGACCCCCGGTCGACCGTAATGCAGAACCTGCGGTTCGTCATGAAACACCGCGCCGATCCCGTGACCGCAAAACTCCCGCACCACCGAATAGTGGCTGGCTTCGGCGTGTTGCTGGATAACGTGGCCAATGTCGCCCAGCGTCGCACCGGGCTTGACCAGCGCGATGGCCTTGTAGAGGCACTCTTGAGTGACCTTGCAGAGCCGATCGATGTGCGCGGCGACTTCGCCGACATAGAACATCTTGCTGGTGTCGCCGTGATAGCCGTCTTTAATGACCGTAATGTCGACGTTGACCACATCACCCTTCTTGAGAATCTTGTCTTCGCTCGGAATACCGTGACAGATAACCTGGTTCACTGAAGTGCAGATCGATTTCGGAAAAGGCGGGCTGCCATAGTTGAGCGGTGCCGGTATGCCTTGCTGGACATCGACTATGTAGTTGTGACAGATGCGATCCAGTTCTGCGGTGCTGACGCCCGGTACAACGTGAGGTCCGAGCATTTCCAACACCTCGGCGGCCAAACGACCGGCGATACGCATTTTGGCGATTTCTTCAGGCCCATTTATCTTGACAGCCATCTTTATTTCAATCCAGTTAGTAAGTATCGGAGGATTCTAACGGTTTTGTCACCCAGTTACAGCCCCACAAACAGCAGAGTCATATTTTAGCCCCTACTATGCGGATCCATGACGCAGACTTCGGCGGCCGTAAAGGCCCTGCTGGACGGGCCGTTTGGTCGGATGCACCGCCTGTTGGGCAACCCCTTTTGCGTTGGCAGCGGCATATTTTTCTTGTCTTAATTCGTTGAATTTGGTATAAAGCGCGCCGCTTCAACTGATTGAAGTGGTTCCTAAATTCTCACGCACACCGTCACATGATTCTGGGTGCCCGAAAGGGGTTGGATCATGGGGAGTGCGGAGGCTTAACCCGAATTATGAGGTAATTATGATTAAAGTATCAATGCGTGAACTGCTTAAAGCAGGTGTTCACTTTGGCCACCAGACTCGTTACTGGAACCCAAAAATGGGTAAGTATCTGTTTGGCGCTAGAAACAAGATCCACATCATCAATTTGGAGCATACTGTTCCAGCATTGAATGACGCTCTGGCTTTCGTTGGCAACCTTGCCAGCAAGAAGAACAAGGTTCTGTTCGTCGGAACTAAGCGTTCAGCCAGTGCCATTATGATCGAAGAAGCGACTCGTTCGGATATGCCGTACGTTGCGCATCGTTGGTTGGGCGGCATGCTGACCAACTACAAGACTATACGTCAATCGATCAAGCGTCTGCGTGAACTGACTGTGCAGCAGGCCGATGGTACCTTTGAGCAACTGACCAAGAAAGAACGCCTGATGGCAACACGCGAAGTGGCCAAGCTGGAACGTTCTATTGGCGGTATTAAGGACATGGGCGGCTTGCCCGATGCCCTCTTTGTGGTCGATGTTGATCATGAACGTATTGCGATCCTGGAAGCCAATAAGTTGGGCATTCCAGTCATCGGCATCGTCGATTCCAATTCGAATCCGGATGGCGTTGATTATGTTATCCCAGGTAACGATGATGCGATTCGCGCCATCGAAATCTATGCCCGCGCTATCGCCGATTCCATACTGGAAGCCCGTGGCGGCGACGTAGACGAGTTCGTGGAAATGGCCGACGCTGCAGCAGCAGCTGAAGTGGCTGTAGTTAAAGAAGATGCAGTTAAAGAAGAACCAGCTAAAGAAGAAGCAGTTAAAGCAGAACCAGCCAAAGAAGAACCAGCCAAAGAAAAATCAGCCGAATAAGCTTGATTACCTTGGCGTAAAGGGGCTACGGCCCCTTTTGCTATCCCGGAACCCTATATCCGGTTGAATATGCGTAATACTAATTTGAATTGAGGACCAAAGTCATGGCAATTACAGCAAGCCTTGTGAAAGAACTTCGTGATCGAACTGGCCTGGGCATGATGGAATGCAAGAAGGCATTAGTTGAGTCTGAAGGCGATATCGAACTCGCCATCGACAATCTGCGCAAGTCTTCGGGCCTGAAAGCTGCTAAGAAATCCGGCCGTATAGCCGCTGAGGGTATTCTGGTAACGCGCTCGGCCGCTGACAATTCGGTTGTTATGCTGTTGGAAATCAACAGCGAAACCGATTTCGTAGCGCGTGACGATAACTTCTTGAACTTCGCCAACAAGGTTGCCGATGTCGCCTTTGCCAAGGGCTCGTCTGATGTCGCCGCCTTTATGGCCGACGGCCTAGAAGATGAGCGTGCCGCATTGGTGCAAAAGATCGGTGAGAACATCAGTGTGCGTCGTGCTGTATTTATTGGCGGTGCCGGCAAGGTTGTTGAAGCCTATGTGCACGGTGGTCGTATTGCCGCAGCTGTTGAATTGACTGGCGGTACGCCGGACCTGGCGAAAGACATTGCTATGCATGTTGCCGCTATCAATCCTCAGTATGTTAATGTCAAGGATGTGCCGGCCGAAGTACTGGCTCGGGAAGAAGAGGTCGTTCGGGCTCAGTCTGAAGATTCTGGCAAGCCACCCGAAATCATCGAAAAGATGATGGTCGGTCGGCTGAAGAAGTTTGTTGCTGAGATATCTCTGAGCGAACAACCCTTTATCAAAGATCCGGACATTAAGGTCGGTGCGCTGGCTAAGAAAGCCGATGCAGAGATCGTGAGCTTCACCCGTTTTGAAGTCGGCGAAGGGATCGAAAAAGAAGTCGTGGATTTCGCCGCAGAAGTCGCTGCTGCGGTAAAAGGCAGCTAAGCTGTCCCGAATCTGACTAAGGCAGCTGCGCTGCCTTTTTTTATGCGTGCAGTTCCAGCAACCTTATTTTCGTTGAGCAGCGATTTTTTTGCTTGAAATGAACCGACGAATTCAAGGAAATGCCCCTTGAGGGTGTGTATAATAGCAAATCGAAATTTCCCATTGGTTGCCAACGAGTCGATGGCCGGCCATTCCGCGCCCCCCTGTTTAGCTTGGGGCGGGGGTGCATAGGCCCGCCGGCAGCGTCGGTCAGACCTAGAACATGTTAAGGAATTCAACAGATGATTGAAGAAATTAAGCAGGAAACCGACAGTCACAACCGCAAAGCGCTGGTAGCGTTGGGTGACGCTTTTAATAAAATCCGCACCGGTCGGGCCAATCCAGCCATCCTGGATGCCGTAATGGTCGATTATTATGGCAATATGACCCCGATCAAACAGGTCGCTAATATTATGGTTGAGGATGGCCGCACCCTGGCGATCGTGCCCTGGGAAAAAAACATGGTGCCACAGGTTGAGCGTGCCATTATGAAAAGCGACCTGGGTTTAAATCCTTCCACGTCCGGCGACAATATTCGCATCGCGATGCCGATGTTGACCGAGCAGACTCGTAAAGACATGATCAAGGTCGCTCGCAACGAGGCTGAAAAGGCGCGGGTGTCGGTGCGCAATGGCCGTCGAGATGCGAATGCGTCGATTAAGGATCTGTTGAAAGAAAAAGAATTGTCCGAAGACGAGGGTAAGCGGGCCGAGGAGGATATCCAAAAACTGACCGATGCTGCGATCGCCGAGATTGAACGTCAACTGGCAGAAAAAGATGCAGAGTTGATGAAGGTTTGATGGTTTGGCGCGAAAAATTCGTCAACACACCGTCATATTGTCTTTTTTACGCGGGTTGGTCTGGGTTGTACCTATGACTGAGTTGAGTTGGTAATAGATGCTTGATAACTCAACCCAGGGTCCACTCACGTCGTCGACTGAAAAGGTCACGCCGCGTCACGTTGCGGTGATTATGGATGGCAATAATCGGTGGGCAAAAAAGCGCTTGCTCGGCGGTATTGCCGGGCATAAGGCGGGTGCGCGAGCTGTTCGGACCGTCGTAGAGACCTGCGCCCGCGCCGGTGTTGAGGTGCTAACCCTCTATGCGTTCAGCTCGGAAAACTGGCGTCGACCGAAAGAAGAGGTCAGTGCATTGATGGACCTGTTTCTAATTGCCCTAAATCGGGAAGTTAAAAAACTGGCCAATAATAATGTCCGGCTTAGAGTAATAGGCGATGTTACCGGCTTCAGTGCCCCGATTCAGCGGGCCATTGCCAAAGCCGAACTGCAAACAGCGCAAAACACCGGTATGACCCTGGCGATTGCCGCCAACTATGGCGGTCACTGGGATATTACCCAGGCCGTCATCAAGCTGGCAGTGCGGGTCAAGATGGGTGAATTAGAGCCGGAGGCCATCACCGAGGAGCTGATTGGCGAGCAGGTCATGCTCGGTGATCTGCCAGCGCCAGACCTCTGTATTCGTACTGCCGGTGAGCAACGGATATCGAATTTTTTGCTCTGGCAAATGGCCTATACCGAATTCTATTTTACCGATGAATATTGGCCGGACTTTAACAGCGCCTCACTGCTAAAAGCCTTTAGCTCCTTTTCTGGTCGGACCCGGCGCTTTGGTCGGACCGATGAACAACTAGAACAAGAGAAGTAAGTTCATGTTATTGCAGCGAATAGTAACTGCCTTGGTGTTGGCTCCTCTGATGTTGGCCGGCATCTATCTGCTACCCAGTAGCGGTTTTAGAGTATTCATCGGTTTAATTGTCATTTTGGGTGCCTGGGAATGGGCCAATATTGCCGGCTTTAGCCGACCAAGTGCTCGAGTTGGGTTGGCAATAGTGACTGCACTCGGGTTGCTCGGCTTGAATCAGTGGCTCGCTGTTGACTCGCTGCTGTGGATTCTCCTGGTGCTGTCGGCGCTGGTGTTTTGGTTGCTGGCGGGTGTCGGCGTCTATCTGTTTCCGCGCGCCAACAATTGGCTGACCTCTCCGCTATTGAAAATTCTGGTCATGGTGCCGGTGCTGGGCGCCCTCTGGATGGGTCTGGTCTGGCTAAAAAGCCAACCTCAGTCGGCCCTGCTCTTGACCTGGTTGATGCTCCTGGTATGGGGTGCCGATATAGGCGCCTATTTTGCTGGGCGGGCCTTTGGTAATCGCAAGCTGGCGCCTGCGGTGAGTCCGGGCAAAACCTGGGCCGGCGTCTATGGTGGCATGACCACCTCTATTCTGGTGTCGGTGCTGATCGCGGGCCTCTATTTACCCACTTATAGCGTTAGGGGCTGGGTCTGGTTGATTCTGTTGTCGATGGCCGTTATTGCCATTTCGGTGTTAGGCGACCTGTTTGAATCTCTATTGAAACGCAATCGCGGTATTAAGGACAGCTCGTTCTTGCTCCCCGGTCACGGTGGTATCCTGGATCGCATTGACAGCCTCTGTGCTGCGACGCCGATGTTTGTCCTGCTGTGGTATGTGTTAGCGGTGGTTTGATGATGGTTAAGCCACAAGCGGTCGCGATTCTGGGTGCCACCGGTTCGATCGGCCAAAATACCCTCAATGTTATCGGTCAACACCCGGAGCGCTTTACTGTCTTTGCCCTTAGTGGACACAGCAATATGGTGCAATTGGCTGCGGACATCATTCGGTTTAAACCCCGTTGTGCGGTGGTGCCGGATCAGGCCCGCTATCGGCAGCTGCTCGAGCTACTACCCGACCAAAAATGTGCAGTGCTGATTGGCGAGCAGGCCCTGGTCGATATCGCCAGTGCGCCGGAGGTAGATACGGTTATGGCCGCCATCGTCGGCGCGGCCGGTCTTAAGTCGTCCTTAGCTGCGGCGCATGCCGGTAAGAAACTGCTTCTAGCCAATAAAGAGAGCATGGTTATCGCTGGTGCTCTGTTGATGGACGCGGTGGCGGCATCGCGTGCTGTGTTGCTGCCCATCGACAGTGAACATAACGCCATCTTTCAATGTCTGCCGGCCGATCACAGCCAGACCGGCGTCGATTCGATCCTGTTAACGGCCTCCGGTGGACCCTTTCGCAACACCCCGATGGAGCACTTGCTCGACGTGACACCGGAGCAGGCCATCGCCCACCCGACCTGGTCGATGGGTCGTAAGATATCGGTCGATTCGGCCTCGCTGATGAACAAAGGGCTGGAATTGATCGAAGCCTGCTGGCTGTTTAATGTCCCGCCGGAAAAGGTTGAGGTGGTGGTGCACCCGCAAAGCGTTATTCACAGCATGGTGCGCTATGTTGATGGTTCGGTGCTGGCTCAGATGGGCTCGCCCGATATGCGCACACCCATTTCCTATGGCCTGGCCTATCCTGATCGCATGACCAGCGGCAGTGAAGCCTTGCAGTTTTCCCAGTTGCTGCAGTTGAATTTCGACCAGCCCGACCGGGCCCGTTTTCCCTGCCTGCGCCTGGCTGAGGAGGCGATGGCCGAAGGGGGGACCCTGCCCGCTGTGCTGAACGCTGCCAATGAGATGTCGGTCGCCGCCTTTCTCAATCTGGAAATTGGTTTTATGGATATTCCCCGTATCAACGAGCAGGTGATGAGTCTCTTAGGTCGCAGCCAGGTCGAATCCATCGATCAACTGCTGGCCGTCGACCGCGCCGCCCGCGTCCAGGCCACCGTGGCCATTAAGGCACTTAGATGATGACTCTGTTTAATTCAATTTTTGGCATGTTGCTGGCGCTGGGTATCCTGGTGACGGTGCACGAATACGGGCACTTTTGGGTCGCACGCCGCTTTGGCGTCAAGGTGCTACGTTTTTCAGTCGGTTTTGGTCAGCCAATTTGGCGGCGCACCGATCGATTCGGCACCGAATTTGTGGTCGCTTGGATTCCCCTAGGTGGCTACGTAAAAATGCTCGACGAGCGAGAAGCGCCGGTACCGGCCGAGTTGCTGGGGCAGGCTTTTAATGCCAAAACACCGGCGCAAAAGATTGCCATTGCCTTAGCTGGGCCGGTCACCAACTTTCTCTTTGCGGTCGTTGCCTTTGCGCTGATGTATAGCATCGGCGTCCAGGATCTGGTCCCGCTTATCGATAATCCAAGAGACGATTCGCCGGCGCAGATGGCAGAGTTAACCCGCGGAGACCGGATCGTGTCGGTCGACGGCCGGACCGTCGATTCCTTTACCGACCTCAGTTTGGCGCTAGCGGCGCGGGTCGGCGAGACCGGGGTGATCGATATCAGCGTGGTGCGGCGGCAAACGCAAAAAAGCGTACAATTGCCGATCGAAAACTGGTTGGCCGACCAGGACTCACCGAACCCGTTGCAGAATCTCGGTTTGAGCCCAGAAATGCCCATCCACCCGCCGCTGATCGGACGCATAGAGGCCGGCGGTGCCGCCGAGCAAGGCGGCCTGCAGGTCGGTGACCGGATACTGGCGGTTAATGGCCAAGCCGTCAGCACCTGGATGGAGTGGGTTGAACAGATTCAAAACAGTCCTGATAAGGCCTTGACCCTATCTATTGAGCGAGCTCAACAAGCCATGCAACTGACCCTGGTGCCAGGCACGAGAAATCAGGATGAGCGCATCATCGGCTATGTTGGCGCCGGCAGTGCACCGCTCGCCTGGGCCGATGATCAGTTGACCACCGTCCGATTGTGGCCCTGGCAGGCCGCCTGGCGTGGCGTGACCGACACCATTCAAATGGTTGGCCTAAGCTACAATATGCTCTGGAAGATGGTGACCGGTAAGGTGTCCCTAAAGCAGATTGGCGGCCCCATTTCGATGGCCCAGATGGCGGGGATGTCGATCGGGTCTGGGTTTGAATCCTTTATTGGCTTTTTAGCCCTAATTAGTATCAGCTTGGGCATTGTCAATCTGCTGCCCATACCGGTGCTGGACGGGGGTCATGTAGTGATTCACTCGATCGAATGGCTGCTGGGCAAACCCTTATCCGATAAGGCGCAATTAATTGGTATGCAGATCGGTATGTTCTGTATCCTCGGCCTGATGATGTTGACCTTCTTTAACGATATTAGCCGCTTAATGTAAAGACAGTTTGCGGCGCTAGGGTGAGCCTTCAGAATGCTGCCCTATAATTTTAAACCAGACCTGTGTTTCAGGTCGCGATAGGCTAAAGGAAAAGACGTTGGGAGTATTGCTCAAAACAACGGTAGTGGCATGTTTGACACTGATGATATCGGTGGCGCAGGGCGCAACCTTCAGTGTTGATAAAATAGTCGTTCAAGGGCTGCAACGGGTGTCATTGGGTCGGGTATTGGCCCAATTGTCGGTCCGGGAAGGAGACCTTGCCGATGATACGGATGCTAGCCGCTGGCTGCACGACATCTATCAAACCGGTTTCTTTCACTCGGTCGACATCAGCCGTGATGGTAATCAGCTGGTCATCGCTGTGGTCGAACGACCGGCGATCGAAACCATTGAGTTTAAGGGCAACTCCAGCATTTCGAAAGAGACCTTAGAAAACGTCTTTGCCGATGTCGGCTTGGCCAAGGGCGAAATTTTCAGTCGGTCATTGCTGGAAAATGTTGATCTGGAATTGGAAAAGCAGTATGGCGGCCAAGGCCGCTACAACGCCAGTGTCGATGCTAATGTGACGCCCCTGACGCGCAATCGCGTCAACGTCACCATGCAGATCAGCGAAGGTCCGGTTGCCCGGATTGAGCAGCTGGAGATGGTGGGCAATAGCATCTTTAGCGATGCCGAGCTCTTTGACGTGATTCAGATGCAACGCACGGCGTCGCCACACTTTTGGCAATGGCTCAATAAAAAAGATCAGTTTGCCAAGGCCGCCCTGACCGGGGATGTTCAGCGCCTGGAGGATTTTTATTTCGATCGCGGTTATCTGGATTTCGCGGTCGAGAGTCAGCAGGTTTCGATCTCCGAGAATAAGGCGTCAATCAGCATCGCTCTTAATATTAGCGAAGGGCTGCCCTATCGGGTGGCCGACGTTGAAGTCACCGGTGACCTAAAGCATCTGGCGACTGAGATCCGCGCGTTGGTCAGCGTGATGCCGGGGCAAGTTTACTCGCGCACCGATGTGTCGACCGATATCCGGGATATCACTGACCTGCTAGGCGAAAACGGCTATGCATTCGCCAAGGTGCGCGACGCGCACCAGACCGATGCACTCACTCAGACCGTCACACTCAACTATCAGGTCCAATTGGGCAGCCCGGTCTACGTCAATCGCATCATTATACAGGGCAATAGCGCTACCAATGATGAGGTCATTCGGCGCGAACTGCGCCAGCTCGAACGCGCACTGGTGGTGAATAAGAATATCCGTACGTCCAAAGCCCGCTTGGATCGACTCGGTTATTTCAGCCAGGTTAATATCAAGACTCAGCCCATCGCCGGTCGCGACGATCTGGTTGATTTGATTGTGACTGTGGTCGAAGCGAAGGACTCCCAGATCAGTATTTCCGGTGGTTATGCCGATGGCTCTGGCTTTTTCGGTGAACTGTCGGTGAAGCAAACCAACTTTATGGGACGGGGCGTGGATTTCTCCGCGTCGGTGAACGTCAATCAAAGCACGCAGAATTACCAGTTGTCCGCTGAAAATCCCTTTTTTACCCTCGACGGCGTGAGTCTGGGTGCTGATGTCTATTACAAACATTCCGACTACAGCCAGACGACATTCAGCACCTACGCTACCAATACGGTAGGCGGTCGCCTGAATCTGGGCTATCCGCTGAGTGAAAACCAACGTATCAACTATGGCCTTGGGGTCAGTCGAGATGAGTTGTTTATCAACGCGGATAACGCACCCTTGGAAATGACCGATTTTGAGGACGACTACGGTAATGACTACGATATAGTCACCGGTCGAGTCGGCTGGACCTATAATACCCTGAATGGCACGCTTAAGGCCGATGACGGTGCCAGTGTGCGCAGCAACCTTGAAATCACCAGCCCGCCGGGCGATTTGCGCTATTATCGAGCCACAGTGGACGCGCAAAAGTTTTTCAATTTCGCCGATGATTTCGCCTTTCGCGTCCATGCCGATCTGGGCTATGGCCAAGGCTATGGCGACAGTCCGTTGTTGCCCTTTTACAAAAACTTCTATTCTGGTGGGCCGCGCTCGGTCCGAGGCTATCGTTCCGGTTCGCTCGGACCGACCGGCACCGGCCAGTCCACCAGCCCGATCGGTGGCAATATCAAGGTCGAATACGGTGCCGAGCTGCTCTTGCCGACGCCCTTCGCCAAGGATCAGCGGGCGTTTCGCTCCGCTCTGTTTATTGACGCCGGTAATGTCTTTACCGATCAATGTCGCAGCGATAACAGCAGTTGCAGCAATGGTATCGATCTGAGCGAGATCCGCTACTCGGCCGGTGTGGATCTGACCTGGATTACGCCGATCGCACCACTGAGTTTTAGTTACGCTTGGCCGTTAAACGCCCAGTCGGATGACTATACGACGAATTTTTCATTCAATATCGGTATTTCTTATTGAGAATATGCCGCCATCATGGGAGCGTTTTACTATGGGAAAGAGCAAAAAAACATTAGCAGGATTGGCTTTGATCTGTGCCTTGGTGAGCCCAGGCGTGTATGCTGAAACCAAGATCGCAGTAATGAATTACCAGGCGGTGTTATTTAATAGTATCGCCGCGGAAGCGGCCACCCTGAAGTTGCGGACCGCCTTGGCCGGTGCTCAAGGTCGCGTCAAGGACATTCAGTTGGGCATCGAGACGCGACAGAATCGATTGTTGACCGATGGCGATATACTAACAGACGAGGAAATTGCCTCGTTTGAGCAGGAACTGCAGGCCTTAGTGCAAGAGCAGGCGCAAATCACGGCCCAGATGCAGCAGGCACAACAGCAGAGCCGCGCCGACTTCATTCAGCAATACCAACCCTTGATCCGCGAGCTCATGGACGCTCTTGTCACGGAGCAGGGCTACAACCTGGTGGTCGATGCGCAAGCCGTGCTCTGGGTGACGGATACACCCGATATAACCGATGAAATGTTGACTGAATTTGATGCGGCCTATGGCCAACTTAAGGCCGAATCGGCCGGTCAGTCTGCCAACTAAACCTACAGGAGCGCTGCATGTTAACGGTGAATGATCTGCTTGAGCGAGTTCAAACCCTGAATATGCTCTCGGATGCACAGAAGTCTGTGCCGATAACCGCCTTGGCAGCGCTCGATAAGGCCCAGACAGGTGAGCTGTCGTTTTTAGCATCGCCCAAATATCGCCGCCAGTTGGCGCATACCCAAGCCTCAGTGGTGCTGGTGAAGGAAGTTGATCGGGCGACCTGTCCGACAAGCTGTGTCGCGCTGGTGGTAGTCGATCCCTATTTAGCCTATGCTCATCTGTCTCATCTATTTGACCGTGTTCCGAGCGGAACAGGGCAGGTGGCCGATACGGCACAGATCGACCCCAGCGCAACAGTGGCCGCAGGCGTTACCATCGGTGCCTACGCGGTAGTCGGCCAGGGTGTTGTGATCGGTGCGGGCGCACAGATCGGTGCGCACTGTTTTATTGATGATTTTGCCGTTATTGGCGCCCATACCCGACTCCAGGCGCGAGTCACGCTCGCCCACCGTTGTGTGCTGGGCGCCCACTGTGTGATTCAGAGTGGCAGCGTGATCGGCTCGAATGGTTTTGGTTATGCGCCAACCGAAACCGGTTGGCAAGCCATTGCCCAGTTGGGGCGGGTGCTGATCGGCGACCGGGTCGAGATTGGGGCCAATTGCACCATCGATCGAGGTGCTATTGAAGACACCCGGATCGACTCCGATGTCATCATCGATAACCTGGTGCATATTGCCCATAATGTTCAGATCGGCGCAGGCACAGCGCTGGCCGGGCAGGTCGGTGTCGCCGGCAGTACGCATTTCGGCCCTGGCTGCTCCGCTGGCGGTCAGGCAGGCTTTACCGGTCATATCGAGATTGCCGCGAACAGTCATTTTACCGGCCAGGCCATGGTGACTAAGGGAACCACTGAAGGGGGTCTATACTCTTCCGGCTTGCCCGCCCAAGCTAGTAAGGATTGGCGTAAGATGGTGGCGCGTGTGCGTCAGCTGGAAACCACCATGGCGCGTCTTGGCGCGCTGGAAAAACTGATTAAGGAACCGGAATGACTAGCGCAGTATCGACTTCCCCAGAGCAGACTGTTCAGATGCCAATGGCCATCGAGCAGATCAAGGCCCTCTTGCCCCATCGTTATCCATTTTTGTTGGTCGATCGTGTTACAGACTATGAACCGGGCGTCAGTATCCGCGGCTTTAAGAATGTCTCGGCCAATGAGGCGCTCTTTCAAGGGCATTTTCCCGATAGGGCGATATTTCCCGGGGTGTTAATCTGCGAGGCGTTGGCCCAGTTGACCGCCATCTATGGTTTTCTAACCACTGGCCATCGTCCTGCAGACGGCTACCTCTATCTGTTTGCGGGCTTGGACAAGGTTAAATTCAAACGCCAGGTGGTACCGGGTGATCAGCTGGAGTTGGTGATTGAGTTCGTCACCGAACGCCGCGGGATGTACAAGGTCACCGGCAAAGCCATGGTTGATGGACAGTTGGCTGCCAGCGCCGAGATCCTGTGCGCAGAACGAAAGGTCTGATGGTGATACATTCGACCGCGATAATTGATCCAACGGCCAAAATCGGCGCCAATGTTAGCATCGGCCCCTATTCTGTAATTGGTGCCGATGTTGAGATCGGCGCGGATACATGGGTCGGGCCCCATGCGGTGATCAATGGTCCTACAGTGATCGGCAAGGGCAATCGCATCTTTCAATTTTCCAGTGTTGGTGAACAATGCCAAGACCTGAAATATAAGGGCGAACCGACCCGCTTGATTATCGGCGATTTTAATATTATCCGGGAATTCACCACCTTGCAGCGCGGCACCATTCAGGATGCCGAAGAAACGCGTATCGGCAGCCACGGTTTGTTTATGGCCTATACCCATGTCGCCCATGACTGCGTCATCGGCGACCATGTCATCCTCGCCAACGGCGCCCAGGTCGCCGGCCATTGCGTGGTCGGCGACCATGCGATTCTGGGCGGCAATACGGCGGTACATCAGTTCTGTCAGATCGGGCAACACGCCTTTGTCGGCGCCGGTTCAACGGTATTAAAAGACATCCCAGCCTTTGTTACAGTACAAGGCTATCCCGCTGCGCCGCACGGTATGAACCTGGAAGGCCTGAAGCGTCGGGGTTACACAAAGGACGCCCTGCGCGCCTTACGTCATGCCTATAAGGTTGTCTATCGTGAGGGCAAAACCGTTAAGGACGCGCTGGCAGAGTTGGAAGATATCGATCTTATTGCCCCGGAGGTCCAGGTGTTTATCGACAGTATCCGCAACTCTCGCCGCGGTATTTCGCGCTGATGGCCAGGCCACTGCGTGTTGCCCTGGTCGCCGGTGAAGCCAGCGGTGATCTGCTCGGTGCCGGACTGATGCAGGCGCTACGACGGCAAGACTCGAACATAGAATTCGCCGGTATCGGGGGTGATCATATGGTCGCCGCCGGATTGGTAGCGCAGGCACCGATGGAACGCTTGTCGGTTATGGGCCTGACCGAGGTGCTCGGCCGACTGCCTGAGCTGGTGCGCATCCGTCGCACCTTGGCACGCTTTTGTCTTGACTGGCGACCCGATGTGTTTATCGGCATCGATGCTCCGGATTTCAATCTGGGCCTGGAAATCACCCTACGCCGAGCCGGCATCAGGACGGTGCACTATGTATCGCCCTCGGTCTGGGCTTGGCGCAAAGGCCGGCTGAAGAAAATTCACCGCGCCGTCGATCATATGCTGACCCTACTGCCCTTTGAAGCGACCTTTTACCAGCAAGAACAGATCCCCGTGACCTTTGTCGGCCATACCCTGGCCGACCGGCTGCCGATGACCCATTCACCCGAGGCCCTGCGCCAAGACTTGGGTCTGACGGCGGGCACCCCAATAGTGGCTATGTTGCCGGGCTCGCGCGGTAGTGAGGTGAAAACCCTGACTAGACTTTTTCTGGCCACCCTGGCGCGGGTGCAGCGGCAAATCGGCCCGATCCAAATTGTTATTCCGGCGGCCAATGACCACCGGGCCAAACAGATTGCTGCGATCATCGCCGAGCAGGCGCCGGATCTGACCATTACGCTACTCGCGCAACGCGCCGATGATGCCCTAGCCGCCTGCGATGCCGTGCTGGTCGCTTCCGGCACGGCGACGCTGCAAGCGATGTTGTGGAAAAAGCCCATGGTCGTGGCCTACAAGATGAGCGCGCTAAGCTATTTTATTATCTCTCGCTTGGCTACCACGACCTGGGTGTCCTTACCCAACATACTGACGCAGCGTAACTGGGTGCCAGAGCGGCTGCAGGCAGCCGCGACGCCAGAGCGCTTAGCCGACGACCTGATAGTGGCTCTGGAAGACCCTGACTATCGTCGTGAGTTTGTTGCCGTGGCCAGCGAGTGGCATCGGAAGTTGGCCTGCAACGCCGATGAGCAGGCCGCCCAAGCGGTAATGAAGCTGGTCGGTCGATGACCAAGGCGGGCCTAGATTTTGTGTCCGGTGCGGGGCGGGTAGCCGGCGTCGATGAGGTTGGGCGCGGCCCATTGCTCGGCGATGTGGTTGTAGCAGCGGTGATTCTCGATCCCAAACGCCCGATAGTCGGCCTGCAAGATTCCAAAAAATTATCCGAAAAACGCCGCGCCGCGCTGGCCCTGGAAATTCACGACAAGGCCCTGGCGGTTTGCATCGCTCGAGCCAGCGTCGCGGAGATCGATGCCCTAAATATACTGCAGGCGACGCTGCTGGCCATGCGCCGAGCGGTAGAGGGTTTGGCCGTGCAGCCCGATTTTTGCCAGATTGATGGCAATCGAATCCCCCCTGGCTTGCCTTGCCCGGCTGAGGCCGTGATCAAGGGTGACGGCAAGATAGCTGCCATTGCCGCTGCATCAATAGTCGCTAAGGTGCAGCGGGATAGTGAAATGGTTGCCCTGCACCAACGCCACCCGGAATACGGTTTCGATCGTCACAAGGGTTATGGCACTAAACAACACCTAGCAGCTTTGTTAACATTCGGCGTGTTGGCGGAACACCGGCGCAGCTTTGCACCGGTTAAAGCCTGTTTAGCCAATCAATGAGACAGTAGAACCCATCATGGCAAATTTTGTTCACCTGCGTGTCCACACCGAATATTCCCTCAGTGATGGCATAGTACGGATTAAAAAACTGATCGAAAAGGTTGGTGAGAATCAGATGCCCGCTGTGGCGATCAGCGATATCACCAATTTTTTTGGTCTGATTAAGTTTTACAATCAAGCCCTGGCCGCCGGTATCAAACCCATTCTAGGGGCCGACCTGTGGATTGAAAATGAGTTGGATGAGGCCGAGCCCTTTTTAATGACGGTACTGGCCTGCACCAATCAGGGTTACCGCAATCTTACCGAACTGATCTCCGATGCCTACCAGACCAACCAACGCAAAGGCCGGCCCCTGGTCAAGGCCGATTGGTTGCACGCCAAGCAGGCTGGGCTAATACTGCTGTCGGGTGCGCGCAATGGCGATGTCGGTCAGTCACTCTTACGCGGTAAGGCCGAGCAGGCGGAAAGCTGTGCGCAGCGATGGCAGGCAAGCTTTGGCGACCGCTATTATTTGGAGTTGCAGCGGACTCGTCGAGATCAGGATGAGGCCCTGGTGCAGGGCAGTCTCTTGTTGGCCCGCAAACATGGTATACCGGTGGTCGCCACCAATGCGGTGATGTTTATCGCGCGCGATGATTTTGAAGCCCATGAGACCCGCGTTTGCATTAACGAAGGGGTGACACTGGACGATCCAAAACGCAATAAACACTATTCTGAAGAGCAGTATCTGAAATCATCGGACGAGATGTCGGCGCTCTTTGCCGATGTACCCGAGGCCATCGATAACACCCTGCTGGTGGCACAGCGTTGTTCGGCCCAGATCGAACTGGGTAAGTATTATCTGCCCGACTATCCGGTCCCGGCCGGCAAGACGATGGACCAATACTTCCGTGAGTTGTCGGCCGGCGGCTTGGAAAAACGCTTGGCGGTGGTGTTAAAACCCGATCAAGCCGATTTCCAGGAACGCCGCCAAGAATACTACGACCGGCTCGAATTTGAACTCAACATCATTATTCAAATGGGCTTTCCGGGCTACTTCTTGATCGTGATGGACTTTATTCGCTGGGGTAAAAACAATGGCGTGCCGGTCGGCCCAGGGCGCGGCTCGGGTGCTGGCTCGGTAGTGGCCTGGGTGCTCGACATTACCGATCTGGACCCGCTGGAATACGATCTGCTGTTCGAACGATTCTTGAATCCGGAACGGGTGTCGATGCCCGACTTTGATATCGATTTCTGCATGGACGGGCGCGAGCGCGTTATCCAGTATGTCGCCGATACCTATGGCCGACAGGCAGTCTCGCAGATCGTCACCTTCGGTACCATGGCGGCCAAGGCGGTGGTGCGCGACGTGGCGCGAGTTCAGGGTAAGCCCTTTGGTCTGGCCGATCGGCTGTCCAAACTGATCCCGCCTGACCCAGGCATGAAGCTGAGCCGAGCGCATGATGAGGTCGCCGAGCTAAAAGAGTTTCTCGAGTCTGATGACGAGGGCCTGGAAATCTGGGAGATGGCGCTCAAACTCGAAGGTATCACCCGCCAAACCGGTAAACATGCCGGTGGCGTGGTGATTGCGCCGACCAAACTGACCGACTTCTCGCCGCTGCTGTGCGATGAAGATGGCACCGGACTGGTGACCCAGTTTGACAAGAACGATGTTGAATATGCCGGTCTGGTGAAGTTCGACTTCCTCGGCCTGCGCACGCTAACGATTATCGATTGGGCATTGAAGATCGTTAATCCACGGCGCCTGGCGCTTAATCTGTCGGCGATCGATATAGCCCATATTCCGCTCAATGATGAAGCGGCCTTTGTGCTCTTGCAAAAATCTCAGACCACCGCGGTGTTTCAGCTTGAATCACGCGGTATGAAAGATCTGGTGACCCGTCTAAAGCCAGACTGCCTGGAAGATATGATTGCCCTGGTGGCCTTGTTTCGACCCGGACCACTGCAGTCGGGCATGGTCGATAACTTTATTAATCGTAAACACGGCCGGGAAGAACTGTCCTACCCCGACGTACAGTATCAGCACGAATTGCTCAAACCGATCCTGGCGCCAACCTACGGCATTATTCTGTATCAGGAACAGGTCATGCAGATCGCGCAGGTGCTGGCCGGCTATACCTTGGGCGGTGCCGATATGTTGCGCCGTGCCATGGGCAAGAAAAACCCGGACGAGATGGCCAAGCAGCGTGAAAGCTTTGAGCAGGGCGCGATCAATAATGGCATCGATGGCCATCTGGCGATCAAGATCTTCGATCTGGTAGAAAAGTTCGCCGGCTACGGCTTTAACAAGTCGCACTCTGCCGCCTATGCCCTGGTGTCCTACCAAACGCTGTGGCTTAAAACCCATTATCCAGCGGCCTTTATGGCGGCGACCCTGTCGTCGGAATTGCAGAATACCGACAAGGTGGTCATCTTTGTCGAAGAGTGTCGCCAGTTGGGGATCGATGTTTTGCCACCGGACGTCAACGCCGGTGACTTTGCCTTTACCGTCAACGCACAAGATCAGATTATCTATGGTCTGGGTGCCATCAAGGGGGTCGGTGAGGGGCCGGTCGAAGCTATAGTCGCCGCCCGTCAGCAGGGCGGGGATTTTAAAAACCTGTTTGATTTCTGTGCCCGGGTGGATACCAAAAAACTCAATAAACGCGCCATCGACGCGCTGATTCGAGCCGGAGCGATGGATACCATCGGGCCGCATCGCAATATTATGCTCGCTGCCATGGTTGATGCCGTCAAGGTCGCCGAGAAATCCGCCGCCAACGCCGCAGCGCGCATGGATGATATGTTTGGTCAGATCGAGGCCGAAGTCGAGGTTGACGTATACGCGCTCTATGCCCAGGTGCCCGAGGCCGCTCTGAAGGAGCGGCTGGCGGGTGAAAAAGATACCCTAGGTCTCTATTTGACCGGCCATCCGATCGATGAGTTCGAGGCCGAGGTACAGCAGGTGGTGTCGATGCGCCTGGGCGATCTCGATGGTTCGGTGGAAGAGCTGAAGAAGTCGCGCCGCGGCAATATCAAAACCTTTGCCGGTTTGGTCATGGGGGTGCGCACGCGGCAAACCCAGCGCGGCGAAACCATGGCCATCGTCACGCTCGATGACCGCACCGGTCGGCTCGAGATGACGCTCTTTGGCGAGGCCTATGTAGAGTTTAAACATCTGATGGTGGTCGATACGGTGGTCGTGGTTGAAGCCGAGGCCGGCTGGGACGATTACAACGATCGACCACGCATTCGCGCGCAAAAGGTCTATACCCTGGTGGAAGCGCGCCAGGCATTGATCAAGGGTATTGAGTTTAGCGTTGACTCGCAGCAGGCGCAGGCCTTTCTTACCAAGCTAAAAGGCTTGGTGCGCTCCGATCTGCCCGAGGATCGAGGTTGTCGAGTGTGGATCCGATATACCAATAACTGGGCTCAGGGCGAACTGATGCTCAGTCAGCGCTATCGCATTCCACTCGAAGATGAGACCTTGCATAGCCTCAAACAGTCCTTTGGCGACACCGGCTACAAGTTTCGCTATCAGTAGCGACTCGTTAGAATGGCGGTCGAAACGGCCATTGCATGCAGCCAGCGGGCCTTTGGGCGGCGGCGCTGGCATTATTTACTTTTGTTCATAGCTTAATCTTCACATGGGCGCTTGTTAGGCCGACAACAAGCCTTTAACCTGTGGCCCATACTTACAACTAGAACGGTTTGCAAGACGCCCCAACATGTATTCGGGCCGCTCAAGCAGACTGTGACAATAAAAGGCTTTGACGGGAACTAAGATGAATCCAGATTATCTTGACTTTGAACAACCTATTGCCGATTTGATATCGAAAATCGATGAACTGCGCCTGGTTGGTAACCGAAACGATCTGAATATTTCCGGTGAAATTGAAAAGCTGAGCGCCCAGGTGCGTAAGATGACCGAGCAGATTTTCAATAATCTCACCGCCTGGCAAGTTTCTCAGATTTCTCGTCACCCCAAACGGCCCTATACCCTGGACTATCTGGATCAGATCTTTACTGACTTTGATGAGTTGCACGGTGATCGACATTTTGCCGATGACGCGGCCTTAGTGGGCGGCATCGCTCGCCTCGATGACACCCCGGTGATGATCATTGGCCATCAGAAAGGTCGAAACGTCAAAGAGAAGGTTAAACGTAATTTCGGCATGCCCAAGCCGGAAGGCTATCGTAAGGCCCTCCGCCTGATGCAAACGGCCGAACGCTTTAAGATGCCGATCCTGACCTTTATCGATACCCCGGGTGCCTATCCCGGTATCGGTGCAGAAGAGCGCGGCCAATCCGAAGCCATTGCTTATAACCTGTTGAAAATGTCCTCGCTCAAAGTGCCTATTATTACCACCGTTATCGGTGAGGGCGGTTCAGGCGGGGCCTTGGCCATCGGTGTCTGTGACCATCTGAATATGTTGCAGTACAGCACCTATTCGGTCATTTCACCTGAAGGCTGTGCCTCGATCCTTTGGAAAACAGCGGATCGGGCTGCCGATGCCGCAGCGGCCATGGGCATTACCGCACCGCGCCTGCAGGAATTGGGTTTGGTGGACCATATTATTAGCGAACCCCTGGGCGGCGCTCACCGTGACAAAGCTCTGATCGCCAGTCGCGTCAAGGAAAGTCTGGTCCTACAGCTTAATGGCTTGCAAGAAAAGCCGCTTGAACAGCTGCTCGATCAGCGCTACCAGCGCCTGATGTCCTTCGGTGTCACAGCCTAATTGAGCGGGCTGGCCTAAGGTCGGCCCGCAGAGTCGGCCCTGGCGCAGAGGATTTGCGTAGCTACTCTACACCGCTGGACAGTTGCACATCGGCTGGCAGCGATGTGACAGGTCCGGCGTTCGGGTGTACTGTTTGCCAAGCTTGAACCAACAAGGACGCATAACGAATTGTCCAGACGTTTACTGAATCATAATGGCGTGACCGAAACGGTCATGGGTGATGATATTGCTCTGGTGCTGAACCGGATTCTGAATGAAAATGAAGCGCTCGAGCGAATTCCGGCCTACCTCTTCGATATCGTATTTCACGATGGCACCCGTATTGGCCAGATCGATTTGCGCCTGGGTGAAACCCAAACCTTGGTGCTTTATGGCGGTCAGATCGGCTACGGGATAGACCGGGCGCACCGGGGCCATGGCTATGCCGCGGCGGCCTGCGAACTGCTGCGGGAAATTGCCCTCGATGTCGGCTTCCGTGAGTTATGGATCACCTGTAATCCGGACAATAATGCCTCAATCAAAACCTGTGAACGGATCGGCGCCCAGTTTGTCGAGCAGGTCGAGGTCCCCCCCAGTTGTGAGCTGTACGGTCGTGGTGACCGTGAAAAATTACGCTTCCTGTGGCGACTGCGCTAGGTCATGGTAGATAACACCAACTGGGCCACTACTGTACAGCAGGACCTGTGCCGGGATTTACGCCAGTTTACCCCCTTGCCCGTCTATGTTGGCTACAGTGGTGGCGTCGATTCCAGTCTGTTGCTGCGGTTGGCCTGTGACGCACTCGGCGCCGACCGGGTAACCGCCATTCATATCAATCACGGCCTGTCGCCTCAGGCCGCCCAGTGGCAGGATTTTTGCCAGCGCCAAGCCGACGATTTGGGCTGTCAGTTTAGGAGCTATGTCGGCACCGTTACCGCCACAGGCAGCGGCATCGAGGCCGCGGCCCGAGATCTGCGCTATCAGCAATTTGGCCGCTTGGTCGCCGACGGTGGACTCCTGTTATTGGGCCATCATCTCGACGATCAGATAGAAACCTTTTTTTTGCGCCTGATGCGTGGCACCGGTCTGCATGGTTTGAAGGCGATGGCCCGTTTGAGTCGGCGCGAGACCTATCAGCTGTACCGCCCGCTGCTCGATTTAAGCCGAGAACAGATTGAATCCCTGGCGGCTCAGTTGCAACTGCAGTGGATCGAAGATGATTCCAATGACCAAACCCTGTTCGATCGAAACTACTTACGTCACACGGTCCTGCCTCTATTGGAAGCCCGCTGGCCGACCTATCGGCACCGGGTGCACCATCTGATCGGCCTGATCGAACCGCCCCAATCGGCGGTCGCCTTTGACCTTGATCGGGAATTGCAGCACCGCCTCAGCCATGATAATGGCCTGAAGTTAGTGCAGTTGGATGCGCTCGCACCGGCGCAGCTGTTATCTTTGTTGCACGCTTGGTTGTTGGCTATCGGCCAGCAGGTGCCAAGCACAACGCGACTGCAGGAAATAGTCGCGGCGGTCATCGGCGCACAGGCCGATGCCATGCCTGAAGTGCGCCTGGGTCAGGGCACCGTCCGGCGCCATGGCCTGGCGCTCTATTGGGTCGCGGATCGCGCCGAGCCGGGGGCTCCGCCAGCGCTGGCCGTAGATGTTAGCAGCGACTGGCCCGGTGTTGGCCGGGTCAGGCTGGACCGAGTGGCGGCTGATGGCGATCGCCTGAGGCTGGACTTGCCCGACCTACATTGGCGTATCCGCGCCGGTGGCGAGGAACTTCGGCCCGTGGGTCGCGCCAAGCGTCGCGACCTGAAACGCCTATTGCAGGAATATAGAGTGAAGCCTTGGGAGCGTGCACGCCTACCCCTGTTGTTCAGTGCCAATGAACTGGTCGCCGTGGCCGATCTGTTGTTGTCGGCTGACCATTTAGCCTCAGGCGATGAACCGGGTTGGCAGGTTATTTGGCAAAATAGTGAAAATGCTGATTGAGGGAATAGGCGAATTTTGCTAATCTGACGCCCCATCTGAAACACACAATTACTCGAGCTAATCTATTCCCTGTGGGCCTTGTGCCGCACGGGATCTGTTCGTTTTTCTGATGGGATCGTATATGACTCGTTACATCTTTGTTACCGGCGGCGTAGTATCTTCTTTAGGCAAGGGCATCGCCTCGGCCTCACTCGCAGCCATCCTCGAAGCGCGCGGCCTAAAGGTCACGCTGCTTAAGCTCGACCCCTATATCAATGTCGATCCCGGTACTATGAGTCCGTTTCAGCACGGTGAAGTCTTTGTGACCGAAGATGGCGCCGAAACCGATCTCGATTTGGGCCATTACGAACGCTTTGTCAATACCACCATGACCCGACGCAATAACTTCACCTCCGGCCGAATTTATCAGGACGTGCTCAAGAAAGAGCGGCGCGGTGATTACCTGGGCGGTACCGTGCAGGTCATTCCGCACATTACCGATGAGATCAAACGCCGTGTAATTGAGGGTGCCGGCGATGCCGACGTTGCCTTGGTGGAAGTCGGCGGGACAGTGGGCGACATCGAATCCTTGCCCTTTCTCGAAGCTATTCGCCAATTAAAGATCGAACTGGGCAGCCGCCGCGCCCTGTCCGTGCATCTAACCTTGGTGCCTTATCTGGCCACTGCCGGCGAGGTCAAGACCAAACCGACCCAGCATTCGGTGAAAGAGCTGCGTACTATTGGTCTGCAGCCCGATATTCTATTGTGCCGCTCGGATCGACCCATCGGTAAAACGGAGCTGCGCAAAATATCCTTGTTTACCAACGTTGAAGAGCGTGCCGTTATTCCGCTGATCGATGCCGACACCATCTATCGCATCCCAGGCATGTTGGCCAAGGCTGGGCTCGATGCCATCGTCGTGGAAAAATTCGGTCTTGACTGTCCACCAGCGGATCTGTCCGACTGGGATGATGTGACCGAACGAAAATTGCACCCAGAGCAGGAAGTCACCATTGCCATGGTGGGCAAATATATGGATCTGCTCGACGCCTATAAATCGTTGATCGAGGCCGTAGATCATGCCGGTATTCGCTCCCGTACGCGGGTCAAGATCCAGTATATCGATTCCGAAGATCTGGAAAAGAATGGCATCGATGTACTCAAAGGCGTAGCCGGTATTTTGGTACCCGGTGGTTTCGGGCACCGAGGTGTCGAAGGCAAGATTTTAGCTGTCCAGTATGCGCGTGAGAATCGGGTACCCTATTTGGGTATTTGTCTGGGTATGCAGGTCGCCGTTATCGAGTACGCGCGCAATGTCTGTGGGTTAGACGGAGCCCACTCGACCGAGTTTGACCGCCAGTCACGCCATCCAGTCATCGGTCTGATCACCGAATGGATCGAAGCCGATGGTAAGGTAGTCGAACGCAGTGAAAGCACGGACCTGGGCGGTACTATGCGTCTGGGCGGGCAAGAATGCCGCTTGACCGAGGGTACCCTGTCACGTCAAGCCTATGGTGAAGATACCATCGTCGAACGGCATCGGCATCGCTATGAGGTCAACAATCACTATGTCAAAGACCTGGAAAAATACGGTATGGCGATTGCCGGTCGCTCACTCGATGGTGCCCTAGTCGAGATGGTGGAAGTGCCCGATCACCCTTGGTTTGTTGCCTGCCAGTTCCACCCCGAATTCACCTCGACGCCGCGCAAGGGTCATGGTCTTTTTAGTGGTTTTATTTCAGCGGTGATCGCCCATACGGCTGAGAAATAGCGGCTAAGCTCGCTATTTATGGTTTTTTCTTTATAATTCGGCCCAGTTTTGTAGGAAAGTTACAGTTTATGTGACCCTAAACAAGAATCTGTTCCGCCAAAGCCCGACACTAGCCGGGCTTTGAATTAAACCTTAGGAGAGTCTGAAATGGCGAAAATAGTAGAGATAAAAGCACGGGAAATTATCGACAGTCGTGGCAATCCCACCGTTGAAGCCGATGTTATTTTAGAGAGCGGTGCCAAAGGCCGTGCTGCTGCGCCGTCGGGAGCCTCGACCGGATCCCGCGAAGCTCTGGAACTGCGTGATGGCGATAAAAGCCGCTTTATGGGCAAGGGCGTGCTCAAGGCCGTCGGCGCCATCAATGGTCCAATTCGCGCCGCGCTGCTGGGTCAAGATGCGTTGCAACAGTCCGTTGTTGACCAAATTATGATCGACCTCGATGGTACCGAAAATAAGTCTAACTTTGGTGCTAATGCCATCTTGGCCGTGTCTCTGGCGACCGCCAAGGCCGCAGCGATCGCTAAAGGCGTTGAGCTCTACGTCCATATCG
>Ga0307488_10000612_pt1 | contig 29565 bp, 22 predicted proteins | sample SB02metaG_FD_202248 | JGI IMG/M metagenome (GOLD analysis project Ga0307488, IMG submission 202248) | Sea-ice brine microbial communities from Beaufort Sea near Barrow, Alaska, United States - SB 0.2 | ecosystem: Environmental > Aquatic > Marine > Coastal | place: USA: Alaska | collected...
CTGTATCTGCTCGGACATTGGCAAATCTTCTTATTATTTTGCGAATAGCTTTTGATTAATTAGGCATTAATCATGCCGCAAATACCCTAGGCTCGGCCAGCGAATTCTATTTTGGTAGCGAAAAGGCCATTAGCTAACCATTTAGTTTAGAGTTTAGTTTAGAGTTTAGTTTAGAATTGATTTCATAATAAAAATAACAGCACAGCTTCTGTGCGATACCAGAGAAATAGAACTCCATGAAAATTACCGATCTGCGTCTCTACCCCGTTGCTCCGCGCTGGCTTTTTTTAGCCATAGATACTGACGAGGGCATAGTCGGTTGGGGAGAGCCTGTTATTGAAGGCCGTGCCCAAACCGTCGCCGCCGCGGTGAATGAATTAGCCCCCTACCTTATCGGTAAAGACCCACGGCAAATCAATGATCTGTGGCAGACACTCTACCGTGGAGGCTTCTATCGTGGCGGCCCGATTTTGATGTCAGCCATTGCCGGCATTGATCAGGCGCTCTGGGATATCAAAGGTAAAGATTTGGGCGTGCCAGTTTACGACTTACTCGGCGGCACGGTTCGCGACAGCATGAAGACCTATTCTTGGGTGGGGGGCGATGACCCTCAGGACGAAAGCCGACAGATGAAAGAGCTTCAGGCTCAGGGCTGGGATACCTTTAAGTTGAATGGCTGCGGCAAGCTTAAGATGATCGACAGCTATAGGGCCGTCGAGCAAGTCATTGCCAGAGTCGCCACCATTCGAGAAAACTTTGGCAGCAGTATTGATTTTGGTTTGGACTTCCACGGCAGAGTATCGGTGCCCATGGCCAAGGTTTTATTAAAGGAACTGGAACCCTACCATCCGCTGTTTGTTGAAGAGCCGGTATTGGCAGAGCAATCTGAGCAGTACGCGATTTTGTCGCGACAAACCAGCATCGTACTTGCCGCGGGTGAACGCATGTATAGTCGCTTTGACTTTAAATCGGTTTTTGAAGCGGGTGGCCTAGGCATAGTTCAGCCCGATGTTTCCCATGCCGGCGGCATTACCGAATGTCTTAAAATTGCCTCCATGGCCGAAGCCTATGATGTGGCTTTGGCGCCTCACTGTCCTCTAGGACCCATTGCATTGGCCGCCTGTCTGGCCGTCGACTTTGTCTCCCACAATGCGGTGCTGCAAGAGCAGTCTATGGGTATTCATTACAATCAGGGGGCAGAGTTACTGGACTATGTGGTGAACAAAGATGATTTTGCTATAACCGACGGGCATATTAAGCCCTTACCAAAACCCGGACTGGGTGTTGAGGTAGATGAGCAAGCGGTTATCGCAGCGTCGAAAGTTGCCTGCGACTGGAAGAACCCGCTGTGGCGTCATGGGGATGGCTCTATTGCCGAGTGGTAAGGCTTAAAGCTACCCTATGATTCCTCTCGGCCACCCCCCTCGGCCGCACCCCTATGCAACCTCGCTAGAGTTTATTTGTCTTCCTGTGCGCTACTTGACTGGTCCATATTGATCGCGGCTAAGAGCAACAGGCCTGCGAATATACCCATATTTTTGAAGAAATTCTGAGTTTCATGTTTAGCATCAACACCCTCATAAATATTCCAAAAGTCATGTAGATTGAGGTTGATCAGTAACACCATCACAGCCAAACCCAGCGCGCAGACCACAACCTGTTTGTTCAAGAAAAGACAAATGCTCGCCCCAACTTGAGCGACGCCGGCAATCGCCAGTAATACCGGCACCATGATCATGCCATGGGTTTCCATAAGCGCGACATGCATGTCCCACTGGAGAAACTTCATCACTCCCGGCAAGAGAAAATAGAATGCCAGTAAACATCGACCAGTATGTGTTAATGCTAATTTCATGACCTACACCTTTTATTTTATTGTTATTTTTATTGGCGTCATCATAGCAATTATATTGCTATACCTGTGTTTTTTTGGCTCTGCCACTTTACCAAGGCTATTAATTTAGGCTCTTAATCTAAGCTCTTCGACAAATGCTGATGGAAATTAACAATCGCCTTTTCAAAATAGCCAAAGGTTAAGTGGGTATTAGCTTTAGTGGTTACTGTCTGCTGAATTAAACAGGCAGCCTCTCGATCTTCATCCTGGCCAGATTCATTGACAAACAGAGCGTCTCTTTCGGCCTCTTCAAGGGAGATAGAGTTTTCCTCAGCCAGCCTGCTGGTCATAAGGTAGGTCACCATCTGGGTGCTATTGGGGCTAAGCGGTTCCATAATCGTTAGATTCGAGTGCTTGGACAGTACCGAGACACTGGCATTGGGGAAAACATGATAGACCGAGGTGAGCATGCCTTCGGCTTTACGCTCTGCTGGTGCAACATCTCTGAGCTTTTCGATACGCCGAAAAGGAAAAATTACCCGCACATTGGCACCATAGGTCTCGACCAAATTGACGTTATCTAAGCCATAGGGGTAAAAGGTTTTTCGATGCAGCGACTTGATATGGTAACCCTCTAACAGGGTTTCGGTTATCAACTTCCAATTCATCTGGTCGGTCAGTTCGGACTGCTGGAATAGCTCCTGCTCCGGAGTGAAATAATCGAGCGCGTTTTCGAGCATCTCAGGACTGATGGTCCCCTCTTGCATTACATAGACCATGCCGCCTTTTTCACAGGCACTGACCTCCACCAAACCATGCTCCTCAGGATCTAGGTCAGGAAACCCCTCCTGACCTGGAATAGCTTTAAGCTTGCCATCAAGGTTATAAACCCATGCATGATAGGGGCAGACAAAGGCACGAGAACAACCACTGCCACTGGCTACCTGCATCCCGCGATGACGACAGGCATTGATAAAGGCCCGCACCTGGCCATCTTTGCCGCGAACCACCACCAACGGCGTGCCAGCGGATTGGCGGGCAATATAGCTGCCTTTATCCGGTATTGCGGCCGAGGGGCAGAAAGGCACTGGCCGACTGCGCAGTAATGCTATCTCGGCATCAAACCGTTCTTGGGAGTGATAGTGCTCTACCGGTTCCCGCCAGACAGTGTCGCCAAGGTCGGTGGTGCCATTATCTATATGGGTGAAAATTCGCTCAATGGCCTGTTGGTCGTTTAGTAGTGAGGTACTTGAGATACGGTCATGAGGGCGTTTAGAAGAGGATATAGAAGAGGACATTGCGTAACCTGCTCTTATTTTTTACTTTAAAGTAAAAGATATTCCGTCTCTTTTCAACCTCTTTGGTTGATCTAAGGATCTATATCCTAAGTTTATAAATCTATGACAATGATTTTTCAAATACTGCCTGGGTCAGGCTGTTTATTGGTTAGCGCTTTAAGACGACTGGCCCAGCAGCCCATCAATCATGATTTTCAAATTAGCCTCCAGATCGTCAGTCATCGCAATAATTGCTTGGCTCGGCCTCAGTTCTAGCGGGGTCTTTTTCGATTCATCTTGCTGGGCGACGTTAAGTCTAAGGGAGGCAACGCCGTGAATGGCGGACCAAATTAAACCGCCCAACACCAGCTCATCGAAATGCAGTTGCTTAACCTCCACTACCTCAACCAGCAATTTATCTAACACTTCATAGGCGTTGGATGCTGCAGCACTCAACCCCTCAAATTCGGAGAAATCACCCAAAATGGCGCCAAACATTAACTGGTAGGCAACCGGGTTGTCCTGGGCGAATTCTATATAGGTCATGGCAGCAGCCAACAAACGCTGGTCCACTGACTCTGAGGTCCGAGCAACCGCACTTACCCGCTCGCCTAACTGCTCAAATCCTTCGGTAGCTAAGGCGGCAAACAACGCATGCTTATTGGTGAAATGGCGAAACGGTGCAGTGGGAGAAACATTAGCCTCACGGGCAAGTGCGCGCAGACTGAATTTTTCAGTCCCATCAATGGCTATGCGCGCTAAGGCCAAGCCCATCAAGAGTTCGCGTAGCTCGCCATGATGGTAGGTGCCCTTGCTAGGCTCACTTGCCTTATCAGCAGAAGTGGGTGCAGAAATGGATGAAGTCATGGTTTTGTCAATTTCGTTTGCCAGTATTAGTTCAGTTAATCATCTACCAAATTTAAAACAATGGCCAATTTTTCATTGCTTCGCAATATGTAATTTGGCACTATTGTACATGTAAGCAGTGATTACATGTAATTAACGTGCATTCAGATATCTTTAAAGCCAATCAGTAAAGGACTCGACAACGACATGAGCCACAACCGCCTGTCCATAGGTAGCGCACCCCGCGCATTAGCTGCCACACTTTGTGCGTGGCTGTTGTTTACATCAGCAAATGCCACTGCAGATTTAACCGTTTCCTATATCAACGTCCAGCACCAAGCGAGCTTTGCCAGCGAGCGCCTCTATGCTGGCAAAACCTTAGCCTCACGCAGTTCTGAACTGGGTTTTAAGCGCGGTGGGGAAATTGCTCAAGTGCTTGTAGACATCGGCGATGTGGTCGAGAAAGACCAGGTGCTGGCGCGTCTAGACAGTCGCACACTGGCGTCTAACCTTAATCAAGCCGAAGCTGACACAGCCCTTGCCCAAGCAAACCTCAGCGCCGCCAAAGCCGAAGCTCAGTTGGCTGCAAAAACTGAAAAACGTTATCGCACACTGCTTGAACAAGGCAATATCTCCAAGCAAATTTATGACGAAGCAAGACTTAGTCTCCAAATCAAGCGAGCGCAAGAGCAGGTTGCTCAAGCCAATGTAAAACGCGCTTTAGCGGCAGCCAACGCGAACAAAATTGCACTGACTGAAGCGGCCATAAGGGCACCCTTCGACGGCATAATACAGTCGCGTTATATGGACGAAGGTACGCAAATACTCGGCGGCACGCCGGCGCTTAAACTTATCGAACTGGGGCCCATCAAAGCCCACATTGGCGTGCCTAGCAGAAGCCTAGCCAGCCTGACAATTGGTGGCACCTACAACCTCAGTTGGAATGGCAAAGCACAACCCGCTCGCCTAATGGCCATTTCCCCAGAAGTAGACCCCAACACGCGGACCCTCAATGCAGTGTTTAAAACAAACGGCGGCATTATTCCTATTGGCACGGTCGTTGAATTATTACTAGAACAACGGGTACAGACACCCGGCTTCTGGCTGCCGGTTAGTGCACTCACCGCCAGCGACCGCGGTTTGTGGGCGGTCTATGTGGTCAATGACGAAGACATAGTCGAACGCCGATTGGTCGAGGTAATTCATAATGAAGCCTCAAGAGTCTATGTCCGCGGCCTGCTCTCAGACAGGGACCGCGTCGTTAACAGCGGAGTACAACGCATAGTGCCGGGGCAAACTGTGTTAGCCCTAAGAGCCGAAGAGAACAGCGTCGAAAGACCGGACAAGAGCGTAAATCATCCCGTAATCGAGAGCACAAACGAGCAAGCAAATGCAGGCCGATAGCTTTTATACCAACCCACGTTTAACAGCACTATTTATGCTGTTTATTGTTGTCTTGGGCGGCGTTTCTTTCCTAGGTCTAGCGCGCCAAGAAGACCCTACCATGGCCGAGCGCTACGCTCAGGTGAACACATTTTTACCCGGCGCATCTGCGGCAAGGATGGAGTCTTTGGTTAGCGAACCGCTAGAGACAAGCCTGAGAGAAATCCCGGAGATCAAAGAAATTGAGTCTACCTCCAAGTCAGGTCTGTCGGTCATCTCCATTGAACTCCTAGACCGGATCAGCCCGGAAGATACACAAAATGTATGGTCCGAGGTACGCGACCAATTGGGCGCAATGCAAGCCACACTGCCCAGAGGCACTGTGGAGCCTGACCTCAGAATTGTACAGCCAGTTGCCTCAACAATAATTATTGCCCTGAGTTGGCGACATAGCTCAGACATTGAAATGAGCATCCTCTCGCGGCTAGCAGAGTCCTTAAGATTACAGCTAGCCAATATGTCCGGCACCGAAAAAGCCGAGTCTTGGGGCGAGGCTGAAGAAGAAATTGTCGTTTCCCTAGACCCCAATCGCATGGTGGCCAGTGGCTTAACTGCAGCCTTTATTGCCCAGCGCATCGGCGCAGCAGATACCAAAATTGCCTCTGGCAGACTACGTGCGGGTGGCAATGACATTCTGGTAGGAGTAGAAGCGGAACTGGATTCCGTTGAGCGCATAGCCAGCATACCCCTAATTATGGGTAACAACGGCAGCACCCTGCGCGTTTCAGATCTAGCAACTGTGCGTAAAACTCAATTAGACCCGCCGCGCTCATTGGCTTTTCATGGCACCGAACAGGTCATTTTTGTTAATGCGAAAATGCAGGGCGGTTTACAAATTGAGAATTGGACCCGCAACGCCAATGCCCTTGTAGCAAAATTCCAAGCTAACTTACCCCATTCAATTGGCTTAGAAACAGTCTATTCGCAGAATATCTATACCGACCAGCGCATGAATTCATTGGCCAACAACCTGATCTTCGCATTGATCATTGTGCTGCTGGTTCTGATTTGGCTTATGGGTATTCGCTCTGCGTTAACGGTGGGCATAGCCCTGCCTCTTTCGGCCAGCATGGTGTTGGTGGGTATGCAGGTGTTAGATATTCCGCTGCACCAAATGTCGGTCACGGGCTTGATTATTTCTTTAGGCCTGCTTATAGATAATGCCATTGTGGTGGTAGAAGACTATAAGCTAAGGCGCAGTCGAGGCGCGCAAATTGACGAGGCCATTAGTCGCGCAATCAAACATTTATTGGTGCCCCTAGGCGCATCCACCGCCACCACCATATTTGCCTTTATGCCCATTGCAATGGCGCCAGGCGGCGTTGGTGATTTCACCGGAACCCTGGGCATTACTGTCGCCTTGTCTGTTGCTAGCTCGTTTATTTTAGCCATGACTGTGGTACCCGCCATCGCCGGCTACTTAGAAAATCGTTGGCCGGTAAAAGCAGGCAACCGCTGGTGGCAGACCGGTTTTTCCAGCCCAGCGTTAACAAAGAAGTATCACGCAGCACTGGTCACTGTACTTAAGCGCCCTATCATTGGCGTCACTATCGCCTGCATTATGCCCATCATTGGCTTCGCGTTGGCGCCCACGTTAACCCAACAATTTTTCCCCGCGGTAGACCGCAACCAATTTCAAGTACAGCTATCCCTGCCCGCACAAACGTCCATAGGGGAAACACAGCAAGCTATTGTCAAAGCCGATGAAATATTGCGCAGTAATTCTGACGTCACTGATACCTTCTGGACCATCGGCAAAGGCGCGCCACGGGTCTACTACAACGTAACCTCTCTCAACGAGCGCATACCCAGCTTTGCTGCCGCCTGGGTGAATACAACATCAGCAGAAGCTACAGGAGAAATACTCGGCGCAATCCAAAGCGAGTTGTCTGTCGCGTTCCCCAGCGCAGAAGTATTGGCACTTCCCTTTGAGCAGGGACCACCCACAGACTCGCCCATTGAAATACGCATCATTGGTCAAGACTTAGACGTACTGCGCCAGGAGGCACTGAAACTTAGAGCCATACTAGCCAGCGTGGCCAACGTCACCTACGCCCGGGCATCGTTGTCTACAGCAGAACCCAAACTCACATTCATCCCAAGAGAAAACGCAGTAGCGGCCACAGGATTAAGCACCGGCGGCCTGGCACAGAGAATCAACTCCGCGTTAATGGGCGATAGTGCAGGCACCGTTTTAGAAGGCAATACAGAAATAGATGTGAGAGTTAAATTTCAAACAGATTCTCGAAACCAAATGTCAGACCTCAACTCACTGCCTATCTTGGCCAACGGGCGAGACGGCATACCCCTTAGCGAACTTGGGGATTGGCAATTGGTGCCTACCGCATCGTCGATCACCCGTCGCCAAGGTGAACGCATCAGCGCCGTGCGAGGTTACCTAAACCCATTCACATTAGCGGGCGGTGTGTTAGCAGACTTCACAGAAAAACTCGAAGAACAAAACTATAAGCCACCACCGGGCTATAGATTGCAATTGGGTGGCGAAGCGGAAAGCAGCTCTGAATCTATTGGCGGCATTATTCAGGTATTTGTCTTCTTTCTCTTAGCCATGGCCGGCGTCATTATTCTGTCGCTGAATTCCTTCCGCTATGCGGGACTCATCGGCATTGTCGCCTTTTTAAGTTTCGGCCTAGCGTTATTGGGCGTGCGACTATTTGGCTATCCATTTGGTTATATGGCGTTAATCGGCTCTCTAGGCATGATGGGTCTAGCGATTAATGGCGCGATTATTGTTTTGTCCGCGTTAAAGGCGGACCCGCGCAGTCAATCAGGGGACAGCGAAGGCATAGCAAATGTTGTAGTGGATTCCACTAGGCATATTATTTCCACCACCCTAACTACTATTGGCGGCTTTGTACCCCTGATCGTTAACGGTGGCGAATTCTGGCCACCGCTAGCTACCGCCATCGCTGGCGGAGTAGTCGGCTCCGCTGTTATAGCCCTTTCAATGGTGCCTTCAGTATTTGCCTATATTCAGCGCAAGAAAGTTCGCAAAGCGGCGGTTTTACAAGTCGCCTAGCCAATCAAACTATTATTATTTAGCGGTGGCGAATTAGGGCTCTTCGCCATTTTGAATAGGGGCACTTTGAGAATCCAACTTTTCCCACCCATGGCCACCGAATGGGTCAACGCCAAGCTGCTGTAATATCGACGGGAAATCAACCATAACCCAGTTATCAACAATTTTTCCGTCAACTACTTTCCAGAAATCCATATAGCGAATTTCAATTTTTTTATGGGTTGCTGGGATGCCCATAAACTCACCCGAATGCACAGCCTCTTGGCGACCAAATGCAGAGCACCATTCACCCTCGGTGACTCTTGCTTCGTCGATACAGACCTTACCGGAAAAAGCGTCTTGAAATGGGCGCTGCCAATTTTGTTGAAATTCATTTAGGCCAACTTTATAACCGCAGCCAGCATTTCCTATCCAGCGAAACGATTTACTAAAAAACCGATCCATGCGGTCAATATCATGATCATTAAGGCCATCCACCATGGCGTCAACCACGGCTAGAGTTTCTGCCGTTTTACTCAGGTCATTGTTGGCAGTTAGTGGAGCCTGAGAGGGCCTAGATCCTTTCATAGTTAAAGTCTTCTGAGTCTGAGTCTAAGGTTAAGTTCGAGCGGTGATATTTTTACAGCGTTCAAGAATATCTAGGCCCTGCTGCTTAAGCCACCAGGGTAAATCAATAATCACCCAGTTCTCAGCGAGCTTGTCACCTTCCCGCCGATAGACATCGACGACGCGCATATCGACTCGGCATTCATTTCCCGGGAGACCCATAAATCCACCGGTGGGTGTATGGGTCAAATTGGGCCAGCCGAAAAAGCAGGCATAGTCGCCCTCGGCGTAGCGACAAATATGACCGTTATACACCTTGTCTTTGAGGGCCTCCCTAAACGGGAAGGAATGCTGCTCCTGATAGCGGCGAACAGTGTAGGTCGATCCAATGCCGGCAGGCCCATACCAACTCATATCAGAGTGCCATGTTCGCTCCAATATTTCCGCGGGATAGCGGTCTTCACCTGAACTGTTTAGCTCATTGAGATCGGCGATCATTTGGTTGAGCACCGCCATGGTTTTTTGAGACTCAGCCTCCGGTTGGCTGGCAAGCTGAATACCGTCATTGGTTTTAGGCCCGGGAATAGTGACAGAGGCGCCGGTTTGCATTGGCAATGGATTAATCCCTGCCTGGTGCATAACGTCAATAATGTCACAGAAAAAACTACTGCGAACAATCTTGCCGTCTTTGACATTGTGGAATTCGGCATAGCGCAAATAGGCCATCTTGCCAGTCGCTGGAATACCCAGCCAATCTTTGTCGAAAAGGCCCTGGAAGTGACCCATACTGGTCACCCACTGGCTGCCATCGATCTCGCTAGTACCGCCCATAAATACGTCCTGGCGGCGCCTGACTGGAGACCAAGCGTCTAGAAATGGTTTCCAAAATGCCTCAGCGACACCCTGACTGTCGCTTTGCTCTTCAAATGGATATACCCCGTACCAATGATAATCATCAGCAATAAATTTACTCATGGTTTCGGTAATATTTTGCGCAGTGGATTTTTCCACTGCATCAAAGTAATCAAGAATAAGTTGCTTACTAGCGGATAGATCGGTCATTAAGGTTACCCTTCTCGTGCTTGTTGAAGTAAATCAACGCCAAATTGATCAAAGAGGTCAATCATGTCAACAAAGACCCAGTTTTCGACAAACTTATCACCACGGCGAAGCCAGAAATCCATGCCGTTGAAGTTAATCCGGTTGCCGGTAGCTTTTGCGCTGAGATAATTGCCCGTATGTTGTGATGTAACGCCAGCCCAGCCTGAAGACCCGACAAAGTCGCCCTCGGCGAATAGGCTGTCTAGATCCTGCACCTTGCGGTCGGGAAATGCGACCAGCCAATGCTGCTGGTGGTAGTTTTGAAACTCTTTCAAACTAAGGCACGCGCCTATTCCGCCAGGCCCATACCAATTAACATTGTCATGGAAAAAATCAGCAACACCCATGCTGGTGAGATTTTCTTCATCAAAATTATTCAGCCCTTCAAAAAGAAACTCTCGTATCAATCGCATCGACTCAGCGGTTTCAGTCGCATCCGCCTCGCCAACTAGAACCCCATTTATCCCCGCCGGACTAGGGTACACAAAATCTGTGCCATGGCTGGGAGGTAGCGGGTTTTTGTCAATTTGCTGGAGGAAGTCAATAATATCGAACAGCGTGTACATCTCGACAATTTTGCCATTCTCAAAGCGGAAAAATTCCCCCCATCTCATCTTGATCAGCTGATGGGTAGGCTCAAAGCCAAGCCAGGGTTTTGAGAAAACACCCTCGTAATAGCCAGTAGCGCCAACCCATGACTGGCCATCAGGACTATTGTCCGCCTTACCCTGACTTATGCCACCAAACAGCATATGTGTGTCTCGGGATAGCCCCGCGAAGGCATCGTTAAAGGGCAGCCAAAAAGTCGAATACCAGTCTTCACTACTAGAGCAAGATTTAAACGGCTTAGGGCCGTGCCAGGCAAAATGGTCACCGACCTGTTGGGCCAGTGCAGCCTGTGCTGTTTGAGGATCCTGAAGTGATTCAAAAAGACGTGTAATAGTAAGCTTGTTGCTTGATACGGCATTATTCATTTAAGGGTTTCCAACAGACAAACTAATCATTAAGATAGCAATGTACTCCGAATGCAAAATTAAAGTCAAACCTTTTATGAAGCGATAAAGCTCTGGTTATGAAGCGATAAAGCTCTGGGGAAGGCTGAGGATTCCCTGCTTTGCTAAGGTTTCCTAGTTGACCTACTGGACCTGTTGTGGATGGGAATCTAGGTTGAAGCAGTATGGCCAAGATGTCGCTCACTATCGACGAGTACAGGCCGATTTAGCCGGTCCTAGGCGCACTGTAAGACAGCGACAGAACAGCGCGAGGCAGCGGCCTCTGTGCCGCTGAATCACGCGCAATGTGTTAGTATGCCGTCGTTTATTGGACGCATTACATCTGATTTTTTTATCATCTGCCGACAGAGGTCTCAGTTAAAGGTATGAAAAAAAGAGCGCTAGACGTGAAGTCAAAGACTATTCATTTCGAAGGCAAACGAGCGACATCTTATGATGTTGCGCGAGTTGCGGGGGTCTCCCAATCGGCAGTTTCACGCTGCTTTAAGCCTGGCGCGAGCGTATCCGCGAAAACCCGAGCAAAGGTGGAGAACGCAGCCAAAACCTTAGGCTATACGGTAAATGCCATTGCCCGTGGTTTGATCTCTGGTCGATCAAACATTGTTGGCGTATTGATTACTCAGCTTACCAATCTGAATTATCCTCAGATTCTGTCTGAGTTAAACCGAAAATTCGATGAGAAAGACATTCACATTCTGTTGTTTACGCTTGATAAAGAGAGCGATGTCGACAAAGTCTTAGAAAAAGTCTGGCAGTATCAAGTAGATGGCATTATTGCCGCGGCTCAGTTTACCGACACTCAGATAAGTGCCTGCCAAGACCGCAATATTCCCTTGGTTTTTTATAACCGACTCTACCCGCAAAATACTGTTTCCTCTGTTTGCTGTGATCATTATGAGGGCGAGCGGGCACTGGTCGAAGGGCTCATTAACAATGGTCGTAAGTCGTTTGTCGTTATGAGCGGGCCAGTAGATTCGTCAGTGAGTACCGCAAGAACTAAGGGTGCAGTAGCGCAGCTCAAGGGACTGCCTGTCGATATCGTTGAACTGGAAGGTGATTATAGTTATCAGCTGGCCTGCAGCTTAACGCGCGGTGTGATGGACTCGGCTAGTCCCAAACCCGATGCCTTCGTTTGTACTAACGATATTATGGCCATTGGCTGTCTAGACACACTGCGTATCGAGTACAAGGCGAAAATCCCAAAAGATATATCAGTGGTTGGCTTTGATGGTGTCGATGCCGCTGCCTGGCTCAATTATGATTTAACAACGGTTCAACAGCCTTTAGAGCGCATGGTGGAAGCGGCTGTGGATATGCTGATGGAGCGTATTGAAGCGCCCGAACTTCCGGCCGAGAAACGTCTTTTCGCCGGTAGCATTCGGCACGGCGCAACAGCGCAGCTTGACTAATAGTCGGGCAGTATAATTTTGATTGGAGTGCCGTTAATGCCGTTACCGTTAGTACCTTTGCCAATAGTGCCTTTAACAACAGCACCTTTACCCTTAATACTTTTACCCGGTTCACTTTGTAACCAGCTGCTTTTTCAGCCGCAAATCGATTTCTTTAAAGGACATAGAGAGGTGATAGTCGCCAACTTTTCTAACTGTGATTCAATTGAGGCTATGGCGGCCAAGGTGCTCAACGAAGCACCAGCAGAATTTGCCTTAGCAGGCCTTTCAATGGGCGGTATTGTTGCCTTTGAAATGTTTCGGCAGGCACCCCAGCGGATTGTGCGAATCGCTTTTCTAGACACCAATCCGCGCGGTGAATTGCCAGAAAATGTACCTGTCCGTCATCAGCAGATTAACGACATTGCCCAGGGCAGTGTTGAGACTTTGAAGACCTTCGTCAGTCAGCAGCTGATGCCGAAATATGCTTTTGACTCGGAACAGCGACTAAAGCTCGAGCCTTTAGTGATGGAAATGGCCTTGGAGGTTGGTGCAGATGAGTTTATCAATCAATGGCGCGCTTTAGCCAGTCGAGCTGATAGCTGGAGCACGCTAAAAGATATTCACTGCCCTGCTCTGATTCTCTGTGGTGTTCATGATGCACTGTGTAATGAAAAGCTCCATCGCGATATGGCTCTAGAACTAAACCATGCCAGATTGGACATTATTGATGAGGCTGGGCATCTCAGCACTCTCGATGCCCCTGAACAGGTGAATAAAGCCCTAGAAAGCTGGCTCAATTCGTAACTTAATCTTATAAGAAATAATAATTATGGCTGCTTTTAATCCACACAATAATTTTCGACAGAACCTGTTATCCGGGGAATGTCTGATCGGCACCTTTGTAAAGACACCATCGATGATGGTTGCAGAAGTATTGGCAAGTACAGAGTTAGATGTTGTTTGCTTCGATGCCGAACACTCCCCATTCGATCGTCGCGATATAGACAGCTGTTTGCTGGCTTTTCGCGCCGAACAGAAGCCCGCATTGGTTAGGGTGGCCTCGTCATCAGCGGATCAAATACTCAATGCACTTGATTGTGGCGCTACGGGTGTGGTGATTCCCCATGTTGATTCCCCTGAAAAAGCCTTGGCCTGTGTGAATGCGGCTCGGTATGGAAGGACAGGACGGGGATACGCAGGTTCTACTCGCTCAGCGGGTTATGGCGCAGCCAGTGTTGCTGACAATATCAGTCTCAATCAGTCAGAGACCACGGTAATAGCCCAAATTGAAGACATTGCTGCTGTGGATCAGATTGACGCGATAGCGGCTCAAGAAGGTATTGATTGCCTGTTTATTGGCATGATGGACTTAACCGTCGCTCTTGGCGCCACGGCTGCCACTGATAAGGTCGTTGTTAAAGCGGCTGAAAAAATCTGTGCTGCCGCTAAGGCAAATAATAAGAGACTAGGTATCTTTGTGCCTAACATTGACCATATCGAATTTTGGCGCAGTCGAGGCGTCACCCTATTCTTAATGTCTTCAGACCATAGCTTTATCAAGCAGGGCGCTAAAAACTTGGTGACATCAGCCCGGGCGAATTTTTAGACCATAGATTGGCGTCCAATGTCGCTTGGGCTGGATGGCGGGAATTATTCCTCCTTCGTTCTTCGCGCTCACTCCTACTTAAGTAGAAGGTAACCGCCGTCTCTGAGCTCCAGCGTTGTCTCGCAAGCATGAGAGTTGGGCTGAATCCGCTTTGCGGGTTCATTCCCAGCAGCAGCGAGAACACTATTAGACCGAATTTGGTACCAATTGCGAAAGTTTGTGAGCACTCTAGAGTGAAAGGTGGCCTTACAAAAAGGCAACTATACTCCGAATGCAAAATATAGTTACCTTGTTGCCCGGATTTGTAAACTTGGAGTTAAATTTTCATGGCCAAAGTTAAAATCGCAACATTCTGCTTTATCCTTTTAATGGTTGGATTCTGGGCTCATACCCCCGCAATAGTTGAGCCCCATTCGCTGCCTCCAGTAATCGATACTGGCTTTATCTCATTGACAAAAAACCCCTTGGCAAAACCCTTACAGGGTCTCTCCGCTCAGGTGGGGAAGTTCACTGTAGATGGACTAATTCAATATACCCTTTTACTACAACCCAACGATGGAATGCCGGTGTCGGGCTGGCCGGTGATCATCTTTAATCACGGCTTTCACCCTGAGCCGCATAACAACGGTCGGCGCACACTCGACGGCGTCAGTGATCGGCCAGGTGATTATTATCGTCAGGTTCCTCAGGCATTGGCACGCCAAGGGTTTTTAGTGGCTGTACCCGATTATCGCGGCCACAATGACTCCTCTGGCGCTGAGTTCACATTACAAGAAAGCTCGCCACGCTGGTATATCCGCGACGTCCTTGGCCTCATAGCGGTGCTGCAGAATGATGCCCGCGCTAATATGGATCATTTGTTTATGCTCGGCCACTCCATGGGAGCCGAGGTGACACTTTACGCCGCTGCCGCCCTCGGCGACCAACTTAAAGGCGCCAGCATCTGGTCGGTCTACGTCCCGACAGTGGCTAAAATGAGTCCGCAATATACTGAGGTGGACGCGTCCAGCCAATTCGAGCAGATCTATACCCCAATAAATAGCGCGATAAATATTCATCACGCAAAGGATGACGCAACCACTGCCTTTGAAGGATCTGTAATGATCGCCAGTCAACTCAAGCAGCTAGGTAAAACCGGCAAACTATATTCCTACTTGAGTGAAAATCACCTCTTCACGGGCGACAACTTACAGCTGGCAATTACCCGCGATATCGCATTTTTCCGACGCATTATGCTTGCTCAAGATGGATCCCTAGAGTAGACCCGCTCGAATTCTGCCCTAAAATTCGATGTCTATTTGTTGAAACCGAAAATAGTTGGACTGTCGATTAATAAAGCCATAAATCGCCGCCCTAGGCTTTGTAAACTGGACATATAACTGAGCGGATGTTGATTTTGCATTCGAAGTAAAATACTATCGTCTGCTACTCATCTTGATACTGACTGTATAAATATCCTAATGACCCTAATCTCTGTTACTGACGAACTCAAACCTTTCATTCTGCGACGCAGTGAGATTGTTCCCTGTAAGACGGCTTTTATCGATGCTCGAACCCCAGGAAGCGACAAGAAAGAAAATTATTGTCTGATTGGTGCTGGCGTAGCAGAAAATCCAGAGCAGGTAGTGCATATCAATACGCCACATGGCTTTGATGTGGGCGCTGCGCGTCAGCCAAAAGGCTGCAAAAACTCTCATCATAGTCATGACACAGATGAAGTCTTTGTCGTGCATCAGGGCCAGTGGAAGTTTACCTGGGGCGAGGATGGTAGCGATGGTGAAACCGTTTTAAATAGCGGAGATACAATCTCTATTCCCACTCAATTGTTTCGCGGCTTTGAAAATGTGGGTGACGATAATGGGTTTCTGCTCAGTGTTTTAGGCCACCTTCCAAACGGCACCCCAGGTCACGTTACCTGGGCGCCCTATGTTTTTGAACAAGCAAAACAGTATGGCCTAGTGTTACTTCAGGATGGGCGTCTTATAGATACCCATGCAGGCCAGCCTATTCCAGACGACCAACCCTTATATATCCCTATCTCTGGTGAACAACTAGAGACTTTCAGTAGATTAACACTGGAAGATATGAGTAAGAACGTCTGTCGCAATGCTGAGTTTGTAACTGAGAATACAGAAGGCCTTAGCAATAACCATGGCGCCCAGGAATTTTCTGTTATTGGCGGCCAAACTGACTCAGAGTGTATGCCTGCAGGCAAAATTAGTCGGCCCCACAACTTTCAGCTGAGACGACTGATGCTTGAACCTGGTGCGTCCATTCCCAAGCACCAACGGCAGGAGCACGAGGTTATATTTGTCCATCGTGGTAGCCTTAAGGTCACCACAGCCAGTGGCAGCTTTACTCTAGGCACTGGTGATTTATTTACCTGCCCCATTGGGCTACCTAGATCCTTTGCTAATGAGGGCAGTGAAACTGCCGACATAGTCGTAGTGCGAGGCGGGGATAACCCCAGTGCTGCGCTCTTTAGTTAAAATACAGGTTAGCTAAAAAGACGGTTTAGCTGAAAACGCGGTTTCGCGTAAGCAATAATTTTAGAGATGAATGACTATGGATAGAATGCAAAATCACTACGATAGCGCCCCTCGTAAAACGGCCGCAACATCTCCCGCGATGGCAGGTTTTGACGCTGAATTTACCGATATCGTTGACTATATCCTGAGAATTACCTACCGCATTTGGGAAGGCAAGCAAATAGGCCTCTGCTACGATTATTATTCCAGTGACTGCCCTGTCTATACAATGGCCGGCATTACGGTTGGCGCCGAAGAAGTTACCCAAAATACGCTAACCACGTTGGCGAGTTTTCCCGATAGAACCCTGGGAGCCGAAAATGTGATCTGGGGTGGTAATGAAATTGACGGATATCATACTTCCCACCTGATCAAAACGTCGATGACTAACCTCGGCGCCAGCGATATGGGCCCTCCATCCAATAAAAAGACAACCTTTCTGGTGATCGCGCACTGTATCGTCAAGGATAATATAATTATCGAAGAATGGTTGGTCCGCGACAATTATGCCCTTGCCGAAGAGCTCGGTTTCGATGTTCATCAGGTCGCTATGGAAAAAGCTTCTGCACCCATACAGCAGCGATTAAAGGATTGGAATGAGTCTGAACTGCTACGAGTAGACAAGAGCGTCACTCACGAACGGCGGCCCTTTTTAGGATCCAGTTCCAACGATCCCGAAGGCTTCGTCGCCGCCCTACTGCAAAATGTCTGGAACGCTAGATTGCTCGGTGATGTTTTCCAAAGCTACTCGGAAGACGCCTTATTACATTGCTCAAGAAACCAAGTATTAAAAGGCCATGAAAAAATAGCTGCTTTTTACGCTCAAATAATAGGCACTGTCACGCAATTAAAATTCTCTTACGATTATAGCTGCTCTATTCCAAACGAAGGCGGCGGCACTGATGTCGCTGTTCGTTGGACTATAAAGGGAAATCATGGCGGGCCTGGTCTCTATGGTGAGCCAACGGGAACTCCCCTGCTGATTTTAGGAGAGAGCCAATACAGGATAATCGATGGCCTAATCGTCGAGGAATGGACTGTTTTTGATGAGCTGTCTATCTTGGTTCAAATATATCGCGCCAGGTTGAGCATCACGGGATAAACGCACCTAAAAAAGAAGAAACGATATGGAACTACAATCATTTGGTTTTATAAATTGGCTGGTCTTGGGAACCTATCTCTGCGCAAATATAGTCCTTGGATTTGTAATCAGTAAAAAAGTCACTACTGCAGATGACTTTTTTGTCGGTCAGCGAAATATTCCCTGGTGGGCTATTGGTGTTTCGGTTGTCGCCACCTATGTAAGCGCCCTATCATTTCTTGGCGGACCTGCCTGGTCCTACACTGAGGGGCTGAGTGTTATTGCTATTCACCTCAATTACCCTATCGTTATTTTCGTTGTTATTGCGTTTTTCTTACCGTTTTTCTTCAATAGTGGCTGTGCCTCGATATACGAATATCTTGAAAAACGCTTTGGCCCCACGACGCGCAGTGTTATTTCTATTATTTTCCTGATATCCCAATGCCTGACTTCGGCAGCCATTCTCTATGCCACAGCACTGGTTCTTGAGTTCATTACAGGAATGCCGGTGGTTTACGCTATTATCATCATCACCCTTATTGCGCTGGTTTACACCATCATGGGTGGATTGGCGGCTGTGATTTGGACAGACGTTATTCAGGCATTTATATTATTGGTCGGTGCGCTAATTATCACTGTGTCGCTAATCAATAACCTCAAACTACCCCTAGGGGAAACGCTGGAGCTATTAAAGTCTCAGGGTAAAACCAACCCCCTGAACTTTAGTTTCGATATAACCGAGGTCAGCACCGTATGGACTGGTGTCATTGCCATGACCCTATTTCATATCACCGTATATGGTGCTAACCAGATGATGGTGCAACGCACCCTGGCATCCAAGAATATCGGCGATGCCAAAAAATCATTTTTAATGATGGGCTACTTTGCCATCTTTATATATTTCCTATTTTTCCTACTGGGCATACTGTTTTACAGCTATTACGGCGCTCGCGAGTTCGACAATGGCAATACAATCATTCTAGAATTTGCCTCCTCCCTGGCCATTCCTGGGCTGATGGGTATTATTGCCGCCGCAGTCATAGCAGCCTCTATGTCTAGTCTTGACTCCGCATTTAATTCTATGTCGACAGTCACCACCATCGATTTTTATCAGAAATATGCCAAGCCTAACGCGAGTCAAGAACACTACCTTTTGGCGTCGCGGCTATTCACCGTTTTCTGGGCATTAGCCATCATTATTCCAGCCTTTATGTATACGAAAACTAATGGCTCTGTTTTAGAGACTCTCAGTAAACTTGGGTCTTATTTTGTCGGCGCCAAACTGGCTATGTTTGGTTTGGGCTTTTTCTCTAAGCACACTACTGAGAGGGGTCTATTAACCGGTGTAGTTGCTGGCTTTGGGGTACTTTTTTGGGTCGCGACAAGTACAGATATCGCCTGGCCCTGGTACTGTGCAATCGGCGGTATTGTCAATATAACCGTTTCGATTACTGCCAGTCTCATTATTGATGGTCGTCAAACTGAATACTCCAGATACAGTGTCGAGGGTCAGAAAAAATATTTCGCTGACAATAACCTTCCGGAAAAAGACGGTGGCTGGTATTTAGTGCCCGGCCGAATCGATAAACAAACCTACTGGCTACTGCTATTTTTTGTCGGCTCGATTGCCGGCTTATATTTATTTAACCAGTTGATCTGAGAAATTACAGATGAGTAAAATACTAACCAGCCACGTAGGTTCGCTTCCTAGAAAGCAAGAAGTCGTTGACTACATTTTTGCTAGAGAAAATGAACAGCCATATGATCAGCAACAATTCGACGACTGTATGACTTCCAGTGTTTTAGACACGGTAGAGAAACAAAAACAGGCAGGTATTGATATTGTTAGCGATGGTGAGACATCTAAAATCTCCTATGCCACCTATGTCAAAGACCGATATACAGGGTTTTCAGGTGATAGCCCTCGCAACCCCCCAGAAGATTTAAAGCTGTTTCCAGGTTTTCTTGAACGACTGGCAAACGATGGCGGTACGCCACAGTATGCTCGGCCCATGTGCACGGGTGAAGTGAAGTCAAAAGGCCAGGGCGAACTGCAAAAAGACATCGCCAATCTAAAATCGGCAATGATTGCCAATGCTATTCCTCGGGGCTTTATGAATGCTGCCTCACCCGGGGTTATTTCGCTATTTTTACAAAATGACTACTACCCTACCAGAGATGCTTATCTAGCAGCGCTTGCCGATGCGATGCGCGATGAATATGAGACTATTGTCGCCTCAGGATTGGACCTACAGCTGGATTGCCCAGACTTGGCACTTTCACGGCATATGCTATTTAGCCATTTGTCAGATGCAGAGTTTGTAAAAATTGCCGAGTCTCATGTGGAAGCACTCAATCATGCGCTCAAAAATATACCCGCAGAAAACGTCAGAATTCATATCTGCTGGGGTAATTATGAAGGCCCCCACTGCTGTGATATTGATATGAGCAAGGTGTTTGGAACCTTAATGAAGACCAAGGCTCAGTACATTCTGTTTGAAACATCTAACCCCCGTCATGCCCATGAATGGACCGTGTTTCGCGATCGTAAGAGCGAAATACCGGATAATAAAATACTGGTGCCTGGCGTGGTAGATACCACGACCAATTTTATCGAACACCCTGAGTTAGTGGCAGAACGGATTGAGAAATTTGTCGATATAGTGGGTTCAGAAAGAGTTATAGCCGGTTCGGATTGTGGGTTTGGTACCTTTGCCGGTTTTGGTGCGGTGGATCCCGACATTGCTTTTGCAAAATTAAAGTCGTTATCTGAGGGCGCAGCGCTTGTCACTGAGCGTATACGCGGTATTAGGTAAAGATTGCTGTCTTGGCATAGTGTTTTATTGTTGCTAAAAACTTAGACAGAATTGATTAAGCTTAATCTAATCCCAAACCTATAATCTAATATTGGAAAGACTGAGCCCTATGTCACGTCCCTTTTTTTCCTTGTTGTTCCTTTTGGCCCCTCTGTTAATAGGGGTTAACAGTGCCAATGTCTATGCTCTATGTGCACCGACCGCTGTCAGCTGTATAAGCTCGCTGGACAGTCTCAGTATTGCTGCACTTAGAAGCCGTGAATACCAGTCTAGCCCCAGTCTGATTAAGCAGCTGGGTGGTAATGATGAGGTTAGCGAATATGCCCGTCACTACTCAGTTGATGGTACGGCGCCATTTCATAGTTATATGGTTAGCTATCAATCGGACCTGAGGAATGTCTATGCGCGCCTAGACATTCCATCAACACCTATGCCCGCTAAAGGTTATCCAGTAATAGTATTTGCCCATGGCTGGGTTGGCCAAAAAAAAGCCGCTGATTATAATTTCGGTTATGACGTAACGTCACTTGCCGGAGAGCTTATCAATGGCTACGTCGACGCAGGATTTATAGTCATTACCCCTGGGTATCTGGGCCATGGAACTGTTGATGGCGTGCAGGCCGAAGGCTTCGATATAATGCAAAACTGGGACAATGCAACTTATCTGTCACCCACCTTTTATGCCATCGATCTGCTAAATCTACTTGAGGGCCTGTCGTTTCTAAATAGCACAGATTGGGAGAAATGGACCGGAAGTAAAACATTGAAACCCAAAGCCAACCTTAGCGCCATAAATCTTACTGGTCATTCTCAGGGTGGCGATGTCGCTCTCACTGCACTAGCAGTGTCCGGGGAAGACTCCAGTATTAAAAATACTTTTGCCGCCGCGTCGATTTGGTCGGGAAATATTCCTAGTCGGTTTACTCAATTAGAAACTTTTGCACCTATGGCGACAACCTTAGAGGCATTTGTCTCGGGAGATGGCACCTGGACCGGCACAGCAAAAGGCCGGGATAACAGCATTAATCAAAGCTTTATTTTTCCCTGGCCAAGTGATTTTATCGGTACACTCGATATGAGCTCGGCTGATTGGACATGGCAAGCAGAACAGTGGGCAGAACCCAATGTCGAGTCGGTAGTCCGCAGTCGATATAAAATCATGTACAACCGAATTAATGCACAGGTAGAAGACTCAGAGGCTTTATCCATCAGCATTGAAATAGATGATGAGGGTAAGTTAAAAGTAAAACATCCGCTTAAATTTGAACAGCAAATGCTAGCCATTGGCGGGTTCGATGCGGTGGAGTTTTTGACTGAGCCATTGGTGCTTCATTGCTCGGACAGAGACTATTATTCGATGCCCAGTTGGAATCTAGATTTGGCCAAACGGATAGCCCAGCAAGGTGGTAACGCAAATGCCTTTATCTATAATGGCAATACTCATGGATTGAAGCGCAGTCAATATAGTTGGTTTTCGCCAGATGATACTGCCGATGGATTCCCGCAGGCTTTAGCGCGGGATATATTATTATTCTCTCATTAGCCCCAATTATTGTCATTGCTATGACTACTAAAAAGACTATTCGAAAGACTATTTAATTCAAGAACTTATTTAATTAAAAAGCTTAGATAAATCTAAGCAAGGCCATATCATGAGTAATTCTACAATTTCTGAAATATTCTCCCTGACTGGAAAAGTGGCGTTAGTTACCGGCGCCGGCAAAGGTATAGGCCGGGCCTGCTGCATCTTACTTGCCGAGGCAGGCGCCACTGTTATCGCTGTGAGTCGCACCGCATCCGATCTGGATGAATTACATCAACTGTACCCTGATAATATTGAGCCTTGGGTACTGGATATCACTGATGACAAATTTATACATCGAGTGTCGAGTCTCGCGAGCCTAGATATTCTGGTTAACAATGTGGGTACCAACAAGCCACAACCCTTTGTTGATGTCAGTGAAGAAACTCTGGATCACATGCTGACATTTAATGTGCGCTCTGCGTTCCTTACTGCACAGGCAGCGGCAAAGGTGATGGTCAAAAACACCTCAGGGTCTATCATCCATATGTCGTCGCAAATGGGGCATATTGGCGCCGTAAATCGCACTGTGTATTGCATGACAAAACATGCGATTGAAGGGCTCACTAAAGCCATGGCGGTGGAACTGGCTGTGCACAATGTGCGTGTAAACTCTGTAGCGCCCACATTTATTGAAACGCCATTGACTCTACCCATGTTTGAAAATGAGACCTTCAGGAATGAAGTGTTGGCCAAGATTCCACTGAATCGAATTGGAAAGGTTGAGGATGTTGCAGCGGCAGTTCTCTATCTTGCTAGTCCTGCATCGAACATGGTCACAGGGCATAGCTTAAAAGTTGATGGCGGCTGGACCGCGATCTAGCAAAGGCTTAGGGGAGGAACTGAGTAGAGGCGCATGGCGAACCAGGCCCGAAACACCCGTACCAGTCTTGCTAGCATAGGTGTCTTGGTTAGAGCTATTGACTCACTGCAATTAAGCTCAGCGAGTCAATAGGCTACGACTCTATTTGGGGCCGTAGCGTTTAACTCGCAGATCAGCCTGTGCTTTGTGACCCGCAAAACCTTCCAAATCACATAACCTGGAGCAGTACTCACCGATCTCGACTGTCGCTTCCTTACTCACCCGTTGGTAGGTGCAGGTTTTGATAAACTTACCAACCCAAAGACCACCGGTATAGCGAGCTGCTTTGTTTGTCGGCAGTGTATGGTTAGTGCCAATAACTTTGTCGCCGTAAGAGACATTGGTTTCCGGCCCAAGAAATAAGGCGCCGAAATTAGTCATATTTTGTAAGAAATACTCCGGATCTGCTGTCATCACCTGGACGTGTTCGAATGCTAGATCATCTGCTACCTGAAGCATCTCTTCATAGGTATCACAAACGATAACCTGGCCATAATCTCGCCATGCCTGACCGGCTATTTTTGCCGTCTCAAGGGTTTCTAACTGCCGTTCGATCTCGATAACAGTTTCCTTTGCAAACACTTCGCTATTGGTCAGTAATATGGCGGGTGAGTTGACGCCGTGTTCCGCCTGACCGAGAAGATCTGTGGCAGCCATTTCAGGGTCACAACCTATATCATCGGCAATAATCAGCGTTTCCGTGGGACCGGCGAGCAAATCGATACCTACTCGACCAAAGAGTTGACGTTTTGCTTCAGCGACATAGGCATTACCTGGACCGACAATCATATCGACCGGTGCAATGGTTTCTGTCCCTATTGCCATGGCACCGACTGCCTGGACACCGCCAAAACAGTATATTTCGTCAGCACCGGCCAGGGCCATGGTGGCAACAATTGCTGGCATAGGCTTACCATTAAACGGCGGTGCACAGGCGATCACACGTTTAACGCCGGCGACTTTAGCTGTAGCAACACTCATATGCGCTGAGGCCACCAGAGGATACTTTCCTCCGGGGATATAACAGCCAACGCTGTTCATGGGGATGTGCTTATGCCCGAGAACAACACCAGGGCGTGTTTCTACCTCAACATTTTTCATAGAGTCGAGTTGAATACGCGCAAAATTCTTCACCTGCTCTTGGGCAAACTTAATATCATGCAGGGTGCTTTCAGACAGACTATCTATACAGGCCTGTATTTCATCCTCAGACAGACGGAAGCTTGGGGGCGACCAGTTATCCAATTTCGCTGACATCGCACGAACATGAGTGTCACCCTGGTCGGTAATGCCTTGTAAAATACCTTCCACAACCTCTCGAACCTGATTATTCGCTTCGCGGCTCTGCTCTTCTGAAATACCTTTTTTTAATATTCTTATCATCGCGGGGTTTTCCACTCCAAATTAATGCTACTGAACGTATGTGCTAGATACTATTAACAATTGACTTCGAAGTCAATTGTTAATAGTGCCGTTTGACATTTGAAATCTATAGGATTAAAAACAGGGTCAGAGTTACTGATCATTGGGCCGTAATTAGGAGCAGAACTAGGAACAGAGCTATGGGATTTTCTAGAAGAAAATTAAGGCCTTAGGTCGTCACCAAGCGCTTTGACCAAAGGTTGTAGATGTTGCTCATATTTTTTCCATGCTTGTACTGATGACTTATAGATAGGCTTGCGCACCTGGCTTGCACTGGGGGTTCTTACCAAACGCTTGGTTGAATAAAACTCTAACATTTCAGGATCAAAGGCCAAACCCAGAAACTCCACTAAGCGCACACATTGTTCCTGAATGTCGGATACTGTGTCTTCATAGCGAACATCCAATATTCGCTGTGGATACATTTCCTTCCATTGATCCATTAAGCCTTTGTAGAGCCTGTAATGCTCTCCCAATGACTTCAACTCGTGGGCGAAGTCTTGATCGTCAGCAAAGGCTAACTTGAAAATAGAGAAGCAATTATCCATAGGGTTTCTGGAGCAATGAATAAATTTTGCATTTGGAAAAACTTCAGCGAGTAAACCCAAATACTGAAAATTCATCGGTGTTTTGTCGATGAGTACTGGGGCACCTGAATGGCTTTGGGGAATTTTCCCCAAGAAGTTTGCGCGTAATAAATTGATATCCTTTTGGGACAACCCTGAAAGTCCCTGAGGGTAATGCTTTCCTGTCAGCTCTTTTACTTGAACCGCCATCTCATCAGCATAGCCAACCTCACCTAAACTGCTGACCTTAGTATTGCTTGCCAGAATCTGGTCTGTCAGTGAGGTTCCGGAGCGCTGCATTCCTACTATAAATACTAGCTGACGAATATCTTCTGAAGGGGACTCAGTGAACCTTCCGGTCAAGCCTTTGCTATAGGTAATGGTTGAATCTCGGTGGCCTGTTCTTTTATCTAAGTCATAAGGATAGCGCTCAGCTTTACTCCGATTAGCGATCAGCCAAGCAGCAAAGGCTTTATCCGTTTGCCCTTTCTGGTCGTAGGCCTCACCCAAGCCGAAATGTATATGAGACTTATCTTTAGAAGAGAGATCGGTGATATTTTGAAGGCGTTCCATAGCCAAGATCTCATCTTGGCTAATGATTCTGCCCTTAATCTGGGATAGATGATAATGCGGTGAAACTGCGTCAGGAGCCAACTCTATCGCTTTTTTGAAGCAATCAGCGGCAGCTACTGTATCGCCTATCTGTTCTTTTAATATACCCAACGCTGCATGGGCTTTGGCATGTCGCGGCTCCAGCTCAATTAGCCGGTTTAAGACCTCAAGTGATGAGTCGACATCCTCAGATTCTCGGTACACCGTGGCCAACCCAAGCATGGATTCATAGAGTGTTGGGCACAGCTCAAGGGATTTTTTGTAAGCACTAATAGCCAGGTCATATTTAAACGTGTTTCGATATACCTCGGCGATTTGATTGTGGGCCTCGGCGAGGGCTGGATCAATCTGCAAGGCTCGGCTTACCGCCTGAAAAGCGCGCCCAAACTCACCCAGGTCAACGAGTGCCTGAGACAGATTGGTCCAGCACTCTGGATAGTTGCCATCAACTTTAAGGGTGCTTTCATAGACTTGAACCGCTTCGGACGCCCTTCCACTCTCTCTGAGCACATTTCCCAAGCTATTATAAATAGTGGGAGTCTTAGCGCCTATTTCAATAGATTTTCTAAAGCTGCGTTCGGCTAACGTCAGGTTACCCATGCGCTGATAAGCTAGACCTAGATTTCCTTGGGCCTGGGCATCAACGGGGTTGATTTTCAGTGCCTCTGTTATCAGCTGCACGGCTTCTTCATAGCGCCCCGTGTTAACACAGATCATACCCAGTAAATTGAGCCCGTGAATATTGCGGCTATCGCCCAATATTACTCGACGAAATTTTTGCTCGGCACCGTCCAAATTACCTTGCTGGTAGCACTCGAGTCCGGCTTTAAGTAAATCAGTTATTATCATATGGACGTATTCAGTCTGTGGTAAATGTAAAAAGCCCCGCACTTAAGTGCGAGGCTTTAGTATACAAGCCATCCATGGCTTCTGTGACTGTAATGGCTCAGTTAGAATTTATAACCAGCTCTTACACCCCAAATACGCTGACGACCATAGTCAGCCATGATGCGGCCACCACTGAATGCGTTCTGAGACACTTTATACAGCTCATCCGTCGCGTTGTTGATGAAGGCTTTAATTTCTAAGCCGTCTGTAGGCGTTACCCAGGTAACTCGCAGATCGAGAGTGGTATAACCAGATTGTTGAGCAAAACCATACTCATGATTCATAGTTTTGTAGTCAGCCTGGTGATAGACAGTGGCACCCGGGATAAGAGCACCATTACCACCTAAATCAATTCGGTAGGAAGCATCCAGGTTAACAATATAATCTGGCGAGTAAGAAGCCTCTTCACCGCTAAGATCATAGGTCGGCGTTGCAATTACGGCATCAGTATCTGATCTGAGCCAATCACCCCTGTGACCACCAGGACGATAGGGGTAGTAACCGCCATCGACGCTGCTGGCATCTGTAACAAAAGCGGCTTCGGTAAATACAGCCTCGGTTACCTGGAATTCATCCAACTCTGTTTGGTCAAATACAAGGCCCGCTATGATATTCAACTGCTCTACTGGCTGCCACAATAACTCCAACTCAAGTCCTTTGGATGTTAGGCCACCGCCGGTCTCTTGGCTTGAGCAAATACTAGCGCCACAGGTCTCAAAAACCGTGTAAGAAAGGTTAGTGTATTCACTGTGATAAAGAGCAGCATTAAATCTTAAGGTGTTATCAGCCCATGAAGACTTTAAGCCTAATTCAAATGCATCTAGCTCATTTGGATCGAGAATTTTGCCAGCATCTACCGTGCGAGCAATATAGCCGGTGGAGAAGCTACCGTAGATGTTAATGTCGTCGTTGAAAGCATAATTTAAGGCTAACTTGTAGTCAGTGTGGCCTGAATCTATAACTTCTTCGCTATTGTTCAGTTCGGTGTAGTAACTTGCATTCAGCACCTTGCCGCTAGTCGAGTAGCCCGTACCCCAGACCGACTTGTCACCGTAGTAGTTACTGCGGTAATTGCTAGCTTTAGTCGAATCTTCCTGACGGCGAATACCCGCAGAAACAGTCAAGGCATCGGTAATGTCATATTCGGCATTGGCATAGACTGCTGAAGACTTGGATCCATAACGATCCCAAGTTGTCCATGCAGGGTAGCTAGTGCTGTCGTCCTGCTCAGCTCCAACATAGGCCCATAGATATGCGCCATTGTTATCATCCTCGTCCCAGGAGTCAGACCAGTAGTAACCGAGTGTCCAGCGTAGTTCCGTATCCCCTTTTGAGGACAGATACATATCTATCTGATCGTTAGCAGCGTAGGCAACCGAGCCATCCGCAAGGCCTCCGGGTCCAGCATCAACATCCCAGAGCGACAAAGACTCCGATTCAGTGCGGCGGGCTTTAACACTGAGGTCTGCAAAGTCTAATTCCCAATTGAACTCGAGGGTCAAGGATTCGGCTTCAGCCTGCCAAGTATTGGCGAAGTTGCCAGTTGTATTGTAATAGCCCGTCGGGTCAGTTGCCGGATTAGCGTTGTGATAGGTACGGCCGCCGGTTTGTACATCACCAGCTATAGGCGCCTTACGAGGAACAATATTGTCACTGAAGCCATTTGAGCGACCGGTTACAGGGTTTATGGGGAGACCTACATAGTGGGAGCCAAAGCTGGCATTACCCATCGAGTCGTTTTCCCACTTAGTATATTCGACGTTTAAGTCCATGGTTTCAGTCGGAGCCCAAGATACCTGAGCTCGGATGTAACTGTTGTCTTCATCGCGAAGGCCGCCTTTACTAAAGGCCTTATTTTCAATCAACGGATCGCGTTCAGTGTTGCTACCGGTAAGGCGCACAGCGACGGTATCACTGATCGGCAAGTTGACGAAACCTTCAACCTTGCGCATCTCATAGTCGCCCAAGGTAACCGCTACACCGTAATCTGTGCCTTCTGTGCTTGGCTTTTTAGAAACTATATTTACTAGGCCGCCGAGTGTATTGGCGCCATAGAGCGTACCCTGCGGGCCGCGTAAGACTTCGGCTCGTTCAAGGTCGATCCAGCCAGCCCAACTTGTGCCTCCGGCCAAGCCATTGGTGTATAGCGGAACAGCCTCACCATTCAAGCCTGCAACGCCACCGCCACGCATTTTGAAGCTAGGGAAGGGACCCATCCACTGCACTTTTAAACCTGGAGCTAGCTTGGGTAAATCGATGCTGGAATAAACACCTAGGTCATTCAATATACCGCCATCAATCGCCGTGATTGCGATCGGAATTTCCTGCGCATTGGCCGACTTTTTAGTCGCTGTGACTACCACTTCGTCCATCATTGAAGTTTGAGCCAGCGCTGATGAAGCGATAAACGGCGCTAGTACCAGCGTCGACATAACGGAGCTTAATTTGGTTTTTCGGAAGTTACTTGTCATTGAAATCCCCCAAGGATTATTATTATTTTTTCATTAATTTGCTGCTCTATTGATCACCCACGAGCGACAACCTGGTAATAACAGTATTACGATTTGGCTTTATTCTAGAATATTTTGACTTCGGATGCTAATCTTTATAGAAAATATCACGCACCGATAAATTACTCTTTATGTTTCAATGAGTTATACTGCGATAAAAGCATACTTCGCATGCAATTTAACGGCAATCAAGCTCTATTTCATTTCCGCTGCCACCATTGACTCGGCGCTTAGCTAGATAGCAGCCGCTGCCTCTGATCTTATCCATACTCTGACGGACATCGCAGGGCAATTGTTCGGTATATGCATTTCCAATGCTTTTTCCCGCTCTATCTTTGGCTTGTATGGCAAGGGTCAAGGGAAGTCATATTCTAGATATTGGTGCTGCTTTATCGACCACTTAATGGTTACCCCCAGCCACAAGATGAAATTTGAATTGTCCGATTACCTTGAGCTGTCAGCCTAGGAGACTTTTACTGCCTGAATACGTGGAGGGAACTTTGATCCAGACTTTCCCGCTGTATCAGCAACTTCCTCCCGGCATTGCCAAAGCTGTTTTTATGCAGTTCATGGTCGCGGAGTGCCACCCGTTTGATGATGG
>Ga0307488_10000614_pt1 | contig 29502 bp, 15 predicted proteins | sample SB02metaG_FD_202248 | JGI IMG/M metagenome (GOLD analysis project Ga0307488, IMG submission 202248) | Sea-ice brine microbial communities from Beaufort Sea near Barrow, Alaska, United States - SB 0.2 | ecosystem: Environmental > Aquatic > Marine > Coastal | place: USA: Alaska | collected...
TAGAGATAGAAGTTGAGTCTCGGAAAGACTTGACTGAAGACCAGCATAAAAATATCGTGGAGATTATCAAGACACTTGACTCTACTGAAGTTGATATGGAATGGTTAGTCGATACTACGGAGAAGTTTTGTAAAGACAAAGCTATCTACAATGCAATCGTAGAGGGTATCTCTATCATTGATGGTAAAGATAAAAATCGTGGTGCAGATGCGATACCAAATATTCTAACAGATGCACTTGCTGTTTGTTTCGACAATGCAGTCGGTCACGATTACTTTGACGATAGTGAAAAACGATTTGACTTCTATCATAGAGTAGAAGAACGGATTCCTTTTGACCTAGACTTTTTTAACAAGATTACTAAAGGTGGTCTTCCGACAAAGACTTTGAATATCGCACTTGCTGGAACTGGTGTTGGTAAATCTTTATTCATGTGTCACATGGCTGCAAACTGTATGTCGCAAGGTAAGAACGTATTGTATATTACTTTGGAGATGGCAGAGGAACGTATCGCAGAACGTATAGATGCAAACCTAATGAATGTATCTATGGAAGACTTACATGACTTACCAAAGAATATGTTTGACAGTAAGATTGAAAGTATCGCAAAGAAAACAAATGGTAAACTTATCATCAAAGAATATCCTACTGCATCAGCTCACTCTGCACACTTTCGTGGATTGATAAAAGAACTTGCAATCAAGAGAAGTTTCAAACCAGATATGATATTCATTGACTATCTAAATATCTGTGCATCTTCAAGACTCAAAGGAGCATCTAATGTTAACTCTTACACATATATTAAATCGATTGCAGAAGAACTTAGAGGACTCGCCGTTGAGTGTGATGTTCCAATCATGTCTGCGACACAAACAACGAGAAGTGGATTCACCTCGTCAGACCTCGGCCTTGAGGATACATCTGAATCATTTGGGTTGCCGGCGACTGCCGACTTCATGTTCGCCCTCATCTCAAACGAAGAACTTGATGGACTAAATCAGATTGTTGTGAAACAATTGAAGAACAGATACAATGACCCTACTGTCAACAAGAGATTTGTTTTAGGTATTGACAGAAGTAAGATGAGGTTGTATGATGTTGAGAACAAAGAACAAGAGGACTTGGTAGATAGTGGGCAGACTCCAGTATTTGATAATACACCTATGGGTGGGAACAATAAGTTTTTGAAAGATAATCTAAAAATGTTGAAAGAACCAAACTATGAAGACTTCAAAGTATGAGTATTGTAAATAAAGTAAAAAACAAACCATACAAATCATCTAATGTTCATACGTTCAATATAAAGATTCCGATTGTTCAAAAAGTATTGGATATATTTACACCAGAGGAATCAAATATTCTTGCTGACTATATTGTGAGTTTAGGTGATGTGCAGAAAAAGAAAACTACTGTTAAAGCACCTATGTCTGATTGGCATATCAATGAAGACCACCATCTTGTAGAAAGATTATCTAATAAAGTTTTAGATATTATATCAGATATTTCAAATGAAAAAGATACAGATAAACCTACATTTTATATACGAAGATGTTGGGCTGCAGTTTATGGTAAAGGGGATTGGACTAAAGTACATAATCATGGTGCAAGTGCTTTTGGTTGGTGTTACTATGTTCGTATGCCAGAGGGTGCATCTCCCATTTGTTTTCCAGAGGCTGACTTAACTATACACCCTAAAGAGGGTGAGGTAATTATCTTTCCTGGCATAGTTGAACACTCTGTTCCACCATCTGATATCGAAGAAAAACGAATTATGATTGCAAGTAATGTAGGAATCAAATAAACAGTTTGTCTAAATAGAATTTCCAAACTTATAAAGGAGATACAAACTGGTCAAATATAGAGTTTGCTCTAAGCAAGTTCTTCACGAAGATTTGAAATTAGTTGAAGCCCGAAAAGTAATATCCAAATTAAATAAAGATAATGAAGATGAAGAACTAGTGTACGAGCTAGAAAGATATAAAGTCGAACCACCCAAAGTTATGAAGACAGTTTGGGTTACAGACGAAGATTGTCCAAACCTTAAAGTACCAATACGAAAAAAGATATAGTTAGTCCTTATAAATAACAGAGTAAGGAGTCTAACTATGTCTGAAAATTATTTTATGGGTCTTGATGGCTTTGTTTGGTTTACTGGAGTCGTGGAAGATCGTAATGACCCAGACTTTTTAGGTCGTGTTCGTGTACGTTGTCTTGGATTTCACACAGAAGATTTAAATGACATACCTACTGTTGACTTGCCTTGGGCAACAGTCATGCACCCAGTTACAGACCCATCTATGCAAGGGTTAGGTAACTCTCCATCTTTTCTTGTTGAGGGTACTTGGGTTGTAGGTTTCTTTTCAGATGCAAGAGAAAAACAACAACCCATTATTATGGGAAGTCTACCAGGCAAACCAAGTAGATTACCAGACCCAACAAAAGGTTTCAATGACCCTCGTGGTGCTGGTTCTGTCCAAGACTACTATGCTGGAAATCCAACATATGGCCCATATCCACTTAGTCGTAAATTAAAAGAACCAGATACTAATCGCCTTGCAAGAGGTGAGATGTCTGAAAAACATTTACAACTACGAAAAAGAAGAAAGAACAGACAGACAGGAATACAGACTGCAACTCAACCATTTCTTTCTACAGTATCAGATGAAGCAGTTAACGAACCTCGTGGGAGTTTTGATGAACCCCACCCAAAAGATATTGATTATAATTCAGTTGATGATACTTTTGATAGAATTTATCGTTCTGGTTTATATCCTTACAATCATGTATTTGAATCTGAGTCTGGACATATCACAGAAGTAGATGATACGCCAGGTGCAGAAAGAACTTTCAGACAACACAAGACTGGAACATATGAAGAAATAATTGCAGACGGAACTAAGACAGTTAAAGTTATTGGAGACAACTATGAAGTTATCATGGGTGATTCTAATGTATATATTGGTGGGAATGTTAATCTTACAGTAGGTGGAGATGTTCGTCATCTAGTAAAAGGTAATTATCATTTAGAGGTAGAGGGAAACTACACACAGAAGATACATAAGAATATGAGAACTAAAGTTGGAGCTGGATTTGTGGGTGGAAACCTTGAAGAAGAAATAAAAGGAACACACTCTTTTAATATTAGTGAATCTGTCAAAGGTCGTATTGGTAAAGATGTCAATGTAACTACAGAGGGTGATGAAACAAGAATCAATAATGGTAAATTTGATTTAGTTGCAAAAAGTGATATCTCTGCAATCACTACTGGTGGTAAGATGTTACTAAATGCAAGTGGTAATGTTTCAATTGATGCTGTATCTGGTATCATGGCTCTTAAATCTGGTACAACATTAAATTTGAAATCTGCAACACTTATGACTATTACATCTGAAACGACAATAGATATGAACGCAACAACAGAAGTAGATATTGACTCTGCATTGATTAATTTAAACTAGGAGATATTATGCCTGAAGTAACAAGAGTAGGAACAGACACCCATGTTGGTCATGCAAGTCCAACACCAAATCCTTTTCACCAGACATCATATGCATCTGGTTCTCCAGATGTTTTTACAAATGGTGCAAAGACAGTTCGTATAGGAGACTCTACAAGTTGTGGAGACCCAGCAACTGGTGGTAGTGCAACTGTTAAAGTAAATGGTATTGGTGTTCACAGAAAAGGTGATGCAACTGGTGGACATGGAAGTTTTGTGCCAAACAGTTCTGCATCTGGTTCTGCAAATGTTATTGCTGGGGGATAAGAATGGCAGACTTTAAAACTCCAAATCTATGTGGTGCAAATGAATCACTCAATACTGCATTATCAAAGATTGACGATATAAAAGCACAGATTGAATCTAAATTAAATTCTTCTGCATCTGAAGCTGCAGCTGCATTTGAAACTGCACAAGCAGATATCAAATCAAAACTTGATGCACTTGCAGTAGATTTACCAGAAGCAAAACCTGTTAATCTTCAATCAGAAATAACAAGTCTTATTAATGATGTGGATAGAACAACAGCAGGGGGTATCGCAGCTTTCAATGCAAAGGTTGCTGCACTCAAAAAAGATTTTGGTGGAGCACTTGAAAAAAAGGGTTTAGACTTTGACAAACTGATTGATGATTCTAGTGCGAAGTTAGGTAAAGATGTTGCCGCTGCTTCTACTGCATTAGATAATGCAATAACTGATGCATCTGGTGTTGTAACTGACATATTTAATTCTGTTACAGATTCAGTAAGTGGTGTAGCTTCAAGTATATCATCTGGTTTAGGAATATCTGGAGTGCCTGGAAATGTAACTCCTAGTTTAGATGCATTTGGTGGAGCAGGAGATGCTGTGTCTGGTGCAACTTCTTCTGTTGCAGCTGGTGGTAATCTTTGTGACCTTGTTCCTAATCTTGAATTACCAGCAGACCTTGCTGGAACTGGTGTTACCACAGAAGAAATAGAAGAACGAGCAAGTAATGCTACAACACTTACTTTAACACAAACACCAGAAGAAATTCTAGAAGTCACAGGTAAGAAGACTACTCAAAGTTTTTTTAGTAATATACAATATAAACAGAATGGTAAAGTTATTGTTCCAAGTGCAACAGGAACTTATTCAGAAATTAAAGTTAAATATACCATCTCCAAGATTGCAGAAAAACCTATTGCTGCAAAACAAGCAGATGTTCCAGCAGAGTCAGAAGAAGTTTCTATTGTTACATCAAATACAGATGCAAAGGATACTTCTTTTGCTGGTCTTATAGCAAAATTTAAAAAAGATGTTGAGTCTGCTCCATCAAGTAAAGATGTGAGTAAAGACATTGCAAATATAAAATCAACTTTTGGATTTATTGGTTCTCCAGCATTTAAAGCACAACAAGAAAAAGATTTTGCAACTTGGCAAACAGAATATAAAAAATTAAAAGCAGACCCACTTAACTATAAACCAGTAGTAACTAAAACTGGAGAAAGTGTCAAAGCAACAACTATAGAAGCTACAGTTACAAAAGAAAGAAAAACAGATAAAGATGGATTTACTTATACTGAAACAAAGAGAGTAACTTCTTCTGATGCTGGTTTTACTCATAGAACAAAAGATAATTTTATTGACTTAGTAAAAATTAATACAGCCAAAGAAGTTTTAGCTGGATTAGATTCAACAAAGTATCCAGATTGGTATGAAACGATACAAGAAGTTATAGATTATTATGAACCAGAAACAAATATAGCTGAAATTGATTTAAATCCATATAATCAACCTATAATGAATATTACACTTATTGAATATGTAAGTATTTTACGAAAAGGTTTAGTAGACCCAATAACAAGAGTAGTTCAACCAGCTGGTATTGTTGAGGAGGAATTACAATCTATTAGTGCAGATAATAGAAGACTGTCAACAAAATACTATGAATATGCACTTGGGAATAAACTTAGATTTAAAAATATAGCTGGTATATCATTAGACCTATTTACAGACCCAGATATATTTGCCATAACAATTAGTTATAAAACAATGGATAAAATTGATCCAAATTATAAGGGTTAATCGTTATAAATAAAAGATAAACTAGGAGTCCATACGAATGTCACAATATGATGCTCAATCAAATAATAAATCTAATAGAAATGTTAGACAATATACTGATTTAGATTTATTCTTTGGTAAGAAGACATCTAACTCTGATGTGCAAGAAATAACAGATGTTAAAGCTGTGAAGCGTTCTATTCGTAATCTCGTTCTACTTAATCATTATGAAAAACCTTTTCACCCAGAGATTGCATCTGGTGTAAGAGATATGTTATTTGAAAATATGACTCCAGTAACAGCACAAATACTTGCAAGAAAGATTGAAGATGTAATTCAAAACTTTGAACCAAGAGCAAGATTAGTAGGTGTAACTGCGTTACCAAATTTAGACAGAAACGAATACGAAGTATCAATAGAATTTTATGTTGTCAATCAACCAACTGAACTAGTTGACTTGTCAATCATGTTAGAGAGAGTACGATAATGGCTGTTAATAATAGAAGACTTAGAGTTACAGAACTCGACTTTGATAATATCAAAAGTAATCTGAAAACTTTTCTAAAGAACCAAACTCAATTTAAAGATTATGATTTTGAAGGTTCTGGTATGAATATTCTTCTTGACACACTTGCATACAATACTCACTACTTAGGTTTCAATGCAAACATGGTTGCAAACGAAATGTTTTTAGATAGTGCATCACTTAGGTCAAGTGTTGTATCTCATGCAAAGTCATTAGGATATGAAGTAACTTCTGCACGAGCTTCATATGCAACATTAAATATTAATTTATCAACAACTGCTGCATTTAAAACAATGCCTTCTGGTACTGCATTTTCTACAACTGTTGATGGAACAGATTATCAGTTTGTTACAGTATCAGATGTTACGTCTTCTAACACAGGAAACAATATTGCATTTGATAGCACAACAGTTTATGAGGGAACTTACATTACAACAAAATATCTTGTCGATAGTTCTGACATAGACCAAAGATTTATTCTGACAGACCCAGCAACAGATACAACTACACTCTCTGTGAAAGTTCAAGCGTCTGGAACAGATACTACAACTACAACATACACAAAGGCAACTGACATATCACAACTTACTGGTGCAAGTACAGTTTACTATTTACAAGAAATAGAAGCAGGAAAGTTTGAAGTCTACTTTGGAGATGGTGTGATAAGTTCAGGCATATCAGATGGTAATATCGTTACACTACAATATGTTGTATCAAACAAAACTGCAGCAAATGGTGCATCTACATTTTCTTCTCCATCTACTATTGATGGTGTTACTGGTATTACTGTTACTACTGTTGCATCTGCAATCGGTGGTGCAGAACCAGAAACTATTAACTCAATAAAATTAAATGCACCACTAGACTATGCAGCTCAAGGTCGTGCAGTTACAACTTCAGACTATGAAGTCTATGTTAAGAAGTTGTTTGCAAATACACAAGCTACTTCTGTTTGGGGTGGAGAAGATGGTAGTTATGATTCAAGTACAGGTGTGAGTTCTAATCCAGAATATGGTAAAGTTTTTATCTCAATTAAATCCACTACTGGACAAAATCTAACATCAATTCAAAAGTCAAACTTAGTATCTGCACTTACTCCATATAAGGTAGCATCTATTACTCCTGTGATTGTTGATACCGAAACTACTAATCTTATATTAAAGTCAACTGTACAATACGACTCATCTTCTACAACTAAAACATCTACAGAGATTGCTTCTCTAGTTACAACAACTATTGATGATTACAATAGTTCAGATTTACAAAACTTTAATTCGCCATTTAGACACTCTAAGTTATTAGGACTGATTGACAATACAGATACCTCTATTTTAAATAATACTGTTACAGTTACACTAGGAAAACTTTTTACTCCAACATTAAGTTTATCAACTTCTTATACTCTTAACTTTAGTAACCCACTTTTTAATCCACACTCTGGACACAATGCAGCTGCTGGTGGTATCATTGCATCAACTGGTTTTTACTTAGGTGGTGTTACATCTACTGAATATTTCTTTGATGATGATGGTACTGGAAACCTTAGAGTTTATTATCTTGTAACTGGTACTAGAACATACTTTGACTCTGCAGCTGGAACTGTTGATTATACAAATGGCATTGTAAAAATAAACTCTCTTACTATGACAGGTATTGGAAATCTTGATGGTATTAGTTCCACACAAATTCGTTTAACTGCCATACCAACTTCATACGATATTGTTCCTGTGAGAAATCAAATACTTGAAATAGATATGACTAATACTTCTGTAACTGCAAGTGTTGATGCAACTGCAACAACTGGAGTTGGTTATACAACAACACAGACTGCTTCTGGAGGTTCTGCAACTACAGTATCAACAGCATCATCAAGTTCATCATCAAGTTCTAGTTCAAGTTCTGGATATTAAAAAATGGCAGACCAGAAATCAAAATTTCTTACAAAAGTATCTCCACTCATTGAAGGTCAAGTGCCTGACTTTGTTCAGGCCGACCACCCAGTATTTGTAGACTTTGTAAAAGATTATTTTTCTTTCCTTGAGGCTGGTCGTTTAACTATTACTCAAACTATTAATTATATAACCCTAGAAACAAATACTTCTGCATACATCATTGACGAACAAGACGAAGAAAGAATTGTTACGGAAAAAGGTGAGGGTACATTAAGTAAGTTTGTAAATGGAGAAACGATTACTGGATTAATCTCTGGTGCAACTGCAACTATTCTTGTTGAAGATTCTAGAAACAAATATCTTTACATTACTGGACAACAACTTTTTCAAACTGGGGAGATAGTCACAGGAACAACGTCTGGTTCTACTGCAACCATAGATGAGTATCGTGGTAATCCTATTCAGAATATTCAACAGATGCTTGAATATGCAAACGTAGATAATACACTCTTTGATTTCTTAGACCAAATGCGTGATTCATTTATGGAAGCAATTCCAAATAATCTTGCTGATGGTATTGATAAAAGAAATCTAATCAAAAATATCAAAGACTTATATGCAGCCAAAGGAACATCTGAAGGTCATAAACTTTTTATGAGATTGTTACTTGGAGAAGAAGGTTCAATCTTTTATCCAAACATTTATATGATGAAACCATCTGCTGGTGAGTGGGGTCAAAAGACTACAATTAGAGTTACACCTATCGGTGTGGTTTCTGGAGAAGAACTGGTCAACCAAATTATAACTGGTGGAACATCTGGTGCAACTGCAACAGTTATTAGTTCTCTGACAACACAACAATCAAATACATCTGCCACATTCAATGACTCTGTTACTATATTAGAGATAGTTCCTATTGATGGTACGTTTACTGAAACAGAAATCATTACAGGTATTTCGTCTACTAGAGATGTGAATATTACATTTACTGTGCAGTCTTTTGTTACATCTACCACAGTTACTAATGATGGTATTCTTCATACTGACCAAGAGGTGGTTACAGTAGAAGCCGTAGGTAATGAAAATGCATCTATTATCGTTGATGGTATTACTGGTGGTTCTGTAAGTGAAGTTATCGTAGATGATGTTGGTACTCTTTATGAAGAAGGCGATATAGTAACATTTACTTCTGACTCTGCTGATACAGATATTTCAACTGCAACTGGTTTTGTAAGTATGGTCGGTGGTGGTATTCAATTAGAAGATAGTAGTACAGATAGACTTAGTATAGAAACTGCAACAGTATCAAGGTTTGAGCCTTTTGAGATTTTACTTGAAGATATTCAAAGTGATAAGTTTGTTGGGGATGGAACTACACTTGAGTTCACTCTCGTTAATACCTCTGCAACTACAGATGACTTAACTGTTACAATAGATAACGTAATTATAAAACCTACTGCGAATGATGGAACAACAGTATTCACACTAAGTGGTTCTAAGATTACATTTACTCTTGTCAATGTTCCAGCAGTTGGAGCTCAGATATTTGTTTATTCTAATAACGATAAAATAATATTAAACGCAACAGATGCTAATGGTACAAACGCAAATCATAGTATACTTACTGAAGACGAAGAAGAAGTAGTTGATACATATCAAACACCTACAGATAGTATTGTTTTAGAGAACGCATCATTTACAAGTGAAGCAGAAGCAGGACAGATTATAAAAGTATTTGCTAATGGTGGAGGTGGTTATACTAAACTACCAACAGTTGCAGTAACCGAAACTACATCTGGTACTGGTGCAAAACTTATTGCAACCACAACTGATATTGGTTCTGCAAAATCATTTGCAGTTTTAGATGGTGGTCTAAGATACACAAATACAAATCCACCAGACTTAGAACCTACTGCTCACTTTGTGTTGAAAGATGTTTCTGGAACTTTTGCAGCTGGAGCAACTCTAACAAGTCATACTGGAACTATTAAGAGTTGGAATACTTCTACTCAAGTTCTTAATACTAGTTTTGCAGACGTTGTAAGATTAGAACAAGAGAGTGATGGGTCTACAAACAATCAAGGTATAGAACTAGAACAAGGTACAGAATTAGAAATACCAGATAGTGTTCTCTTAGAACAAGAGCAAGACTTTGATGATGGTGAGGGAATCATTTTAGATGGTACTGGAACATTTACTCCAACCCCACAAACCTTTACATTTAAAGTTAAGATGGAATATGATTTAGAGTTAGAACAAAATGTATTTGTTATTAACAATGAAAAACAACCATCTTTAGTTTTATATGAAGACAGTACTTACTACTTTGATTTATCTGACTCAAGTTTATATGGTGCAACTAGTTTACTAAATCATCAACTTAAATTTTCTGAAACAATTGATGGTATACACAGAAGTGGTACTGCATATACTGACGGAGTTACAAACTCTAGTGCAACGATTGATATAGGAACTGCTGGTGCATATATTCAAATTGTTGTTGCAGCTTCTGCTGGTAGACTATATTATTATTGTGCAAATCATTCTGGTATGGGTGGGGTCATTGATACACCAGCCCATATTCCAACAGTTCTTAATGCTGGTAGTAGTTTAATACTAGATGGTACAGATAGAATAGATGCATTTGTTTTAATTCAAGATAGTTTTGGTGTAGGTTCATTTAATGCTAATGAGTCATTATCTTTTAAGAGTGCTGCTATAGGAAATGAAGATACAGATAGACTCCAACTAGAAGATAATAGTTTTGTACTCTCTGAAGATTTCAATTTAGAACTAAGTAAACAAACACAAGCTCTTACTGCAAATGGTAGATTACTCATTGATAGATATCGTGAAATCTTTGATGGAGATAATCAGTTCTTACTTATTGATGGAACAGATAGTTCTGGTTCTGATGCTGGGTCAAGAGTTGCAAACGAAACCTTTGGTAATAATCTTATCACAGAAGAAGATGCTCAAGATGGTTTACTACTGGAAGATGATACTCTTACTGGACAAATAACTTTAGATGGTACTGACAGTACTTCTGTAGACGAAGATGACCACATTGTGAACGAAAGTGGTATAGACTTTACAAATCGTGACGTTACTATCACGGATTCTTCTGGTGCTACTGCAACAATCGTAACTGCTGACATTGCAACTGGAACAACTGCTGTTGATACAACTGGAACAGAGGCTGGTGCATATCCAAATGTTTATCATAGACTTGGTGAAGACTTAGTTAAGATTCAAGACTCTTATTACTACCAAGACTATTCTTATGAAGTTCAGATTGGACAATCTTTTGCAACTTATATCAATGAGATGAAGAAGGCAGTTCACCCTGCTGGTTTCCAACCATTCGGTAAAGTTACACTTGCAACTCTCGTATCTGCACAGATAGGAACTGCTGCAGCTGGTGTATCTGGTTACACAGGTGACACTACATTCTCACCAATACTTGCATCTACATTTGAAACTATCTTCAAACAGATTATTCAAAGTAGATTAGAAGTTCCATCAACAGACTCCCATGATGGAATCGTAAGAGCTGGAGATAGAGATAATCAGATTGTTCTAGAAGATGGTGACTCAATCCTATACGAAGAAAAGACTGTAACTCATACATCAGATGAAACTTATGGAACTGGTGATGGTGGTGGTCGTATGATGAACGAAAACTCATTCGCTCCATCTGGTACTGGAGATAGAGTTTTAGTAAAAGAGATTTTCTCTAGAGTTGTTGCAAGACCAACTGCAAGACGAAATAGAAATATGTTGATATACTTAGCAGACACACCATTCGGTAATCCACCAGATGTAGTTGACGAGTTAGTTCTTGATGGTACATTACCACTAGACCAAGCAGATACTTTCTTCCAACTCGAAAGAGATACACAAAAAGATAATCTTGTATTAGACGGAACAAGTGCAACTGCAGCTGACTCTGGAGATGACATTCTTCTTGAAGATGGTTTCTTATTGAAACTAGAAGATGTATTCTTGGGTGTTGATGGAGAAACATTTAACATACTGTCAGAAGATTTTGATGGAACAAATGATGATAGAATATTACAAGAGGGTGGAGAGTGGAACTTCCCTATAGGTTATGTTGCAAATGAAAATGGTGGATTGTTATTAGAGAATACTACTAACGAAGAAACTATTCCTCTATCAGATATTGGACACTTTCAGTTTAGTGACGTACTAAGAAAAGATAGACTTATCATTCAAGATGGTAGGTCAGGCCCATTTGATATAGAACCTAACGAAGAAGTTGGTATTGAGATGGAAGGGTCTGGTAAACTTTTATTAAACGGAATAGATTCAGATGGTACAAATGATGGAGAACACATACTTCAAGAAACATCTTTGAGAAATTGGTTTGACCTAGAAGAAAATGGTTCTCTTATCGTTGAAGATTATCAAACAAATTCTATTATAGAGAAGTTAGTAGATGAAGAAAACGAAGACACTATGGTATTAGAAGATGCAACAGAGTCAGCTCGTTGGATAAAGGATAGTGGTATAGATGATACAACTGCAACATTATCTGCTATTATGCTTGAAAGTTCTAACATAATAATTAGTGAGGGTCAAATACCTTTCGATAATTTAACCCTAAATAGTAGTAGAATAAACTTTGGTTTAAGAAATATAGTAAAATCAGCAGATATCAAAACAAGGGATACTGGTGACTTAGCGTTAGAAGATGCAACAGATACAACACATGGATATCTGGTGTTAAATAGTACAAGTGGTTCAAGTACTAATGCTGGAGAAAACATTAGATTTGAGGGTGGAACTGCGAGAGTAATCTAACAACTTGTATAAATAAGATAAAGGTGTAAAAAATGTCGGCAATCATTACAGAAAAATTTAGACAACATAATGCGAATCAGTTCTTTGAGTCGTTTACAGAAACAGCTGGAAACACATATTATTTGTTTCTAGGAAAGGCAACTCCTTTCACTTCTGGTACAACTACTGGTTCAGATAGTTCCCCACCAACTCCACAAGATGGAGAACAAGATGAGACTCGTGCATGGGATGCTATGTTGGCTGCAAAGAAGATTGCTTCAACTGACATTACATATGCAATACCTCGTAGAAACTGGGTGAACGGAACGACTTATGATATGTACGAACATAACATTAGTTCTGCAAATACTTCAACCTCTGGTGCATCTAACATCTATGACTCAACATTCTATTTTGTGACATCTGACTATAGAGTATATAAAGTACTTGACAATGGTGGTGGAGTTGCATATGATGGTGCAGAACCAACATCAACAAGTACATCACCTTTTGAACTTGGTGGATATGTATTAAAGTATATGTATGATATTTCTACAACCGACATTGGAAAATATGTAACAACAGACTTTATTCCAGTTGCAACCGATAGTACAGTATCTACTGCTGCATTAGATGGTGCAATTGAATCATTAACAATTACTGCTGGTTCTGGATACACAGACGGAACTTACTATGCCGCTGTTTATGGAGATGGAACATCTCAAGGAACTTCATCTGGTGCGATTATAAGAATTACTGTATCAAGTGGTGCAATTGCATCTTTCGGTTTAACTGCTGGAACTGATACAACTGTTCATGCAGCTGGTGCTGCATACACTTTTGGTTTTGTCAATCTTGCAGCTGGTTATACTTTCTCTGATGCTGGTTTGACCTCTGCATCTAACATAGGTGGTTCTGGTGGAGTAATCAATATTGTTATTAGTCCAGAAGATGGTCATGGTAATAACGCAGTAACAGAATTAGGTGGTCATTATATTATGTCTGCATCTACAATTACACAAGCAGAAAATGATGACTTTTCAACTGCAAACGATTTCAGACAAGTTGGTATTGTTGTTGACCCTACAACTTATGGAACAACTACAGTAGCAAGTTCTACAACTGCAAGACAAACTAATGTTGTAAGGTTTGCATCTTATAGTGGAACATTTGAAGCAGACGAAGTAATCACACAAGCAACAACTGGTGCATCTGGTAAAGTTGTAGAATGGGATTCAGTATTACAACTACTTTATTACCAACAAGAAAACTTCAAAGGTTATGGAACTGATGCTACAACTGGTGGACTAGTTGCGTTTAGTGGAACAAATACTATTACTGGTGGAACGTCTGGTGCAACTGGAACACCATCAAGTGAAAGTAGTGAAACAGTTACACTCGCAAATAGTAATACACTTACACTTACAAGTGGTTATGCAAACCCAGAGTTGCAACCAGATAGTGGAGATATAATTTATCTCGAAAACAGAAAACCGATTCAACGAGCTTCTGACCAAACAGAAGACATTAAAATTATAATTGAGTTTTAAATATGGCACAACTTACAGACCTAAACGTATCACCATACTATGACGATTTTGATGAAAATGATAATTTTCACAGAGTCTTATTCAGACCTGGCTATTCTATTCAAGCAAGAGAACTGACAACACTCCAATCTATTCTTCAAGGACAGATTGAACAACATGGTAAACATATGTTCAAAGAAGGAACTGTTGTAATACCAGGCCAACTTTCTTACTCAAAAGATTTCACAACACTACAACTTGCATCTACATTCGCAAGTGAAGACGTTGTAGCTGCATCTTTCTATAATGTAACTGACCCTGTGATTATTACAGGAGTTACCTCTGGTGTAAAAGCAAAGGTCATTGGATTTTCAGAAGCAACAACTACTGCACAACCTATCCTTCATCTACAATATATTTCTGCTGGTAATGACAATGCTACACTCGCATTTTCTAATACAGAAAACTTAACTGCAAATACAACCATTACTCATACTACATCATATGCTGCAAATGTTGCTTCTGCAACAACTCATTCTACAACTGCTGCACAAACTGGTTCTGCTGTTACAGTCGAGGAAGGTGTATACTTTATTCGTGGACATTTTGTAAAGTGTCTAAAAGAAACTTTAGTTCTAAGTATTAACTCTGTTATTGAGTCTGCTCGTATTGGTTTCAATATCACAGAGTCTTTGGTTACTCCAGAAACAGATGCAACTCTTACTGACAATGCAACTGGTGCCAACAACTATGCTGCAAAAGGTGCTCATAGATTGAAGATTGCACTTAACCTTGTTAAACTAGATACTGACTCAATTGCTGATTCTGCCTTTGTAGAACTTATGAGATTAGATACTGGTGGTATGGTTTCAGAAGCAAGAAACACAGACTACTCTGTTCTTGGAGAAACACTTGCACGAAGAACATTTGACGAGTCTGGTGACTATACTGTTAGAAACTTTTTATACGAACCAAAAGAATCAATCACTAATATTTATCAAGGCACAACAAATACTGGGTCTTATACTAATGGTGGAACTACTGATGATGGAAATACTGCTTCTGAATCATTACTTTCATTTTCTATTAAGCCTGGTAAAGCATATGTACAAGGTTTTGAAATAGAAAAACTTGGTACTACTCTAAAAGATATAAACAAGGCAAGAGATTTTAATACAGTTAATGCCGGTGTATCTACATTTGATATAGGTAATTTCTTTGAAATAACTAATTTATATGGAACTCCAGACATATCTCAAGTAACTGGAACAACTCCATATAAAGAGATACGATTATTTACAGAATTTACAGATACAAGAGGTTCTCAAAATAGTAGTGGGGGTAATTTTCAAATTGGTATTTGTAGAGCTCGTAGTCTTGAATTTTTTAGAGGTACTCAAGGTGATACTGATGCTGTTTATAAGTTGTTTGTATTTGATGTAAGAATGTTAACATACTTAACTCTTTCTGAAATAGCATCACCATCCGTTCTAGCATCCCACACAACTGGTGGTGTTCAAGTTAAAGGTAGTCAATCTGGTGCAGTTGGATTTGTATATTCTCCAGTTACAGTTGATACATCAACTACTGGTGCAAGAATAGCATTAACAAATGTTATTGGAAAATTTAGGGTTAATGAATCTTTAATTGTATCTGATGGTGCTGATACTGGTAAAATATTAAGAAATGTTGGTGATACTGCAAATATTACTATTGGGGGGTCTAGTCTTTTTACTGATATTGTCTCACACAATGTAGAAGAAACTCGTTCTTTGTTTATGGATGATGCAGATTCTGGTCAAGATTTTACAGCAAATATTGTTGGTGAAGTTATTGATCCATTAGCCGTTATAGCATTTAACCAAACCGCTGCTGATGGAGCAGATGCTGGTGGTAGAGGTTTAGACCTTTCGGAAGGTGTTGAACTTGAAACTCGAAGGGTTGCAGTTCTACAACAACCAGAAAAAAATGTTTCTTTATTCAAATTACCTAAACAAGTAATTAAAACATTAAAAACAACAACAAACTCTAATACTTCAGATACACAGTTTACAGTTCGTAGACAGTTTGTAGCAACATCAAGTGCTGCTGGTATAGTAACACTTACTGCTGGAACTAATGAAACCTTTGCTGCATTTGCAACTAAAGATTATACATTATCTGTTCTTACTGCTGGAGGCGGTAGTGCAGTTCAAGGTGATTTAATATTACTAAACTCTACTAAAGTAGGAGTTAGTGGATCAACTGTGACTATAACAGATAACACACTTCTTGGTAGTGGAGCAGTAGTAAAGGTTATTGCAACAATATTAAAAACATCTGTCGAACCAAAAATAAAAAGTACAAAACTTTCTAAACAACTTAAAGTTCTTGCGATAAGTGAAACTGGTGAAGCAGATAGTTCTTACGGAACGAGAGCTCAAGATGTAGATATTTCTTTTGGTCGTGCAGACGTTTATAGACTTCAAGCAGTATTTGATTCAGAATCAGATAGTGCAGATGCTACAGCTCCAACTATTACATTGACCTCTCCTACTGGAACTTTTTTAAGAGGAGAAAGATTTACTGGTGGAACATCTGGTGCAGTTGGTAGAATTATTTCTGCAACAACTCCTATATCATATACTCTTGTGAATGGTGTTGCTGCAGATGATTTTGTTACTGGTGAGACAATTACTGGTATTCATTCTGGTGCAACTGCAACTGCTTCAGTTATAACTGCTGGTAGTAAAAATATTACAAATCTATTTACTTTAGATACTGGTCAACGAGATAACTTTTATGATATTGCAAGACTTGTAAGGAAACCTAGTTCTTCTATTCCTTTAGGTAGACTTTTAATAGTTTATGATTACTTGGAACATGGTGCCGGAAGTGTATTTACAGTAGACTCTTATACTTCACTCAATGGTCAAATGGGATATGATGATATTCCTTACTACTCATCTACTAGAGTTGACCCAGATGCTCCAGAACCTACTGGTAGATTTGAATTGAGAGATGCTTATGATTTTAGACCGACAGTAGAAAATATCACAGGTGCATCAGCAACTATAACAGACATAGATCAAATTACTGCGAACTCATTTAACTTTGAAAATAGACAGTTTGATGGCGCTGGGGGTTCTGTTGTCGATATGCCTAAACCAGGCAGTAGTGTTCAATCAGATTTTGAATATTATCTTCCAAAGTTTGCAACTTTATTCTTAACTAAAGATGGTGACTTTAAAGTTATTGAAGGTGTTTCTGCTGAAAGTCCAGTACCACCTAAAGATATAGATAGTGCATTAAAGCTGGCCTCAATATTCTTACCAGCATATACCTTTGAACCAAAAGAACTTATTATTGATAGATTTAAAACGCAAAGATTTACAATGCGTGATATTGGTAGATTACAAGATAGACTTGATAACGTAGAGTATTATACTGCATTAAGTTTGTTAGAAAAAGATGCAGCTTCTTTTGAAATTATTAATTCAAAAACTCAATTAAATCGTTTTAAGTCTGGTTTCGTTGTGGACAACTTTACTGGACACAGAGTTGGTGATGCACTTAATAAAGATTACAGAATTGCAATCGATCAAGACCAACAACATATGCGACCTAAATGTGTTTTAAAAAATATTCCATTAGAGATGTCTGATCCTTTTTATAATTCTATGCTCAGAGTTGCATTTTTAGGTTCATATGGCAATACTATTCAAAATCGTCTATTTGGAACAGGTCTTTCAAGAACTGGTGACTTGATTACATTAGATTATACACAAGAAGTAATTTCTCAACAACCATATGCAACAAGAGTTGAAAGTATTCAACCATACTTGATGGCAGGATTTGTTGGAAAGGTTGTTCTTACTCCAAGTGGAGATGAATGGTTTGAAACAGAGATTGCTCCTGCTCTTATCATAAACAAAGAGGGTGACTTTGATACCTTTGCAGCTCAAAATGCAAACGCAATCGGTACTGTTTGGAACGCATGGGAAACACAATGGTCTGGTGTAACAACCATCAATCTTGGAACTAGACGTTCTAGATATGGTGAGTTTGGACATGGTTATCACAATGTCCAAAGAAGTATCGATATTGTTACTACTGGTCAGAAAAGAACTGGAACTTCAACTTCTGTGGGTTCTAGATTAAACGAAGAATCTTTAGGAAGTAAAGTTATTTCAAGAGGTATTGTTCCTTTCGTTAGACCTAGAACTATTGAATTTGCTGGAACTTGTTTTGCACCTAATACAAGAATTTATGTTTTCTTTGATAGGATTGATGTATCAGTATATTGTACACCATCTTCTAGTTTGTTTACAAGTGACACAACTATTGCTGCTGGTAGTCCTTTAATTACTAATGGTGCTGGACAAATTGAGGGTAGTTTTGCAATACCAGATTATAGAGGTAGAGAACTAGGTACTGTTCCATTTTTTAGAACTGGAGAAGTCGAATTTAGAATGACTTCAAGTGATACAAATGCAAGAACTGGTGCTGGTAATACTGGACTAAAGGCATTTACTGCTGGTCAAATAACTTATCAAGCAAAAGGTATTATCGAAACAACACAAGAAACTATTGTTGCAACAAGAGAACCTATCTTAGTTCAAACAGATGTTGACCAAGAAACTATAATGACTGCAGCTGCTGCTTCAATTCAAGAAACTGTTACTAACTTTTTACATGACCCACTTGCACAAACTTTTATGGTGCCTGATGATGGTGGTTCATTCATAACAGAGGTTGACTTTTTCTTTGGTGCAAAAGATGAAAATCTTCCAGCATGGTGTGAGATACGAAATGTTGTAAATGGTTATCCTGGCCCTAAAGTATTACCTTTCGGTAGAAAAGTTTTAAACCCAGACCAAATTAATTTAGATGCTACAACTGGTGCAACACCAACTACATTTACTTTTGACTCTCCTGTATTTCTACAATCTGGAACAGAGTATTGTGTAGTTCTTATGACAACGAGTCTTGACTATCGTGTATGGATTGCACAAATGGGTGAAGAAGATGTAGGTGCTGGTAAAAGAGTTATATCAAAACAACCACATCTAGGAGTATTATTTAAATCACAGAATAATACTACATGGAACGCAATCCAAATGCAAGACTTAAAGTTTACACTAAAAAGAGCAAATTTCATGGATCAATTTACAGCAATTCCATTTACTCTTAGAAATGGGTTTAGTGATATTGGTTCAACTGGAACTTTACGTTTACAAAATACTATAGTAGGAGATGTTACTGTTGCAGAAGATGGAACAACTGCATATGGTAAAAGACTTCCTGTTAATCCATTACAATTAACACACAGTAATACAGCTATAAAAGTATTTCATCAAAATCATGGTATGTATTCTACAAATAACAATGTAAAGATTTGTGGAGTTTCTTCTGGAATAAAAAATACATTGAATGGTGCTATTACTGTTACTGCAAACTCATTGGTACTTACCTCTGGAACTAACTTTGCAGCAAGTAATCTGTCTTCTCGTTGTTATGTAAAGATTGATAATGAAATAATGTTTGGTACATTTGATGGAGATAAAACTATTTCTAGTTTAACAAGAGGTACAGATATTACAACAAGTGGTGCTTCTGCTGCACACGCAAACGGAGCTACTGTTGAACTTTATCAGATACTAGGAACACCACTTGACCAAGTAAATAAAATTCATACTGCAATTGGAAATATAGATACAAATTCATATACTGTAACTGTAACAACAGCACCGACTATAACTGGTTCAGAAACAACCCCAACAGCACAACTTGGTGGTAATAATGTCTATGCTTCAGAGAACTATAGATTTGAAACTATAAGAACTTTAGTTGGTGCTCTTGAGTTACCAAATACAACTTTAGAAACAACACTTAGAACAACTTCTGCTACAAGTCCTAGTGGTTCAGAAACATCTTTTGACTTTAATACTGATGGAAATGTTATAGAGTTAAATGAGAATTTTGATTTTGATACAACTAGAATGATTGCATCTGATTATAATGAAACCAACGAAATGTCTGGTGCAAAATCTCTGACAATGGATATTAAATTCACTACTAATCAACGTAATTTATCCCCAGTTATAGATATGGATAGACTATCAATAGTCGCAGTTGCAAATATTGTTGACCAAATTGATTCAGCATCAGATGTATATCCAACTACAGATTATAGAGAATCCACTAAACCAGATGGAGATAATCATTCTGCGATTTACATTACAAAGAAAGTTGCTTTACAAAATCCTGCTACTGCTTTAAAAGTTTTACTTAACGCAAACATACAAGCAAATGCAAATGTAAAGGTATTATTTAAAACATTAGAAACTTCTTCTGCTGAAGATTTTGATGATTTAGATTATCAGTTCTTTAATACAGATGGTTCTCCAGATGCTCCAGTTAATATTTCATTAACACCTGGCGACTTTCAAGAATATGAATTTACAGCTGGTGCAAAAGATGATGGTTTAGGAGAAGCTCTTCCAAAATATATTCAATTTGCAATCAAAATTGTATTAACATCAACAAATGCTGCACAAGCACCTAAAGTAAAAGACCTACGGGCAATTGCATTGAGTTATTAATATGGAATATAAGGAAGTACAAGGACATAAAGATTTAGTTAGAGAAATATCCTCTAACGCAATTATTAATCGTAACAACAACGCATACGAGGTTGCAAAAATAAAATATGAAGAAGCAATGAAACAAAGAGATGAGATTCGTAGTGCAACAAGAGAGATAAATACTTTAAAGTGTGAGATACACGAAATTAAAGATATGTTAACAATTTTATTGGATAGGAAATAATGTCAATATCATCAGAAGAAATTACCACCTCTGCTACCTTAGAACAATTTAGGGTACAGTTTAATAATTTAGTCGCAGACGTAAGTGGTTTGGAAAATGGAACTTCTAGTTTTAGTAACATTGAAGTTAAAGAAGATGGTAATCTTACTTTTGAGGGTGCAACAAATGATGGGTTTGAAACTACCATTACTGTAGATGACCCTACTGCTGACCGAACTATAGTCTTTCCAGATGCATCTGGTACAGTATTAATGACTGGTACAACTATTGATGGTACAGACACATCTTTGTTGTTTGGAGATAGTACTGCCTCAGCTGATGCTAGATTAAAGTTTGGTACTGGTTCTGATATTCAGATTTACCATGATGGTACAAACTCTTTTATTGAAAATAAAACTGGGATTTTAAAAGTTGCAACTGAAACTTCTGGTATTGCAGTAACGATTGGACATACAACATCTGAAGTAACGATTGGTGATAACTTACAAATAACTGGAACACTCTCTTTGGGTGGAACAGCGATTACGAAAACAGCTACACAAATTAATAATTCTGCAACAACAGGATTAGCGGTTGCAGTTGCAGTTGCATTATAAATAGGACAAAGGAAGAAATATGGCACAGGATTTTGAAAGAAACATTGCAAGAAATATAGGAACATCTGCATCAACTATTTTTACTGCTGATAGTGATGATGCTGTCGTAGGAATTAATCTTGCAAACGTAACAACAAATCAAATCAAAGCAAGTGTGTTTATAACAAACAGTAGTTCAGACTACTATCTAGTTAAAGATGCACCCATACCTGCTTCATCAGCGTTGCAGATATTAGATGGTGGTGCAAAATTCGTTCTTCAGTCTGGTGATGCACTTAAAGTTCAATCAGATACAGCTAGTTCAATTGATTGTTGGTTATCAAGAGTTGATACGATTAGTTCATAGGAGTAATTAATGCCTTATATAGGAACACAAGCCGCAAGTACTTTCGCATCAACCATAAGGGATACCTTTACTGGTGATGGAAGTGCAACTGATTTTACTCTTAGTAGAAATGCAACTAGTGTAAATGATTTAGAAGTATTCGTAGGTAACGTAAGACAACAACCAGCAAGTGCATATACTGTATCTGGAAATACTCTTGCATTTACTGGAACTCCAGCAAACGGAGAAGTAATCTATGTTATTCATCAGGCTGGTGCATTACAGACTGTAAAAGCAGACTCAGATTTCGGTTCTAGAGATTTTCAGATTACTGGAAATATCTCTATGACTAAAGATAGTGCTGTCCTTTCTATGGGTGCAGACTCAGACGTATTAATTACACACGACCCAGATGATGGTTTGTTTATCAAATCTACTGCAACTGCCGATAACAACCCAGTTGTGATTACACTTCAAACTGGTGAAACAGATATTGCTGCAGACGATAAACTCGGTGTTATTAACTTTCAGGCTCCAGACGAAGGTACTGGAACAGATGCAATCCTCGTTGCTGCTGGTATAGAAGCAGTATCAGAAGGTGACTTTAGTGCATCAAGTAATGCAACAAAACTATCTTTTCTAACTGGTTCAAGTGGAGCTGCAACCGAAAAAATGTCTTTATCTTCTGGTGGTAACTTAGATATTACTGGTAACATGACTATTGGTGGTAACTTAGATGTTACTGGTACAGTAAGTTTTAGTGAGAACAACGTAACAGATGTTGGTATAATGAGTTTGGATACTCTTAGGGGTGATGCAGACACCGATACAAGTCTTGTTTTCTCTGGTTCAGATGTCATTACAATTGCAACTGGTGGTACAACTGCTATGACAATAGATGCATCACAGAACACAACTTTAGCAGGAACACTAACTGCTGTAACTTCTATTGGTATAGGTAGTGCAGTATTAGCAGAAGCAGAAATGGAAATGCTTGATGGTATTACTGCTGGAACTGCAGCTGCAAACAAGGCAGTAGTTCTTGACGGAAGTAAAAACATTGCGACAATAGGAACTATAGGTTCTGGTAACATCACATCAAGTGGTACAATACAAGGTACAACAATTACTGCAACAACTGCCTTTGTTCCAGATGCTTCAGATGGTGCTGCGTTAGGAACTACCTCATTAGAATTTTCAGACCTATTCCTTGCTGATGGTGCTGTTATTAATTTTGGTGCAGACCAAGATATAAACATAACTCATGTCGCTGATACTGGTCTTACAACAAATGCAGACTTTACTGTAGGAGATGACTTATTTGTTTCTGGTGGTCTTATTGACCTTAAAACAAATAGTGGTTCTGTTGCAACAATAAAATTTTATTGTGAGAGTTCAAACGCACACGCACAATCACTTGTTGCTGCACCACACTCTGAAGGTGCAACAAACACTCTTACATTACCAGGCACAGGTGGAAATGCTCGTTTAGTTTCAACTACCTCAACTGCAATACTTACAAACAAAACACTTACAAGTGCATTGATTACAACTAATCTATCACCTACAAGTGCTGATGGTGCTGCACTAGGTTCTGCAACTAAAGAGTTTTCAGACTTATTTCTTGCAGATAGTTCAGTAATATATTTTGGTAACGACCAAGATGTAACATTAACACATGACCCAGATGATGGTTTATTTCTTAAATCAATCGCAACTGGAGATAACAGTCCAGTAATACTTACACTTCAAACTGGTGAAACTGATATCGCTGCAGATGATGTGATTGGACAGATTGATTTCCAAGCACCAGATGAAGGAACTGGTACTGATGCTGTTTTAGTTGCAGCTGGTATCGCTGCTGTTTCTGAAGGTGATTTTAGTTCAAGTAACAATGCAACAAAATTAGTTTTTAAAACTGGTGCAAGTGAAGCTGCATCAGAAAAGATGTCATTAAGTTCTGCTGGTTTATTAACAATCGCAGATGACCTTGTTATCAAAGATGCTGGTACAATAGGTTCTGCTTCTGACACAGATGCAATCTCTATTTCTTCTGGTGGTGTGGTAAACATCTCTGCAACAACTGCTTCAACTAACGCAACCTCTGGTGCGTTGACAGTCGCTGGTGGTGCTGGTATTGCAGCAGACCTTTCGGTTGGAGATGATATTAGACTTATATCAGATAGTGCAGTTTTAAGTTTTGGTGCAGATGGTGACATCACAGTCACACACGCAGCTGATGCTGGACTAACAGTTAACGGAACATTTACTGGAACATCATTGATTGCAGCAACTTCATTCTTACCAGATGCAAACGCTGGTGCTGATATTGGTACAACAAGTTTAGGTTTTGGTGATGTATTCATTGCAGACGATAAGAAAATTCAATTCGGTAATGACCAAGATGCAACCATAGAGTATGACGAAGATGGTACTGATAAGTTATCAATCGCTGGTGCTCAAGTTGTATTTGGTAAATCAGTTCTTGGTTCAGCACAAACTGCAAACGCAACTGGTAACACAACACTAGACTTTGCAACATATCAAAACTTTCTATTGACTGCAACTGGTAACGTAACTCTAGTTAACCCAACAACTGAAACTGTTGGACAGTCTGGATTTATAGTAATTAAACAAGATGGTACTGGAAGTAGAACATTGTCAATAGGCACACAGTATGTTACAGTTGGAAATGCTGCATATACTCTATCAACTGCTGCAGCTGCAATTGACCTTATCCCATATGTCGTTCAGGCAGATGGTGTTATACTTCTTGGAAATCCATCACTTGCTTTTGCATAAGGATATAACATGAGTAATTTTGGAGATCACCCAGCAGGATTTTTTGGAGATAGTTCATTTTATAATGGTGCTGCTACAACGTCATTTAGAAATATTCCTGGAGCTACTTTAACTTTTGAACAAGGAACTCCAACAAGTGCGACTACGTTTTGTATGGGTGGTTGGTTTAAAAGACAAAATAATGCATTTTATAGTAATATTTTTTCTGCTGAATTAGGTGGAAGTGGTGTAGCAGCAGGTATTTTTGCTGTAAGTGATGATGACACAATGTTTTTTTACGACAAACAATCATCTGATACATTTAGACTAATTACAGATAGAGAGTTTCGTGACACTTCTGCATGGTATCATGTATGGATGCGAGTAGAATTAGGGAACGGCACGGCAGGCGAGAGAGTGCAATTATGGGTTAATGGTGTAAGAGAAACGTCTTTTTCTACTGAAACATATCCTACTGCTAGTGTTTGTAAAGGGTGGAATGTTAGTGGCAAAGACCTTTATATGGGTCACTCAAATGCTTCATATGGTGGTAATATATATTACTCGGATTGGTATTTTATTGATGGTGCTTCTGTTTCTCCAGTAGATACAGTAGGCGAGTTTAAAAATGGTGTCTTCATTCCTAAAGCATATTCTCCTACGTTTGGTGATAATGGCTTTCATTTAAAGTTTGACCAAGTAGGTGTAGGCACAGCATCAACATCAACGATAGGTGCAGACACAAGTGGCAATACAAATCATTTTACATCTACTGCAAATACAGATGTAGTCGCAAGAGATTGTGCCATGCCTGATAGTCCAGAGAATAACTTCTCAACTTTTAATCCAAATTTTAGAGCAGTTACGGCAAACACTCTTTCTGAAGGTAATCTTTTTTGTGCTACGAGTTCTGGTGGTAGGTCATTTAGTGCAACAACAATCCCAATAAAATTAGGAACTGGAAAATGGTTTTGGGAATTTAGAGTAAGTGCTGATGGTGGTGGCATGGGAGTTGCTAAAACTAATGGTGTTGCTGGAGCAGGTGCATATCAATCGGTTACTGCTACTGGTACTGGAGCAAACACAACAGATTACTATTATGGTGAAACAAACTTTGTAGTTTATGCAGACCAAATTATTCACAATGGTGGTAATGCAGTAGCATTAGATGGTAGCCCAACTTATCCAGAAGTGTATGGTATTTTATTTGATAGTGATGCAAGTCCACCAAATATGGCAGTTTATAGAGGTGGAACAGCAGTAGGCAATATAAACTGTGATAATGGTTTTGATTATTTGCCAATGGGAGGAGATGGGAGTGGTGCAGTAACAATTAATGTAATATTTAATGCTGGACAAGATTCAACTTTTGCAGGCAATGAAACGGCAGCAACAAATACAGATGTAAATGGGTTTGGTAATTTTTCTATGGCTGTTCCTACAGGTGCAAAATCATTATGTTCAGCTAACCTACCAGAACCAACTATAGGGCCGAACTCTACTACACAAGCTGATGACTATTTTAATACAGTTCTTTATACATCTGATAATATAGGTGCTAATGGAACACAAAATGTAACTGGGGTTGGTTTTAAGCCTGATTGGGTTTGGTTGAAAAATAGAACTAGTAATAGTACATCTCATACATTATATGATTCAAATCGTGGAACTGGTAGACATCTTTCTAGTGATACTACTGGAGCAGAGGTAGGTCTTAATTCAGAATATGGTTATTTAGGAACATTTGGTGATGATGGTTATACCCTAAGAGGTGGCAGTACAAATGCCAATTATGTTAATCAAAGCACAGATGCTTATGCTTCTTGGAACTGGAAAGCAAATGGTGGCACAACTGTAACAAATGAAGCTGGTTCAATAGATAGCACAGTACAAGCAAACACAGCTGCAGGATTTAGTATTGTGACTTGGACAGGAACTGGAGCAACAGTAACTCTTGGTCATGGCTTAGGTAAAAAACCTGACGTTATGATAGTGAAAAATCGTGCTGATACAGAGTCATGGGTTGTTTACCATAGTGCTAATACATCTGCACCAGCAACAGATTATTTACTTTTAAATGGAACTGCTGCAACTGCCGATAATGCTACTTTATGGAATGACACAGAGCCTACTGATTCTGTTTTTACTGTCTATGGTCAAAATGCTATGAATGGTAGTTCAGATGGAATGTTAGCTTATCTTTTTACAGAGGTAGAAGGCTACTCAAAATTTGGTAGCTATACTGGAAATGGAAATGCAGATGGGGCTTTTGTCTATTTAGGATTTCGCCCTGCTTGGATTTTATTCAAAAGAACAGATGGTGTTACGCATTGGCAAATTCACGATATAAAGAGAAGTCCACTTAATCCAAGTGGTATTGGATTATTAGCTAATACAAATGATGGTGATGGTGTTAGTACAACTTATAATCTGGATATAACATCAAATGGTTTTAAATTACGAGATGCCCATGCTGGTCAAAACGCAGCTGGTTCATACATATACATGGCATTTGCCGAAGCACCATTTAAGTATGCAAATGCTAGATAGAAGTCTTATAAATAGAAGTAAAGAATTAGGAGAACAGTAATGCCTTGGAAAACAGCAGAAGGAACATACCTAAGAGAAGGTAGGGGCTGGACAGATAGTGATGGCATTAAACATCCATCTAATTGGATGATATGGACTGAAGATTATAAAAAGAATACAATGAGTCTTACATGGGAAGCACCATTAGGGCCATTCGATAGTTTTTATTATTATGGTTGGAACTCTGATGGAGATGCATTACTTCCAAAACCACTCGCTGGATTACAATCATCAAAAGTATCAGATGCAAAACAAACATCATCAAGTATGCTTTCACCTACCGATTGGTATGTTGTTCGTAAGACTGAAACAAATACTGCAATCCCAGCAGAGATTACTGCATATAGAACTGCTATAAGAACAAACTATGCATCACTTAAAGCTGCAATCAATGGTGTTTCAGATATTGCTGGATTACAAGCAGTTTATGAAACAACTGCTGGTGCATCACAAACTGCAAAAGAAATAGATGCTACATCTTCAAGTGTTGTAAGTACAACTAATAATACAATCACAAGTAATGGACATGGTTTCGTAGATGACGAACAAGTTTATTATTATGTAGGTAGAAATTCAGATAATGAAAATGCAGTTGTAATCGGTGGACTTGTAAACAATACAACTTATTTTGTACACTCTGCTGCAACAAATACATTTAAACTTTCTGAATCACATAGTAACTGTGGAGATGAGGAAGTTGTATCATTAACTGGATTGTCTTCTGACGGAGATGCACAGACATTTACTTCACAAGGTAAACCTGGCAAGGGTCAAACATGGCCTAATTCAGATATGCCAAAGTATGATGGTTCATAAATAAAGTAAAAGGATTAAAGTATGCCATATATTGGAAGAACTACAGACGGATTAGGAATCAGAGAGAGGTTTACTTATATAGCTTCTGCTGGTGACACTTCAATTAGTGGTGCAGATGCAAATGGAAAAACTCTTGCATTTGAAGACCCAGAATACGTTGACGTTTTTCTAAATGGTATTCGTCTAAAAAAAGGTACTGACTACAATACAAATACTGCAAACACAATTGCAAGTCTTTCTGCTTTAGCAGCAAGTGACGAAGTCGAAGTGATAGTACAAGATGTATTTACACTTGCAGATATGGTAAGTGCAAATACTGGTGGTGACTTTCGTGGTAATATTGCAATCGCAAAAGATAGTGGAGTTCTCTCCTTTGGTTTAGACAAAGAGATTACATTAACTCATAGTGCAGATGCTGGATTGATACTGAAACACGCAACTGCTGGTGATGACAAGTTTCCAAATCTTCTTCTTCAAACTGGTGATACTGATATTGCAGCCAATGATGTATTAGGAAGTATTCAGTTTCAAGCACCAGACGAAGGTACTGGTACAGATGCCATTCTAGTTGCTGGTGCAATTCAAGCAATATCAGAGGGTGACTTTAGTTCCTCGAATAACGCAACAAAATTAAGTTTTCAAACTGGTGCATCTGAAGCTGCATCTGAAAAAATGTCTTTAAGTTCTGCTGGTGTACTAACTACATCAAGTAACATTGTAAGTGGTGGAACTATTACTGGTGGTGGACTATTAACAACTGGTGGAAGTATTGTTATCCCAGATGCTGGTACTATTGGTTCTGCAAGTGATACAAATGCAATTGCAATATCATCTGCTGGTGTTGTTACAATATCTACAAACACAGATGCAACAAACTCTACAAGTGGTGCTTTGATTGCACACTCTGCTGGTATTGCAGATGACTTGTATGTAGGTGATGGTCTTTTTGTTGCTGGTGCGATTACTGGTTCTGGTGTAGTTCAAGGTACAACAATAACTGCAACGACTGCTTTTGTTCCAGATGCAAGTGACGGAGCTGCGTTAGGTTCTGCATCACTAGAATTTAGTGATTTATTTCTTGCAGATGCTGCTGTTATTAACTTTGGTGCAGACCAAGATATAAACATCACTCATGTTGCAGACACAGGATTAACAACAAACGGATCATTTACTGCAAGTGGAACAATACAAGGTACAACGATTACTGCAACCACAGCATTTGTTCCAGATGCATCTGATGGTGCAACATTAGGTTCTTCAACACTACAGTTCTCTGACTTATTTATTGCAGATGGTGGAGAAGTAAAGTTTGGTG
>Ga0307488_10000615_pt1 | contig 29475 bp, 25 predicted proteins | sample SB02metaG_FD_202248 | JGI IMG/M metagenome (GOLD analysis project Ga0307488, IMG submission 202248) | Sea-ice brine microbial communities from Beaufort Sea near Barrow, Alaska, United States - SB 0.2 | ecosystem: Environmental > Aquatic > Marine > Coastal | place: USA: Alaska | collected...
TGCGACCGTTTGGATTAGATCCTTGTTGTTTGCCATTTGCTGTATCCGTTGACGAAGGTTGAATATGTCGCGCCCACTGGCGCTTGACGAACTGAAGAAACTTGGTGCTCCAAGAGCTCTGGGGCATACCGTTCTCTTGCCAGTATAAGATAAATTCTGGCACCAGCTGCTCGGCGAACTGACGATTGATATTGGCCATTTGCAGTACATCATAGACCGAGCCTTTCGGCTGCCACTGGGCTTCAATCTTCCGCGGCATGCTGTCCTGTTCCATCATGCCGGTAAAGAACTGCCACTGGCGACGAATATGCTGGATAAACTTCGAGTCCCAAGTGCTAGAGACATCACCGCGGTCGCGCCAATAGAGAATAAACTCTGGAATTGAATCTTCAACAAAGTTGCTATTGATACCACCCTGACCAATCAAAATCTGCAGGGCATCTCGGGATGGACGCCATTCATTGGTGAGAGTGACTTCCTGACGGCGGCGATGGGAGGTGGCTTCAGCTTGTTGCCACTGGCGCCAAACCTCTTTGATAAATTTCGACTCCCAGCTGTGGCGCGGCACATTGCGCTCCCGCCAATAGGTGACAAACTGCGGAATCTGCTGCTGGGCAAAGGCCTGAGTCACACCCAGCTGGCTCAGTTGCCGCACGGCATCCTGACTCGGCTGCCAGCTATTGCCCATGGTCTTGGCTGAGGTCGGCATGCCAGTGGCTGGCACGGCGGCCGCGGCGCTGTGGTTATACGCGGGCTGCTGGTGTTGATTACTGTTCTGCTGAGGACTTAGCTGAGAGTTTGATAGCGCACTTGATTGAGAACTTGATTGAGAGCTCTGAGCAGTACTCGCCGCCACGCCATCATTAAAGGCAAAGCGAAAGTCCCGCTGTGAGGAGAAGGGTGCGCCGCCAATCAATAGCAGGCCCTTCTCATGCAAACCCGCCGAGAGCCGCAGAATATCTTCTTCGCGCCAAAAGGGTGCCAGACTCAGTAGTTTCTCTGAGGCCACCGTAAACCATTCAAAACCTTGGTTTTGCTCAGGCGTGCCATGACTGCGGCACTCCTGTAAAAGTTGCAGCAACACGGTCTCTTCCAGCCCGATGGTGGCAGCTAGAGTAGGTGAAATAGTGATCGGTTTTTCGGGTATCAAAGACATGCTAATACTTTATCAGAAAGCCCACGGATGGACGAGGTTAAGATTTTTTTGTCAGGAGTTTTTTAGTCTAAAACGAGTTTGCTGGTACCTGCTGGGTTGAGCGGAGGGGCGGTTGAGACAGGCTGTAAATACGGCCGCTACCGGCATCCATGCCTTTCGCGGCACTCGCACATCCCTGTGCATCGTCCATGTACGCTCTTCATCAGCATCCCTGCTGATGAAGGTCCCAACCGCCCCTCCGCTCAACCCTTAACTTCGGTGTCTTAAACCGCCCAACCCCCACTCACTGGAAACACCTGACCGACGAAACAATCCGCCGCATCCGAGCACAGATAAGCTGCAAACAACGCATCCTCACGCAGTGAAACCAAACGCCCCAGTGGCACATCATTTTTAAGCCGTTCCTGAAACTTGGCATTGGCCTTGGTCTCTTCGGGGAAATAGGTGGGGTTATCGACAAAGTTCTGGGCGATGGCATTGATCTGAATACCCTGAGGTGCCATCTCCACGCCCATGGCTTTAACATAGGCGAGCTGGGCTCCCCGTGCGGCGCTATAGGTCGATGCACGCTTCATACCACGCAGTGCCGAGGCGCTGCCCATAATCAAAATCTTGCCCGCCTGACGCGTAATCATCTGCGGCAGAACCGCGGTGCAGAGCCTTGGCATGGGATCGACTACAGCATTAAAGGTTGCCGACCATTCAGCATCATCCACCAGCTCGCCTTTGGTAAAGGGCGCAGGGATCGCCAGATTAATCACCAATACATCTATATGCCCGGCCTGCTGAATAATCTTGGCAGGTAGGGACGGATCTGTAAGCAGATTATTGTCCGCTATCACCTCGGCACCCATCTCAGCGAAAACCTCGCAGAGGGTTGGGCCCATAAAGGTATCGGCCTGAGTCACTAGGATACGCTTGCCGGCAAGTTGGGAACTGTTCATTGGCTGTCTCCGATAATGCTTTTAATTGGCTTGCTTGGCGACGTTGTGCAGCGCTTCGCCAGTCAAACGATTAACCGTCCAGCCTTCCATGGGCACTGCGCCTAAGGAATGGTAAAAGTCGATGGCCGGTTGATTCCAGTCGAGAACCGACCACTCCAAACGACCACAGTGTCGCGATACCGCGATCTTGGCCAGATGGGTTAGCAGCGCCTTGCCAAAGCCTTTGCCGCGCATGCTGGTCTCGACCAGTAGGTCTTCGAGATAGATGCCGGGCTGGGCGAGAAAGGTTGAGTAGTTGGTGAAGTACAGCGCCAAGCCCACGGGCTTGCCCTGATACTCGGCAATAATCACCTCGGCACTGGGGTTGTCGCCAAACAGTGTAGCCGCGAGCTTTTCTTCATCGGCGACAACTTCGTGGGCGAGTTTTTCATATTCCGCCAGCAGGCGAATAAAGTGCAGAATAGTTGAGCAGTCGCTGACGGTTGCTGGGCGTATTTTACATTCCGGGCTGTTGGAAGAGGGCTGCATAATGATCCGCTAAGTTATTGTTTTTGATCCTGCATCTTAGCCCCCACAGGCCAGATTGAGAATAGCGGTATTACTGTACATAACCCCAGTAATAAGATTAAATAAGCGCCATCTTGAAGGAGAAATTGCGTGGCCACCAAAGCTAAATCCGCCTTTGTCTGCAACGACTGCGGCGCCGACTACAACAAATGGCAGGGGCAGTGCACTGAGTGCAATGCCTGGAACACCCTCTCGGAAATACGCTTAGGATCGCCCACTCGTGGCGGTAAGACCCTGCGTTCTGGGTTTGCCGGTGCTGTAGATAGTGCGGTGAAGACCCTTGCGGACATTGCTCTGGATGAGGTTCCTCGTATCAGTACTGGAACCGGCGAGTTGGATCTGGTGCTTGGTGGCGGTCTGGTGCCAGGCTCCTGTGTATTGCTCGGCGGTGAGCCGGGAGCGGGTAAAAGTACTGTGCTGTTGCAGACCCTGTGCAAGTTGGCTGAAAATCATTCGGCTCTCTATGTCACCGGTGAGGAGTCACCCCAGCAGATCGCCATGCGCGCCAATCGCTTGGGCCTGCCCACCAACAAGCTTGAGGTGATGGCGGAGACTTCAGTGGAAACGGTCTGTGCTATTGCTGAGCTGAAGCGTCCAAAGATCCTGGTCGTGGATTCGATTCAGGTGATGCATTTGGAAGAGGTGGCTTCGGCACCTGGCAGTGTCTCTCAGGTCCGTGAAAGTGCTGCTATGTTAGTGCGCTTTGCCAAGCAGAGCGGCACTGTATTGATTCTGGTGGGGCATGTGACCAAAGACGGTTCTCTGGCTGGCCCCAAAGTGCTCGAGCATATGATCGATTGCTCGCTGATGCTTGAGGGCTCCAGCGACAATCATTTCCGCACCTTACGCAGTCATAAAAACCGCTTTGGTGCGGTCAATGAACTGGGCGTTTTTGCCATGACCGATAAGGGCTTGCGTGAAGTCCCTAACCCTTCAGCAATCTTTTTACAGCGCGCCGAGGAGATTTCTTCGGGGAGCGTGGTGATGATTATCTGGGAGGGCACCAGGCCCTTGCTGGTTGAATTGCAGGCGCTGGTAGATGACAGTCATCTGGGCAATCCGCGGCGTGTCACTGTGGGTCTGGATCATAATCGTCTGTCCATGTTACTGGCAGTGCTGCACCGTCATGGTGGTATTTCAGTGGGCGACCAGGATGTTTTTGTGAATGTGGTGGGCGGGGTCAAGGTGCTTGAAACCAGTGCGGATCTGGCATTGATTTTGGCGGTGATTTCGAGCTTTCGCGACAAGACATTACCCCAGGATTTGGTGGTCTTTGGTGAGGTTGGCTTGGCCGGTGAAATTCGTCCGGTGGCCAATGGTCAGGAACGACTGCGTGAGGCGGCTAAACATGGTTTTACCCGGGCTATTGTGCCAGCGGGTAATGTGCCGAAGAAGCCGATCAAGGGGATGACGGTGATTGGTGTGCGCAAGGTGACTGAGGCGCTTGAAGCGGCTTCTTGCTAACGGCTTTCTGTTACAAGACGCTTGAGGCTCTCCAATACAAGACGCTGAAGGCTCTTTAGTCCAAGGGGCTGAGGGCTCTCTAATACAAGACGCTGAAGGCTCTTTAGTCCAAGACGCTGAGGGCTCTCTAATACAAGATGCTGAGGGCTCTTTAGTACAAAACGCTTGAGGCTCTTTAGTACAAAACGCTTGAGGCTCTGTCCTTTAAGCCGTAGTTAATATCGAAATAGTTTCCGGTTCCCGAAGCAGTGGTTGGATCTGGCTCAGGGCGTCATTTCGTTCTGAGGAGGCCTTCCAAGCTTGCCAGTCGGCTAGGGATTCCATTTGAATCAGGGTGTAGCGAATGCTGGGTTCATTAAGGTCTTTAAAGGCTTTGCTGGAGATGAATCCTTTGGCTGGCACGGCGGCTTGAATGATTTTCCGTGAAAACTCTTCATAGGTGCTCTCCATTCCGGGAGCCAGGATTCGTTTGATCAGTACTGCGAGCATGCTCGGTGCGCCTTCTGTTGAATTGGATGCAGATTAACAGTTGTGAGCGTCGGGATAAATACCGAATCTCAGGGAAATGAATTTGACTTCAATTCTTTAAGCGACTAGATTGCACGCTCTTGCTTCTGCAATAGGTTCTCGAATTTGGTCAGCTTTGATATTGACCAGACAAGAGTGAAAAGGGAAGTTGGTGCGCTCCGCCAAGGTTTGGCTTATGGAGCTATCCCAACACTGCCCCCGCAACGGTAAATAAGAATGTTTAGTAGTGATGCCACTGTGTTTTTAAGCATGGGAAGGTTACTAAGCAGAACAGCGATCTGTACGTAGTATCTCGCTGTTCACTTATGAGTCCGGAGACCGGCCTATCGCATCGCAGACAAACCGCGGGGTGCGGTCTTGTGCTGATTGACAGTCTCTGTCGGTTTTCGCGCACGCCCCCGTAAATTAACTTTTAGCCACTCGGGTGTGAGTGTAAGAGAATCCCAATATGAAAAATCTTCGTTCTATGGCGACAGTTGCTACTGTATCGCTGCTATCTGTATTACCTACTGTTGTCCAAGGGCAAACCGCGCAACAAACTGAAATTGAAGAGGTGCTAGTCAGCGCTTCTCTGTTACCTATTGCCGCCTCACGCTCCGCTAATGCGATCACTGTGATCGACAGCGAGCAGCTTAAAAATCGTGCCGCGCTCAGTGTTAGTGACTTGCTACGTGATGTTCCAGGACTGGCTGTGAGTCGCAGTGGCGTCCAGGGCTCGGCGACTCAGATTCGTGTTCGCGGTGCCGAAGCCAATCATCTGTTGGTTCTTATCGATGGCGTCGAAGCCAATGATCCGTCCCAGAGTGATGAGTTGAATTGGGGCACCTTGAGTGCCGCTGATATTGAGCGCATCGAAGTCATTCGCGGGCCACAGAGTGCTATGCGCGGCAGTGATGCCATGGCTGGTGTAGTCAATATTATCACTCGCCGTGCCGACCAGCCTCTTAGCGCCAGCCTCTTTACTGAGACCGGCAGCTTTGGAACTAGCAACAGTGGTTTCAGTGTTGGCAGTAAGCAGGGCGACCTTGATGCTCGCCTAGGTGTTAACCATATTGAAACCGAGGGAGAGAATATCTCTCGCACTGGCACTGAAAAAGACGGCTACAAAAATACCAATGTAAACCTCAATGCTGGCTGGAAGGTTAGCGATGAGCTGCGACTTTCCTTTGCTGCACGTCAGTCTGATGGCATGAATGAGTTCGATGGTGACAGTGATTTCGACGGCTTTGTTGAAGATCAGGATAAGGTCTCTGAATTCCGCAATAGCACTATGCGTGTCCAGGGCGACTATGTCTCTGCCGATGGCCGCTTCCAGCACAAGTTGGTTATCGCGCAATCAAACAATGATAACGAAGCCTTCGATTCTGGTGTATTGGGTAATTACACTTCATCAACCAAAGATCAATATCAGTATGTTGGCTCTGTTTTTTGGGATGAATCTACACAGCGATTGTCTGTGCTGGCGGAACGTGAAGAGGAAGATTTCCAGCAGCGTGGGCCTCTTGCTTGGGGCTCAGATCCCAATCAGGATCGCGAGCGCAATACTGACAGCATCGCCGTTGAATACCGCACGGATCTCTCCGACAGTCTGACCTTTGCAGCTAGTGGCCGCTACGATGACAACTCTGAGTTTGATAGCGCCAATACCTTTAGGGTTGAAGCTGTCTATCAGCTAAATGACGGCACTCGTCTGCGCAGCGCCTATGGCACCGCGGTTAAGAACCCGACTTTCTCTGAGCGTTTTGGTTTCTACACTAACTTTATTGGCAACCCCAACTTAGAGCCTGAAGAGTCTACCAGCTGGGAGCTAGGTGTTGATCAGATGCTGTTTGATAACAGCCTGACTTTATCTGCGACGCTGTTTGATGCTGAGCTTGAGAATGAAATTAATGGTTTTGTTTCTGATCCGGTTACCTTTGGTTTTACCTCTGCTAATAAAGAGGGTAAGAGCAAACGTCAGGGTGTTGAGTTAACCGCTATTGGAATCCTCAGCGACAGCCTATCTTTAAACGCTGCATACACCTATACAGATTCTGTTGAGTCGGATGGTGCTGGTGGTTATAAAGATGAAATACGTCGCGCGCGACATACTGGTAGCTTAAATCTAGCCTGGCAAGTGATGGATAATCTGCACATTAATACCAATGCACAGTACAACGGCAGCCAAACTGACGTCTTTTTCCCACCTTGGCCTACGCCGTCTGAGACCGTCACTTTAGCGGATTACACGCTGCTTAATGTTAACGCCAACTACAGCGCCAGTGAAAAATTATCCATCTATCTGCGTCTAGATAATTTACTGGATGATAATTACGAAGAAGTCTTTGGTTATCAAACTCTGGGATTTGGCGCTAGTCTCGGTGTGCGTTTCAGTTTATAAATGACTATTCCAGTAGCTAAAGGGGTCAAGCGCGTGCTTCTATCTTGGAGCAGCGGCAAAGACTCGGCTTGGACTCTGTATCAGTTGCAGCAGGATCCAATGGTTGAGGTGGTGGGCTTGCTCACCACCTTTAATGGGGAGTTCAATCGTTCGGCGATCCACGGTGTGCGCCAACAGTTACTGCGCTTACAAGCAGAGGCTGCGGGATTGCCGCTGATTGAAATACCACTGCCCTGGCCCTGTTCCAATGAACAATACGAAAGCCTCATGGGCGCGGCCTTGGATAATGCCCGAGCTCAGTTGCATATGGATGCCGTGGCCTTTGGTGATCTTTATCTGGAAGACATTCGCAAATATCGCGAATCGAAAATGCAGGGCACAGGCTTAGAGCTGCTGTTTCCCCTTTGGCAAATTCCCACCGATCAACTTGCGCGGGAAATGATTAACGGCGGCCTTAAAGCGGCGATTACCTGCCTTGATCCACGTGTTATGCCTGAGCATTTTGCCGGTGCTCAATTCTCTACTCAATTGCTCGAAGAGCTGCCAGAGGCTGTTGATCCCTGTGGCGAGAACGGCGAATTCCATACCTTTGCCTGGGATGGCCCTATGTTTAGTAAGCCCATTGCCGTGGTTGGCGGTGAGGTGGTTAAGCGCGACGGCTTTGTCTATGCTGATTTGCTTTTGGAGGAAGGCCCGTGAAAATAGTCTCGTTACTGCCCAGTGCCACCGAACTGGTCTGCGGCCTAGGTCTGCGGGATCAGCTGGTCGGTGTCTCCCATGAGTGTGATTACCCACATTCAGTGGTGGGCCTGCCGATTCTTACTAGCTCACGAATTCCTGAAGGTTTGACCAGCGATGAAATCGACAAGCTGGTTACTGACCAGTTAAAAAATGATCAGGCGCTCTATGATCTGATTATGGACACTCTGATAGATTTGGCACCGGATTTAATTGTTACTCAGGCCCTCTGCGATGTCTGCGCGGTCTCGGGTAATGATGTGGCCAAGGCAATTGGCAGCTTGCCGGGGAATCCCCAGGTGATCAATCTTGAGCCGATCTGTCTCGACGATGTTCTCGAGACCGTGACCCTGTTGGCTGAGGCGGCCAATACGGTAGAGCAGGGTAAAGTCTATGTTGCCGAGCTGCGTGGTCGCATAGATCAGGTTGGTGAGCGCTCTCAGACTATTCCTTTAGCCTCCAAGCCAAGAGTGGCTCTGTTAGACTGGCTCGATCCGCTGTTTGATGGCGGCCACTGGAGTCCGGAAATTATTGATCTGGCAGGCGGTATTCCGGTGTTTGGCGACAAGCGTGAGCCATGTCAGCGTCGCGATTGGCAGGAATTAATCGATGCCCAGCCCGATATTATTTTTATTGCCCTGTGCGGATTTAATGTTCAGCGCTCAATGCAAGATGTGGAGCTGTTTTTAAAGGCAAAGGGCTTTGCCGAGTTACAACAACGCAGTGGCACTCAGGTCTATCTGGTTGACGGCAATGCCTACTTTAGCCGTCCCGGTCCACGCTTGGTGGATGCCTTGGAAATTATGGCCAATGCGTTACATCCTACAATCCATCCGCTGCCAGCAGATATGCCAGCGGCACTAAAACAAGTTTAGTTGAAGAGTTGAAATTACCATGACAGATAATCAGGATAAAAAGCAGCAGTCTCATCAGAAGAAGATGGAGAAGCTGAAAGACAATGTCGACGCCTCAATTGCCGCCGCCAACACTGAGCGCGGTGTGTCGATTCTCCTCACCGGTAATGGCAAGGGTAAATCTAGCTCTGCCTTCGGTATGGTGATGCGCGCCTTAGGTTATGGCTACAAGGTGGGTGTAGTGCAGTTTATTAAAGGTGAGCAGCTGTCCGGCGAAGAACTCTATGTTCGCGATCAGTGCCCCCAGGTGACTTTCCATCAGATGGGTACCGGCTTTACCTGGGACACTCAGGATCGGTCCGGTGATATTGCCGCAGCTAAAACCAGTTGGGCTATAGCCGAGAAAATGCTCGCCGACGAGAGCTACCATTTAGTGGTGCTGGATGAGCTGACCTATATGCTGAGTTTTAAGTATCTTGAAGAAGAGCAGATTATGACTGCGTTGCAAAATCGTCCAGACAACCAGTCAGTAGTAGTGACCGGTCGCGGCGGTGGCTCGGCATTATCAGATTGGGCCGATACAGTCTCTGAGATCAAAGAGATTAAGCATGCCTACAACTCCGGTATTATGGCCCGCAAAGGCGTGGACTTCTAATTGCGCCGCATGTCCCCGGCATGGCTGCTCGCGTCACTGGCAATTTTATTGCCGGTGATTGCGCTCTATTCCATGACCGTGGGCACTGTTTCCATTTCCATGACCGAGGCTTTCAGTGCAGCGGTGACTAGTCTATTTTCCGGCGGCGAGATTGCCGGTCAAACCCAGGTTATTCTGTTTGATATTCGCCTACCGCGAATCTTACTGGCGCTGTTGGTGGGAGCCATTTTGGCCAGCACAGGTGCGGTTATGCAGGGCCTGTTTCGCAACCCCCTTGCGGATCCTTCACTGATCGGTGTCTCTGGTGGTGCCTCAGTGGGTGCCAGCTTGATGATTGTTCTGGCTGGTGGTGCGATGGAGAGCGGCCTGTTAATGGGTTTATCGCTGGTGGCGCTAGGGGCCTTTGTTGGCGGTTTTGCCGCCACCATTCTGGTCTATCGTCTAGCAACCTCAGGTATAGGTACCTCAGTGACCACCATGCTGTTGGCCGGTATTGCTATTGGCGCCCTAGCTGGAGCCGTAAACAGCCTGTTAAGTTACTTTGCCGACAACGATATGTTGCGCCAGATTAGTCTCTGGCAGATGGGTAATCTGAGTGCTGCCAACTGGGCCAAGGTGTGGATTATGGCCCTGGTAAGTCTGATACTTTTAATTAGCTTCCCCCGGGATAGTCGGGCGCTGAATGCGCTGTTGCTAGGCGAGTCCGAGGCCCGTCATTTGGGTATAGATGTACAGCGAGTGAAACGTCGCCTGATTGTTCTGACGGCATTGGGAGTGGGTGTTTCTGTGGCCCTGGCTGGCATGGTCGGTTTTGTCGGTTTGGTGATTCCCCATGTTATCCGATTGTTGATTGGCCCTGATCATCGCTGGTTGATTCCCGGTTCGGCTATGGCCGGTGCGATATTGTTGGTGGTCGCCGACAGTCTGGCGCGAGTGGTGGTATTGCCCGCTGAGTTGCCCACCGGAATTCTCACCGCACTGTTGGGTGCGCCGTTCTTTATTGTTCTGCTGTTACAGCAGCGTCGGGAGGTCTGACAATGACCCTGCGCGCTGAGAATATATCATTGCACCTATCCGGCTTTGATCTGCTGCGCGATGTTACTGTGCAGGTTGAGGCGGGGAAGGTCACCGCAATTGTCGGGCCCAATGGCGCGGGCAAGTCCAGCCTGCTGCGGGTGCTTACCGGTGAGTTAGCGCCCACTAAGGGGTCGGTGAGTTTTAATCAGCGCGACCTCAATGATTGGCCCGTTCAGCAGCGCGCGCAGATGCTCGCGGTATTACCTCAGCACTCCCTGTTAAATTTCCCTTTTACCGCCCATGAGGTGGTCGCTCTGGGGCGTATTCCCCATCAGACAGGTACGCTAAAAGATGCCGAGATTATTGATCAGGCATTGCAGCTGGTGGATGCAGGATATTTACAAAAGCGTTTTTACACTCAGATGTCTGGGGGTGAAAAACAGCGTGTGCAGTTGGCTCGAGTGTTGGCGCAAGTATGGCTGCCCTGTGAAGAGGGCGAACAAATTTTAGTGTTGGATGAGCCCACAGCGGCCTTCGATCTAGCCCACCAGCAGCTGACACTGGAAATCGTTCGGCAGCTGGCGGAGAAAGGGGTAGGGGTTGTAATGGTGTTGCATGATCTTAATTTGGCGGCCCGCTGTGCAGATAAACTGGTAGTCTTTGATGGCGGTTTGGTCGCTGCTCAGGGTACGCCGGAGGAAGTGTTGACCGAACAGTTGATCGATCAGGTATTTGGTGTCAAGGCGATGATCTCCCGGCACCCAGTGACGAATAAACCTCTGGTGATTACTTAGTGAAAAATCTACGAAACAGTCTTGGGCTAATTGTGCTGCTTGCCGCAGTGTTTTGTTCATTGTCGCTGGCAGCAGAGATAAGCGTTGAGGATGATTTTGGCAATAACTTGGTGCTTGAAAAACCGGCCCAGCGAATTATCAGTCTGGCACCCAATATCACTGAGGTGCTATTTCATATTGGCGCTGGAGAGCAGATTGTCGGTGCCGATGAATACAGTAATTACCCAGAGCAGGCTAAGCAGATTCTGCGCGTCAATAACCATGCAGCGGCCAATTATGAGCTGATACTGTCACTGCAGCCAGATGTGGTTATTGCCTGGCAGTCGGGCAATGGGGATAAGATTATCAATCGCATTCGCCAGCTGGGTATTCCGGTATTTGTTATTGAGACGCGCAGCTTAGAGGATATTCCAAGCCTATTTTCCCGCTTTGGCGCGCTCTCTGGTCACGGTGAGAATGCTGAGCGAAAGGCCGAGAATTTTAGTCGGCGACTGAGTTTGCTGCGGCAACAAAACAGCGCCAAACCTGAGGTAAGAACCTTCTATCAAATCTGGGATGAGCCGTTGATCACCTTAAACGGCAAACATATGGTCAGCAGCGTCATAGAGCTCTGCGGCGGCCGCAATATCTTTGCCGATGCCGTTCCACTGGTGCCCTATGTGAATATTGAATCCATAGTTGCAGCGGATCCCCAAGTGATTATTGCCGGGGGCAGCAAAGAGGAAAAACCCCATTGGTTTAATAGTTGGCGCAAGTGGGGGCAGATCTCAGCAGTGCGGGACGAACACGTCTATTTGATTGGGGCGGATTTAATGCAGCGCCATTCGGTGAGAATTCTCGATGGTGCGGAGTTGATGTGTGATTATCTTCAGCGGGCTCGCGAAAAATAGTTATTCGTCGCTTTCGGTCATGCGCTCTATACGCTCCTGCTCTTCGGCGAATGCGGCTTTGATTTCTTCCATCACCGTATCCACGTCAGCCAGTTCGGTGTCTTCTTCAAAGTAGCCGGTCAATTGACTCTGGGGGGTTAATTTTCCCTCTTCGAACAGTGCCCACATCTCTTTATCGTATTTGGTCTCGAGCAACTCCGGTGCGTATTGACCGTAGTACTCAGTCATATTGTTAACATCTCGAGACAGCATGCGCTCGGCATGGTTGTTGGCGGCGGCATCAACAGCCTGAGGCAGGTCGATAATCACTGGACCGTAGTCGTCGACGAGGACATTAAATTCCGAGAGATCGCCATGGACCAAGCCGGCACAGAGCATACGCAGTACATATTGCATGACCACATAGTGATCTTCGATCGCCTGTTCCGCGGACATGGAAATATCATTTAAGCGCGGTGCCACCTGGCCATCTTCAAGTGTCACCAGCTCCATAAGCAAGACGCCATCAAAGCAACCGTAGGGTACGGGTACTCGAACATTGGCGGCGGCGAGTTTGTAGAGAGCGTCGACTTCGGCGTTCTGCCAAGTTTCTTCCTGCTGTTTGCGGCCAAACCTTGAGCCCTTTTCCATGGCCCGTTGGCGGCGACTATTGCGGACCTTGCGGCCTTCTTGATAGGTGACAGCCTGTTTAAAACTGCGCTTGCTGGCTTCTTTATAAACCTTGGCACAGCGTATTTCCGGGCCGCAGCGCACCACAAAGACAGCGGCTTCTTTGCCGCTCATCAGTGGGCGAATAACCTCATCGACGATACCATCTTCGATTAGCGGTTGAATGCGTTTCGGAACTTTCATACTTTCTATACGTCCTTATATCCTTATGCCTTTCACTCTTGTGCTATGTCGCATAGCGTCAGGCTGGCCCTTTTATACCGCGATTATCTCGTGATGAGAATAGCGTATCAATAAAAAAGCCGCTGACAAATATCAGCGGCTTAATGCCCCTCTGGTTCACCCCGCTAGTGCTTTAATCCATTTTTCGGATCAGCGGTGGTGTTCGGGCGGTTATTTTTTTCCCCTATCCTTTCTTATTATTATAGATCATACCCCCTCTCATCGTGCTCTGCGAGATCAAGACCCATAGTTTCGTCTTCTTCGTCAATACGCAATCCTAACATGGCATCAACTAGTTTTAACAGTACAAATGTCACAATAGCTGTGTAGGCGAATGTAGCAACAATACCGATGATTTGAACCTGAACCTGTGAGGCCATGTTCATACCTTCGTTGTAGCCCTGGCCGCTAAACACGCCGAGGGCGTCAGAAGCGAAGACACCAGCGAGCAGCGTACCCAGTATTCCGCCGACTCCGTGAACCGGGAAAACGTCCAGAGAATCGTCAATTTTCCAGCGCTGCTTGATCGCCTGAGTGGCGTAGTAACAGATAACACCGGCGCTTAAACCAATCAGCAGTGCGCCGCCGGGGCCAACAAAACCGGATGCTGGTGTAATAGTACCCAGGCCGGCAACCATACCTGTGACTATACCCAGTACCGATGGCTTGCCGTGTTTGACCCATTCCATGGTCATCCAGGCCAGTGAACCTGCTGCAGCAGAAATGTGCGTTACCAGCATAGCCATACCGGCATCGCCATTGGCGGCGAGAGCAGAACCACCATTAAAGCCAAACCAGCCGACCCAGAGCATACCGGCGCCAGTTACAGTCATGGTCAGATTGTGTGGAGGCATCGCCTGCTGAGGGAAGCCTTTGCGGTTACCCAATACCAGAGCGGCAACCAAGGCGCCGACACCAGCAGTAATATGCACAACAGTACCGCCGGCAAAATCCAACAGACCCATCTCACCGAGCCAGCCGCCGCCCCAAACCCAGTGGGTAATTGGAGAGTAAACAGCAATCAGCCACAGGGCACTAAACAGCAACATGGCGCTAAAGCGCATACGCTCTGCGAAAGCACCAACGATCAGTGCTGGGGTGATCACAGCAAAAGTCATTTGGAATAGGGCAAATACTGACTCGGGAATATCCCCAGCCATGGAATCTTCTTTGATGTTGCCCATTAGGATGTTGTCTAGGTTGCCGATCCAGGCGTTCATTGAACCGCCATCGCCAAATGCCAAGCTGTAACCAAAGGCAAACCAGATGATCGATGCCAGGCAAGTGATGGCAAAACATTGCATCAATACAGAGAGAACATTCTTTGAACGAACCAGACCGCCATAAAACAATGACAGGCCGGGGATGGTCATAAACAGTACCAAGGCTGTAGAGGTTAAAATCCAAGAAGTGTTTGCAGCGTTTAGCTCGTCGGCAAATACCTGGGTTGAAAATGTTGCTGCCAGGAGTGCAAAAGCGACTGCTGCGAATTGGCGATATCGAAGTAACATGGACTTTCCTCTTTAATAGCGCACTAAAATAGTGCGCCAAATTGTTAGATGGTGTTATTGCGCACTATCTGTGTGCTGTTTTTATGTGCAAAGGCCTATAACCAGCCTTGCTGCTCAGAATGAAGCAATTTTTGTGCCATGAACTGTAGTTACGCACTAAAGTGATGCATCACGGAGTTTTTCTCGCAGTCTATACTTCAGGAACAGTCCCCGGGCTGTCGGCAGCCGGTCAGGAGTTGCCGAGTTAAATGGAGTAATCTATGCCTAATAGTGAAAAGACCAATGAGCGCGCTGAACTAAAAATACGACTCGAAGAATTGCATAATCAACTGGTTAAATCCTCACATGTCAGTGCTGCCGACAAGGATATGTTGGGCAAGATGGTGATGGGTGTATTGCAGCTTGAGGATGTGAAGTCTGAAAATCTGACGTCTGAAGAGGTGTCCGCTGGAAAGGTGTCGTCTGGAAAGGTGTCGTCTGAACAGGTGCCGTCTATAGAGGTGCCATCTATAGAGCTGCAGCAAGACAGATATGAAACCGCCACTGAGACTATTAATGAACCAGGTTTACGCGATACCTTGGAGCAAAAAAGCCTAGAGTATGAAGCGCAACATCCGAAATTAGCCTTTACCCTGCGGCAAATACTAGACATTCTCGCCCGAATGGGGATTTAATAAAGCCTGATTGCCTCGGGTCCCATGGGCTAACCCATAACAATAATTAAAACGACGAATTCTATGTTGAAAAAAACCTTTACTATATTTATCTCACGGTCCTTTCTGCTGTCGATACCTTTTTTGTTGTCAGCCTGTTCAGGGCACAGCCCTTCGGACTCGTCTCCAGGCCCAGATGGGGAATATATTGGCTGGCACTGCCAGGGTAAGATTGAGAGCAGTGATGACTGGAACTGTTCCGAACAGCTGCTCAAAGGGGGTGAGTTGGTCTCTCCCGTTCAGGTTGAAGCCGAGACAGTTGAGCTTAATAATTCAGAGCTAGATAATTCAGAGCTAGCCTTTGATACCAGTGCCCCTGAGGCTGAGCTGGACGTTGAAGAGGACGTTAAAGAGGACGCTATAGAAAAGCCACTTATCAAAACGTTGGCGTTTGATATCAGCGCCAAAGGTTACACCATCCAGCTAGGTGCTTACCTAAGTCAGAAAATGGCAGAGCAGGCGGCAGATAATATTAATCTCACAGAGGGAGAGTTGCGGGTTCGGGATATAGTCGACGGCGAACGCTATCTGTTTGTACTGGTCTATGGTCAGTACCTATCGCGTCAGCAGGCGGAAATAGCCACTGAGCAGTTAATTGAATTGAATCCCGAATTGAATTATTGGATTCGGTCGATTAAATCTATGCGCGAAAGCGATTGAACACTTTAGGAGCAAAAGGCTTTGCTCTCTCAGAATGACAATAGGGAGTTGTGTCGGAACTTCAAGCCCACAACTCGTCACTTAGAACACTCGGCCTGTCATCTCGAACGCATGTGAGAGATTGCGAGATCCCTCGTCGCTGCGCTCTGTCGGTATGGCAAGTTAGGTGAATGAGACTTCAGGTTGTCATTCTGAGATAAGTCGAAGGATCTCCTGCACTACTGTAACTTCAATCAACGAGCGTCCCATCCGCAGTCCCGCCCCACTCAACCTCCTGTAAGACCCTTCTGACTATCTTGCCCCGCAGAGTCTCGAATCACTGCTATATCTGTTAGCTGCGACGCTGTAAATAAGGTATAAAAGAGCTCGCCTAGAACAATAATTGCCATCTTTCTTACGAGACCTTTTATGAGCACCCATCAGCCTGCCGCCGCGCTGCTTATTTTTCGCCTGTTCAAATACACTGTCTATGCACTGTTAACCTACAATATTTATCTTTTCTTCCAAGAAGAATGGCTGGCTACAGAGCAGACTTTTAGTCAGGGTATTATTTTAGCCGATCTCATTTCTGGGTTTGCCGCCACTATAGATACTGCGGCCTGGGTTGTGCTGCTGTTGTTGTTTGAGCTGGAGACCTCGGTTATTGATGATCGCGTGTTGCGACAGCCCAGGGTCAAGTTTGGCTTTATTGCTCTTCGGGTGGTTTCCTACAGCTTTATTCTCTACGCCTTTTACGGCTACTTTGACAAGATGCTGCTGACCTATGATATCAGCCCCTTTGCTCTTGAGGCTGTGGTCGACAATCTCTGTGCTCTGGTGGGGCAGGGCTATGCCAGCATAACAACCCTCGATGAATATCCGCTTTTGGATGCTCAGACTTGTGTGGCGCTGAATGGTCAAGACCTCTATAGGCTCAATGGTCAGCAGGTGATTGGCACATTACAAGACTGGCAGGCAGTGCAGTGGTTGGCTTGGGTTGATGTGATCAACTCTATTACCTGGGTTGGCGTGGTGATTATTTTGGAGGTGGATGTCTGGCTGCAGTTGCAGGGACGCTTTCAGGGTAGGCTGGTGACTCTGAGTAATCTGATCAAGGCTCTGTGTTACAGCGTGCTGTTTGCCGCAGCGGCCTACTGGGGAGTCCTTGGCGATTTCTTGGATTTTTGGGATGCGTTTATGTGGCTGGTGGCCTTTGTGTTTATTGAGATGAATCTGTTCCGCTGGCAGGCTGAAACCCGTTCAGAGTAGAGTTTGCTACACAGAAACTAGTGGCTCTAATTAGCTAGAGCCACTAATGCTTCTGATTACATAGGTAGTATGGCCAGCGTTAGCTTAGATAGGCAGGTTAATTTACCGCGATCATCTTCCAGACGAATTTCCCAAATATGCGAGCGGCGACCTAAATGAATCGGTCGCGCTGTACCAGTGACCAGCCCACTTGAAACGGGTCGCAGGTGGCTGGCGCTGACCTCTTGGCCGAGACATTTGGTGGTGGAAAAATCAATTACATGGGCACCGGCAATACTGCCCAGTGTCTCTGCAAGTACAACATTGGCACCGCCGTGAACTACGCCATAGGGCTGAAAGGTTCTTGCGTCAGCGGGCATAGTCCCAGTTAAATAATCATCACCGACTTCGGTAATTTTAATGCCGAGGTGCTCAACAATGGTGCCGCTGTTCATCTCGCCATTTATCATTTCAAGCTTGGGTCGGTTGTGCCAAATGCTGCTGCTCATAGTCATTCCTTACGCTCTCAGGCGCTTATATTTAACTCTTGTCGGTTGTGAGTCTGCACCTTTACGGCGAATATAGTCTTCGTGGTATTCGCTGTAACCGCCGGCAAAAAATTCCATATGGCTATCGCCTTCATAGGCCAGAATATGGGTGGCAATACGGTCGAGGAACCAGCGATCGTGAGAGATAACCATGACACAGCCGGGGAAGGAGAGAATGGCTTCTTCCAAAGCGCGCAAGGTTTCAATATCCAAATCGTTGGACGGCTCATCGAGGAGCAAGACATTGGCGCCCTGTTTTAAGGTATTGGCCAGATGCAGACGGCCGCGTTCACCACCGGAAAGTTCGCCGACACGTTTTTGCTGGTCGGAACCGCGGAAGTTAAAGCGCCCGGCATAGGCTCGCGAGGAGACCTCGTAGTTGCCAATGGTAATCATGTCATGGCCGCCGGAAATGGCTTCCCAGACATTGTGGTTATCGTTGAGGGAGTCGCGACTCTGCTCAACATAGGCCACCTTGACTGATTCACCCATGGTCACTGTGCCACTATCTGGCGTTTCAGTACCGGCAATCATTCTGAATAATGTGGATTTACCGGCGCCATTGCCGCCGATAATGCCGACTACGGAGCCTTTAGGAATAGACACTGAGAAATCTTCGATCAGCACCTGATCGCCAAAGCCTTTGCAGACATTGTCCAGCACAATGACCTTGTCACCTAGGCGCTCGCCTGGGGCTATATAGATTTCATTGGTTTCGTTACGTGACTGGAATTCCTGCGAGTTCAACTCGTCGAAGCGAGCCAGTCGTGCCTTGCTCTTGGCCTGACGGCCCTTGGTGTTTTGACGTACCCATTCCAATTCCTGCTTAAGTGCCTTCTGTCGAGTGGCCTCTTGCTTGGACTCGGTTTTCAGGCGACGGACTTTGCCATCCAGCCAGGTGGAGTAGTTGCCTTCATAGGGAATACCGTGGCCGCGATCGAGCTCGAGAATCCAACCGGCGACGTTGTCGAGGAAGTAGCGATCGTGGGTTACTGCAACCACAGTGCCAGAAAATTCTTCGAGGAATTTTTCCAGCCAGAATACAGAGTCTGCATCCAAGTGGTTGGTAGGTTCATCGAGGAGCAGCATATCGGGCTTCGACAGCAGCAATCGGCACAGGGCAACACGGCGACGTTCACCACCGGATAGCGAGGTTACATCCGCATCCCAGGGTGGCAGGCGCAGGGCATCTGCAGCTACATCCAGAGCGTGATCGAGATTGTGTGCATCCCAGGCTTCAATGATTTCTTCCAGCTCACCCTGACGTTTCGCCAGTGCATCGAAATCTGCATCCGGGCTAGCGTAGTCGGCATAGATCTGATCCAGCTCACTGAGCGCATCCACAGCTTCGCGAACACCGTCTTCCACATTGCCGCGCACATCTTTGTCCGGATCCAAATGCGGTTCCTGAGCCAGATAGCCAACCTTGAGGCCGGGCATGGGACGGGCTTCACCTTGGAATTCAGTATCCAGGCCGGCCATGATTTTCAGCAGCGTAGACTTACCGGAACCATTGAGGCCGAGCACGCCGATTTTGGCGCCGGGGAAGAAAGAGAGTGAGATATCTTTAAGGATCTCGCGTTTCGGGGGAACAATTTTGCTCACCCGATTCATTGTGTATACGTATTGGGCCATGGGTAAAGACGTCGCCTATGTGCAATTTAAAGAGTGCGCAGTGTAGCGGAATACCGAGCTTGAGAGAATTGCCAATCGGCAATTAGAGATGGTACTGAAAAGCACTCTTGGAGAGCACTCCTAGAGAGCACTACTAAATACTACTGAACCAGTCTGTGCCTATATGGTATACAGGCACAGACTTAGCAATTACATAGGGTTGATGCGCAACCAAGGCTTCATCAAAAAGCCAAAGGGGTTGGTCAGTTTAATCGGTGCTGAAAGTGCAGAAAGGCAGATGCATTCGCCATTCTGTGCGCCCATGGGCTGATGTACATCGCCCGGCTCACGGACCAAGAAGTCGCCTTCCCGATAGACGGCGTTTTCGTCGGAGAAACTACCCTTCAAGACGACTGTGTACTCAAGTCCATGATGGTCATGCTTAGGCGTTTTGCCGCCAGCACAGATTTTGTGCAGGGCTACTTCAAATTCATTCTGTCCAGTCTCAAAACGTGCCACATCCACTGATGCGGAGAGTCGCTTCCAAGTCTGTGAGACAAGATTATTTTTCATCAGCTTGGTAACGCTAAAAGGATAACCTGTGCGCTTAGTGTCGGTTACGGCTGGAATCTGCTGGCTGCTATCGAGATTAGCCATCACTGTATCGAAGGCATCATCCTCTAGCTCCAGAGGTTTGGCCTCACTCATCAGCTGTGCACCCACTTGGTCGAGTCGCAGTAGCGAGGTACGACACTTGGAGCAAAAGTGCAGATGAGCGGAGACACAGATTGAAGGTGCTGTGGCTAAGGTTCCCGCGGAAAACTCTAAGAGCATCGTTTCATCGGGATGGAATTGGCTTGTGTTGTTCATTCTTGCGCCTCTGTGGACACTATTACTTGCATTTTTTGTAGCGCCAGGCGAACACGTGATTTAACGGTGCCCAGCGGTAACCCCAGTTCTGCAGACGCTTCGGCGTGGGACTTACCTTCGAGGTAGACCTTGCGCAGGATTTCATCTTGCTCTTTCGGTAGCTGAGCTAGAGAGCTCTGCACCTTGTCTTCGCTGCGCTTTTGCTGCAGCAGTGAGATCGGTGTCTCTTCATCCGGCTCATGCCAGAAGTCTTCATTTTCTAAGGGAAGATGTTGAGTATTACTCTTGCGGCGCAGCATATCGATGCGACAGTTGCGCGCTACGGTGTAGATCCAGGTAGTGGCTGAGGCTTTCTCGGCGTTGTATCCACCGGCCTTGTTCCACACTTTAATCATCACTTCCTGAACTAAATCATCACCAAGACCAGGGAACCAACCCTCATTGCGGCTAGCGTGGGCAAAGCCCTTTAGAAGCGGGCCAAAATGTTTAAACAATTTGGCAAAAGCCTGTCGGTCATGAGTTTCGCCCACAGAAATTAGCAGCTGACTCCACTGGTCAGAGCGCTTTTCTGTAGATTTGAAGACAGCCACGCGTTCACCACTGGTTCTAGGGGTTGCTGGGATTTGAGTTTCTACGTTGTGCATGCTCATTGAGCTACTCTACCTTATCATCATTACAGCCAGTTTTACGCCCAATTGTGCAAATTGGATTAAATCTATAATGATTATTTATCCTTTATACATAGGTCCCTAACCATCTATGGAGCCACAGAGGTTCTTCTTGCGTATATACTGTAGGAGATCAAAAAAATAGCATCTTCATAATAAATCCCAGGATATAAAAGTTGAAAAAAGTTCTTATGCCGGTTGCCGTTCTTGCGGCTGCCGCAGCCATCTCGATCATCATCACGATTCTCCGTCCAGCGCCGCTCAAACTAGAAGCACCTGATACAGCGGTAGCTGTAAAAACGTTGACACTCTATTCACAGAGCGCCGACTTGCTGGTTGAGTCTCAGGGCACTGTGTTGCCGCGCACTAGCACACAGCTAATTTCAGAGGTCTCAGGTGCAGTGTTGACTGTGTCGCCACAGTTTGTGGTCGGCGGCACCTTTAAGGCTGGTGATGTTTTAATGCAGTTGGATCCCACCGACTACGAAGTTGCTTTGCAGCGCGCCGAAGCGCGCCTAATTAGCATGAATGCCCAGGCCACTTTTGAATTGGCGCGGGCCACTCAGGCGCAAAAAGAATGGGCTATGACCGGCCGCCCAACCTCTGAGGCACCGCTGTTGGCTCTGCGTGAACCCTATCTGGCAGAGGCTCGTGCCAATGTGTTGCAGGCCGAGGCCGAAGTTAAACAGGCCCGACTTAAGCTTGCCCGCACCACTATTCGCGCGCCTTACCTGGGTATGGTTTCGGCAAAAACTGTGGACATCGGACGCTACGTTACCGTGGCTACGCCACTGGGTGAAATCTTTGCTATCGACTTTGCCGAAGTGCGCTTACCGCTGACGGAAAAAGATCTCGCCCGCATCGATCTGATCAAACACAACGATAACGCTGAGCTACCTACAGTGACCCTCAACGCCACTGTCGCCTCTGAGCCAGTGCAGTGGGCTGCGAAAGTGGTGCGCTCCGAAGGCGTGGTGGACCAGCTCAACCGCTCTCAGTATTTGGTTGCGCAGATCATTGATCCCTATGTAGTTGTCAGTGATTCCGCAGGCAATAGCTCGCCACTGCTGATGGGGACCTTTGTGCGTGCCGAAATTGTCGGCAAGACGATTAATAATGTTTACGCCATACCGCGTCATGCGCTGATGGAAGGCAACCGCGTGGCTCTGGTGGACAGCGAACAGCGCCTGCGTCTAACCCCTGTTGAAAGCTCCCATGGTGATGCTCAGTTTTACTATGTGGATGCCGGTCTCGTGGACGGTGCTGAAATTATTGTCAGCGCCATGGGTGCCGCGATTGAAGGCATGCTTGTCAGACCTGTAGGAAGCGCTAAATAATGCAAAAGCCCATCAATCCCATGGACAACAGCACCGGCCTAATGGCTTGGTTTACCCGCAATCCAGTGGCTGCCAACCTGCTGATGTTGTTTTTGCTCTGCGCGGGCATTTTTAGTTCGACGGACATGAGTAAGGAGATGTTTCCCCGAGGCGAAACCGACGCCATTCAGATTAGCGCGCCCTATCCGGGTGCGGCGCCGATTGAAGTGGAGAAAGCGGTTATCTTGCCTATGGAAGCGGCGCTGCAGGGTCTCAAGGGCATTGAAGAGATCCGCTCATTCGCCGATCGTGATATGGCCTCTATAGTGCTCGACGTTGAGTCTGGTGAGAACATTAATGAACTGATGGCTCTGGTTGAAAACCGCATCGACAGTATTGTGAATTTGCCGGTGAATCTTGAAAAACCCACGGTTAAACGGGTGGATAACTATGCCTGGGCCCTGGGGATAGCGGTTTCTGGGGACATGGATCAGCGCACCCGTAAAGAGATGGGTCAGCAGATGTTCGACGAGATTCAGGCATTGCCTGAGATCAAACGTGCGGAGCTCTGGGGTGATGGTGATTATGAAATCTCTATTGAAGTTAAAGAAACTCGCCTGCGGGAGCTTAATCTGACCCTGGCTGAGGTTGCTCAGGTGCTGCGTAACTCATCGGTAGATCTGCCCGCTGGCATGATTCAGGCGAGCAATGGCAATGTCTTGTTAAGAACCCAGGGTAAGTCATACAGCGGTGCCGAGTTCGCCAATATTGTCTTGCGCAGCCGCGACGATGGCAGTCAGTTGCTGCTCTCGGATGTGGCCACGATTAAAGATGCTTTTACCGAGGCCCCCAGCATATTGCGCTTTGATCGCGAGGCGGCGTTCTCCATCGGCGTGTTTACTCTCGACGACCAAGATCTGATTACCATCAGCAGGGCAGTTCAAGAATATGTGAATTTAAAGCGCCCGCAGTTGCCAGAAGGGCTGAGCATTGCGACCTTTAATGATGATTCCTTCCACTTGCTGGGACGCCTCGACATGATGCTCAGCAACCTAGCGGCCGGTGCCATTTTAGTGGCCGTGGTGTTGGGACTGTTTCTTAATCTGCGAGTTGCGGCTTGGGTTGTGGTGGGTATTCCGGTGAGCTTTTTGGGCGCGATCTGGTTGATGCCGGTGAATCCCTTTCCGGTGAATATCAACGTGCTGAGCCTATTTGCCTTTATTCTGGTGCTCGGGATTGTGGTGGATGACGCCATTGTTATTGGCGAGAGTGTCTTTACCGAGGTCAAAGACGAGGCCGATAAAGTACTGGCCGCGAGCAGTGATCCCAACTTGGTCTATGTGGCGCCTATGGCGACAGTTATCGCCGGTGCAAAGCGCGTTGCCATTCCTTCGACCATTGGCGTGCTGACCACAGTGGCAGCCTTTGCGCCGCTATTATTTGTCGGTGGCACCTTGGCAGCTATGTATGAAGCGCTATCTGTAGTGGTGATCCTGTGCCTGCTGTTCTCATTGGTTGAGTCAAAGTTGATCTTGCCAGCGCATTTGGTGGGACTAAAATTTGGCGGTCCCAAGACATCACAGAATTTTGTCAGCGCGACGATTGAGCGCTGGCAGCTGGCGATTAGTGCAGGGTTGAGCCATTTTATTGAACACCGCTATCAGCCATTTTTGAAAAAATGCATGAGAAATCGCTATATCACTCTGGCGACCTTTATTGGTGTGTTGATGATTTCGATCTCGACACTCAGCGGTGGCATTGCTCGGTTTGAGTTTTTCCCTGACGTGCCAGGCGATGGTATTCATGCAATTGTCACCATGCAGGATGGCAGTTCAACAGAGAGTTTTAATGAGGCTCTGCTGTCCATTGAAGAGGCGATTTATAAAGTCGACAGTGACTTTATGGCGGCCAATCCTAAAGCCGATAGTCTTTTGGCCCACACCTTCTTCTGGACCCAGTCGGATGTTACCGCAAGTTTTCGAGTGGAGCTCACGCCGGGAGAGAGCCGCCCTTTAAGTGCGGTTGATGTGGAAAAGCTGTGGCGCAAGGAAGTAGGTAATCTGCCCAATGTGCGCAAGCAGGATTATTATTCCAGCAGCAGTGCCGGGGGTGGCGCGAAAATCAACATGTCCCTCTATGGGCCGGATCCAGAGCAGTTATCACTGGCCGGAGTGGCGCTGGCGAATAAGCTCGGTGAATACGATGGGGTGTTTGATATCTATAACTCCCAGGGTGTCGGCGGACGGGAAATCCTTATCAGCTTAAAACCCTACGCCAGCCAGCTGGGTATCTCCATGGCCGATGTGGCTCGTCAGGTACGCCAGGCATTTTACGGCGAAGAAGTGCAGCGCCTACAGCGTGGTCCGCACACCTTAAAAGTGATGGTGCGTTATCCCCTTGCAGAGCGCAGCTCGATTGCGACTCTGGAAGATATGCATATTCGGACCTCCAGCGGTCAGGCCATAGCGATCAGTGAAGTGGCGGATATTCGCCTGGGCTTAGGCCTGGCGAAAATCTCCCGTATTGAGCGCAAGCGGGCAGTGACTATTACTGCGGATGCCGATGCATCCAAGGTGCAGAGCAGTTCTGTGATTGATGATATCCGTAACAATTTTATTCCACAGCTGCTACTCGACTATCCATCGGTTGAGTTCGGTGTCTCCGGTGCCAGTCAGGAGGAGTCTGATTTGATTGGGCGCTTGCTGATTGCGGGCGTAGTTTCACTGTTTTTGATTTACGGGCTACTTGCGGTGCCGTTGCGCTCCTATGTGCAGCCGCTGATTATTATGGCGGTGATTCCCTTTGGTTTTGTCGGTGCAGTAATCGGGCATATTCTCTTTGATATGGCGATTAGCTCGCTGTCGATTGCAGGTTTGATTGCCCTCTCTGGGGTCGTGGTGAATGACAGCCTGATTCTGGTGGAGTTTGCCAACCGTGCACGGGAGTTTGAAGACAGTGAAGAAGATGCACTGCTGGCCGCCGGTAAGCGTCGTTTTAGAGCGATCTTGTTAACCACATTGACAACCTTTGTGGGGCTGCTGCCAATGCTATTTGAAACCAGTATGCAGGCTCAGTTTGTGATTCCCATGGCCCTGTCTCTGAGTTTTGGTATTTTGACTGCTACCGCGATTACGCTGATTTTGATTCCCTGTTTATATTTGATTTCCCACGATCTGAAATTGGCTGTGGCGCGGGTTGCTGGGTCTGTGAAGGCGACTCAGGACTAAAATAATGGCTCCTGCCGGTAGCGGTGAACTACCGCTTCGGATTGTAAAAAATTAGAACCTCATTTCAAAAATACAGATTTTTGAGGTGGGGTTTTTTTATTTTTAGGAGTCTTATCTTTGTCGGTGACAAGTTCCGAATTCGATAATTTCTTAAAATATCATCTGGTCGATCTCTGTTTTCACTTCAGTAGCTAGATATAAGCTCTTCTGCTTAAGAGCCCTGCTTAAGAGCTTTACTTAAGGGCCCGGCTTAATCAGCTCCACTAAAGCGTTTCCAATTACTCGCCAATTTTTTGTTGCCAAAATTCGCTCATTTAGTCAGCGGTTTTACCGCGACGTCCCATAAGAGGAAATATGTTTCATGCAATTAAAAGCCGCTGGCACAGCCCAAGCGGTTACAAGGAAGTTCTCGTCTTAGCGATTCCCCTCGTTATCACCACAAGTGCAGGCAGCCTGCAAAGCTTTATCGACCGGATGTTTCTCTCCTGGTTTGATCCCAATGCTCTGGCTGCAACTGTGCCTGCAGCATTGGTAAGCATGACACTCACGGCGGTATTTCTCGGCCTAGCCAGCTATGTGGGGGTATTTGTCGCCCAGTATTATGGTGCCCGTGAACATGCTCGCATCGGTGCGGTTGTGTGGCAGGGGTTTTACACCATAGCCCTATCGCTGCCTGTAGTGATTCCCATTTACCTCTTTATAGTCCCGATATTTCAGCTGATTGGCCATGATCCAATACTGCAGGTGATGGAGGCGGATTATGCTCGAGTGATCATTCTCACTATTCCCATTGCCATTCTCTCGGCCTCCCTGTCAGGGTTCTTTTCCGGTATTGGCCGCACCTCGGTGGTGATGTGGAGCAATCTGTTGATCACTGTATTAAATATCGTTCTAGACTACGGTTTGATTTTTGGCCATTTGGGTATGCCGCGAATGGGTGTGGAGGGCGCTGCATGGGCGACCTTTATTGCCTTATCTGCGGGTACTGTTACGCAGTTGTGGGTATTTTTTATCCCTAAGTATCGGCACACATACAGCAGCCTTTCTGACTGGCGGTTTGATTGGCACCTGTTTCGCCGTCTGCTGCGTTTTGGCTTGCCTGTTGGTTTTCAAGCTCAGATGCAGATGCTGGCCTGGACATTATTTGTCTTACTGATTGGCAAGATCGGTGTTGCGGCACTCACCGCCCACAGTATTGCCATGAATGTCTTTATGCTGATGGTCATGCCGGTAATGGGAATGAGTATCGCGGTATCCATTTTAGCGGGGCAAAGTTTGGGCGCTGAAGATCCAGATTCTGCTGAGCGCGTAACCTACTCTGCGATTCATCTGTCTTTGCTGTTCTTTATTGTTGCGGGGCTGCTATTAGTCACTCAGCCCAATTGGTTTGTAGCGCCCTTTGTGCAGGGTATGACGCCAGAGGTCTATGCGAATACCATTCCTCTGGTTAAAGACCTGCTCACCGTTGTGGCGATGTTCTGTGTCTTTGAGGCTGTATCAATGATGATGGCCGGCGCTTTAAAAGGTGCAGGGGATACGCACTTTGTCGCCTGGGCGAGCATTCTCTGTAGTTGGTTAGTGCTGGTTTTACCTACGGCATTATTAGCCTACTTTTGGCATGGCAATTTGCTCTGGTCATGGCTATTCTTTTTGCTTAGCGGCTTCACAATGTGCCTGGTGCACTGGCTGAGATTTAGAGCCGCAAAATGGAAACTACTTCGGGTTACGACTTAGGGCTTATTGGTTGTAATGGCCGCTGAAAAATCAGCGGCAAGGGCGGTGCCAATGTTATTCTAGGTGGGCCCTAAAAATTATTTAATAGATGAAAAGGACGTTTGACTAAGATGACCGATAAAGCAGATCAAGTAGAGCTCTACGGGCAACACCTAGTAGAAAAAAAACGTCGATTTCAGGATATTCTGGTGGCGACTCAGTTCGATGAAATGGTTATTGCCTCGGGCGATAGCAAAACGCAGTTTGCCGATGATATGGACTATCCCTTTGTGGCCAATCCCTATTTTCGTGAATGGGCGCCACTGGGCAAGCGGCCCGGTTCTTATCTGCAGATTTCAGCCAGTTTAGGTCGACCGCGTCTGTTCCTTCTCTGTGTTGAAGATATTTGGCACACAGCGCCACAGAGCCTGCCGGCGGGATTTGATCAGGGCCTAGAGATTGTCGAATATGCCAACCTCGCAGAGTTAAAGAAGTATCTCTCTCCCCGTGAGGGCGGCTCAGCTTATATTGGCGAAACCAACAGTCTCGGTGTCGCTTCAGAGTCCTGGAACCCTAAATCGGTTACCGCTCAGATCGACTATCAGCGCCGCGGCAAAACCGCCTATGAGCAAGACTGCGTGCGCCAGGCTAACCGTCTGGCGGTGCCTGCTCATCGCGCGGCTTATGAGGCGTTTATGGCCGGTGCCTCCGAGTTGGAGATTGCTGCGGCCTATTTGCGCGGTTGCGACTGCAGTGAAAATGAAATGCCCTACGGTATTATTGCCGGGGTCAATGAACATGCCGCCGTGTTGCATCACCACAATCTGGATAAGCAAAGATCTAGTCCACGGAGCTTTTTAATTGATGCAGGTGTGGCCATGAACGGTTATGCCTCGGATATTACTCGCACCTATGCCTATGATTCCGGCTCTGATTTTGCCGCGTTAATTGAGGTAATGGATGTGGCCCAGCTGGAGCTGGTTGCCAGTGGTGGCATAGGTAAAAGTCCGGTTGATCTACATGTAATGTCTCATTTGAAAATCGCCGAAATACTGCGCCAATTTGATGTGCTTAATGTCTCTGCGGAAGAGGCCTTTGCCGAGGGTATTACCGGTACTTTTTATCCCCATGGTCTCGGGCATCATCTCGGTTGCAATGTTCATGATAAAGGCGGAAATCTGGCTAACGCTCAGGGTGATCTATTGCCCGCGCCAGAGAAATACCCCAAGTTGCGCAGTGCAGCGTCGATGGTTGCCAATCAGATTCATACGGTTGAGCCGGGGGTCTATTTTATTCCTGCGCTTTTAGATAAGTTGCGTCAGGGCGAGCATGCAAACAAAGTTAACTGGTCGCGGGTAGAGGATTTCCTGCCCTTTGGTGGCATTCGTATTGAAGACAATATTATTGTTCACGGCGATGGGTCTTTAGAGAATCTGACGCGGGATGCATTTAGGGATAGCAATTAATGAAAAAGTTACAGATATTCACCACCGGTGGCACTGTTGATAAAGTGTATTTTGATGCGCTTAGCGAATATCAGATTGGCGATCCAGTGGTGGGTGGGATTTTAGAAAGCATGAATGTTGGCTTTGAGTTTTGTGTTGAGGAGTTGATGCGGCTCGATAGTTTGGATATGACTGATCAACATCGCCATTCGATTCAGCAGCGGGTCAGTGAGTCAGATGCCGAGTATATTTTAATTATGCATGGTACTGACGGCATGGTTGAAACTGCTGGCTGGCTTGCTGACATTGTTGCCAAGAAAATTATTTTTACTGGTGCAATGCAGCCGGCTGCTTTTTCTGACACTGATGCAGTGTTCAATATTGGCTGTGCAGTGGGTGCGCTTCAGATGGTTGAAGACGGTGTTTATATTGTTATGAATGGTCAGGTTTTTGCCGCTGACCAGGTGGTTAAGAATCGTGCTGCTCATCGTTTTGAGACTGTTGGTTAGGCGCAGGCCGCTTTCTATTTAATGTCATCCCGACAGAACCCCCACTTTGTCATCCCGACAGAGCCCCCCCATTTTGTCATCCCGACAGAGCGCAGCGACGAGGGATCTCAGATTCGGTTTTGGCTGCTATGCTGGGCCTTAAAAACTGGGCACTGAAAACTGGGTGCGAATAGACCCTGACCATAGCCTTGCGATCGGTCCCATGCCTGCCATCATTTTCAGCGATCGCACAACTCGCTGGCGCTCAGACAGGTGCTCTCTTTTTCTGAAAATAATGGCACCCATAAACGGGCCCTGATTGATCGCAAGGCTATGCCCAGGATCTATCTGAACTATCGCAGTAGGCCCATGAACCATAGCAGTGCAGCCGAGAAACTCCGTTACTTATGGTGGCCCTTTCCAGCTAATATCATTCCCGCAGAGCCCCTCATTCTGTCATCCCGACAGAGCCCCCATTCTGTCATCCCGACAGAGCGTAGCGACGAGGGATCTCGATATCTCTCACATAGGTTCGAGATGACAATAAGGCGAGGGATCTCTATACCTTAATCACAGGTTTCAAAAGCCAACCCTGAA
>Ga0307488_10000616_pt1 | contig 29472 bp, 38 predicted proteins | sample SB02metaG_FD_202248 | JGI IMG/M metagenome (GOLD analysis project Ga0307488, IMG submission 202248) | Sea-ice brine microbial communities from Beaufort Sea near Barrow, Alaska, United States - SB 0.2 | ecosystem: Environmental > Aquatic > Marine > Coastal | place: USA: Alaska | collected...
ACTATTGGACAACGTACAAAAAATTTTTTTAATTATTTGTTAATAGAATAAAAGAAATAAATATAAATGACTATTGGACAACGTACAAAAAATTTTTTTAATTATTTGTTAATAGAATAAAAGAAATAAATATATTAAATATAAATGACTATTGGACAACGTACAAAAAATTTTTTTAATGGATGGCCTTACTATGGAGAATATGTTAATAAATTAAATAAAATTGAATTTATTGTAAAAAATTATTTAAGAAAAAATTTTTGCAATAAACGAAAAGAATATCAATATGCAGTTATTTTTGATATTGATGATACTTTAGTTTATACAGATGGAGCAAAAGTTGCACAAAATTGGATAAGTTATTATGAAGCTAAATATAAAAATATGATTTTTCCTCCAATATGGCAAATGATTAGATTAGCAAAATATGCAAAAGAAAAATGTGGTTTAAAAGTAATAATTATAACAGCTAGACCAGAACAGAGTTATAATGCATCAGTGCAAAATTTAAAATTATTAGGTATTGAATGGGATGATATGTATCATACTGGTTCACAACAAAAAAAAATTGAATTAAAACGAACATTATCTAATTATCCATATGGATATAATTTTGTTTTATCGATTGGAGACCAATGGCCTGATTTGATGGGTTTAAATAATTATTTATGTATTAAATTACCTCAAGCTCGTGATAATGATATTAACAGTATATTTACTTTTACTCCGGATGTTAAAGGAAGTAAATATATTATTAAATAATTTATTTTTCTTTTTCTTTCTTCTTTAGAAGAATTAAAAAAAGAATTAAAAAGAAAAGTTTAAAAAAAGAAAGAAAGAAAAATAATAATAAATAATATGTTTTCACCAACAGTTGAAGCTGTAGTAGGATTACAAAAAAAAAGAAATGAAAGAAATGAAAATTTAAAATTAAAATTATTAAATCAAGTAAAAACCAAAATAGGAAATTATGCAAATTTTGGAAGAACAGAATGTTTTATACAAATACCATCATTTCAATTTGGAGAACCTCAATATAAAGTTAAAGATATAACTAGACATATTTATAGAAAATTAAATAATGAAGGTTTTATAGTTAAAAAAATTAATGACGAATGTTTATATGTTAATTGGGATATGAATAAAATTACTGAACATTTAAACAGTAAAATTAAAAAAAAAGAAGAAGAAATATTTAAATTTGCAGGAATAACAAATAATAATAAAATAATTTAAAAATAATTACTTTTATTCTTATAAGGAAGAAAGAAAATAATTTAAATGATTATATTATCATTTGATGTAGGAATTAAAAATTTAGCATATTGTATTATAGATAATGATAAATATATTTTAGATTGGAATATAATTGATTGTAGTGTAGGAAAAAATGAAAATGTTATTTATAAATTAATAAATGAACTAGATAATTTACCACATTTACTTGACAGTGATATTATATTAATAGAAAAACAACCATCTTTTAATCCTATTATGAGAATTATTGGAACTGCATTATTTGTTTATTTTACTTTGAGAATATGTAATGAATTAGGACGTTCTAAAATAAAAATATTAAATTATTCAGCTAAATATAAATTACAATTATGTAATGAAACTGAATCATTAAAAAAAAATAATAATATTAAAAACAAAAAGAAAAAATATTATAATAATAAAAAAGCGGCAATTGAACATACTACATTTTTATTAGGAGAGGAACAAAATAAAGAATATTATAATTATTTTCAAAAGTCAAAAAAAAAAGATGATTTAGCTGATTCTTATTTACAAGCATTATCATATTGTATAAAGAAATAGCAGCTATAAAGCTAGTTGAATGCCTCAGGTTCAAGGCTATTAAATAGCCCTCCTCAGGTTCAAGGCTATTTAATAGCCCCTCCAGTTAAGGGTTCCCATTCTGGAATTTGAATTCTATCTTTATTATGTGTATAATAATCTAATTTAGAATAATAAAAATGTTTACCTAGTGTATTTATCATTCTAAAATATTTTTCTTCATCTTTAGTTTCAACAAAATCCTCTGTTAATTTTAAAATCCATTCATCTAAAATATTATTATTATACCAAACATAAATTGGAATATTAGGGATATACATATTTATTTATTATATATTAACAAATAAATATATATATTTTTAAGTAAATTAATAATAAATAGCTAATTAAATATTATTTAACGAGTTTTTTTTCTATGCATTTTTCCATATCTTAATTTTCTTCCAAATTCAACTGGTGCGCGAGTTTTGCCCGCAAGGCTCGCTCGGCGAGCACTTTGAATCCGAGCGAGCCGCACTCGTTCTGCCTGTTCTGGTGTCTGCACTCTTGATGCCAAGGGCTGGTTAAGTACTTCAAAGAAAGCGTCACCGCCGCCGCCTCGTCGCTCTTGTACCCCTCTGCCTCTGCGAAAGTCTGCTGGTAGGAGGACTGAGGTGCTTGGCAATGAGTCTGCACGTCCCCGAGCTGTAGGTGCGGGGATGGCAAATCTTGGTCGTGGAATCGTTGATAGGTCTGGTCCAGTCGCTCCGGGCGGCGCTCGGGGTCCGCGCGCAGCACGCCCAGCAAGTTGAGCACGGAAACGGTCCGCAATTACATTAGCAGCTGCTCCACGGTATGTGGGTGCGGGTGCTCTTTTTGTTTTACTTGGGTCTAAAATATAAGCTGAAGGGAAAAATATACCTTTCATATTAAAATATTCACGAACATTTTTTTCAAAAGTTTTACATGAAACTAATACTTTTTTTGGTTTATTAGCATATAATTTTGTTTTATTAAATTTTAAATCATCAATTACATTTTGAGGAACTCTATTAAGTAATAAATAATCATTTAATTGTCTTCTTGTTATTTTAGGATTACATTTACCTTTTTCTCCTCGTTTTCTTCTACGTCCAGGTGAACGTCCAGGTGAACGTCTTCTTCTACGTCCAGGTGAACGTTTTCTACGTCCAGGAGAACGTCTTCTTATTCTTCTTTTACGTCTGCCAAAATCCATATCCTCATCATCATCATATCTTCCAAATTCCATATCTTCATCATCATATTCACCAAAAGCATTTTTTGAACGCATATTTGCTCTTGTTCCCATCATACCTTGTCTTCTTAGTCTTGCTCTTCTACCTACTTGTAAATCAGAACCACGTCCTCTAGCACCTCCTCTACTTCTAATAGCTTGACCTCTTCTGATATCAGCCATATTTAATGGAGATAAATTTTTTTTAACCGCGTCACCCATACCACCAGCAGTTCTCAAACTCCTGGAATATTTACTTGGAGTAGATAAAGGAGATAATTGTTGGGCAGGTAGTCTCCATTGTTTTTTATTTTTATAAGGTGACATCATTCTTCTTCTGCCAAAATCTACTGCAAATGCCTTTTCCAATTCCATTAATATTTTACTGTCGTCCATTTAATTTATTATATATATTATAAAATTATTTTATTTTTTAAAAATTTTAAAAAACAATTAATATTTTTTCTTTTTACCAAAATTTGTTCCCTCTTTATAATAACCAACACCTTTACTACCAGATTTAAAATTATATCCTGCTAAAGCACCAACAAATTGTGGCTTACCGTCCGCTCCTAAAGGAACAGCCCGAAAGTCAGCATCAGTGGCAGTAGTTAAAGGCTTGAACCCAGTTGTTGCCGGTGGTATCGCTGTGGAAGCACTCGCTAATTTTAATGCAGCTAATTGTGCTTCTAAACCACTTAAACCACCTAAACCACGTAAACCACCTAAACCACCTAAACGAGGTTGCATAACTAATGGAGAAATAGTATTTTGACCAAATCCTCGTAATAATTGCATCTCTAATCCTCCTAAACCTAAGTATGGAAGTTCATCATCATCAAATGAACATTTCATACTCTCATAAAGTAGATATAAATCTTCAGGGTCTAACATGTTCATTATATCAGGTAATATTTCACAAAAAGCTTTTTTAAGAGTTCTACAACCTCTTAATTTACCAGTATTTGTTGTTAAAACGTATTTCGCATCATATTCCTCTAATACTCCAGTTTGATATAATCCCTTAACAAAATCTCTAAGGTCTGCTAAAGAAAATGGGTCTGAACGTGGACAAGCTTTTGACTTTCTTTTACGCCCCCTTTTTTTTTTTCTTCTACCAAAATCATTATTATAGTTAACCATTATTAATTATAATAATTATTTTTTTTTAATATTTTTAATTTTTTTTTTTTAATTATGTATTCTTTATTGCAGTATTAATATAGGCAGGAGTACCTACACTAGATGATAATGAACCCCTTGTATTACTGGAGGTGGGGTATAAAATATTATATTTTAATGAATTAGTAGGATTTCTTATGTCAAGTTTTGAAGATGTATTACTACCAATTTGAGCATAAGGTGTTAATCCTACTGTATCAACCCCCTTCATTGAAAATACTGGTCTCCAAAATTCATTATACTAGGTTTCATAGCACCTTTTTTATACATCGGGTCACCTTGAAAATTAAATGACCGTAAATTTTTTTTTGTAGTATTATAATGTTTTTTTCTACCACCTAAAGTTGTTCCTAATGAAATATCAACTGGTGATTTTAAAACTGGCATACCAGCTTTTGGATTTCCAAATGAATTTTTAGTTCCTAATCCATATGGTCTAACAGCTGGTGAGAATGCTTTTTTATTATATAAAGGGTCGGCTTGAAAATTAAATGACTTAAACATAGGTGAAATCGATTGATAGTGGGATTTTCTACCATTTAATGTTGTTGCTAATGATATATCAACAGGAGAATTTAATCTAGGTACACCTGGATTTGGATTTGAATTTCCAAAAAAAGTAAAGAAATCAGAAGATGTACCCACGCCGCCGCGCCCCGCACCAAGTGCATAAGGTCTCGCTACAGCACCTGGTCTTAAAGGACCCTCAATTGGTGTTAATGGAGTAATAAATGTATAATCAGTTTTTCTTCTTCTTCTTCTACGTTTGGGACTTTTTCTTCTTCTACGTTTTGGACTTTTTCTTCTTCTTCTACGTTTGGGACTTTTTCTTCTACGTTTTGGACTTTTTCTTCTTCTTCTACGTTTGGGACTTTTTCTTCTACGTTTTGGACTTTTTCTTCTTAAACGAGCAACTAAAACTTTTTTAGTAGCTTTAGGTCCAGAATTTGCACCTTTTCTTTTATAAATTGATACTCTTTTTCTTTTAGCTAGTATTCTTAAAGCTGATAATTTCATAGAACTTAAACTTTTAGAAGCCTTTCTTTTTTTACCAAACTTCACCGCATCATCTCTTTCTTGAAAATATTCAGCAAATCTACCCAATAATTCATCTTCCATTATCTTATATATATATATGATAATATATTCTTTTTTTAGTTTATTTTGAAAAAAAAGAAAATAAAAAAAAGAAAAGAAAGTGAAAGCGCGAATTTATTTATTTTTAAAATATTCATAGGTACAAAACGTCGTGGTATAATATGGAATACTTCTTAATAAATAATAACTAATACCATTATAATATTTAAAAGGACTTTTATTTAAATTTTTAATAATTTGTATATAATATTCATTGTTATGTCTTTTAATTGAACGAATTGTATCAAACGGATAAAAAAATAAAGTTGCAATAATTTTAGAAAATGATGAAATAAAAAATATAGTTAATGTATTTTCAGAATGGGATATATTTGTTTTCAAAATTTCATATAAAGGCATATAAATTAAAAATGATGAATTAACTAAATAGGTTGGAAATAAGGCATTATAAAAAGATAATAATCCATTTTTTTTATAAAATTTTTTTATATCAAAATTATGTTCTGTTTGATTTTTTTGTCTTATTAACCATAAAGGACATGTAATAGTGGATGCTATATTTGCAGCTAGATATCCAGAAATTATTCCATAATTATTTGTTTTAAAATTATTATATAAGGGAAAATAGATAGACCAAAATGTTGGAATTGTAATTAATGATGATTTTAATCCTTTAAAAATAAAATTAAAATTTCCAAACCTATATATATTAGAATTTATTTGTCTATTTGTTCTAATTACATCAAATGGATTACATATTATTGTTGCAATTGTTCCACTAATAAGTCCAGATTTAAATTCATTATTCATATCCACGTAAGTTGTGTAATTATTTACTAAATTTTTTTTTTAAGTAAATAATATATACTAAATAATAAATGAAAGTATACGGTAAAAAAAAAATTAAAGGTAGATTAAGAAATATATATAAAATAAAAAAAAAAGGAAGAAATAAATATTATTATAGATATCGTGGTAAAAAAAAATTTATAAGAAAACCAAGATTTGCTAAATATAAATATAATCCTGGAAATAAATCTAAAGCTTTTGATGTTTATAAAGATAAAAATCCTAAGGATACAATTCCCATAAAATATAAAACATTAAATGATGTAAAAAAAACGATTAGAAAATTAGAAAGATTATATAAATCACGTAAATATAGTCATAAAAGAATATGGCAAGTAGGAATGATAATGAAAGTGCGTTTAAGAGCAATGAAAGGTAAAAAAAGACAAAAAAGTTTAGCGAACAGATATTTTAAATTTTTAAAAAAAAGAACAAAAACTAAATCTTTTAAAAATAGAAAAAAATTAAAATTTAAAATTATAAAAAATATTAAATTTATAGATGGCAAATTTAAATGAAGTTTTTGATAAATTAACTATAGATGAATTTTCAAAAAATAAATTTGGAATGGATAATCATGAAATGTTGTCAAAAAAAGATAAATTTAAAATGAATCAAGGGCCTTCAGGCCGAGCTAAAATGAGAGAGGACGCAAAATTTGGAATGAGTAAATCTAAATTTGGAATGAAAGAGAACGCCAAATTTGGAATGAAAGAGAACGCAAAATTTGGAATGAGTAAATCTAAATTTGGAATGATAGAGGAAGATTTTTCGCATGATTTTAATTTAGAATGGGAACATGATGATGCTGCTGAATATGTTCATAAATTTTCAGAAATATGTGGTAATGACCCAAATATTTTATCAACAGAGGAAAAAGGAATTGCTATTTGGTATCCAGATGAAACAACATCATATAAATTAGATGGAATAGATGAAAGATTACCAAATATATTTATAGAACATTGGTGTAGAGACGAATCAATAATTCATCATTGTACAAGTGAACATGTTGATTATTTTTATAGTGCGATAAATATTAAATTAGACAAAGATAAATGGCCTGATGTATTGTCAGTTTCAGGAAGTGTGGGTTATGACCCTTTAAAACATTCTTTATATGCAAGATGCTCTAGTATAGAGGCTAATATAGCAACTTTATTTACTTGTGTGAATGTTAATCAAGGAAATATATCAAAATCTGATTTAGATAATAATGAAACATATGGTAAAAATATAAATAAAATGTCTAATCCAAAAAATGTTTTAGAAATGTATAAATATTTAATTAATTATTTACGAGATAATTCAGGTTTAAAATTAGTTCCTATGACAGGATATTGGGAGGTTGCTTTTCCTAATTTTGTAAGTCCAGGTAATTGTTATGGAAAGACTTAGGTAAAACTGTTGTTATTACAGTAGCTCTTCTTCTTAATTTATTTCCCGTTATTGTTATATTTTCATTATCTATTAAAATATCTAAAACTCCATCTTGTTTTGCTAATTCTTGTAAATTTAAATCTAAATCTATCAAATTTGAAAAATTCCAAATTGGTACAAAAAATAATATGCCTGGTTGTGAATAATATTTTGTGATAATATCAACATCGCCTTTTCTTAAATGAACTTCTATTATTGTTTCATCTATACATTCAATATTTAAATCTCCTGAAAAATCAGATAATTTATCTAATAAAATTTTTATATTGGTAGTTAAATTGGGTTTTTGATTGAACGATAATAGCTCCCAATATAAAAATCCTCCTGGATAATTTTTTAATTTATACCCCTTCATTATTGTTTCTTTTTGTGGTATTCCATTAATAATTTCTAAATCATGACTAGTATGAATACCATCAATAAATTTTGTAGCAAAAAAACCATAACATTTGCATTTTTCATATTCATTTAAATTTTTTGCTATTTTTACCTCGGCTCCCATTCCAGTTAAATTAATAATAGGTCTTACAATAACTGGAAATTCATCTGGTATTACAGGACATGGCACCCATTTTATATTTTGTAAGTCACATAAATTAGTTTTTATATATAGCCAATTATATTTTGGATATTTCGACCAAGCTACAACATCATTCATTATCTTTATGATTATCTAATAATTAAAAATTGAGGATTTTTAAACAAGATTTTTAAAAATAATATGTAAAACATAAATAATAAAAAATAAAAAAATAACATTATGAAATTTAATTAAAATAAGTTTTAAAATAAAAAATTAATTGCGTAATAAGTATTAAATATGGATATATTAAAATAATTAAAACCCACATATATATATATTTATAAATTTATCTATTTATATCTGAATTTTTTAACATATAAATTATAAAATATATTGTACTAAAACCAACAAAACTTAAACATTATTTTTCTAAATTATAATAATAAAATAAAAAATTAACATTATTTAAAGTATATAATAATTAATTCTTTAAATTATCTTAGATGGCAGTAGAAAAAATATTTAAATATATTTTATATGAAATATTTTCTTGTTTTTCATTAAATTTTTTTACTTTTGTTCCAAAAGTAATTAAAAATAGACAAAATGAAAGAGATATAACTTATATAAAAATGGCAAAAAATGTTGCAAACTTAAGTCATGCGAATAAAAAAAAAGTTGGATGTTTAATTGTTAAAAATTCTGTTATTATATCTGATGGATATAATGGAACACCTTCCGGTTTTGAAAATGAATGTGAATATCCAAATACAAATAAAACAAAATGGTATACTTTACATGCTGAAGCAAATGCTATAACAAAATTAGTTAGAATTGGTGGAGTTTCAGCATTAGATAGTACACTATATTGCACATGTAGTCCTTGCAAAGAATGTTCAAAATTAATTTTACAATCAGGTATAAAAAGAGTAATATATGATGAAAATTATAAAGATGATAGTGGAATAATTTTTTTAAAAAATTCTAATATTGATGTGTTTAAAATAAACAACATAAAAAATTAAACGGGAAAATAGGCATCGAAAGTAAAAAACAACAAAATCTTCTACATTCTTTATCTTCTTGTGTCTCATAATCTGTAATTAAAATAATGGAGCTTGCGCTATCATTTTGTTCCTCCTCAGGTCGGTCATTGGTAGCGCAAGCTCCAGACGCATTGATGTTTGTGGGGAGCAGCGCGCCTGCATTGTCAGTATTTACAGGAGTTCCTTGTACAACTGTTATATTATTTGTAGTTTGCGAAAATGATTTCATAAATTTATATTTTAATTTACAAATATTTAATATATTTAATTCTTTTTTAATAAAAATAAATATACCGAAGATGATTATGAATAAGAAATCTATTATGCATAAGCAAAATCGTGCGATGAAGAAGTTGCACGAACAAGAGGATGAACTTTATCATTGTTTTACAAAAAATAAAAATATCAAATCTCGTGAACATAAAAGTAAATATAGGTGTCGAAAAAATCTTATTAATCTTCAACTTCAAGAGATTGAGGCTCTTGACTAGACATATTGGTATTTGAACAAAATAAAAAAAAATCTCCTTAGGGAGAAAAAAAATAATTTTACTCAAAATATTATATAATTATATATATAAAAGAATATGTTAACTAGAAATCAAGTAATAGGTTCAGAGGCCAGAAATTTATTAAGACTGGGACATATAGAAGTTCCGCCGGAAGATTATGATGAATTTCCTCGAGGTAGTGCACTTAATATTGGTATAAATGCTTATATGAGAGCGGTTAGAATAAGAGGTTTAAATAATAGATTATATAATTTAGCAACTAACTATATCTCAAATGGTTTTGTTAGAAAAGAGGGTGCTAAATTAAAGCCATTCATACCTGAAGATGATGCAGGTATGGGGGGACCATTTAATAATGACACAGATTTATTAAGTTCACAACAACAAAAAACAGCAGTTCTTAAAGAAATGCAAAAATTTATTACCGCAGTTGAAAATTATGAAAAAACTCTGCGTCCAGGTGGTAGACTATATGGACAAGCTGAGGGAAGATTTAATGAGCTAGCTAGTCGTAATCCGGGAGAACTAATACCAGCTAGATTACTTATAAATGCTCAAATAAGACCTGCATTTTATGAGATATTGATTCCTTTAATGCAATATGGAAGAGCGCGAAGGCGCCAACGGAGATAATTAATTAACATTTCCACCTATTATCACAATTTAGACAAGTAACAAAGGTTGTCATTGGTTCATCTGCTGAACGAGTTTGCATTTGATAATATGTAGTTTTCATAGATTTACATTTAAAACATTTGAAAAAACCATCATGCTCCTGATTTTCTTTACCTATAATTGATTTTTCAAAATTTTTAAGTTTTAGAGGTAACCATAGTGAAGGATATAGTTCTTCATGAGACATTTCAGCTAATTTTTCAGGTAAAAAGGTGCCATTTAAAATTTTTGTAATAACTTCTTTAGAATTAGGTGTATAAGTAAGATTTGCTAAAACTTTGCGAGATAAATTTAGATATTTTTGTTTAAAACTTTTTTCTGACCATTTTAAAGCAATGTTATTATTTTTAGCAAATAATATAGTAGAATTAAAAATACCTTTTTCGGTATTTAAAGCAAAAATATTTAATTCTTCCTCATCATAATCAGAAATTTGATTTTGGTAAATTTTATCAAATTTATCACAATAAAATTGTCTAATTTTACTCATTTTTATTTAAATTAAACTTTTTAATTTAAATAAATAAATTATTTGCAAAAAATATTATATTATTAATATAATAATAATGCCAAATTATAGTTGTAGAGTTAATTATGATAAAAATACAAAAAAAATTTTAGTATCTAATAAAGATGATAAATATAAAGGAAATAAAATTGAACAAGGAATTGAATTTAATTCATCATCAGATTTTGATAATTATCTAAAATATAATTGTATAAATGAAAATAATATATCGTATGGAGGTGGTGGAGGTATGTTAATTGGATTTTTAATTTTTATTTTATTAATAATATTAATTGCAGGTTCATTAATGATGATGAATAGAAATAAAAAAGAAGGATTCCCATTTGGAGTTCCATTAGAAGGGCCGAATGTATTTGGTAAATTAAGTAAAAAAGATTTGAAAAACATGTTTTCATTAAAATAAATTTTACAAATTTATAAATTACTTAAAAAATAGTGTAATGAATACGTAAATAAATTTATAATGAAGAAGTTTTTGATTGATGAAGCTATTTTGAATGCTGAAAAGTCTTTGTTGGGTCGTACTAATCATGGTGCAATTGTAGTGTATAGAGGAAAAATAGTTGGTCGGGGACACAATAAGTGGGCTACTGAAAATATTAATCGGGTTAATCGTTATTCTATACATGCAGAAGTAGATGCAATAAATAATGCTCTCCTCAAGATTTGTAAAGAAAATCTTAAGCAGAGTATATTAATTGTTGTGAGATATCATAAAGATGGAGATAAAGAGGGTGAAACAAGTAATTCTGCTCCTTGTAAATGTTGTGCGAATTTTATAAAAAAATGTGGTATTCCATATACGTATTATTCATGATATTTTAATTTTTGTTATCCCAAAGGAGAAATGAAGGAAAGGTATTATAAAATAATAAATAATAATAATAATTGTTATTTAAATAGTATATTACAAATTTTTTTAAATAATCGAGAAACAATAAATTATGTAAAAAAATATATAATTTTTTATAATTCGCAGGGTAGTTCTCCTTTGGGAGAACAAATAATAAATCCAAAAAATTTTTTAAATTTAATAAAAAGTAAATCATTTGATGTTACTAGACAAAATGATGCTCATGAGGCTTTACTTAGATTAGTAGATAAAATACCAGAAATTGATAAAAAAATAACAGGAGAATTATCAACTACGTTTGAATGTTTACAATGTTTTAAAACAAGAAAAATTATTGAAAATTTTAATACAATAAATTTATATTCAGATAATATAGAAGATTCTGTTAAATATTTATTTAGAATAGAATCTCATATTTTAGAATGTGAACGTTGTAGAATGTCTACAAATACAGTAAAAAAAAGTTCAATTAATAAAATAGGTGATATAATAATATTTCATAATATTTTAAAATTAAGATTAGATAAAGGTAAAATAAAAGAAAATATAATTTATGATAATAAAAAATATTATTTGAGTGGAATTATTAAACATTATGGAAATACTAGTAGAGGACATTATAATTATATAGATTTTGTAAATAAAATTTTAATTGATGATGATAATTTCACTAGAATAGAAGAAGTGCCATTTAATAATATTTATTTATTAATATATAATAAATAATTAATATATAATTAATGAATCCGAGATTTTTATTAAGACTTTTATTTCCAATTATTATGGTGACTATATTTTCATCGATATTTCAATTACCAAAAGTTAATATTAATGGAAAACTGGAGTCGTCAAATTTAGCGATTCCGTTTGCTCCTCCCAGGATAATTTTCGGCATTGCTTGGCCAATTTTACTAATTTTATTAGGTCTATCATATGCATACGGAATTAAAGATAATAATAATTTAGATAATTGTGGTAATATTGAAACATTATATATAGCTATTATTTATAATTTACTTATTTGGCTTGTTTATTTTCATTATACTAAAACAAGATGTTCATTATTTATTATAATATTTGCTATAATTTTATGTATAGGAACATTATATTATAGTATTAAAAATAATTCAATGATATCATTGTTTAGTATTCTACCTCTAATTGTGTGGTTGACATTTGCTGCGTTTATGAATGGATATTTAGTAATAAATAATGTAAAATTAACACCAACATTTAAAAATATTTAATAAATTTACAAAAATTATTACTTAAAAAGAAAATAACAGTTATTAAAAATATATATATAATGTATCTAGAAATATCAAATTTAGCAGCTGTATGTAATAAAAATCCATACCAATCAAGAGAATTAATCTTATTACAGTGTTGGGCAAGACATTGTTCTAAAGAAGTGAAGGAATATTTAATTGAAAATAAATGTATTAGAACTGAAAATAAGGAGGGAGTAAATTGTTCAACAATTCAAAAAGAAGTATATGATGATATAATAAAAAAAGTAGATAAAACGAAGTTTGATGTAAAAAATTTTGATGATGTAACAGAGAAAGTAGTAAAAAAATATAAAATAGAAAGAAATAATGAACAATCTGAAGAAGAAATTAATAAATTAATAACATTTACAAAAGATAATCTAGCAAAAGATAATGGTAATTTTCAAGAAAATAATTTAATAAAAAAAGAGAAATATCAAAAGGGAAATAACAAAATGTACTATTTAAAAATCGGGCAGGGTGAGATTGGTGGTAGATATGATGCGAGTAAGGAAGATGAAGATTTATTAATAGAAATAAAAACTAGAACAAAAAGAACAAATGTAAAACGAAATGAATATGATTTATATCAACTAATTGGATATCTTATAACACTTGTCAAGCCCCGCGGAAAAATTGTACAAATATTTAATAAAGAAAAATTCGACTCAGATGAACCAAATGATAAAGAATATGGAATTGTTGAATTAAATTATTCACAAGAATCAAAAATTTATATAGATATAGTTAGACACATCGAAAAAGAAGTAGAAAAATTTTTTGATGAATTAAATGAATTAATGAAAACAAATAATTTTATATATTTAGATAAGTTAATACCAAAAGAAAAAAGACCTATAATAGTTATTGATGAAAAAAATAATGAAGTAAGATATTTAGATAATAAATATCAAAATTTATACAATAAATTATATTAATAATAATAATGTCCGCCGGCGCAGCAGAGCGGTTTAGAAATTGCTATATAGTTTAGTTAGTGAATAGCCTTTGGGCAATTTATTTTAATCGCGTCGTCCTGTTAGTAAGTCTCCACATGTAATTTCAAATAATAATAGATGTTCTTTACCATGAAAGTCATAAAGTTCTTCTGGACTACCGATAGGTTTTTTACTAAATTTTGTAAATCTAATATTTAATGAAAACATTTCAGCGATAGGTTGTGTAAATTCGATAAGTTTTTTATCGAAGTCGGAACCCTTAAGAGCTTTTAACATTCCAGGTGTTTTATGAAATGTTGTATTTTGAGTGCCACAATTTGCGGTAAGTTGTTGTACTTCATCTAAATTTTTATCTTGAGTAATACCAGTTTTTAATAAATTAGTTGTTTCAGCGACTGAATTATTAAAAGTTTGTATTTGTCCTGAGGATAAATCTGTTAAAACAGCTGGTTGTACAGCATCATATATTAAACAAGCAAAAATTCTATCAATATTAGAATTAGGATTTGAATCTACTCTGTCATTGATTCCAGATACACTACTTGTACCATATTTAGCTCTAAAAGATAAATTGATATATTCTGGGTCACCTTGTAAATAATAATCATTATTTGTTGAATAAGTGAGAGAAGAGGGTATAAGAATTTTGGGGGCCAAAGCACCAACACTATCTACGACTTCGACTTTAACGGATTCAATTTCAGTTGGAATTGAATAATTAGTTTTATTGAATCCTAATAAACTAGCTGAATTAATAACTTGATTTTCTCCAGTAGCAAATAACATTTCCCAATGAGCTAATTCAGCGGTAAAAGTGAGTGAACCAACTACAGTCCCAGGTGTTAGACCGGGCCATGATAAAGAAGGGTCATTAAGTTGACAAAATAATATATAATCAGAAGATGTACCGGGTATTTTATTATATGCTAAAATATTATAAATTACACCGCCTGCATCAGTAAAAGAATTTGAAACAACTGGTGTGGATGATGTATTATTAGCTTTAAAAATAAGATTATTTGAGAAATACATTCTATTATATTTACAAGCGTTTGTTTCATAATTAAAATTATTTTTTCTGTTAACTGTTGTTGGGTCGACATAAGTATCTAAAGTAGGATATTGTGACATAATCCTGGTAGAAATTAGTAAAGGATAATCAGTGGCGGAAGAGCCACTTGAACTAGTTGTTTGTATCCATGGTATTCTTCTATAACAATATCTAGCGGCATCTGTCTTAATTCCAGAATCTAAATTTGAATTAAAAATAGAGAATGATAAGGCATTTTCTATTTCATTAATTAGATTTTCAGGAGTCCAAGATTGTGCTACATTTGTACCGCCGCCATAATATGTAGGATTACCTCCTATAGTATATTGTCCTTCTCTTAGCTGGGCTTCGTATTGTATTCCTATTATAACTTGTAAATTAATATTAAATACAGTTGTAGTTGGGAGCGAAGAAACATTATTATTCTGATTTGTAATTTGTGCTAAAGGGGGATTCGAAAATTTATATCCTGTTCCAGAATTTGTAATGTTAAAATTTTCAACTCTACCAAGATTATTAATATTTGCTGTTATGATAGCGCCAGAACCATTTTGATTTAATGCATTTGTAATTTCTACATGATATGTACCTGGTGGAATTGGTATGTTTCTTTCATGATTATTTTCTTTTACAACATAAGAAACATCTGAATTATTAATAGTTTTAATTTGTGAAATGTAGTCACCTATAGAAATATCTATAATATTATTTGTTGAATTTATATTATATTCTGTTCTTGGTAACATAGCGGCTTTTAATTCAACACCTGTAACATTACGATATCTATCTGGTACTGGTACATAATAATTATTTGCATTTGGATATTTGTTATAATCTCTTTGACGACTATCAACAGCAAAAATATGTTTAGAAATAATTGGTTTATCACCTGGTTGAGTAGCTTTATTAAATGGGTCATTTGTTGCTGGGTCTGCATATTTAATATAATTATCAATGGGTGGGAAATAATTAGAATTTGAAAAGTTTTGCATTGATGTTTAATAATTAATAAATATTTTTAAATAATTTAAAAGTATTTATTAATTAAATTTAATTTTTTTTCCCCGAAGGGAAGAGATAAGCAAAGCGTTCTTTTTTTTTTTAAATTTCAATTGAATTTTGTTTTAATATGTTTGCTGCATCTGATAGTCATTCGGGTTCCTCCTCTACTTCTTCTTCTAGCACCTCTTCTTCTAGCACCTCTTCTGGGTCATCATCTACAATTGAATAACCAATTAGTTTTTGGTTACGATATGTTTTAAGCTGTACAACTTTCCAACCAAGTCCAAATTGCGTCTTACCAACAAACCAAACGCCTGTACACTGTAAAATTGCCACAACTTCAGAACCTTTTTCTAGACATGATAGGTCAATATCGTTATCAATAACAACTTCAACTGGTTCTTTAGATTCATTATAAATATCAAATTGTGGTACAATTTTATCAGATACTGTTTTATAAGGTAGTTTCATTTTTAGAGTAGATGGATATTTATCATTTTTTGATTTTTTTTCAGCACTTTTGTAAAATTCTTCAAGAACTTCTAGTTTTTGTTTCTTACCAAACCAAACTTCTGAATTTTCAACTGCAATTTTTTTTGTAAACATATCTAATTGTTTAATAATTTCACTAAACATTTTTAGAGATAGATTTGTTGAATCACTATGTGCTAAACTACCATTAATAGATAGACGTTTTGCTCCACCACCTTCTGGTTCAGAAATATCGGGACCAAATGGTAGACGTAATTTTGGTGTTTGCATAATAAGTGGACCATTCTTACCGTTATCATTTTGATAATTTAGTAAAACACTTTGTCCACCTGATGCATTCTTGCGAGGGTCTTTAAAAGAGACATTGCTAAGTTTGAAATTAGATGGAAGAACAATAGGTGATGAGGACATTTGGTTATAATTTATTGTATATTTTAGCTTTAAGTGTATTTTAAATTTGTAAAAAAAAACAAAAGTAATAAATATAATGAAATGCGAAATATGTTTTGAGCAAGCCCTCCGCAGATGCGTGTGGCCCAAAAAGGCAAAGAATCTGAATTGTATGCATAGTTTATGTGATGGAACAAAATTAAAAAAATAATTAATATCAGGACCATTTTGATTACTTTTGGAACAAAAGTAAAAATACCAATAATAGTTAATTCTTTGCCGTATAACGGTTTGGAGCCAGTTAGGCAAGAAGATGACCGACATGATTCTGAAGAAAATCCATATTTTTATTACTTTTGGAACAAAAGTAATTATATAGAATTAAAATGAGCAAAAATAAACAAAAAAGAAATAATAGTGTTATAAGTTATCGAATTGAAAAATAATATATATTATATTTTTAATATGGATAAAATTTTAATAACTTATGATGATTCAAAAAAATTTAATTCAAATGAATTTTTAAAATTAAATGATAATGACAAATTAAGAATTAAAAAATTAAGAATACCTCCAAATTGGAAAAATGTAAAGATAAGTAAAGACCCATCTGATAAAATTCAAGTAATAGGTGTGGATAATAAAGGTAGAAAACAATATATATATCATCCAGCTTGGACAAATTTTTCAAAAGAATTAAAATTTGATAAATGTGATAAATTAGATTTTAATAAATTTGAAAATGTAATAGAAAAATATAGTAAAATTATTTACCCAGAATTTAATAAAAATTATGTTATTTGTAATATGTTAAAAATAATGAAAGATTTAAATATTAGAGTAGGAAATGAAATATATTTAGATGAAAATAAATCGGTAGGATTAACAACAATGGGTAAAAAAAATTTTTATAAAGATTCTAAAGGAGAGAATTATTTATATTTTAAAGGTAAAAAGGGTGTAGAACATAAAAAAAAATTAAAAAAAAATCATAAAAATTTTATAGAAAAAATAATTAAAATTGATGAATCAAAAGATAATTTTTTGTTTAAATATTTAGAAAATAATTCGTTAAAACATGTAAATTCGAAGGATATGAATAATTTTTTAAGAAACTATGTTGATAGAAGAATGACAACAAAAGATGTTAGAACATATTCAGCGAATAAAATATTTTTAAAAAATTTTAATGAACTTAAATTTAAATATGGAGATTTAGGTGAAAAAGGAATTAAAAAAGCTAAAATTGAAGCTATAAGAATAACAGCGAATGAATTAGGAAATACCGAAAAAGTTTGTAGAGATTCATATATAAATCCAAATTATTTATAGTATATTTTATACGGTTAAATTACTTAAAGAATTATGAAAATATAAATTATATAATGGCCACCGAAGTTGTTGCTGATGTTGAAGTAGTGAAGAATGTTGAAGAGGACCCAGTAAAAAGACAACTAGAAACTATAAATGAATTAATTTTACAACTAACATGTTTAACAAAAACACTTGCATTAGAGATGAAAACATTTTCAAAAGAAGTGAATAAGATGAAGACATCTAAAGGTGGTAAAAGGGTTAAAAAAGAAGTTGATCCAAATGTACCTAGAAAATTAGGGGCTCTAGAAAAACCAATTCCACTAACGGATGAATTATCTGAATTTTTAGGATTAACGGTAGGTGAACATCATTCTAGACAATATGTAACAAAAGCAATTAATGCTTATGTAAAAGCACACGATTTACAAAATCCAGAGAATCGTAGGTATATTCTACTAGAATCAGATGCTGGACTAAAATTAAAAGCTCTATTACGTGACCCAGACCAACCTCTAACATTTTTTAATATTCAGAGATATCTAAAAGTTCATTATCCGAAAGTTGAGGACAGCGCTGCGCTAGAAGGAGATGTGAAAAAGTCTGAGCCGATTCTCGACGCCTCGGTGACTACCCCAAAAAAGGTAGTAGATGATGTTGATGCAGTTGCGGATGATGTTGATGAATCATCAACTGAGGCTCCTAAAAAAAAGGTAGTAAGACGTGTAGTCAAGAAAACACCAGCTTAGAGAAATTAGTTGATAAATATTGGAATAAAAATGAAAGAAATGAAAATAATATAATAAGAATATTATATATATATTTAGCAAATAAAAAAGAAGAAATAACATTTAATGAATTATTATGTTTAGCACATTGTTTTGTAAATAAATATAGTTTGAGATGTGATTATAATAAAAATTTAAATAAAAAAATAGAAAGACATACACCTTTAATATTTAAAAAAAAATTAATAATACCATCATTTTATGAAGATTTAATTTTAAATTACTTAAAGAAATAATTCGTTTATAAATAAAAAAATAATATATATATATATATTATATATGCCACCTTAGCTCAGTTGGTAGAGCGCTAGGCTTTTAACCTAGTGGCCGTCGGTTCAAGCCCGACAGGTGGTATATATAATATATAATTGATTCTAAAAGCCCCCTTAGCGCAATTGGATAGCGCGTCGGACTTCTAATCCGAAGGTTGCGAGTTCGAGTCTCGCAGGGGGTTTTTAAAATCAATTAATTTACTTTTGTTCCAAAAGTAACAAAAGTAAGTAATAAAAAATATAATTAAATGCCATTTTCAATCAGAGAAGAATCAAAAAGAAAAATTTGGTAACGAAGATTCAGGCGCTGGAGGACGAATGATTTTATTAATAGTGCTAGTTGCCGCTCCAAGTCTAATTATTTATTTTTTTTAAAAATTCTAATAGTTCGAAAAGATGAACATTTGGAAGTTACAGGGGTTTTAAAATCAATAAATTTTTAGTTTAAAAAAAGAAATAAGAAATAAAATATATATAATATATAATTAAATGTCATTTTCAATCGGAGAAGATGTAAATAAAAATTTATTAAAAATTGGAGATAAAATGTCAAAAAACACAGAAAATAGTTTTAATGATACCTATGCGTTACAGGCTAGATTAAGTAATTGGTTCAAAAATAATCCAGGTGAAATATTAACAAGGTCTCAATCATATTCTGGTATGAAAGAAAATAATGAAAATGTACCCTTAGGTGGTCCAATTGATTATAATCAACAAAATATTATGAATGCCCAAGGCACTGATTTTTTATCAGATGAATTTCCATTTTGGGAAAATGAAGAAAAACCAATTCAACAACAATTAGACGATGCTACTTTATCTCCAGAAAAAGAAGACATAGATGATAATATAAAAAAAAATCAAGATAATCTTATAGTAAATGAAGCAAAACGCGATTTTAATAAATATAAAAACTATGAAAAAGAAACTTACGAAAATTTAGAAAAAACATTAAATGAACATTTTGAAAAAAAAGAAAAATTTGCTAACGAAGATTCAGGCTCTGGAGGACGAATGATTTTATTAATAGTGCTAATTGCCGTTCCAATTTTACTTATTTTAGGTTATTTAATATATCTAATAGTTCGAAAAGATAAAAAACTGGATGCAACATTTGGAAGTAAACAATCTATTGTAAAATTTGGTTTTGATACGGTATATTAGGCTACGCCAACATAAATCCTTTTAAAAATTTTATTTATTACATAATTAACCTTCTCCTTATTCACACTTATTTCTAATTCATCACACATTTTATAAAAAATATCATAAATATCATCATCAAAATTTCCATAATTCCCTTTATGAACTAGTTGCGATTTTTTGATAATATTTAATATCTCACCACTACAAATATTTTTTATTCCAATAAAATCAGGATGTTTTTCTAGCTTCTCTTTATAAAAAATAATTGAATCAATGTTATTATCATATTTTATTTCTTTTTCCAACTCTTTATTAAATATTTCATCATATTCCATATATTCAATTTCATCATTTACGTTTTCATCCATAAATTGTGCTGAATACATATTTATTAAGCTTTGTTTACTTTTTATTTATAATTTTAAATAGATAAAATATTTGTAAATTAAATTATAAATTATTTACAAATATTTTATTTTTACGCCTCCAATCGGGTTCGAACCGATGACATTGCGGTTAACAGCCGCACGCTCTAACCAACTGAGCTATGGAGGCCCCAATTTTATTTATACTTTATTTTTAAGTAGTTTAATATTTATTTTTTTTTTTATTTATTTTTTTTCTTTTGTTCCAAAAGTAGCTATTAACTTCTGCAATTAAGTCATCTTCCAACTGGCGAAGAAGGCGACCGTCCCCTTCGGGGTAACAGTAATTCTTCTTCAAATCTTTGAATCTCAGCTGGATTCATTACACGAAGTAAATTATTCGCATTTCTTAAAGTATTATCAATTTGTTGAGAAGTCTCCCGCTGCCTGCAAGGATGCTATCTGTCCTTCACTTATTTGTAATTCTAATCTAGTTAATGCAGCATTGGCCATCGCCTGTTCAATAAATTGAGCCTCTTGTTGTTGGCGTATTTGTGCAGCTTGATATGCTCGCATCAATGTCATTATCAGTTAGTGCCGTAACTCTTTTCGATTGGGTTGGCATATTATATAATTATTGCTTTTATCTTTTTTATTAATTAATTAGATATTGTCATATTATTAAAGACATTATTTGTTGTTTGAGTAACTTTAACAAAAGTTGTACATTTTGGAAAATCTTTAATATTTTTTGCACCTATATAAGTGCCAGTACTTCTTAAACCTCCCAAAATTTCATTAATTGTATTTCCAACTGGACCTTTATATTCAATTTGTACAACTTTACCCTCTGATGCACCATTAATCTTTTCAAAATTATAATGTGTATTATGTGCTTTATGACTACTCATTCCATAAAATATTTTAAAATATTTTTCCACTCCACTGTCCTGTTTTACTTTTATCATTTCTCCTCCAGATTCAGTATGACCTGCTAACATACCACCTAACATTACAAAATCCGCTCCCGCACCAAATGCTTTTGCAATATCACCAGCGTCTTTACAACCACCATCAGCAATTATATGAGCACCTAGTCCATGTGCAGCATCTGCACATTCGCTTATAGCACTTAATTGTGGATAACCCACACCAGTTATTTTACGTGTTGTACATACACTTCCAGGTCCTATTCCAATTTTAATGATATCAGCCCCCGCTAAAATTAACGCTTCTGTCATTTCTCTTGTGCAAACATTACCCGCTATAATAGTCTTTAAAGGATATTCATCTCTCATTAAACTTACAAATTTTACAAAACTTTCTCTATATCCATTCGCGACATCTATCATTAAAAAATCATGTGACATCATTACGTAATCTAAATTTTCAATTGTCTTTTGACCTATTGAAACTATATTATATTCTGGTAATAATCTTTCATTATCATAATCATCACATTTATGAAATTTATGTAATGCAGTTAAAATTTTAAATTTTTGTAATTCTTCCCCCATTTCAATTGTTCCTACTGTATCCATATTCGATGCTATTAATGGGATACCTTTCCAAATCTTTGGACTATATTTAAATTTAATTTCTCTCTCTAAATTTATTTCACCTCTCGAATCTAATGTACTCCTCTTTGGTCTTATTAAAACATCATCAAAAGTTAATTTAACCTCATTTTCAATCTTCATCTATTTCTTAAATTAATAAATTTTAAACTTTAAATGATTGTAAACATAAAATCTTTAAAAATTTTTTATTTAAAATAATTTTTGTTGTGATATTTCTATAAAAAATTCTTATATTATCATTCATTTTTACTAAGTCAGAACAATTAAATAATTCTATTTTATCTTTTTCAAATAAACCAATTTTATAATTTGATTTTTTTTCTTCATTTTTTTCTTTAAAATTAAATGTATCTACCATACTCTTTGCAAATTCATATGGTATATAAAATAAATAAGATTTATATCCATTTTCATTGTTATATTCAATAAATGAATTTCTATAAACTATATCATCTAACTCTTTTTTATTTATAAATAAAAAATTAAAATCACCATTATTTAATTCTTCATATCCTTCCCGTAATGCTGTTTTAATATCTAACTCTTTTTTTTTTGATTTTCCTCCAAAATCACTCCATTTTTTATCATATCTTTCTCTACCTAAAATTACCATTATTTCTTGTTTATTTGGTTCTATTGTAATAGGTAAAATACCTGCACCCATTACTAATAATTAAGAAAAAAAAATAGTCTTAAAAGTTTATTTCTTAGAATTTAATAATAAATTACTAAATATGAAATTTATAATACCCATCACTAACAAAATTTTATTTTCAACCGCTATTGCACATGGTTTTATTCTTTTGGAACAAAAGTCAAAAAAACCGAGTAGAGGATTCTCTATATTCTATTACATTAATACCTTCACAAATTATTTCTCAAAATTTAATTTTAGATAATTCTATTACTACAGCATTTGTTATATCTAGTTTTATTCATTTTAAAAATGATATTGGTTTTAACCTAAGTTTTCTATTACATTATTTAGTTTTTATATTATATTTATATAATATTAAATTAAGTATAAACATAATTTTATATTATATATGTTTCATACATATACCATCAATTATTATAAAATTTTTATATTATCAAAAAATTAAGGAGGTTATTATATTATTATTTTTTTTATTTTGTTCAAATACACCACCTGTTATAAATTTTGTATCAAATAATTTTCTAATAGAAAATAATTTTATTTTTGATTCAAAATTACAACTATTTATAATTATACACATAATAATTAATTCTATTATTATTCCTTCAGAATAAAGAATAAATTATTATTATGAATAAGGAATAACAGCTAAATCATACAATTCAATTAACACAACATATACAGGTAAAAGTAAATGATAATTATTAATATATGCATTTAAATTTATCATATAAAACTCTTGTGCAAACTTTTGTAAATTTTCAAAAAAATAATTTTTTCCCTCAGTACTTTGAAACCATTTAAAATCCTTTTCCTTAATACTATAATTCGTATCCCAAGTTAAATCATTACCACAAGATACTAAAATTTCATATATATCTAATTTAATAGATGAAATAATTTGATTGTAACAAACATCATTTACAAAAGTATTTGGATATAACTCAGTAAATTTTAAATATTCTCGATTAAATTGCACAAAATATTCATTAATTATTTCCTTTGCAATTATATCTAAATCTTTGATAAATTTTAATTCAGGTTGATTATATAATGAGTTATGTTGCATATTTTCACACAATGAATCAATTGTAGCGGAGCCAATCATTGTCTATAATTTATTTATAATATTTATTATAAACTTAATTGTATAAATATTTGTAAATTTTTTATTCAATAATTTCACATTTATCTAATTTAACAAATTGTTCAGAATTATTTTTTTGTGCTGGATTTATAATATATTTTTTTGTTTTATAAAATTTTAATCTTTTAAAATAAAAATTATTAAAAATACTAAAAGTATCTACATAATCAATTACTTCAGGTTCATTTTCATTTTTTTGTCTTAATATTCTACCTACAGCTTGTTCTATATTACATTTTGGAGTTGCAAATATTAAAGTATCTAATTTTGGGTTATCATAACCCTCAGAACAAGCTTGATATGTACCAATTATTATTTGTTTAGAATTTGATTTTTTTAGTTCTTCATTTTTCATTGAACCTAAATATAAACCTACATCATCTGTTACATTTGATAATAATCTTTTTAATTCAGAACAATGCCCTCTCCTATCTGATAAAATTAATATTTTACGATTTTCTTTTAATTTATCTTTTATAATTTTAATAAGTGCAAAATTTCTTAATTCATTTTCAACTAAATCATTAATCATTCCAGGAATATTAATTTTTCCATTTATCATCGTTTTTTCTTTTCCATATTCTATTTCATTTGAATAAATAAAAATTATTTTAGGAATTATAATATTTAATTTTAAATTAACTATAGTTTCACCTAAAAAATATTTAATAACTTTTGTTAAACCATCCGGTCTTATTAATGTAGCCGATAATCCTAAATTATATTTACTCCCAATTTTATAAAATACTTTTGAAAAACATCTACCTGGTGTATGATGAACTTCATCATAAATACAAAAACCAAATTGTTTAAATGTATCATTCTCATAATCTTTTAAAGATATACTTTGAATCATTCCAATACAAATATTTTTATCAATTTCAACTTTTGTACCTTGAATTACACCCACATCTTCATTTAAAAATTCTTTAATTCTTTCTATCCATTGATTTAATAAATTTTCAGTATGAACAATAATTAAAGTTTTTTTTTGTAATTTTGAAATTAACCATAAAGCTAAACAAGTTTTTCCCCATCCTGTATATAAACTCGCTAAACCTGACCCAAATTTTATTAAATGATTATAAATATTATTAGCTATTTCATTTTGATAATCTCTTAATTTACCATTAAAATTAAAAATAATATCTAATTCACCCTCTTGTTCTCTTACTTTATCTGGAATTCCAAATAATTTTATACCATAATATTTGGGTATATATAAATAATTTGTACTTATTCTAAATATTGGATACGGTTTAGAATTACCCTCTGAAACAAATGGACAAATAAATAAATCTTTTTTTAATTTATTTATTTGCTCATGATTTAAAGGAATTTTATATCCTTTTGATGTTATTTCCATTATTAATTTATTATTAATTATATCTTTAAGTTTAAGACCATTGTACAGGTTCATAACATGTCTGTAATTCTTGTGAACAAATATTATCTTTATAACATACTGTACCATCTGAATTATAAAAATTAATATGTTTTGGTTTGTTATCTATACATAAATTCTGACCATATCCTGGAATTAACATGTTATCAGACAAATTTGGTACGCAAACTTCATTTAACTTTTCACCACTTAATGTATTTGGTTGTGGTACACCTGATACGTTTTTAAATAAATTAGGAACCTTTACATATGGACATGCAACCGGATTTTTATTTTTTGTTTTAATAGGTGGTTCAAAATATTGTGAATTAGAAAGCATATATTAATATTTATATATATAATTTATTTATAATAAATTATTAATTTAAAAATAACACTATATTTACAATTTTTATATATGTAATGTTCTTTAATTTTCCATAAAGACTTTGAATAATTTATTTTATAATTTATAGGAGCTTTTAATGATATAATTTTTATATAGTTACCTATATATAATTTTTCTATTATATCAATTATATTTTTATTATCTAAATATAAATTTAAATTTTCATTAAATTTATAATTTTTTCCCCAAGGTGGGTCAAAAAAAATTATATTAGTATTAATTATATTAAAAATATCTAAAACATTTTCATTTATAATAAATTTATTTTCATAATTTTTTAAATTTTCTTCTAAAAAATATATTGAATTATTTGAAATATCCACACAATATACAAATTTATAAAATTTACAAAAATAAAATGAATTTCCACCAATACCCGCATTTGCGTCCAAAATTACATCATCTGAATTTGTGTATTTTTTTAATATATAAGATATTTGTATAGCTTGACTTGAATTTGAATATAATTTAATATATTCATCTGGTAAAATCATAAGTTTTTATTATTCTTTACAATTATTTATTTCTTTAACTCATTAAAGTTAAGTCTTGCCATAATTTTATTACTTTCAAACATGTTTCATTTCTTTCCTCAGCATTTGCGGGACCCATAGCATGAATTACCCAACTCTTTTTATTAAAATTATCTTGGTTTTCATTCAAATAATTTCTATCTAATAAAGTACAATGTTTTCTATATTTACGAATAGCAACATTCATAATACCCTGTTCATAAGTAAATGCAGCCCAATCCTTATTAGGGTCTAATTTTATATACATACTTTGTTTAGCAGGATTTGTCAAATGGTCAATTATAAAATTTACAAGTTCTTTTCCTTTAGAATTATTTTTTACTATAAAAACACCAGAACAAAAAACGGTGGCGTAATATTTTTTTGCATATATGTCGGAGGATATAAAAAATACAGAATTTGGGTAATTATTAATTAACAAATTTATATTGAATGAAGGACAAATATATGCATCTGAATCAATCCACATTACATACTCATAATCTTTTTCCATCTGCGTCTTTAGATAAAGCATTTTGTTTATATAAGGATTATCAATTTCTAATATTCTAGTAAAATAATATTCAAATCCAAATTTTTTACATGCGATTTCATTATTTTTTTTCCCATTCCTAACGTAATCTACATCAGTTCTATTATCACATTGTATTACAAGGATAGACGGTTGTACTTTAATTTCAACAGGTTTTATCTTATTAATTCGTTGTATAGTTCTACCAACATACCATGAATAATTACTATCTAGTTCAAGACTCTTCCATTTTTCTTTACCTAAAAAAAATTCTACACTTTTTTTGTATATTTTTCTAGTAAAATCATGAGTTTTAAAAGGTCCATCATTTCTTAATTTATATATATATATAATTATTAATATAATAAGTAATATTGATATATATATAGAAGGATCATATTATTTAATTATAATTATTTATTTTTTTTTGATTTGTTAATAATTTATAAATTATGAATTAATATTATTAATTTTACAAAATTAATTATATACATTTTATTTTCAGATTTATGAAAATTAATACAATTAATGTATTGATGTAATAAATGATTGCAATTATTTTTATGTCTTAATAATAAAAAATGAAAATAATAAATCAAATTTGGTAATATCATTGTATAAATTATATCTACTGTTAAATCATCAATACTAAAAATAGTATTTATTATATTGTTTAATTGGTTTATTATCATTAATAATTCGCATCTTATATTTATTATTTTGTTCCAATTTTTTACATTTTGTAATTTTTTAATTTTAAAAAACTTAATTAATCCTTTTATTTGTTCTAAATTATGTGTAGATATTGATTCTCTAGTAATAGGGTCAGTAAAATCATTTTCACAAGTATTTAGATATTTTATAAAACTATTTAATTCATAAAATCTAAATTTATTACCATTTTTTAAACTAACAAAAGGATAACTAATTTTGGTTAAATTAATCGGACAAGTAATTTCTTCAAAATTATTTAATTTATATCTATATATTCTTTGAATAAATCTACATGCTGAATTTTCATTAATTAAATTTAATAATTCTGTTTTATTTAATTTACAATAATTTTTTAAACTATATATTTTAATAATCTTTTTTAATTGAAAAACCGTACTTTTTTCATTATATCTTATAAACATTCATTTATATTACCAAATATATTATATTTAATTAATTTTAAATTAACGAATATATAAAGAATCTGTAATATATTCGTTAATTTATAATTATTTCTTTGCGCCAAAGGTGGCAATTTTTAAATTCTTCGAAAAAATAATAATTTACTTTCCGAGTTTTAATTTGTAGAAATAACTTTCTTGATTAAATCTACCGAATACTGATGAATTTAGAAGACCATTTGATTTTTGCAATACTGCCACTTGACCTTTATTAATACCTAATGTTTTTGGTCCAGATTTTAAAATTTGTGATGAAAGTAAATATTCATTCGCACCTAAAGCATTTGCTGGACCTTTAATTCCAGCCCAAGGACCAGGATAATTTGGCATTAAACCTGCTGATGAACCACATTCTTTTTTGGGAGGATAAGTAGCCATCCCTGCCGCCGATGAAGATGTTCCGCTTGCACCATAACTCATATTTCTCTATAATATATATTACAATATATTTTTTTTTATTTTAATTTTATATATTAATTTTATATTAATTTTATAATATATAAAAATGAAACTATTTACAAAATTGACAATAATTGCAACTATACTAGTTATCTCACTGTGCCTTCTGTATATTGTACTGCGACGACGCGGGTGCTTGGACGGACTCAAGCACCAGTACCGTGTAGTAGAGCGTGGCCTGCAGCGCGAGGGCCTCATACCGGTTGTTTTACTACAGGACACGAACATTGGCAATCAATTGTCCAACTTAGCGCTTGCAATTTATGATGCACAATCCCGGAACAAACACACTCTTAATATACAAATCAAAGGGAAAGCCGAAAAAATTAAATTATTTGAAGGACTCAAAAAAATACAATGGAATACGCAAGATATAGTTGGAACTTGTTTCCCTAAACTCGCATCAGAAAGTCATTGTGGTGATTGTTTTTGGGAATATGGAGACCTTATTTTCAACGTAGCTCCACTTTTGCAAAGAATATTTCTGCCAAAGTTGATGCCTGCTGAGTCTCATGAGCTTGTTGTACACTTTCGATGCAGTGATGCTCCCTTTGATCGCAATGGCAGCTATGCATTATTACTAGATTCTTACTATGCGGAAGCTGTACGTATACTGGATGCGTCTATTAGTAAAAAGGTAGTTGTGTTACATTGCTTTAATCATTGGCACCCCAGCCCAGAAAGTACTATATTGAAAGAACAGGTTGAGCGAATGGTTCCGTTATATTTAGAACATTTGATAAATCTTATGAAGAGATTGTGTCCGTATGCTAATGTACAACACATGTGTCAATCTATTGATGAAGATTTCGCTACTATGAT
>Ga0307488_10000617_pt1 | contig 29454 bp, 27 predicted proteins | sample SB02metaG_FD_202248 | JGI IMG/M metagenome (GOLD analysis project Ga0307488, IMG submission 202248) | Sea-ice brine microbial communities from Beaufort Sea near Barrow, Alaska, United States - SB 0.2 | ecosystem: Environmental > Aquatic > Marine > Coastal | place: USA: Alaska | collected...
TCTTTTCCATCCCATGTTAAAGTACCATAATGATCATTGTTTAGTGATTTTACGTTTATTTTGGAATACTCATTTAAAATTGAGATTACAGTACTATAATTTTTTGAAACACTTTTGGTAACTCCTATAATGCCTCTACTAGTCTCAACACCCATTTCAGGCTGAACACCATCTTTTAAGCCTTTATTAATCATCAAAATATTATTTCTTCGTGAATAGCTATTGGTATAAATTTTAGCGCCTAAATAATTGTAGCGTTGAAAATATAAAGTTGTGTCAATTATTGTGTTATAAGTAGAACCTAATTGAATTGGTTTTAGAGAAAGAAGGTTTTTTAAACGAGTATTTTCTTCTAGTAATCGTTCGTTTTCAATTTCTAAATTAAAAAATTGGTTAATTAAATTGGCTTTTTTATAAACTCCTCCAGTTATTGAATTAGCAGAATTCACGAATTTACTGGTATGGAAAGAATGGCTCTGAATGGTAAAAGCAATAGCGATAAATTCTAGCAGCAAGAATAGAATAAAGTAACGATACTTTTGGAGAAACTTAATTATTTGTTGCATAGAAATAAATTATTATTTCATTAGAACGGTTTTATATTTTTCAATGTCTTTTAGTGTAATTCCTGTACCTCTTACAACTGCTCTTAATGGGTCTTCAGCGACATAAACGGGTAAATCAGTTTTTCGAGAAAGACGCTTGTCAAGTCCTCTTAACATAGACCCTCCTCCTGCAAGATAAATTCCAGTATTATAAATATCTGCAGCTAATTCTGGTGGCGTCTGAGATAAGGTTTCCATAACAGCATCTTCAATTCTTAAGATTGACTTATCAAGTGCTTTGGATATTTCTCTATAAGATACCTGAACTTGTTTCGGTTTACCGCTCAGTAAATCTCTCCCTTGAACTAACATATCTTCTGGCGGTACATCAAGGTCTTCAGTTGCAGCTCCGACCTCTATTTTAATTCTTTCTGCGGTGCGTTCACCAACATATAGATTATGTTGTGTGCGCATATAGTAAGAAATGTCATTTGTAAATACATCCCCTGCAACTTTCACTGATTTATCACTTATAATACCTCCTAGTGCAATTACAGCAATTTCAGTTGTTCCTCCACCTATGTCAATAATCATGTTTCCTTTTGGTTGCATGATATCAATACCGATACCTATTGCAGCAGCCATCGGTTCGTGGATTAAATAAATCTCTTTAGCATTCATGTGTTCCGCAGAATCACGAACTGCTCGCTTTTCTACTTCGGTAATTCCTGATGGGATACAGATTACCATTCGAAGTGAAGGAGTCCAGAATTTCTTTTTAATACTAGGAATATTTTTAATAAACTCTCGTATCATCTGCTCTGAAGCTTCAAAATCAGCAATTACACCATCTTTTAATGGCCTTATTGTTTTAATATTCTCGTGAGTCTTACCTTGCATTAAACTGGCTTTTTTACCAGTTGCAATTATCTTTCCAGTTGTTCTATCTACCGCTACAATTGACGGCTCGTCAACAATTACTTTTCCTTCATGGATAATAAGTGTGTTAGCAGTACCAAGATCAATCGCAATCTCTTCAGTCATAAAATCGAAAAACCCCATATTTTTGTAATGTATTTAATTGACAAATTTAATGTTTAAAATGACGTGTTCCCGTCATTACCATTGATAATTTATTTTCATTGCAATAATCAATAGATAATTGGTCTTTTATTGAGCCTCCAGGTTGAATGACACTAGAGACACCTGCATTGTCAGCAATTTCCACACAATCTGGAAACGGAAAAAAGGCATCGCTTGCCATCACAGCTCCTTTTAAATCAAAGCCAAAATGATTGGCTTTGATAATCGCTTGGTTGAGTGCATCAATTCTACTAGTTTGTCCAGTACCACTTGCGCAAAGTTGTTGGTTCTTAGCAAGAACGATAGTATTGGACTTAGTATGTTTACATATTTTGGAAGCGAACAATAAATCTTCTAGCTCATTTTTACTTGGTTTATTGTCAGTTACTGACCTTAAATCTTCAAGTTGATCAGTTTTTAAATCTTTATCTTGAACTAATGCTCCGTTGAGACAAGTTCTTACTGTTGTATTAGGTAGTTTCGTTTCTTTTTGGACTAATATTCTTCGATGCTTTTTTCCTTGTAATATTTCTAAAGCTTTATCAGAATAAGAGGGTGCAATAACTACTTCACAGAACAGTTTATGAATTTCTTCGGCAGTTTCAGCGTCAATCTCACAGTTTGAAATTAATATTCCGCCAAATGCTGACGTAGGGTCTCCAGCCAAAGCATCTACATATGCTTGTTTAATAGTGTTCCTGGTTGCAATTCCACATGCATTGTTATGTTTTAATATTGCAAATGTTGGTGCGTTATCTTTAAATTCTCCCATCAAATTTACAGCTGCATCCACATCCAATAAATTATTATAAGACAACTCTTTTCCATGAAGCACGTCAAACATTGATTCTAAATCTCCAAAGAAAAACCCTTTTTGATGAGGGTTTTCACCATAACGGAGTGCTTGGCCTTGTGTTTCACTTATTTTTAAAGCGGCAATTTTATGATCTTTATTGAAATAATTAAAAATAGCAGTGTCGTAATTAGAAGAAATATTAAAAGACTTTGCAGCAAAATTTCTTCTATTTTCTAGTGTTGTGCTTCCACTTCCTTCAGTGATAACATCAAGAAATTCAGTGTAATCATCAACAGATGCGACACATATTACATCTTTAAAATTTTTAGCAGCAGCTCTAATTAATGAAATACCTCCGATATCAATTTTTTCAATGATATCTTGTTCAGCAGCAGCACTTTTTACCGTTTTTTCAAATGGATATAAATCAACAATTACGATGTCTATTTCTGGAATTTCAAATTCATTTAATTGCTCTACATCACTATCATTATCTCTTCGTGATAAGATGCCTCCGAATACTTTGGGGTGTAATGTTTTTACACGACCCCCAAGAATTGAAGGATAAGAAGTTAAGTCTTCAACAGGAACTACATTAATTCCTAAATCATTGATAAATTTTTGAGTTCCACCAGTCGAATAAATAGTGATATTTAATTCGTTTAATTTTTTCACAATAGGTTCTAAACCGTCTTTGTGAAATACGGAAATAAGGGCTGATTTTGCAGTTTTACTTGTGCTCATTTAAAGTTGTGTGGTTATTCACGCAAAATTACTAAAATGCTTTAGGATTAACAACCCATCATTAGAGATAAAGACTCGAACTTTTAAACAATTTTTGAAACTTGTTCACAAACGAATTCTAAAAGTTCTTCATCTAAATCTGTAAATGGATTTACTGAGTGGGAATCGATATCAATTTGACCAATATTCTCTTCATTTTTAAAAATAGGAATTACAATTTCTGATTTTATTTTCCATCCACATGAAATGTAGTTCTCTTGTTCCGAAACGTCTTGAACGACAAAATTTTCATTACTTACAGCAACTTGACCACAGATTCCTTTTCCAAATGGAATAATCGTGTGTTCAGTTGGTTCTCCAGAAAATTCCGCGAGTTTCAATTCTTCTTTGTCCCCATTTTTAAAATAGAACCCAACCCAATCGTAATAAGAGATTTCTTGTTTTAAAAAATCACATATGGATTGTAATTTTTCAGTTTTAGTAGTAGAAGTAGTGAGAATTGAGAGAATTTTAGTTTTTAAAAATTTGATTTCCATTTGTTTGTTTAAATTTGAACAAAAATAATTTCTTTTTTTTGAAAAAAAACAAACATGTCATACAATTTTTAACCAAGTTTTTCTTGGTGTACTTTTCTTTGATAGGAATCTATAATATATATTTAAAAAATACGCAGCAAAAGGATGGGATTTATTCTTGTTCTCCTGTAACAAAAATGGTTACTAACCACTCTGAAAAAGCTACCGAATTTTTAGGATATGATGTGTATACAGATCAGAATTTTAATGAACTCTCGATGATGTTTAAAGTGAATGATAAATACGTTGTGAGAATTGTTGAAGGTTGTACCAGCGTGAGTATTATTATTCTCTTCTTGGCTTTTATTGTAGCGTTTTCAGGAAGTGTTAAAGCAACAATACTATATGGAGTTTCTGGAGTTCTTCTCATCTATCTGACCAATATTTTTAGAATTGTCTTTATTTCATTAGGAGTATATCATTATCCACAATATGAAGGGTTGCTTCATAGAATTATTTTTCCAGGATTGATATACGGTATGGTGTTTTTATTGTGGGTGATTTGGGTCAAGAAATATGCTAAAGTAAACTTACGTGATGCTTAAAAGAGATAGAATATTATTGATCATTCCATTGGTTTCGCTACTGATATTGGTTCGGTATTTTGGGCAGAAACTCTTTTATGATCCATTTATTAATTATTTTGAATCGGATTATCTTACGGTAGTTTTTCCAGATTTTAATATGTTGAAACTTTATTTTTATTTAACGATAAGATATGTGGTTAACATGATTATTTCTTTGAATATTATTTTCCTTATTTTCAGAAAAGAAGATGTGATTAATTTTACATTAAAGTTTTATATCATTGCCTTTATCGTGTTAGGATTGGTTTATTTTGTGCAGTTAGAAATGGAATTCTTCAATGGATATATTTTTGCGTTTTATGTACGGAGAATGTTGATTCATCCATTGTTCTTGTTGATATTACTACCAGCTCTATACTACCAAAAATTATCAAGGTACTAACTTTAACATTTTTTTTCAGAGTTCCGTATATTATTTGCTACTTTTGTACTAGAAATGAAAGAATTACTTCATAAAATATCGTCCATATTAGTCGCTTTTTTAGTGTTATTTTCGACATTGTCATTCACTGTTGATAGACATTATTGTGGAGAACGATTGATAGATGTTGCTATTTTTTCTGAAGCAAGTGGTTGTGGAATGGAAATAGAGAAAGGGAATAGTGATGTGATTTCTTTTTCAAAAAAATCTTGTTGTAAAAATGAAACTTTTATTGTAGAAGGAAATTCTATAGATCAACAAGCTCTTCAAAAATTAAAATTACCACAAATACACTTTCTTACTGCATTTGTGATTTCGTATAATAATTTGTTTGTAAATACTTCTCAGGCATCTTCACTTTATCTTTATAAGCCTCCAATAATTCATAAAGATATTACATTACTTTTCGAGAATTTTAGAATTTGATTTTTTAATTATTAATTAGTCTTTTACACTAATAAAGAGTGTGAATAGTTATGCATTAATTCAAAAATTAAAATCATGAAATTAAAAATAGTATACATTCTATTGGCTTTAATGCCAATACTATCATCAGCTCAAGAGACATTTCGAGGGATGGTGATGGTGAAAGAAAATGGAAAAATAGGAGGGCTAGAAGGAGCGACAGTTTACTGGAAAGGAACTGAAATAGGAACTACTACTGATGAAAAAGGATGGTTTACTTTAGACTATAAATCAGAATATGAGGAATTGGTGATTAGTTTTTTGGGTTATAGGACCGATACAATAACAATTGATTCGAATACCGAATTGCATCACCTTTTAACAGAAGGAAATGAACTTGAAGAAGTAATTATCAAAACAAGAAGGAAAACAACTGCTGTTTCTTATTTAGCAACTTCCAATCTTTCCAACATTAGTAGTGAAGAATTATTAAATGCCGCATGTTGTAATCTATCAGAAAGTTTTGAAACTAATCCGTCAATTGATGTGAATTTTTCAGATGCTGTGACAGGGACTAAACAAATTCAAATGCTTGGATTGAATAGCCCTTATATTTTAATTGCTCAGGAAAACATTCCATCAGTTCGTGGTGCTTCACAAGCATATGGCCTCACCTTTACTCCGGGAACTTGGGTGGAAAGTATTCAAATTACTAAGGGAGCGGGAAGTGTAGTCAATGGTTACGAAAGCATAGCGGGACAGATAAACGCAGAATTGGTAAAGCCCTATTCAGACGACATGTTATTTGTAAACCTATACGGATCTTATAATGGGAGATTGGAGTTCAATACTCATTTTAATCAAAAAATTTCTGACAAATGGAGCGCAGGCCTTTATATACATGGAAATGATCGTTCAAAAAAAATAGATAATAACAAGGATAATTTTTTGGATGTCCCTTTGGCAAAACAAATTAATATCATGAATCGATGGCAATATCAAGACTTACAAAAAGGTTGGATTAGTTTTCTGAGTTTTAGATATCTGTCGGATGAGAAACTAGCAGGAGAAGTAGATTTTAATCCTTCAGTTGACAAGTTCACATCCAATTCTTGGGGAAGTGAAATTAATACGAATAGATTAGATGCAACGGCTAAAGTTGGTTATGTATTCCCTAAAATTCCATATCAGAGTTTTGGTTTTCAAGTGGCGTATAGCAGTCATAATCAAGACTCTTATTATGGACTGCAGACTTATGAAATAAAACATAAAAGTGTGTATTCAAACTTGTTGTTTAACTCTATAATTGGTGATACTAGAAATAAATTTAAAACAGGATTTACCTTTACCTATGACAACTATAATGAGTATGTTAATGCAATTTATTCTAGTAGAGATGAAAACTCATTTGGAGGATTTTTTGAGTATTCTTATGATGATTTGGAAAGCTTTAGTCTGATTGCAGGGATAAGAGTAGATCAGCATAATAAATTAGGGTTTTTCATCACACCTAGATTACATATGCGTTATGCGCCTTGGGAAAAAGGTGTGTTACGAGCATCTATAGGAAGAGGGAAAAGAAGTGCTAATATTTTTGCTGAGAACCAACAATTATTTGCATCCAATAGAGTAATTAATATTGTACAAGATGGTGGTAAAATTTATGGTCTAGATCCTGAAACTGCTTGGAATTATGGGATGAGTTTTTTACAAGGATTTAACTTATTTGAAAAAAAGGGAGACATCGTTTTTGATTTTTATCGAACGAATTTCACGAATAAAGTAATTGTAGATTGGGAAAATTCTCAAGAAATATCTTTTTACAACCTGGAAGGGGACAGTTATGCCAATAGTTTTCAGACGGAAGTGAGTTATGCTCCTTTTGATAAACTAGAGGTTAAATTTTCCTATAAATATTATGACATCCAAACGGATTATAAAAACGGGAAAAATCAAAACCCATTAGTTCCAAAGCACCGGTTCTTTGCGAATGCAAGTTATATCACCAAGCACAACTCAGAACGTTTCTGGAGATTCAATGCGACATATAATTTGGTAGGAAAACAGCGTTTTCCATCAACATTAAATAGTCCCTTGATGTATCAAAGACCCCAATTTTCAAATTCAATAAACTTGTTAAATATTCAGGTAACTAAAGTTTTCTCTCGTAACTTTGAAATGTATGTAGGAGGAGAAAACATTACAAATACTATGCAGGACAACCCAATTATATCAGCAAATGACCCTTTTGGTTCGTATTTTGATAGTACACTGATATATGCTCCAATTAATGGAGCAAATTATTATATGGGCTTACGTTATAAAATTTAAAAATTATATGAAATGAAAAAAACAGGATTGATTATGGGACTTTTTTTCTTTACTATTGCAATGTCTGCACAAGAGAAAAATGCTAAAGTACAGATTGAAGTTGATGGTATATGTGGAATGTGTAAGCAACGTATTGAAAAAGCAGCTTTAACAACCAAAGGGGTTAAGTATGCTAGTTGGAGCGTTGAAACTCATCAGTTATCCTTGATAATAGATGAGCGTAAAACAACTTTAAAAACAATTCAAGAGAATGTTGCGGCAGTAGGTCATGATACCAAAGAAGTTGAGAGCTCTGTTGAGGCTTATAACAATTTACATCCTTGTTGTAAGTATAAAGATGATGTAATAATTAAAAAACATAAAGATGAATAGTTTGAAAAAAGTAATTGCAGTAATTGCTTTTACAAGTTTTTCTTTACAATCGTGTAAAGAAAAAAAAGAAGAAATGAAGGAAGAGATAAAGACGGAACTTGCTACTGCACTCTATCAATGTCCCATGGATTGTGAGGATGGAAAAAGTTATACTGAGGCTGGTCAATGTCCGGTTTGTAAAATGGACTTAGTCGAGAAAGAAGTTTCTTTAGAAGAAAAGAAAGAAGGTCACGGTCACGATCATTAGTTTTAAATGTTTATAATAAAAAACCGCAATAAAATTAATCTTATTGCGGTTTTTCTATAAATATAGATGTCTGTCGAGATTTTCGACTACATCATTCCTGGCATTCCGCCACCCATAGGAGGCATACCTCCACCAGAAGCATCTTCTTTAATATCAACCAATGCACATTCAGTAGTTAGGATCATTCCTGCTACAGACGCTGCGTTTTCAAGAGCGATTCGAGTCACTTTAGTTGGGTCAATAATTCCAGCTTTTAGCATTTTAACATACTCACCAGTTTTAGCATTATAACCATAATCTCCTTTTCCTTCCATTACTTTAGAAACAACAACAGATCCTTCTTTACCAGTATTTTCAACAATCTGACGAAGAGGTTCTTCAATAGCTCTATCGACTATTTTTATTCCCGTAATTTCATCAAGGTTGACAGTTGTAATTGCTGCTAAAACAGATTTTGCTCTAACTAAAGCAACACCACCTCCAGCAATAATTCCTTCTTCAACTGCAGCTCTAGTAGCATGAAGTGCATCGTCTACACGATCTTTCTTTTCTTTCATTTCAACCTCTGAAGCAGCACCAACATAAAGTACAGCAACACCTCCAGCAAGTTTAGCAAGACGTTCTTGTAATTTTTCTCTATCATAATCAGAAGTAGTCGTCTCAATTTGAGATTTTATTTGACTAACTCTTGATTTAATAGCCTCAGCATCTCCTGCTCCATTAATTACTGTAGTATTGTCTTTATCAATCGTAACTCTTTCAGCAGTACCTAGCATTTCAAGGGTTGTTTTTTCTAATGACAATCCAAGTTCTTCAGAAATTACTGTTCCACCAGTTAAGATAGCAATATCCTCAAGCATTGCTTTTCTTCGATCACCAAATCCTGGAGCTTTTACAGCAGCAATTTTTAATGCGCCACGTAATTTATTCATTACCAATGTTGCTAAGGCTTCACCTTCAACATCTTCAGCGATGATTAATAATGGTTTTCCACTTTGAGCAACTGGCTCAAGAATAGGTAGTAAATCTTTTAATGTTGAAATTTTCTTTTCAAATAATAAAATATAAGGATTTTCTAAGTCAACCAACATTTTTTCTGTATTGGTAACAAAATACGGAGATAAATATCCACGGTCAAACTGCATTCCTTCTACAATATCAACATAAGTCTGAGTTCCTTTAGCCTCTTCAACTGTAATTACACCTTCTTTCCCTACTTTTCCAAATGCATCAGCAATTAAATCACCAATAGTCTCATCATTATTAGCAGAAATAGAAGCAACTTGTTTTATCTTATCTGATTTATTTCCAACTTCTTGTGATTGTTTTTGTAAATCTTTAACGATAGCTTCAACTGCTTTATCAATTCCGCGTTTTAAATCCATAGGATTTGCTCCAGCGGCAACGTTTTTCAACCCTTCTTTGACGATTGCTTGAGCAAGTACTGTAGCGGTAGTTGTTCCGTCACCAGCAAGGTCATTGGTTCTAGAAGCAACTTCTTTTACCATTTGAGCGCCCATATTTTCTAATGGATCTTCAAGTTCAATTTCTTTAGCAACTGTAACACCATCTTTCGTAATTACTGGTCCACCAAAAGCTTTTCCGATTACAACATTACGTCCTTTAGGTCCTAATGTTACTTTTACTGCATTTGCCAATGCATCCACACCGCGTTTTAATCCGTCACGAGCTTCTATATCAAATTTTATCTCTTTTGCCATTCTATAAAGTTTTATAAGATTGCGAAAATATCGCTTTCTCTCATTATCAAATAATCTTTTCCTTCAACTGATAACTCAGTCCCAGCATATTTACCATATAGAACAGAATCACCAACTTTTACAGTTATTGGTTCGTCTTTAGTTCCTTTACCTACTGCAACAACAGTTCCTTTTTGAGGTTTCTCTTTTGCTGAATCAGGAATGATAATTCCACTTGCAGTAGTAGTTTCTGCTTGTGTTGGCTCAATCAGTACTCTATCAGCCAATGGTTTTATAGTTACTTTACTCATAATTTTGAATAATTTTAGATTGTTAATTCTCAGAAATAAATAGGCGAAAAGTGTGCCAATTCATTTATGCTGTCAAAAATTAAAAAAAAATGCCAACGTGTCATTACGTTAGCATTTTTTTACTTTGTAAATTGTCTTTTATTACAAACTGTCATTTGTACTAGCAGGAATGTTTTCTGCTGGAATTGCAGGAATTTCTCTGTTGTCAAGTTTCTCATTCAGATTTGTATCTGTAGGAGTGTTATCACTATTAGGAGCAACAAAATTTGACGCTAATATCAATGCTAATAAAATGATTGATAACGTCCACGTACTTTTATCAAGAAAGTTTGTCGTGTTTTGAACTCCACCAAGAGCTTGTGTTCCACCACCACCAAATGAAGAAGATAATCCTCCTCCTTTAGGGTTCTGAACCATAATGATTAATATAAGTAGCACTGCTACAATTACAATCAGTATTAAAAATGCTGTATAACTCATAATCTATTCTTTATCTAATAATTCTATTGCTTTTATTCGGTCTGCAAAGAAACTACTTTTTTCTGGATATTTCAAACTTAAAATGCGATATGCTTTAATAGCACTTTTATATTTTTTTTGTTCCAAATAAACCTTCGCAAGAGTCTCTGTCATTAGGTGATTATTGTCCGAAATTTTTTCTTCCTTAAATGCAGATTTATATACCTTATCTTTAACAGGTTTTATCTTAGGTTTTGAAGCAATAAATTTATCAATCAAGTCAGAGTTTGTAGGTTTTTGAATAATTTTTTCTTCACGTTCTATGGGCTTGAACTTTGTCAATTGAAGCCATTCACTAAAGGAATGAGATTCCTTTTTATTGAATTCCAGAGGTTTTCCTATTTCTAAAATATCATCGAAGGAGGGTTCTATATTTTTTGAAAAATTCTTTGTTATTTTTTTATGTAAAGATTTAATAACCTCAGCATCGATAACATCAGTTTCTTTAATAATTTTTTCTTTAGATTCAGAAGTGATTTTCTCATTTACAAATTCTGATGAGGTGATAAAGTCAAAAAGCAAACTTCTGTCTGTTGTATAAGCAGCGGTAGTTTTCAAGGTTTGATTGTATCTAAAACTGTCTTGAATTTTCAATCCTTTTAAGTAAATTGCTCTTGCAGATTGAAAATAGGGGAACGTTGAAATTACATCTTCCAGTTGTTCAGTCTGTTCCTTATTTATTTGTTTAGGAAACTCTAATAAATGAATAAAGTCTTGAGTTTTCATATTACCATTGTGCGACTGAAGCGTTAAAAATATCTTGAGTTACACGTTCAAAAATAACTGAAAGTGCCTCTTCTAGCACACTTCCTATAAGTTGTGAATTCGCATCATAATCGTGGTAAAAAGAGAATTTTTGTTCGAAATCGGTATCTTCTTCATAGATATTTCGGTAACGAACATTCACAGTAATCGTCAAGCGATTCTGTGCGGCAGTCTGCTGAGCAGTTGCAGTCATTGGATTGATTCGATATCCAACAATCTCACCTTCAAAGAAAATATCGCCACCTGAATTGACCAAATCAAGATTGGTCTGACTTATAAATAAATCTTGTAGCGCTATCGTAAATTCTTGTGATAATGTAGGCTCAACTAATAATGCATTGTTTGGGAAATAATCAATCTGTACGGTTTTCACTCTACCGTCAAGTGTAACTCCACCAAACGAGTATATTCCACAACTATTAAAAGTTATAGTAATTAGTAAAATGGTAAGTACATTAATTATTCTTCTCATTAAATGTCTTATAAATCGTATTGTTTAATTTTCCTATACAAGGTTCTTTCTGAAATCCCCAATTCTTGAGCTGCTAATTTACGTTTTCCTTTGTTACGTTCTAAAGATTTTTTTATCATTTCTAATTCTTTGTCTTGCAACAACAATGTTTCATCTTCATCTACGGTTTCTGCAAAATCATATGCATCTTCTCTTGGCGAATAATTATCATTAGAATAGACAACTTGAACTTTGTCATCTTTTAGGGCTTCCGCTTTTTCTTCGTTATAAATCTTATCAATTAAATGCTGATTCTTTTCTTGAAATTGAACATTGTTTCCATCCTGCATTAAATCTTGCGTTAATTTTTTCAAATCATTGATATCACTTCGCATATCAAAAAGGACTTTATACATAACTTTACGTTCGTTCGCAAAATCTGTTTCTGAACTACGATTGGCAATTACAGAAGGTAAATTTCTTCCTTGTTGGGGTAAATAATGCGAGAGTATAACGCCATCAATCGCTCTTTTTTCTTCTACAACGGAAATCTGCTCAGCAATATTTCTTAATTGACGAATGTTTCCAGGAAAATTATAACTTAAAAGTAAATGTACCGCATCATCATTCAATCGAATTGTAGGCATGCTATATTTTTGTGCAAAGTCTGCAGCAAATTTTCTAAAAAGTAAATGGATGTCTTCTTTTCGGCTTCTTAAAGGAGGTAAATCAATTTCAATCGTACTTAATCGATAGTATAAATCTTCTCGAAATTTTCCTTTTTCAATTGCTTCCATCATTTTTAAATTGGTAGCAGCAACAATACGAATATCAGTTTTTTGAACCTTACTTGAACCAACTTTTATAAACTCACCATTCTCCAGTACACGTAACAATCGTACTTGTGTTGTTAATGGTAATTCTCCCACTTCATCAAGAAATATAGTTCCGCCATCTGCAACTTCAAAGTATCCATTTCTATTAGAAGTTGCACCTGTAAATGAACCTTTTTCGTGACCAAAAAGTTCACTGTCAATTGTTCCTTCAGGAATTGCACCACAGTTTACAGCAATATATTTTGCGTGTTTTCGATGTGACAATGCATGTATAATTCTAGGAATAATTTCTTTTCCTACACCACTTTCTCCAGTTACCAAAACTGAAATATCAGTTGGAGCAACTCTTACAGCTTTACTTAATGATCTATTTAATTGAGGATCATTTCCTATAATTTCAAAACGTTGCTTTATAGCTTGTAAATTCTCCATATTACTTAATTATTATCAGAATATTCTGCTGGAATTCCTATTAAGGTAGCAGAAGTACATTCTTCTATTTTTACATTCACGAAATCGCCAATTTTGTAATTTTCTTTAGGGAAAACTACCATTGTATTCTGTGAATTTCTTCCTTTCCAATGCAACTCTGATTTCTTTGATTCACCTTCAATCAATACTTCCATTGTTTTTCCAAGATATTCTTGAGTTCTGTATGCGCTATGTTCTCTTTGCAAGGCAATAACTTCACTCAATCGATGCTTCTTTACTGTTTCAGGAACATCATCTTCAATTTTTTTAGCGGCAGGAGTTCCAGGTCTTTCAGAATAGGTAAACATATAACCGAAATCATATTTTACATGTTCCATTAAACTCAATGTATCTTGATGGTCCTCTTCAGTTTCACTACAAAAACCAATAATCATATCTTGACTGAATGAACACTCAGGAATTATTCTTTTAATAGAATCAACCAACTCAATATACTCTTCGCGAGTGTGTAAACGATTCATGGCTTTTAAAATCCTACTACTTCCTGATTGAACAGGCAAGTGCATATGTCTACATATATTTTTGTGTTTTGCCATGACGTGAATCACATCAAGAGACATATCTTGAGGATTGGAAGTAGAAAAACGAAGTCTAATTTTTGGAAATCGGACGGCACACATTTCTAGTAGTTGGGCAAAATCAACAGCTGTTGCTTTCGCAATATCACTCGCTTTATTGAAATTTTTCTTGAGACCACCTCCGAACCATAAGAAGCTATCAACATTCTGACCTAATAAAGTAATTTCTTTATAATTCTTATCAACTAATTCTTGGATTTCATGTAAGATACTTTCAGGTCCCCTACTTCGCTCACGACCTCTGGTAAACGGAACCACACAAAAAGTACACATATTATCACAACCTCGAGTAATTGATACAAATGCCGAAACACCATTAGAATTAAGACGCACAGGAGATACGTCTCCATAGGTTTCGTCTTTAGATAAAATCACATTTATAGCGTCTCTTCCTGCATCAATTTCTTTAAGAAGATTGGGTAAGTCACGATAAGCATCGGGACCTACAACTAGATCTACTATTTTTTCTTCTTCTAAAAATTTTTCTTTTAACCGCTCTGCCATGCAACCAAGAACACCAACTTTCATCGTTGGATTGATTCTTTTTACAGCATTATATTTTTGCAATCTCTTACGAATTGTTACTTCCGCTTTTTCGCGAATTGAACATGTATTCACAAGAACTAAATCTGCTTCATGCAATTGTGAAGTTGTATTAAAGCCTTGGTCAGAAAGAATAGAAGCAACGATTTCACTATCATTAAGATTCATTTGACAACCGTAACTTTCTATATAAAGTTTCTTGTGGTTTTCTTTTTTATTCTCAGTGATAAGTGCTTGTCCTTGATTTTTTTCTACGATTACTTTTTCGGTTTTCATATATCAAAGTTGGGAAGCAAAGATACAACCAAAATCTTAAAAGAATGACAAATTGGCAGAAAATTAACATCTTCAATTATGGTCTTTTTTGTTAAAAAATGAATTTAAAAACTTAATTAAAAAAAAACTACATACTTTTGTATTCGAAAAATTGTAAATCAATGGCAAAAAATTTAGTTATCGTAGAGTCACCAGCAAAGGCAAAAACTATTGAAAAATTTCTTGGAAAAGATTTTCAAGTAGAATCAAGTTTTGGTCACATTGCAGATTTACCTTCTAAGGAATTAGGAATAGATGTAGAGGGTGATTTTATGCCAAAATATATTGTTTCGGACGATAAAAAACCAGTTGTAAAGAAGTTAAGAGCATTGGCTAAAAAAGCAGACATGGTCTGGTTGGCTAGTGATGAGGATCGAGAAGGGGAAGCTATAGCGTGGCATTTAAAAGAGCAGTTAAATTTAACGGATACCAATACAAAACGTATTGTCTTTCATGAAATCACCAAAAATGCAATTTTAAAAGCAGTTGAAAATCCTAGGGATATCGACTATAATATGGTCAATGCACAGCAAGCACGTAGAGTTTTAGATAGGCTTGTAGGTTATGAATTATCACCAGTCTTATGGAGAAAGGTAAAAGGAGGGTTGTCTGCAGGTCGAGTTCAATCTGTAGCTGTACGTTTAATTGTTGAGAAAGAAAGAAGTATTCAAGAATTTAAAGCGGCTACACATTATAAGGTAGTTGCTGAATTTTCAAATATTGAAGGAAAAACGTTTAAAGCAATAATTCCAAAGAATTTTGATAGTAAAAAAGCAGCAGAATATTTTTTAAAATCATGTTCAACTGCTGATTTCTCTATTGCTGATTTGCAAAAAAAACCAGCAAAGAAATCACCAGCTGCACCATTTACAACATCAACATTACAGCAAGAAGCATCAAGAAAATTGGGTTATCCTGTAGGTAAAACAATGCAAGTTGCACAACGTCTGTATGAAGCGGGTTTAATTACTTATATGAGAACAGACAGTTTAAATCTTTCTGTTGATGCTAGAAATGCTGCTGAAGAAGAAATCACAAATTATTACGGAGCAGAATATAGTAAGCAACGTGTTTTTAAGACAAAATCTAAAGGGGCTCAAGAAGCGCATGAGGCCATTCGTCCAACTAACATGAAAATGCATTCAATTAATTCAGAGTACGACCAAGATAGATTGTATGATTTAATTTGGAAAAGAACTTTAGCATCTCAAATGAGTGATGCGCAATTAGAAAGAACAAATGTAAAAATAGAAAATTCTGAAAACGAAAAAATTTTTACTGCAAATGGTGAAATGATAAAGTTTGATGGTTTCTTAAAAGTATATTTAGAAGGGAATGACAATGAAGATGATGATGAAGATCAAGCAGGAATGCTACCAAATTTAAAAGAGGGTGAAAATTTAAAGTACAACTTTATGAATGCTACCCAACGTTTTACAAGTCCTCCTTACCGATTTACAGAGGCAGCCTTGGTAAAACGATTGGAAGAATTAGGAATTGGAAGACCATCAACGTATGCACCTACCATTTCAACCGTTCAGCGAAGAGGTTATGTAGAAAAAGGAATGAATGAAGGTGTAGAAAGAAACTATGAGCAACTAGTTTTAGCGGGCGGAGAAATTAAAAACCTCTCTTTATCGGAAAAAACAGGTTCAGATAAAAATAAATTAATTCCTACTGATATCGGTAACATTGTAAATGATTTTCTAGTGGCTAATTTTTCTAATATCTTAGATTTTGGCTTTACTGCAAAAGTAGAATCATCATTTGATGATATTTCTGAAGGTGATAAAAACTGGATAGAAATGATAAAAGGGTTCTACACTTCTTTTCATGAAACTGTAGAAGATGTTAAAGAAAATGCTGAGAGAGAAAGTGGAGAGCGTATTTTAGGAAAACACCCAGAATCTGGAAAAACTATTTTAGTTCGTTTAGGGAAATTTGGACCGATTGCACAAATTGGTGCTCCAGAAGATGAGGAAAAGCAATTTGCGAGTTTAAATAGAGAGCAAAATTTAGGATCCATTACTATGGAAGAAGCCTTAGATTTATTTTTGTTGCCAAAAAGTTTAGGTAGTTATGAAGATGAAGAGGTAATAGTTTCTAATGGTCGTTTTGGGCCTTATATTCGTTTCGGAACAATGTTTGTCTCTTTAGACAAAGGCGAAAACCCAATGGAAATAGATTTGCCAAGAGCGGAAGAGTTAATTGTTGCTAAGCAAAAATCGGATGCTCCTATTGCAGAATACGAAAACCTTCCTGTTCAGAAAGGTGTCGGTAGATTCGGTCCGTTTATAAAGTGGAATAGTATATTTATCAATGTGAATAAAAAATATGATTTTGATAATTTGTCTCAAGATGATATTGTAGAACTTATTGAGGTAAAAAAGCAAAAAGATATTGATAAAGTGATTCACAATTGGGTAGAAGAAGGAATTCGTGTCGAGAAAGCTCGTTGGGGACGTTTTAATATCCTTAAAGGGAAGGTTAAAATTGAACTGCCTAAAACGACCAAAGCAGATAAATTGACACTTGAAGAAGTGCAGGCTATTATTGAGAAAAAGGCTCCTAAAAAGAAAACTGCCAAGAAAAAAAGCAACAAAAAAGCAACAAAAAAGAAATAATTTATTAAATTAGCATTGTTGTTTAATCCCCCTAACAACTTAAACAAATATGAATTTTGATTATTTATTTCCAGTGGATGATGCTGTTATAGCACATTCAATGTTACTTTCAGATCAAAGTCTTGGTCGTCATATATCAATCTACACAAAACAGAATGGAGTTCCAGACTTAACCGATGTTAGAATTGCCATTGTAGGTGTTGAAGAAGGAAGAAATGCTATTGATAATAGAGGTACTGGTCAGGGAATAGATACCATAAGAAAGCAACTGTATGAACTTTATCCTGGGAACTGGACAGTTTCCATAGCTGATCTAGGAAATATTCCACAAGGAGATACAATAGAAGATACTTATTTCGCAGTAAAAGAATTACTTTCAGGTTTATTAAAACAAAACATCATCCCAATAATTATAGGTGGAGGACAAGACTTGACTTATGCAAATTATCGTGCCTATGATACTTTAGAACAAATGGTTAATGTTGTTTCTATAGACAATAAATTTGATTTTGGGAGTATTCAAGATGGAGTAACTTCTCAGTCTTATTTAAGTTCGATAGTAATGGAAAAGCCTAATAATTTATTTAACTTTAGTAATGTAGGTTATCAAACATTTTTTAACCCACAAGAAGAGATAGACTTGGTTAACGATTTATTCTTTGACGCGTTTAGATTAGGAGAGGTTTCAAAAAAAATAGAGTTGGTTGAGCCGATTTTACGTGATGCTGACATAGTATCCATTGATATAGGAGTTGTAAGAAATAGCGAGGCTCCTGCCAATAATAATGCTACACCAAATGGATTTTATGGAGATGATTTATGCGCAATTGCACGTTATGCAGGAATAAGTGACAAAGTAAGTTCATTAGGGGTTTATGAGTTTAATCATACTTTAGACAATAAAAATCAAACAGCACAATTGATAGCGCAAGCTATATGGTATTTTGTTGAAGGAGTGAACAGTAGGACTCATGATTATCCATTTGGAACAAAAGATAATTATCAAAAATTTATTGTGCCTGTTGAAGAAGAAGTATTAAATTTTTACAAAAGCAATAAAAGTGGAAGATGGTGGATGGAAATAAATTTAAAAATGAATAATAAATATGAAAGACATTCGTTAATACCATGTACTTATCAAGATTATTTAAGTGCGAACGAGCAAGAGATTCCAGATAGATGGTATAAAACTTTAAAAAAAGTGATGTAAAAAAAAATTGTAAGGGAAAATATTGTTAAAAATAGAATTGTTATTAAAAATAATATTAGGTTTACGGAAAATTTAGAAAGAGATAAATTTTATTATGAAGAAAATAGTATTATACATACTTCTAGCAACTTTTATATATAGTTGTGGTAAAAGTGATAAAGGACAATTGGTTGGAGTGAGAGCAAAGAGTAATTGGAATGCAGAAAAGCCCTATGGTATGTCTTTGATTCCTGGCGGTTCCTTTACAATGGGTAAACAAGATGAGGATATGGCTGGAGCTTTAAATACTCCTTCTCGTACTGTGACTGTGAATCCATTTTATATGGATGAGACGGAAATTTCTAATAGTGAATACAAGGAGTTTGTATACTGGGTAAGGGATTCTGTTTTGAGAACCAATCTTGCCATGGAAGCCTTTTTCCTAAATGACGGATTGGAGCCTGAAGATCCGAGTAGAGTTCTTATAGATTATGAGTTTAAAAATGTTGATACAACTGATGCTTCTCCGTATGTGAAATATATGTTGAATACTTATGGTAGTATGGGTAATATTAATTCGCCAACCTTTGGTAGGTCTCTTAATTGGGATGAAGATTTAATATGGGAACCTTCAGATTTTCCAGAAGAGAATTATGTTGCCATGATGGACTCTATGTATGTAAGTTTAAAGAATAGTTTTGATGGTCGAAGATTAATTGATACTGAAAAATTAAAATATAGATATTATTGGCTTGATATAGAAGCAGCAGCATCTAAAAAAGGTGAAAGAGCAGATTTTATTAGAGAAGAAATTATAAATGTATACCCAGATACAACAGTTTGGATAAAAGATTATAATTACTCTTATAATGATCCCATGCATCAAGATTATTTTTACCATCAAGCATATCAAGATTATCCTGTTGTAGGAGTTGATTGGGATCAAGCAAATGCATTTTGTAATTGGAGAACACAGAAACACAACAAATATTTAAAGGGTAAAAATATTACCCGTGCACCTGATTATAGATTGGCTTCAGAAGCAGAATGGGAATATGCTGCTCGTGGAGGTTTAGATTACGGTAATTACCCTTGGGGAGGACCTTACACTACTAGTGATAGAGGTTGTTTCTTAGCAAATTTCAAACCTAGTCGTGGAGATTATGCTGTAGATGGTGCATTATACACTGTTGAAGTAAAATCTTATAATGCTAATGATTATGGACTGTATAATATGGCAGGAAATGTTTCTGAATGGACTAATACTGCATATAATGAAGCTTCTTATTATTTAGGATCAACGATGAATCCGAATGTAATGGATAGAGAAAATCATAGAAAAGTAATTCGTGGAGGTTCCTGGAAGGATCTTGCATATTATCTTGAAGTAAGTTCAAGAGATTATGAATATGCTGATTCAGCAAGAAGTTATATCGGTTTCAGAACTGTTCATGATTATCTGGGTACAATTATTGACTAAAAATAATAAAATCAATTGAACTTATAAATTAATTAACCAACAAAAAATAATAGTTATGGCACAATCAAAAGCAGGAAAGAAACTTTTTAATATGGCATACGGCCTTGGAGCTGCAATCGTAATTTTAGGAGCCCTGTTTAAAATATTACACTGGAATTATGGTAATGAAATGTTAATGATTGGTATGATTGCTGAGGCAATTGTATTTGCAATTTCTGCATTTGAACCTGTTGAAGATGAATTAGATTGGTCAATGGTATATCCAGAATTAGCAGGAGGAAAGGGAAAAGAGAAAGCCGATGCACAAGGATTATTATCTCAAAAACTTGATGATATGCTTCAAGAAGCAAAATTAGATGCTGGATTGATCAAAAGTCTTGGAGAAAGTATTCAGAATTTTAAAGGAGCTGCTGAAAATATCGCACCAACAGTGGATTCAATTTCCGCAACCAATAAGTACAGCGAACAACTTTCATTAGCCGCGGCTCAAATGCAATCATTGAATAGTTTATACCAAGTACAACTAGAAAGTGCTTCACGTCAAACAGAAATCAACCAAGAAACAGTAGAGAATGCAAGTAAATTAAAAGAACAAATGGAATCACTTGCAACCAATCTTTCATCATTGAATGGAGTTTATGGAGGTATGCTATCTGCAATGACAAAAAATTAATTAGTAAAACAAAACAATTAACCACTTAAACTAATTAAAATGGCAGGAGGAAAACTATCACCAAGGCAAAAGATGATTAATTTGATGTATTTAATATTCATCGCCATGCTTGCCTTAAACATGTCTAAGGAAGTGTTATCAGCTTTTGGATTTATGAATGAAACGATTGCAGACTCTAATGTTATTGCAACACAGAAAAACACATTGGCTTATAGTGACTTGACTCAAAAGGCACAAGATCAAGCTGAAAAATATAAAGTTTTAAATCAAAAAGCAACGAGTATCAGAACTCAGTCAACAGATTTATACAATTATATTGAAGGCATTAAGACAGCAATGTTCGAAGAAGGCACAGATTTAACAGATTACGAAGCGATGGATAAATCTAATTTTTTAGATTTATATTTTTATCAAAAAGGAGAAATTTCAGAAAATGGACAACTTTTTTTGGATAATATGAAAGGATATAAGGATAGTGTCAATTCAACGTTAGATAATAGTTACCCTTCTGTAACTGCATCTGTAAATCAGCGTTTTGATACGTCTGATATTCCAGGAAAAGGGAGTGTTGAGAAAGCAATAAATTATCTTGAATATAATTATGTAGGATTTCCCTCAGTAGCATCTTTGACAAAATTGACATCGATTCAAGCTGCTATTAAAGCCACAGAATCAGATGTGTTATCTGCAATTTTGGAAAAACAATTAGGATCTGATGCAGGAGTAAATGCGAGCACCTATAAAGCTATATTATTGGCTGATAAATCCGCTTTTTTCTCTGGTGAAAATTTTACTGGAAAATTAGTTTTAGGAAGATACGATGCTTCTCTAAAGCCTGAACAAGTATTTGTAAACGGAATTGAAATTAAAAAGTTTGAAGGTGGAGGTGCAATATTAGATTTTCCTGCAGGACCAGTTGGAGAGAGAGATGTGAAAGGAAAGTTTGTTTTTATGCAAGACGGTGAACCTGTTGAAATTCCTATTGAAACTTCTTATGCAGTAGTTCCAAAGCCTAATAGTGCAGTTATTGCTGCTGATAAAATGAATGTTGTATATCGTGGACTTTCCAATCCTATGACAGTTTCTATTCCGGGTATTCCAGATAATAAAGTTTCTGCTTCAGGTACTGGTTTAAGAAAAGGTCCAGGTACAGGAAAATATATTATGACTCCAGGAGGAGGAGCTCGTACAGTTAAAATTAGTGCTACAGGAACATTGACTGATGGCGGTAAAGTATCTAGTTCTCAAACATTTAGAATTAAAGATATTCCAAAGCCACTAGCAACAGTACGTAAAGAATCAGGGTATGTGAAAATGCCGAAATCAAGTTTAGTAAAAACAACAGTTGGAGTTGGATTGCCAGACTTTTTATTCGATCTAAAATTTAATGTGAATAGTTTTAAAGTAAAAGCTCCAGGTTCTGCTACAATAGTAGTAAATGGAAATAGAATGAATTCACAAGCTCAGGCAGCGATTAATAAAGCACGTTCAGGAGATATTATAGCAATATTTGATGTTAAGTCAAGTATTCAAGGTGTCTCAGGGATTTCTGTTAAAGATGCTTCTGCCATATCTGTAGAAATACAATAAAAAAGAAAAAAATGATTAGGAAAAGTTTTTTAGTAATCTTATTAATTATGTTCTCTGTGAATTATGCAAGTGCACAAGCTAACTTGTTGAATTCAAAATCACCTAAAGAAATTGGTGAGAAAACAGATCAACAACTTGCAGCTGATAACGATAAGCCATTGGCTTATGGATATGTAGGAGATAGAGATCTTTTATGGTCCAAAGTTGTGTGGGAATATATTGATTTAAACGAAAGAATCAATTTACCTTTTTATTATCCTATTCATGAAAATAGTACTACTAGATCTAGAAAATCTTTGTTTAAAACCTTAATGGATGGTATTCAAGATGGTGATATAACTCAAGTTTATGATGATTCTCATTTTACTGCAAAATTAACGACTAAAGAAATTGAGGCGAAATTATTCAGAGTTGATACAACTGACGTAGGACGTGATGAATTGAATGCAGGTGTTACAGATATCGATGAATATATTGATAAAATTGAGTTGAATCCAAAGGATATTGAAGGATTTAAATTAAAAGGAGTTTGGTTTATAGATAAGCGTCAAGGAGAAATGAAGTATAGATTGCTTGCAATCGCTCCTGTTGCTCAAGATGTTCAGACCAAAGGAAGAGAAGATCTTGGTGATGTAGCAGAGAAGTTACCATTATTCTGGGTGTATTATCCAAGTGCTAGGCAAGTATTGTATGATATGAAAGTCTTTAATCCGAAAAATGGTGCGTATCCAATCTCTTTTGACCATTTATTAAATGCTAAACGTTTTAATTCAATTATATATCGTGAAGAAAACATTTATGGCAACCGTGAAGTAACTCATTATGTTAAAGGAAATTCTTTATACCAAGTTTTAGAATCAGACAGAATAAAAGAATCAATACGTGATAAAGAATTAGATGTGTGGAACTACTAATTTTTATACAAATAATATTTAAAACTCCTGTGAATTTTACAGGAGTTTTTTTATGCGCTTATTTGTTATTTCTGTAAAGATGGGAACCTATAAAAGATGTATTTTTACATCAATGAAACAAGTAGATTATATTATTGTTGGATTGGGACTTGCAGGGCTCGCGTTTTCTAGGGAATTAGAAAAGCAAGGAAAGACATTTATGGTGTATGAAGATAATTCACAGCATTCGTCTCTCGTTGCCGGAGGAATGTATAATCCTATCATTTTAAAGCGTTTCACACCAGTTTGGGATGTGGAAAATCAATTAAAAGTTGCGTTGCCGTTTTATAAAGAACTTGAAGATTTATTAGGAAGCAGATATGATTATAAAGTATCGATTTATAGACTATTTACTTCCATTGAAGAGCAAAATAATTGGTTTGCAACTTGCGATCATCCTTTTCTTTCAGCGTATATGATTCCCAAAGTGATAAAGGAGAATTATAAAGGTATTGAATCACCATTTGGATATGGAAAAGTTATTGGAACAGGTAGAATTGATACTAAAAAATTACTGAACGATTATCGAAATTACCTTCAGGAAAACGATAATATTTTAAATGAGCGCTTCGATTATGAAGCGATAGAATTCAAAGGAGAAAATGTTCTGTATAAAAGATGTTCAGCATCCAAAATCGTTTTTTGCGAGGGTTTTGGAATTAAACAGAATCCTTATTTTAATGATTTACCAATGCAAGAGGCAAAGGGTGAATTAATTACTATATATGCTCCAGAATTAGACATAGATTTTCTTTTGAAATCTTCAGTATCGATAATGCCACTAGGAGAACATAAGTTTAAAGTTGGTGCAACATTCAACTGGAAAGATAAAACCAATATTCCTACAGAAGAGGGCAAAAACGAGTTGCTTACCAAATTAGAATCTCTTATTTCTGTGCCATTTAAAGTCATCGAGCATGTTGCAGGAATACGACCAACAGTAAAAGATCGAAGACCATTAGTAGGAATACATCATGAGCGTCCAGAATTAGCTACTTTAAATGGACTAGGAACGCGAGGCGTAATGATTGCTCCAGTTGCCGCTAAAGAACTCTATGATTGTCTTGAAAACGGAATTGAACTTAGAAAAGAAATAAATATTTCTAGATTCCTGAGTTGACTTTAATTGTGAGTAGAAAGTATTTTATGTTCCAGCAAAGGCGAGAACTATTATTTTAAAATTGATGTCTTCACTGCACTCGACTGAAATGAATTGGGCTAGAGAATTAATTTAAAAGATGATCATCTACTAAATTTTTAATCTCTATCAAATTTCTCATCATAACTCACAAAAATCCGTATCCATATCAATCTTGCTAATCGCAAGCAGATAGGGGTAAATAAAATTAATGCTACAATAATAGAGACGAAACTTTGATTGATAGTGAGACCGATAGCAAGTTTAGCAATTACAAAAGTTATAATTCCGATTAAAACACTCAAGGCATAATTGACGAACATTGCTCCGAAAAAGAATGAAGGTTCCATCATATATTTTAAATTACAATTACTACAATTTTCATGAAGTTTCAGTAAGTTTTTAAACGACCAAACGCTTTTTTCTACATAAAAATCTCCTTGGTTACAACGTGGACATTTATTATTTAAAATACTATAAAGTTTCGTTCCCTTTTTAAACATGATAAAATCAAAAATAGATTACTTTTGCAAAAGTAAATTTTTAAAAGTACTATTCAATTACAATTATTATAATTCATGTTAAACATTCATAATTTAACCGTTTCATTTTCAGGAGAAGATTTATTTTCTGGTATTACTTTTAGACTTAACGGTGGAAATCGGGTAGGTCTTGTAGGAAAAAATGGTGCAGGAAAATCAACTTTATTAAAAGTAATATCTCAAGATATTGGTTATGACACGGGAACTATGGCATTTGAGAAAGATGTTAAGATAGGTTTTTTACGTCAAGATATTGAGTTTATTGCAGGTAGAACTATTCTTGATGAAGCATATGAAGCGTTTACAGAAATAAAAGATATTGAACGAAAATTAGATAAAGTAAATGTAGAATTGGTTGAAAGAACTGATTATGAAAGTGATTCTTATACTGAGTTGATCAATGATATGACTGATTTGACACATCGTTTTGAATTATTAGGAGGATATAATTATAAGGGAGATACAGAGAAAATATTACAAGGTTTAGGATTTCAAAGAGATGATTTTGATAAGTTAACAGATACTTTTTCGGGTGGATGGCGAATGAGAATAGAATTGGCAAAATTGTTACTTCAAAAAAACGACATTTTATTGTTGGATGAGCCAACAAACCATTTAGATATTGAATCTATTATTTGGTTAGAAAATTTCTTAAAGAATTATACAGGTGCTGTAATGCTAGTTTCGCATGATAAAATGTTCTTGGATAACGTCACAAATAGAACTATTGAAATTTCTTTAGGTAAGATTTATGATTATAAAAAACCATATTCTCAATTCTTATTGTTAAGAGCAGAAATTAAAGAGAAACAATTACAAGCACAAAAAAATCAAGAAAAAGAAATTAAGCAAAAACAGCATTTAATAAATAAATTTAAAGCGAAGGCAAGTAAAGCCTCTATGGCGCAATCGTTAATGAAGCAACTAGATAAGGTAGAGTTGATTGAAGTAGATCAAGACGATAATGCGGCAATGAATATTCGTTTTGCAATTTCTAAAGAACCAGGTAAAATTGTTGTTGAAGCTGAAGGATTGTCGAAAAATTATGGAGATAAACATGTTTTAGAAGATGTTGATTTATTGATAGAGCGTGGAAGTAGAATCGCATTTGTAGGTCAGAATGGTCAAGGAAAATCTACGTTAGCCAAAATGATGGTTGGAGACATTCCTTTTGAAGGTCATTTAAAGTTAGGCCACAATGTAGAGATTGGATATTTTGCTCAAAATCAATCAGAACACTTACCACCAGAAAAAACTGTTTTACAAATTATGGAAGATGCTGCAACAGATTCTAATAGGTCAAGAGTTAGAGATATGTTAGGGTCATTTTTATTTGGTGGTGATGCTGCAGAGAAAAAAGCAAAAGTACTTTCTGGAGGAGAGCGTAACCGTTTAGCGCTATGTAAATTATTATTATCACCATTTAATGTGTTAGTAATGGATGAGCCAACAAATCACTTAGATATGGCTTCTAAAAACGTATTGAAAAAAGCCTTAAAAAATTTTGCTGGAACATTGATTTTAGTGTCACATGATAGAGATTTCTTGCAAGGATTAACAGATACTGTTTACGGATTTAAAGATAAGGTCATAAAAGAATACCTTGGAGACATTGATTATTTCTTAAAGAAGCATGAGATGGAAAATCTTCGTGAAGCAGAAAAACGCACTAAAGTTGTTATAGAAAAAAAAGCAGTTGATTATAATTCTAAAGAGGGTAGAGAAGAAGAGAAAAAACAGAAAAAATTGCAAAACCAATTATCTAAAGTAGAAACTCAAATTTCTGATTTGGAAAAGAAAATTATTAATATGGATTCTCGAATTGCTGAGGAGTTTGAAAAAATAAGTTCTGAGCCTAATTTTTATATAGATTATCAAGACAAAAAAGATCAATTGGATAAATTGATGGAAAGTTGGTCAGAACTAGAAGAAAAAATTAATTAATATGTCATTCCTGCGAAGGTAGGAATCCATACAAAGTTAGGTTTAGATTCCTGCCTTCGCAGGAATCACATAGTTTTGTTTGGTATAACCATAAAACAATTGCCAAACACAAAAAATAGTATTCTTCAAAAAATCACTTTAGTTGCAATTAAAGAGAAAGATATTTCTTTATATATCAAAAGAGAAGACTTAATTCACCCTACTATTTCAGGAAATAAATACCGAAAATTAAAATACAATATACTTGAAGCACAATCTCAAGAAAAAAAGACACTAGTAACTTTTGGCGGTGCTTTCTCAAATCATATTGCTGCTGTTGCATTACTAGGAAAAAAAGAAGGTCTTAAAACGATTGGAATTATTCGAGGAGAAGAGTTGGGAAATGACTTGAATAAAACGTTGCTGTCAAATCCTACTTTGAAATATGCACACGATTGTGGAATGCAGTTTAAGTTTCTTTCAAGATCGGAATACCGAGATAAAAATTCTAAATTTTTTATTACAAATTTAAAAAAAGAATTTGGAAATTTTTATTTGATTCCAGAAGGGGGAACTAATAACCTTGCTGTTAAAGGTTGTGAAGAAATTTTGTCAAGTGAAACTGACCAATTCGATTATATCTGTATTTCGGTAGGAACAGGAGGAACCATTTCTGGAATTATTAATTCGGCTGAAGCACATCAAAAAACAATAGGTTTTTCTGCATTAAAAGGAGATTTTTTAACAGATGAAATTAAAAAATGGACTCGTGAAAATTCTAATTGGGAATTAAATACAGATTTTCATTTTGGAGGGTATGCGAAGACAACCAATGAATTAATTGAGTTTATTAATAATTTTAAAAAGGAAACAAAAATTCAGTTAGATCCAGTTTATACAGGTAAAATGGTGTTTGGAGTTGTAGATTTAATAAATAAGAATTATTTTGCTGAAGGTTCTAGAATTTTGTTAGTTCATACTGGTGGAATTCAAGGGATTGAAGGGTTGAATACACTCTTGAAAAGAAAAAACAAGATTTTAATTAGTAAATAATATGAAAGGTAAAAATAGAGGTTGGATCAGAGTATTATTAATAATCTTACCATTTATTATTGTGGTTTCTATATTTCAGGTACTAGGAATGTATCTTGCTGGAAAAGATTTAACAGATTTATCAATAAAAGATACTCCTGTCCAGACATTTATTAGTTCATTTTTTGCCATGCTTGGAACATTGCTCGTCCTTTGGTTTTTTATGAAGTATATAGATAAAGAAAAGTTTGTAAATCTTGGACTACAATTTAAAAACAGGAAAAAGGATTTTATCGTTGGTATTGGATTGGGAATAATAGTAATGGGAATAGGTTACGGATTGTTGCTGTTATTAAACGAAATTAGTTTTGATAAAATAGTATTTGAACCCTTGAATATTCTAATTTCATTAGTGTTGTTTACCTGTGTAGCAGTTATGGAAGAATTTTTATTTAGAGGATATATATTGAGGAACTTAATGATTTCTTTTAATAAATATATTGCACTGATAATCTCATCGATTCTTTTTGCTTTAATTCATGGGATGAATCCTAATATGGATGGATTCAGTGCTATGAGTTTATTTTTAGCCGGAATATTACTTGGTATAACTTATATATATACTAAGAATTTGTGGTTTCCAATTGCCTTACATTTAAGTTGGAATTTATTCCAAACTTTGTTTGGATTTAATGTGAGTGGTCAAGATTTTTATTCTGTTATAGAATTTAAAATCCATGAGAATAATTTATTGAACGGAGGAGCGTTTGGAATGGAAGGGTCGATACTATCTATTATTGCAAATATTTTAATAATTATGGGTGTAATTATATACTATACTAAAAACAAACAGTCACTTAATGAAAATTAGATTTTTAATACTATTACTTACGGTTCTGTTTTTAACAAGTTGTGGCTCTAAGCTTAAAGTAGCAACAGTTTATAAAGATAAGAGGACAGAGAAAAAAATTGATAGAGTTGATATTCCTGAAGTGACAACTCTTGAAACACACTCTACTCGAGTTGTAATAACTCCTGTTAAGACCTATGACGATGTTAAGAGAAATTATATAGAACAATATCATCAAGTGGCCATTCAAGAAATGAGTATTTATAAAATTCCAGCAAGTATTACCTTAGCACAAGGGGTTTTAGAATCAAGAAGTGGTACGAGTGATTTGACTACAAGATCCAATAATCATTTTGGTATTAAATGTCATAAGGGATGGAAGGGTAGAAAAACCTATCATGATGATGATGAAAAAGGAGAGTGCTTCCGAGTCTATAAAAACCCAATAAACTCTTTCCGTGATCATTCACTTTTCTTGACTTTGAGAAAACGATATGAAGGCTTGTTCGAGTTAAAAATAACAGATTATAAAAGATGGGCAAAAGGATTAAAGAAAGCAGGTTATGCAACAGATAAAGCCTATCCTCAAAAATTGATTACAATTATCGAAGAGTACCAGTTGTATAAATACGATGCAATGGCATTAGGAAAAAAGGTTAAAAAAATCAAAGTTAAAGAAGTCAATATTCCATTAGTTGAAGAAAGTGCACATATTGTTCAAAAAGGGGATACCTTGTATTCTATTTCACGGCAATATAATATTTCTATTGATGTATTAAAAGAACTCAATAGTCTGCAAGACAATACTATTTCTATAGGGCAAAAGTTACTCATTGCAAACTTA
>Ga0307488_10000619_pt1 | contig 29407 bp, 21 predicted proteins | sample SB02metaG_FD_202248 | JGI IMG/M metagenome (GOLD analysis project Ga0307488, IMG submission 202248) | Sea-ice brine microbial communities from Beaufort Sea near Barrow, Alaska, United States - SB 0.2 | ecosystem: Environmental > Aquatic > Marine > Coastal | place: USA: Alaska | collected...
AATTTATTCTTAAAAATTTAACAAGATATGCCTCAAAATGGGTTGTTTTAGCAATCGACTTGCTTTTGGTGCTTCTTTCTTTTTTTCTGTCCTATTCGATTGCCTATAATGCGAGTCTTGATTTTGACTTGTTAGCAGTACTTCGTCAAGTTCCCGTTGTGTTTTTTTTATCAATCATTAGTTTTTTAACCATTGGTTCTTATAGAGGGATCGTTAGACATACTGGGACTAAAGATGCCTTTAATGTTTTTATGGCGGCTACCTTGTTCTGTATTTTGATGTTAGTAATCGCATCATTCAACAGTTTATTTGAATTTTCGAAACCTTTTGTTATTCCAAAATCCATTATTATTATCCATTATTTTGTCTCCACCTTTGTGTTAATTTTAAGCAGATTTCTCTTTAAAGCTTTTTTTGAAGTACTCTCTACCGAGTTAGAAGCAATCAAAACAGTACTCATTTACGGCGCTGGAGACTCAGGGATTATTACCTATGGCGCCTTAAACGGAGAGACCAAAAACAATATTGAAGTGATCGGTTTTATAGACGATGATTTAAATAAAATTGACAAAAAAATAGATCGAATAAAAATTTATAGCCCAAAAAGTATCAACCAAGCGTTTATAGAGAAATATGAGGTAGATGAGGTGATTATTTCCATACAGGATATAGAAGCAAGCAAACTATTAGCCATTACCGATAGATTGATGGACTTAGAGGTGGAGGTGAAAATTGTGCCGCCCTTGTCAAAATGGATTGGGGGAGCTTTACAATTCAACCAAATACGTCAAGTAAATATTGAAGATTTATTAGATCGAGAGCAAATTTCTATAGACAACCCCATTGTGCAAAGAGAGGTGCGTAATAAGGTGGTGATGGTTACTGGGGCTGCGGGATCTATAGGTAGTGAGATTTCTAGACAACTAAGCTTATATGATTGCCAGCAACTAATTTTATTGGACCAAGCAGAATCTGATTTATATAACTTACAACAAGAATTAATTCAGAAAGGGGTTTCTAATTTTATCGCCATTGTTTGTGATATTAGAGACCAAAAAAGGATTAGTAAAATTTTTGCCAAACACATCCCCGATCACGTTTTTCATGCGGCAGCCTATAAACATGTTCCGTTAATGGAAGAAAGTCCTTATGAAGCGCTGCGGATTAACGTTTGTGGAACTAAAAATTTAGCAGATTTAGCCATCAAACACAAAGTAGAACGATTTGTGATGATCTCTACAGACAAGGCGGTAAATCCTACCAATGTAATGGGAGCCACCAAACGAATTGCCGAATTGTATATTGGTGCTGTAAGTAAGCAACACCCAAAGACAAAATTTACCATTACACGCTTTGGAAATGTATTGGGGTCTAACGGCTCTGTCATTCCATTATTTAGAGAGCAAATTAAAAATGGCGGGCCCTTAACAGTCACCCATAAAGAGATGACACGGTATTTTATGACCATCCCAGAGGCCTGTAGTTTAGTTTTAGAGGCAGGAACCATGGGGGTTGGAGGGGAGATTTATATTTTTGACATGGGAGAATCTGTTGAAATTTTTAAAATTGCCAAAAGGATGATTTCCTTGTCGGGATTAAAATACCCTACCGATATAGACATCCAAATTACCGGCCTTCGCCCGGGTGAAAAGCTTTATGAAGAGCTGCTAGCTTATGGAGAGAATACCATTAAAACCTATCATGAGAAAATTATGATCGCCAAGACGCACCAAGACTTTAACCAAAAGATAGGGACTACCATTTCTGCGCTTTATAAGAACGTATCTAGCTTAACAGATATGGACTTGGTGAAAATAATGAAGAATATAGTGCCAGAATATAAATCGAATAATTCAAAATTTGAAAAGTTAGATTTAACGAAAGAAAAATCAATATAATATCTTACTTTTGCTGTAAACCATTATAATGATTACACTTTTTTATAGAGTAAAAATTTTTTTATTTTTCTCTTTTTTTGCCTTAGTTTTTACCTCTTGTGTTTCTACAAATGACATTGTATACCTCCAAAATGATCATATAGACCAAAGCGCGGTCTCAAATACCTATACCACTGTATTTAAACCAGACGATTTATTACAAATTACCATCTCTGCAAAGAACCTTGCCGCGGTAAAAATTTTTAATTTGGCTACTCCAGGTAGCGGAGAAGAAGGACGTAGCCAGTTATCTTATTTGATAGATAGTAAGGGTGAAATTGATTTCCCCCTATTGGGCGCTATAAAAATTGGAGGCCTAAGCAGAGAAGAAGCAATTTTGTTGTTTAAACAAAAACTAGACCCGGCTTATGTAAAAGATCCTACTATTAATATTCGAATTACCAATTTTTCTGTTGCCATATTGGGTGATGTAAATGCTCCAGGTAATTTTACCATTCGTAATGAACGAATTACCATTTTACAAGCCATTGCCCTAGCAGGTGATTTAAGCTTATCGGGGCAGAGAAATAATATTATGGTTGTTCGAGAAGAGAACCAAACCAAAAAAGAATACCGCTTTGATTTGCGCTCTAAAAAACTTTATACCTCCCCGGTGTATTATTTACAGCAAAATGACCTTGTATATGTTCAACAAAATTATGCGAAAATTCAATCGGCCTCTAGCAATTCAAATACTACCCTATTTGTCTCTATAACTGGTTTATTAATTACCATAATGGCTATTTTATTAAGATAAGACTATGAAAAGAGATGATACGATTCCTCAATTTGAAGAAAATGACACCCTGAATATAAGAGAAGAACTTGAAAAATATCTTATTTTTTGGAGATGGTTTGTACTTTGTATATTCCTAGCGCTAGCAGGGGCTTTTGCATATGTACGATATACAACTCCCCAATATAGTGCTTCCACGTCTATTCTTATTAAAGACAACCAGAAATCGGGGATTTCTACCGAATTGGAAGCTTTTAAAGACCTTGGTATTGTGGGAGGGGCTTCTAGTAATAATCCAGATAATGAAATGGAAATTTTAAAGTCTAGAAAAATTATAGGTAGGGTTGTAGATAGTTTAGACTTAACCACGAGCTATTTTACCCAAGGGAGAGTTATCCAATCGGAAGTTTATACGAGCTCACCCATACGAATCCAGTTTATACAAAAAGATCCAGGGCTGTTTTTTACCCGTCATTCTTTTATTGTTTCGATACTCGATAAGGAGCACTATGAGTTAAAAGACCTAGAAGGCAATAACGTGTTAAAAGCTACTTTTGGAAGTGTCCAAAAAAATAAGTTAGGGACTTTTAAAATATTGAGGCATTCAACGGAATTTGTAGCGTTAGATGTTTTAGTGAGCGTATTGCCAAGATACGCTGTAATAGACTCCTATAAATCACGTGTAGGCATTTCTCTAATCGATAAAAACTCGTCGGTGATTGTTTTAAGTTTAACCGATGCCGTAAAAGAAAAGGCCATAGATTTTTTAAATGGTTTGGTTGTACAATATAATAATGACGCGGTAGCCGATAAAAATGAAGTTTCCAGAAAAACAAAAGTCTTTATCGATTCGCGTTTAGAAAGTGTCTACGCAGAATTATCTAGTATTCAAGATAATGTTGAACGCTTTAAATTAAAAACGGGCTTTAGTGGCTTGTCTTCACAAGCTGAACTTGTCTTAGAATCGAGTAAAGAAATGAATCAGCGGGTCTTAGCGGCTAAAACCGAATTAATCTTAGCCAAGGGCTTACAAGAAGGTTTAGAGAAGACCTCCCCTAAAAATGAGGTATTACCCGCTAATTTAGGATTTGAAAACAGCAATATTTCTAGTGCCATTAATGAATATAATACCTTGATTTTAGCGAGAAATCGATTGGAAATTACAGCGGGAATTCAAAATCCAGAACTCATGCAATTGGCCTCTGAAATTCAAATATTTAAAGTCAATTTAAAACAGGGTTTACAGAACTTAATTGCTTCCTTAAATATTCAGCTAGACCAGCTGCAAAAGCAACAGAATGAGATTGCTTTAAAAGTATCTTCCATCCCCGCGATTGAAAGAGGGATGATTGATATACAACGTGAACAAGAAATTATTTCGGGCTTGTATTCTTATCTTTTAAAAAAGAAAGAAGAAACAGACATCTCTTTGGCAGTAACGGTGGCAAATGCGAAAATAATTGATGTGGCCTATGGGTCTAATAGCCCGGTTTCACCAAAGAAGAAAATAATATACCTCACCGCCCTGCTTTTAGGGGTCATCATTCCTTTTGGGGTGATCTATTTGAGAAACTTATTAGATACCAAAGTACATAGCAAAAGAGATCTAGAAGAACGGCTATCCATTCCTTTTTTAGGGGATATTCCTAAGTCTGATTTCGGCGCAAAAATAGTGGTGGGCGCAGACCAGCGTTCAAGTATTGCCGAAGCATTTAGGTTAATAAGAACCAACCTCGATTTTATGCTTACCAACGATAAAATAAAAGAGAATAAAACAATTTTTGTAACTTCCACCACCAGTGGGGAAGGAAAGTCTTTTATTGCCATTAATATTGCCGCTACTTTGGCCTTGTCTGGAAAAAAAACCTTATTAATTGGCCTAGATTTAAGAGCGCCAAAAGTAACAGAATACTTGGGCTTATTAGATAGAAAAGGGGTTACAAACTATCTTACCGACCAAAATTTAGATTTAAATTCGTTAAAGTTTAACGTTCCAGAATTAAAGGGATTGGATATTGTTTCTTCTGGGGTAGTACCTCCAAATCCAGCAGAATTATTAATGAACAAAAGGGTAGATAATATGTTTACCACTTTCAAAAGTGACTACGATTATATTGTGGTAGATACCTCTCCTGTAAGTTTAGTTGCCGATACCTTATTAGTAGCAAAACATGCAGATATGGTGATGTATGTGGTAAGAGCAAATTACGTAGACAAGCGGATGTTAATAGTTCCAGAGAACCTGTACAAGGAAAAAAAGTTAAAAAATATGGCCGTAGTGCTTAATGATACCGATATAAAAAGAGGCTATGGGTATGGCTATGGGTATGGGTATGGGTATGGCTATGGGCAGTTAGCAGATAAACAAAAACCTTGGTACCAACGAATCTTTAAAAGTTAATAGGCGCTTAAAATCATCTTACAATAAATGAATGAGTAGCGTCTTATAAAATAACGCCAGTAAACTTGTTTTACTGGTTTTTTTTAGGGCCAAAATTTGGTGTTATTTTTTAAAAGCGGAGCAATTTGTTTTTTAATTTTTTTAGTGCCTATTTCCTTGAGCAATGTTACATGTTGCATATGATGGGCGTCTGTGCCCACAAAATCATAGAGCTTGTTTGCTAATAATTTCTGACTAATTTTTTTAACATTTTTTCCGTATTGTTCGGTTAAGGAAAGCAAGTTTAATTGAAATAAACAACCTGCCTTTTTTAATTTATAATAATGTTCAAAGTTGTCATGGTAAAAATTATAACGTTCTGGATGCGCTAAGATGGGGATATATCCTTTTAGCTGAATTTGGAATAAGACCTCATATAAATTGATCGGTGCATTAAAATAAGACATTTCAACTAAAAGATAATGATCTTTTAATGGCAAGAGATCATCCTTTTCCAACAGTTTAGAAAACTGCTCATCTAACATGTATTCTGCCCCCGCATTTATGTTGATATCCGTGAGATTTCTTTTGGTAAGCTCCTCCCTCACGAGGGCTAATTTTTCTTTAATGGTTGCTGAAGAATTAGGATAGACATCGCCTAAAACATGAGGCGTGGTTATAAAATTCACCATGCCATACGAGGCCATTTCACGAATCAATTCGATAGACTGATCTAAATCTTTTGCACCATCATCTATCCCAGGCAATAAATGCGAATGGATGTCTACATAATGATCTGTAAAAAGATCGGTTAAAGGGATTTTTTTCGTCTTAAAAAATAGCATATTGTTTTTTTAATAATCAGTGAATTTACACGTTCAAAAATAAAGATAGCAATAAATGCCTTAAAATTAATTTATTTTATCAACGAAAACGATTGAAATTTTAAGTGCTATTGTATATGCAGTTTAGTTATGATATATTTGGGTACTTAAGATATAAATGTATGATTTTAATTGCAGATGGTGGCTCTACAAAAGCCGATTGGATTGCCTTAGACAATCAAAGGAATGAGGCGTTTAGAGTAAGAACCTTGGGACTTAACCCTGCGGTGGTTCCTAAAGATGAGTTGATGAATCGCATCATAAACATGTTTCAACTCATACAAATTAAAGAACAGGTAACAGAAATTCATTTCTATGGCGCTGGATGTGGAACACCACAACCCATTGAAATTCTTAGAAAGGTGCTAAATGAAGTTTTTGTAAACGCAGAGATTTTTATTTCAGAAGACATGTTGGCGGCGGTGTATGCTACTGCAGGAAAAACACCTGCGATTGTATGTATTTTAGGAACGGGGTCTAATAGTTGTTATTTTAACGGTGAAGAGATGGAAATGCTTTGCCCTTCTTTAGGCTATATTTTAATGGATGAAGCAAGTGGAAATTATTTTGGAAAGAAATTGATTCGTGATTTTTATTATGATAAAATGCCAAAAAGAATTGCCAATCAATTTGAAAGTCAGTTTAACTTAGAGGCAGATTTTGTGAAGTATCATTTATACAGACAACCCAATCCGAATATGTATTTGGCTACTTTTGCCAAATTTATGTTCGAATTTAAAGAAGATAAATACATTAAAAGAATTATTAAAAAAGGTTTTCAAGAGTTCTTTAGATATCGGGTGTTGCCTTTTCAGAAAACCATGGATACTCCCATCTATTTTATTGGGTCTATTGCCCATTATTTTAGAGATATTTTAGAAAAAGTGGCCCTAAAAAACAATTTAGAAATTACCGATGTGATTCAAAAGCCCATTGATAATTTATTGGCTTATCACAAAAGCAATTTCTAAGGAATAAATGCCAACAGGCGTTCTAAAGACATTCCTCGAGAACCTTTAATTAAGAAGGTTTGTTGTTTTGGAGGGTGGGCAATTAGAAAGTTTTTAAAGTCATCAAATGTTTTAAATTGATGGCTTTTGGTTTTTATTCCATAAAAATGTGCTCCCACGAGATACACCTGGTTAAAATGTAATTTGGCTGCCAAATCGGCAATGGCTTGATGCTCTTCTACGCTGTTTTCTCCCAATTCAAACATATCTCCTAAAATAACAGCTTTTGAGGATTCCTTTAACAAATGAAAACTCTGTAAGGCCGCTTCCATACTAGTGGGGTTTGCATTATAGGCATCTAAAATAAGGGTGTTTTCTTTGCTGCGTATCATTTGTGAACGATTGTTCTGCGGCGCATACTGTTCAATTGCTGCTATAATCGCATCGTCGGGCACCTTAAAATACTGCCCAATGGTAATGGCTGCTGAAAGATTAGTGTCATTGTATTTTCCAATCAAATTACTTTGAATAGTCCTGTTCTTAAATCGTAATTTTACAAATGGATTTACCTCTAAGAATTGAAGTTCATCGGAATTAAATAAGACGCGATTGATGTTTTTGGTTCTTTCTAGTTGGAGGGCGTCATTGGGATTTACAAAGGCTGTTTTGTGGTCCTTACTGAGGTAGTCATACAATTCTGATTTTGCGTTAATAACCCCTTGAATACTTCCGAAACCTTCTAAATGTGCTTTGCCAAAATTGGTGATATACCCAAAATCGGGTTCGGCAATAGTGGCTAAAAAAGAAATTTCTTGCGCGTGATTGGCGCCCATTTCTACAATGCCTATTTCTGTGCGGGTATTCATAGAAAGCAGGGTGAGTGGAACACCAATATGATTGTTTAAATTTCCAAGTGTTGCAGTAGTCTTAAATTTTTGGGATAAGACGGCATTGATTAATTCTTTGGTGGTGGTTTTTCCATTGCTTCCCGTTAAGGCAATAATGGGTATGTTTAATTGTTTCCTGTGGTAATTTGCTAATTGTTGTAGGCAAACTAAAACATTTTCCACGACTAGTACCCGCGGTGTTTGGGCATATTTTTCTTCATCTACAATGGCGTAGGAAGCCCCTCTGCTTAGTGCCTCTTCGGCAAATTGATTGCCATTAAAATGAGCGCCTTTTAAAGCAAAGAAAAGCGTATTTTTTCTTATTGTTCTTGTGTCGGTGTCTACAAGGAAATGTTTGGAGTATAATAAATAAAGCTGTTCAGTTTTCATGTGTTAAAGATAAAAAAAAACCTCATTGAAAAATTACAATGAGGTTTTTTAAATAGGGTTCTAGTAAATTATCTACTAGCATTTCTTGGTACTCTTTTTTCGTTAGACATGGCACCTACAATATCGGTAACACATCTAAAGCCAATCGAGTTTGTTGCCATATACTCTGGGAAATATCTTCTTTGCGCGGGGTCTAGCCAATATTCTCTGTCAGACCAAGAGCCTCCCTTGTACACTCTGGTTTTGTCGCTAATTAGCGTTGTTCTTTTTTCAGAATCAAAGGTAACGGTATTTCCATTAATAGAATCTCTCTGGGTTGTTGGCTTAACGGGTGAATTATACATGCCCGGTCTTTCGTTAAAACGCTCGGCATCGTCTTGGTAAAAACGTGTTGAATTTCGCTCTCCATCATTAATATTCGAGTTGTCTGAGACCGCATAATTTCTTCTTAACGAAGCATCAACCTGCGTAATTGGAATGTATTTAATCGTTCCGGGTAAGTTTTTCGGAATTATTTTTCCATTTTTTAAGGTATCATAAACCACTTGAGAATCATCACCCACAATGACTACATTTCCATTTTCATCGATTTTCTTTTTGGTAAAAATATTTCCTCTAAAATAATTGAAATCATTCGCATCATTATCTATAATAGGTCTGTAAACATCGGCAACCCATTCCGATACATTTCCAGACATGTCATATAAACCAAAAGCATTTGGTGGATACGATTTTACGCGAATGGGAATATCTGAACCATCTGAACTCCAGCCAGCCATGCCACTATAATTTCCTTTTCCTTGTTTAAAGTTGGCTAGTTGATCTCCTTTATGTCTTTTCGATTTATCTCGAGAGTATTTACCATCCCAAGCATATTTCTTTCTTCCTCTAATATTATTGTATTCTCTATTCTCGCTATTTGCTTTTGCTGCATATTCCCATTCTGCTTCTGTTGGCAATCTAAAAGCTTGTTGCAAGGTTCCGTCAGATTTGCTAATAGGCCTCCCTTGGAAAGATCCTCTAGGAGCTCTTTGTCCTGGTACAGGAATTCCTTTTTTATAAATCGTGGTGTCGCCTTTAAAGATCAAAGCGGCATCGGTTAGGAAAACATCGGTGTCAAAGAAATTTCGAATGGTGTCTGTTGCTAAAATATTTTTTATGTAGCCGCCATCAATCAATTTCTTTAAGTTTACGGCATTGGTTCTCCATCTGCAGTATTCATTCGCTTGCAACCAGCTTACACCTACTACCGGATAGTTTGCATAAGCAGGATGACGCAAATAATTTTCTGAAAGAATTTCTGTATTTCCTAAGCTTTTACGCCACACCAAAGTATCTGGCAACGTTGACTTATAAATATATTTGTATTTTTCTTCTTGTGGAGGGTAAATATCTTTGATATTCTGAATATATAAGGAATATTCGATGTTGGTAACCTCTGTTTCATCCATATAAAAAGAACGAACATGTATTTGATTCGGTGTGGCATTCCAATCGAACATTACATCGTCTTGTACAGATCCCATGGTAAAGGTGCCTCCTTCAATAGCTACCATACCTGTAGGAGTTTCAGAACCTGCTGAAGGATCTCCTTTGAAATAGTTGCCATATTTTGGATCATTAAAATTCCAACCCGTTAAAGTTGATTTACTATTGTTAGAACTTTTACAGTTTGATAAGAACAAACAAGTGAAAACAATGAATGATAATTTTAATAAGTTTCTCATTTCTTAAATTGAAATATATATGTTTTTAGTAAGCGATGCAATTTACAATAAATATGTATTTACACAACAAAAATATAAAAATTAACAGCAGTAAGAATCTCTTACAAATCTTATAACGATTGCTTTTTAGCTTTAGTATAATTTATATCTAGAGAAGCTAAAATATCTCGTGTTTATTTCCGTTATTTGGGGTAGATGAAGAAAATTAAAATTACGTTTTTTCTATTGGTATTCCTTGCTTTTTATGCAAATTCTCAAACGAAGAATGCTGTTTTAGCAAACGGAACTTGGTTTAAATTCTCGGTAGATACAACAGGGGTTTTTAAAATTGATAAAAATCTTCTTCAGCGAATAGGGATTTCTACCAATAAATTAGATCCGAAGAAGATTCGTATTTATGGAAATGGCGGAAATTTATTGCCTGCTTTAAACAGTGATTTTAGGTACAACGATTTGCAGGAAAATGCTATTTATGTGGAAGGAGAAGAGGACGGGGTTTTTGATAATTCCGATTTTATTCTTTTTTATGCAAAAGGCCCGCATGATTGGGAGGTAAATGCAACGTTAGAAACGGCGAATCACAGACAAAATATATATTCAGACAAAGCCTATTATTTTATCTCTGTAGATCAAGGGGATGGAAAGCGCATTTCCGCAGCACCCGAGATTACCGGAACTCCAGAGCTACTACTCTCAAAATTTAACGATTATATTTTTTATGAAAAAGAAACGATTAATTTAATAGCAGCAGGTCAACAATGGTTTGGTGAAAATTTTAGCGTAGAAAACACACAAACATTTACCATACCTTTTCCTAATGCCGTTGCCAATCAAAATATTTCGGTAAAAGTACGAGGCGTGGCCATGTCATCATTGGCTTCTTCCATGGAAGTAACAGTGAACAATCAAGCACTGTATAGCTTGTCCTTTTTTGGTATTTCCGGAACTTCATTAACCAAAGCATCAACCGCAGAAAGAACCGCTAGTATGGTAAACTCTGCAAAGAGTTTAGAGGTGAAAATTAACTATAACAATAACGGAATTCCATCGGCCAAATCGTATTTAGATTTTATTGAAGTGGTGGGAGAGAAACAATTAATTGCCGATGATTTTCAGTTTTCATTTCGAAGTTTTGAAGCGCGTAAAACAGCTGGAATTGTGGCATACCAAATCCAGAATGCGTCTGGTATTTTAAACGTTTGGGATGTAACCAATTCCTTACAACCAACCATTGTTAAAAATAGTTCGGCATCTGCAGAGACCTTTTCCTTTTCTGCAAATGGAGGAAGACTACATGAATATGTGTTGTTGCATTCAGACGATTTTTATATCCCAGAAGTCATACCAAATGGGCGTCTAGCGAATCAGAACTTACATGCTTTAAAAGATATTAATTATTTGGTAATTACCAATTCAAATTTATCCAATCAGGCGCAGCGGTTGGCAGCATATCATCAGCAGAATTCAGGATTAACTACCCAAGTGGTTCTCTTAGACGAGATTTATAATGAGTTCTCTTCGGGTTCAAAGGATATTACGGGGATTCGTGATTTTATTAATTATCTCTATAAAAACAATACAGCGGAAGCGACCAAGTTGCAATATGTTTGTTTTTTAGGCGATACCTCTTATGATTTTAAAGACAGAATTCCTGCAAATAATAATATCGTTCCAGCCTTTCAATCGTATCAAAGTTTCAATTTAGCAACTTCCTATGTGACCGACGATTTCTTTGTGATGTTAGATCCGAATGAAGGCACTCTAAATAGGACGCACACCGTAGATGTTGCCTCGAGTAGAATTCCTGTATCTACCATTCAAGAAGCCACCGAAGTGATTGATAAAATTTTAAATTATTACCAATTAGATGCCTTTGGAGATTGGAGAAATACCATCACGTTATTAGCCGATGATATTGATGATAATTTTGATATTTCCATTCAAAGCGGAGTAGAGAGAATTGCAGACGCGATCAAAGAAAAAAAGCCGGTGTTTAATGTCAATAAAATTTATGCAGATGCTTATGTGCAAGAAAACTCTTCAGGAGGAGAAAGGTATTCTTTAGTGAATGAGGCTATTACCAACGCGATAGAAAAAGGAACCTTGGTTTTTGATTATTTTGGCCATGGGGGGGAAGCAGGTTTTGCTTCGGAAAGAATTTTAGAAATCCCACAAATTAATGGTTTCGTCAATGAAAGAACGTTGCCTCTTTTTATTACAGTTACCTGCGATTTTTCTCGTTTTGATAACCCAAATAGATTAACGGCTGGCGAATTAACTTTTTTAAATCCCAAAGGAGGGTCAGCAAGTATGATTACAACCACTCGCGAAGTTTTTATCTCTACAGGCCAAGCTTTTAACGAAGATTTGATGCGAATTTTATTGGAATTTGAGGAAAGCGATTATTCAATTGCTCAAGCCTTAGCAGCCACTAAAAATCAGTTCACCAGTTCACAGCAGAAATTTTTTATCTATTATTTTGGCGATCCAGCAATGAAATTGGCCATTCCGAAAGCAAATATTAGAATCACCAAAATGAACGGCAAAGAGATTAACCAATCGATAGATACGTTAAAAGCATTGTCTAAGGTGAGCTTTGAAGGAATCATTACAGATCCTTTAAATAGGGTTTTGCCCAATTTTAATGGAACCTTATCTACCACTGTTTACGACAAACCGATCGATAAAACAACCTTAGATAATGATGGATTTGGAGTTAATATGGTTTTTGATTCCCAAGAAAGTAAATTGTTTAGAGGGAAGTCGTCTATAGATAATGGTGTTTTTCGCTTCGATTTTGTGGTGCCCAAAGATATTAAAATTGCCTACGGAAAGGGGAAATTTAGTTTTTATGCAGAAAATAGTCAAACAGATAAGGCCGGATTTAATTTTGATATTACAATTGGTGGAATTGATCAAAATGCACCACAAGACAATATGGGGCCAGAAATATCTTTATTTTTAAATGATGAATCGTTTATAAATGGCGCAAATACCAATACCTCACCCAATTTAATTGCCGTTTTATCTGATAAAAGTGGGATCAATACCTCTGTAACTGCGGTAGACCACGATATTGTAGTTACTTTAGATGGCGAGGTGAATAATCAAGTAATCTTAAATGACTTCTACGAAACCGAATTGAATGATTTTACCCGAGGAAAAGTAAAATACAAATTAAGAGCGTTAGCAGTAGGAAATCACACCCTCGAATTAAAAGCTTGCGACACCTATAATAATTGTTCTAAGAGTACGTTAAACTTTGTAGTAATTAGTGATGCCATTTTAATGTTAGAAAATGTATTGAATTATCCAAATCCGTTTGTAAACTACACAGAGTTTTGGTTTAATCATAATAAGCCTAATGAGCCTTTAGAAGTTCAGATTCAGATTTTCACCATTTCTGGTAAGCTCATTAAGACAATTAGTCAAAATGTTCAAACAACGGGCAATTTGTCAAGAAATATTGTTTGGAATGGCTTGGACGATTTTGGCAACAAAATAGGAAAAGGTGTATATGTTTATAAATTGAAGGTAATAGCAAAAAGCAGTAATTTATTCTCAGAAAAATACGAAAAATTAGTAATACTTCAATAAAAAGCAGATATTTGTATAACAGTTAAGAACTCACTTATGATTAAAAAAATCAGTCTATCTCTAGCAATTTGTTTGCTATGTTTATCTAAAGCAAATTCACAAGCTATAAGTACAGCGACCCCTTTTTTATTAATTACACCAGATGCCCGTGCTGGAGGAATGGGAGACGTTGGGGTAGCCACATCGGCAGATGCCAACTCTTTATTTCATAATCCAGCAAAAATAGCTTTTGGAGAAAGACAAGTCTATATAGGTTTAAACTATTCACCTTGGTTGCGTAATTTAACCGATGATATTTTTGTTGGTAGCGCCTCTTATATTAACCGCTTTAATGAAAATGCTGCTTGGGGAGCAGACTTTAAGTATTTTTCCTTGGGTCAAATCGATTTAACAGATAATCAAGGAAACCCTACGGGAACCGTTAATCCGAATGAATTTGCGCTTTCTGGAACCTATTCTTTAAAACTTAGTGAAACCTATTCAATGGGAGTTTCATTGCGCTATTTTAGATCTAATTTAGCTTTTACAGGAACCAATTCCTCTTTACAACCCATCAATTCTTTTTCTGTGGATGTTTCCGGGTACTACCAATCGTTTGAAGAAAACTATGGTAGTTTTAATGGAAAATATAGAATTGGATATAATATCTCAAACATAGGTCCAAAAGTTTCTTATGTGCCAGGAGAAGAAGATTTTATACCTACAAATTTAAAATTAGGAGGAGGATTTGACTTTATTTTAGATGATTATAACACCATCTCTACCAGTGTGGAGTTCTCTAAATTATTAGTGCCTAGCCCACAACTAGATGGTTCAGATCAAGATAAAGGGTTTGTTTCAGGTATTTTTAGCTCTTTTGGAGATGCAGAAGGTGGCTTTAGCGAAGAATTAAAAGAGGTGATTTACTCTTTCGGAGCTGAATATTTATACAACAATGCCTTTGCTTTGCGTGGTGGATATTTTCATGAAAGTGAAGACAAAGGAAATAGACAATATTTTACCTTGGGAGCAGGTTTTAAAACAAATGCATTGAATATTGACTTATCCTATCTTATCAATTCTTCCGATGTAAATAATCCACTCGAAAACTCATTGCGTTTCTCTGTCTCTTTTGATTTAGGAGAAATCTACGATGAGTACTAGAAAGTCATTAATTTTTAGTAAGTTCGTAACATCAATGTAAAGCAGTCAATAGACTGCTTTTTTTGACCACAATACTTTCGTGTAAAACTTTCATAAGGAGTTTTTGAACCGCATTTAATCATTATATGGAAGCGTTACCTACAGCCTGCCGCGGCAGGATAAAATAAAGATATATGAAAACAATTGAAGTAACAACAACGGCAACGCTTTTTAAGGATATCTCAGAGCTTACGATAGAAGATAGAAAGTTAATGGGAAAAGCGGTTGAGGCTAGAAAAAATGCCTATGCGCCCTACTCTAAATTTCACGTAGGTTGTGCCCTACTATTAGAAAACGATCAAGTCATTTTAGGAAACAATCAAGAAAGTGCTGCGTATCCTTCAGGGATGTGTGCAGAAAGAGTGGCTATATGGAAAGCCGGTTCCGATTTTCCAGGAGTAAAAATTAAAAAGTTAGTTATTTCTGCGAGTTCTTTAATTTCTAAAGTAGACAAACCGATTGGTCCATGCGGAGCATGCAGACAAACCTTATCTGAGTATGAAATAAACCAGAAAACACCCATGGAAATTATTTTTATGGGGGAAGAAGGAGAAATTGTAAAAACATCCTCGCTGCTTTCGTTGCTGCCATTTTCTTTTGATAACTCTTTTTTATAAATGAAGATGGATATTTTATCCAGAGAAGACCTCACGAAAATAATTTCAGTATTTTATGAGAAATTACTTTCAGATTCCTTGATGCTTCCTTTCTTTGAAGAAATGCGCACTAAAAACTCCCTAGAAAAACATCTTGAAGTTCTGGTAGATTTTTGGCAAGATGTGGTTTTTGATACTTCAACATACACCAATAATACCCTGCAAAAACATTTGGCTATAAATACATTTATGAAGTTTGAAAGGGCGCATTTTACCCGTTGGATATCGTATTTTTTAGAGACCATAGATGAACGATTTACCGGAGTCAATGCAGAGAAAATGAAAGCTAGAGCTCGCTCTATAGCAACAGTGATGCAAATTAAAATGAATCTTTATGAAAAGTAAAATGGCATATAATTTTTGTTTTTTTATTGCTGAGTTTCATAAAGTTGGAAAATTTATAAAAGAAAAATGTGTTCATTCATTTAAATTTGGGTGCACAGTAGTGTACTACATTACTTATAATCCTTTAAAATATAAAATATAAAATATGATTTCTTCGGTAATTAAGGGTACAGGTACTTATATTCCATTACTCAAAAAAGAAAACGCAACTTTTTTATCTCATCGCTTTTTAAATGAGGACGGCACTTCTTTTCCGTCAGGTAATGAATTAATTATTAAGAAATTTGAAGGAATTACCGGGATCACAGAAAGACGGTATGCGAAGCCTGAATTTAATGCCTCAGATTTGGGTTTTTTTGCCGCTCAAAAAGCCATCGAAGATGCAAATATTAATCCAGAAGAATTAGATTATATTATTTTAGCACACAATTTTGGCGATGTGAAAAAGGCAGCGATTCAAAGTGATATTTTACCAAGTTTAGCCACTAGAGTTAAATATAAATTGGGCATTGAAAATCCGAATTGTGTGGCCTATGATATTTTATTTGGATGTCCAGGTTGGATCGAGGGTCTCATTCAGGCACAGGCATTTATCAAGGCAGGAATGGCAAAAAAATGTTTGGTTATTGGAGCTGAAACCTTGTCTAGGGTGGTAGATAAACACGATAGAGATTCTATGATTTATAGTGATGGAGCGGGCGCTTGTATTGTAGAAGCATCGGAAAATTCTACCTCCGGAATTTTAAGTCATGCCACACAAACTTTTACTAAGGAAGAAGCCTATTTTTTGCATTTCGGAAAATCTTTTGATAAAAACGAAGATGAAAATGTTCGCTATATTAAAATGAATGGACGAAAGATTTACGAATTTGCACTCAAACATGTTCCCTTAGCAATGAAAACGGCATTAGATAAAAGTGGGGTTTCCATAGATGAAGTAAAAAAGATTTTTATCCATCAGGCAAACGAAAAAATGGATGAAGCCATCGTAAAACGCTTCTTTAAATTGCACAATACACCAACGCCAGAAGGAATTATGCCCATGAGTATTCATAAATTGGGTAATAGTTCTGTAGCAACGGTGCCCACCTTATTAGATTTGGTTTTAAAAGGAAAAATCGAAAATCAAAAAGTAACAAAAGGAGACGTTATTATATTGGCTTCTGTAGGGTCTGGTATGAATATTAACGCGGTTGTGTATCGTTTCTAGGGATCGTTTTATCCACTAAATTTTGTTGGTTTTATTATTTTTGCCTAGGTATGGAAGTATTAAATGACTTCCTTGCCTAAATAATTCAAAAATCTAACGTCATATATCTGATATTTAAGATCAATATATTATTTTTGCGCATGCAACAACAGAACGTACTTATTTTAGATTTCGGATCGCAATACACTCAACTAATTGCCAGACGAGTAAGGGAGTTGAATATTTATTGCGAAATTCACCCTTATAATAAACCTCCAAAAGACTTAGAAAATTTTAAAGCAGTTATTTTATCAGGAAGTCCTTCTTCGGTTCGCTCAGCGCAAGCGCCGCATCCAGATTTATCTCAGATAAGAGGAAAGAAGCCACTTTTAGCGGTTTGCTATGGAGCACAATATCTCGCACATTTCTCTGGAGGAAAGGTGAGCCCTTCTAATACCAGAGAGTATGGAAGAGCCAATTTATCATTTATAAAAGAGAACGAAACTTTTTTTGAGGGGATTTCTGTGGGCAGCCAAGTATGGATGAGTCATTCAGATACTATCAAAGAATTGCCTACAAATGCTGTTTTATTGGCCAGCACCAATGATGTAGAAAATGCGGCATATAAAATTGAAGGTGAAAACACCTTTGCCATTCAGTTTCATCCAGAAGTGTATCATACATCAGACGGAAAGCAATTACTAGAGAATTTTTTAGTTCACATTGGCGGTGTGCAACAAACCTGGACACCAGATTCCTTTGTGGAAAGTACCGTAGACCAAATTAGAACAAAAGTAGGGAAAGATAAAGTGGTTCTTGGCCTTTCTGGTGGAGTAGACTCTACTGTAGCAGCGGTTTTATTGCACAAAGCAATTGGTAAAAACTTGTATTGTATTTTTGTAAATAACGGACTTCTACGAAAAAATGAGTTCGAAAATGTGCTTAAGCAATACGAAGGCATGGGATTAAACGTTAAAGGGGTAGATGCATCGGCACGCTTTTTGACCGCATTGGCTGGATTAACTGACCCTGAACAAAAAAGAAAAGCAATTGGGAACTCTTTTATAGAAGTTTTTGATGATGAAGCACACCAAATAGAAAACGTAAAATGGTTGGCGCAAGGAACCATTTATCCAGATGTGATCGAATCTGTTTCTGTAAACGGCGGACCTTCAGCAACCATAAAAAGTCACCATAATGTAGGGGGCTTGCCAGACTTTATGAAATTGAAAATTGTAGAGCCTCTGCGTATGATTTTTAAAGATGAAGTAAGAAGGGTGGGAGCATCTATGGGAATTGACAAAGAATTATTAGGAAGGCATCCCTTTCCCGGTCCTGGTTTAGCTATCCGAATTTTGGGAGACATTACGCCAGAAAAAGTTCGTGTCTTACAAGAGGTAGATGCAATCTTTATCAACGGATTAAAAGAAGAGGGTTTGTATGATAAGGTTTGGCAAGCAGGGGCCATTTTATTACCTGTAAATTCTGTAGGCGTCATGGGCGATGAAAGAACTTATGAAAAAGTAGTGGCATTAAGAGCGGTAGAAAGTACCGATGGGATGACTGCAGATTGGGTAAATTTACCTTATGAATTTTTGCAAAAGACATCCAACAATATTATAAATAAAGTAAAAGGAGTAAATAGAGTGGTCTACGACATTAGTTCAAAACCACCTGCAACTATAGAATGGGAATAGAATATATGAGACATTTAAAATTTATTGTATGTATCTGTATTTTAACTTTTGCAATTTCTTGTAGTCAACAAAAAAACTACTTAGAATATAAAGTTAAAGAAGGAGAGAATATTAGAAGCATTGCCAGAGATTATGACATTTCTGCTAGAGATTTGTTAAAGATAAACCCAGATATAGGGAGAAGACCAAAACCAAATACCATTATATTAGTTCCAAATCCACGAAAAGGAGCAAAGACGAAAGGTATTCTAATTGAACCTAGCGGTACTGCTGTAAAAGTCCTAGATTCAATAGCACTACTTTCAGAGAAAGTAGACATTAAGCTTGTAAAGAAATATTTTGTGGTTCACTACGTCATAAAAGGAGATACTTTTTACAATTTAACGCGCTTTTACAATGTTTCTGAAGAGCATTTGAAAAAATTAAACCCCCAATTGTCTGAGGGTTTAAAAATAGATACCTATATAAAAATTAAAAAAATTGAAGGTAAAAACAATAAAGAAAATTTAGTTTACACAGATTATATAGAGGAAGGTGTGCGTTTAAAAGTTGCGATGATGTTGCCTTTTAAAAACCAGCAATTAGATACGCTAACGTCCAATGAAATTTTTGATAATAATAAATTAGCAACTATTGTAACCGATTTTTATTTAGGTGTAGAAATGGCGCTTGATTCTTTGAGAAATCAGGGAATTTCAATTGCTTTAGATGTCTTTGATACAGGAGACAGAGAGACAAAAATTACCTCCATTTTAGCCAATGAAGAATTAAACACGTACGATGTTATTCTTGGGCCCATCTACTCTGAAGAAGCAATGATTGTTGCTAACAAGGTGAAATCGCCCGTAATTTTCCCCGTGTTTTCTAGCAAACAAAATCAGTTTTCCTCTTCAAAATTAATTAAAACTCAACCAGAGATGGAGGTGTATAAATCGGAAATGATTGCATTTATGTTAAGCAATTATGCAGGCGAAAACATAGTGATTGTTTCAGATGATGTATACAAAAGTAGTTCTACGCTTTCGCAATTTAAACAACACGATTCTATACAGACCATTTCTTTAGTTTTGCCAGAAGAGGGGTATATTAGAAAAGAACCATTAATAAATGCATTAAAGTCGGATGTTAATAACTGGATCGTTATCGATACAAAAGACAATGTTTTAGCGGCAAACACCGTAAATAGTTTAATAAGTTTGCCTACTATTTACAGCATAGATAAAGAGAAAGAAGATGGGAAAATTGTAACAATGCAACCCTTATCTGAAGAAACAGGCGTTCGAATCTTTACTTTCCAAAAAGGAAATACCTTTGACAAAATAGATAATAATCAGTTGGCAAAATTGGGTTTTACTTTTGGCTCTGATATTTTTAGCAATGAAGCTTCGTTTGCTGTAAAATCTTTTAACGCGAATTTCCGTAAAAAAAACAACACGTTTCCTTCTTATTACGCAACGAAAGGTTTCGATATTACCTATGATGTTGTTATGCGCTTGGCTGCTGGAGAGGGTTTAAAAGATACTTTTAAGGAGGGGGTTTCTTATCGATTGGAAAGCAAGTTCGATTATAGTGAGAAATTATTTAAGACGACTTCTAATAACGGAGTGTTTATTGTGAAATACAATGATGACCTCACATTGATTCGATTAAAATAAAACAAAAAAATCCGATGAAATTTCATCGGATTTTTTTTTCATTTAAAGGTTTTTCTAAGAAATGCCTTTTATATTTTCTTCATTTGTTGTTTCATCATCTGCATTTGCTCTTTTAACATGCCGTGTTTGTCTAATTTCTTCGCTTCGGCCATTAACAGAGTTGCTTCTCGCTTACGTCTTTTTGTCATGGCAATTCCTGCAAGTTGTAATTTTGCCATTGCCAAATCATGCTTCATGGCTAAACCCAATCGAACGGCCTTTTTTAAATATTTTTCAGCCTGAGTTATATTCGTTTGACTTAGCATAATGCCGTGTAAATAATTAAAATAACCTTGCTGATTTTTTGTTAAAGCGCCTTCCGGATTTTTAATATATCCCAACCATTTTTGAGTGCCAGGAAAGTTTTGTTTACGCAACTGTAAAAAAGCCAATAAAATAAATTCATTTTTAAAATAGAATAGCACAAAAATTCCGGCTAATAACAGAATAGAAATTCCATTCATAATGTTTCCTTGACTAAATTGATAGACAGCCCAGGCGCTTATTAAAACGGCTAAAACTAATTTTATATTTTTATGGAACATACTGTTTTTTATTTTTTTTTGATTTCGATGCACAAAAGTACATTTTTCTTCTTAGATTTATTTGTCAGTTCGATTGAAATTTCTTGTTAAAAACTTTTCAAGCCTACTACCCTCAATGGCGGCGTTCGCAGGGGGCCAAGAAATTATTTTTTATAATATTTTCTGTATTTAAACCAGGCTGCAATTCCTAAAATGGAAACAAAACCAAGTGAATAATAAATAGATGTAGGCGTAATCACGCGATCTCCACTAGCGTAAGAATGCAATCCAGATAAATAGAAATTTACCCCAAAATAGGTCATCATAATAGACGCATAGCCTATAATAGACCATAAATTAAAGGTAAACTTCGATTGCAGTCCAGGAATTAATCGCATGTGCAAAACAAAGGCATAAATCATAATAGAAATTAAAGCCCAAGTTTCTTTTGGATCCCAGCCCCAATAGCGACCCCAACTTTCATTGGCCCACATCCCACCAAGAAAATTACCAATGGTGAGCATAATTAAACCAACCGTAATTGCCATTTCATTAATAATGGTAATTTCTTTAATGTTGATTTCCATTTTTTTCTTGTTTTTTTCGGTGGTAAAAACCATTAAAAACAAGGCGAAAATTCCCAAGATCATTCCTAAAGAAAATGGTCCGTAGCTGGCAACAATAATAGAAACATGCACTAAAAGCCACCAAGAATTTAAAACAGGTTGTAAGTTGGCAATTTCAGGATCCAACCAATTCTGATGTGCAAAAGCTAGAATAATAGCCGTTAAAAAGGTCGTTGCCGTAATGGTTAAGGAAGACCTTCTGCCAAAGAACAATCCAAATAGCATGGTTGCCCAAGCTACATAAATAATAGATTCATAGGCATTACTCCAAGGAGCATTTCCGCTAATATACCAGCGAGAAACAAGACCTAATGTATGCAGTATGAAGAGTGTTATAACAGCGCCAATAAGTATTTTTACACTAAGATTTACCCATTTTTTTGTGCTAAAAATCTGAACAACAACAAACACAATTAAGAATAAACTTGCAAAGCCATAATATTTTGAGAGTTTTAAAAAGGGCTGTGTTTTGTTATACAGAATTTCTATATCTATTTCGTTCTCTGTAGGGTAAACGTCTGCGCCAAATTTCTTTTGAAACCGTTTAATGCCATCTAAAATTTTATTGGTCTCTGTATAATCACCTGTTTTTTTTGAGTTTTGCAAAAGTTGAATATACACGGGCAAAGCTTGCTTCACAAAAACAGAATCGGTTCCTGTAAAGTTGGCTTGAGAAATTTCTGGTTGTGAAACCCATTTATTATTTTCATCACCGGGAATTGGATAAATTCTGAAAATCCCACCGCCAATGGCACTGTATAATAAACCCACTCGTCGGTCAATTTTGATGAGATCTTTTTGAAACTTGTCTTTGACATTTTCTTTTTGAGCTTCTGCCACCAATTCTCGAATCTTATAGTTTCCTGTTGGGGTAATAAAATCAGATAAGCGCCCATATTTACGATCGTTGCTAACACCTAAAAGTCCTCGAATTTTTGTGTTTCCCTTTTCTAAATAAACGATGGGCACTTCAAACCACAACCTTGGGTTTTCTATAATAGACAATAAGATTTGGCTGGGTTGCATGCCATTAAACGTTTCTGTTTGCGCCACTTTTCTAACCAGTTCGGAGGCAAAAGTGTGGGCCGGTTTCATGCGTCCGCCAGCATCTTGAATAACTAATTGGTTAAATAATTCTGCGTGCTGCACATCCACTAAGTTTGCCTGTAAAATAGAGTCTATTTGCTGGTTGCTAATCGAATGCTGCACATGATCTTCTGAGTGTTGCCCAAAAGACAAACCAATAGAAAGAAATCCTACCAGAAGACTCATCGAGAGTTTCTTTTTGCGAATTTTATCTAAACTATTTTTTAAATAATCAAAACGGGTACGTTTTGCAAATAGGATGCATATTAGGCCGGTATACAGGAATGAATACCCTAAATAAGTAATAAGGGTGCCCCAGAAATCATGGTTCACAGACAAGTGAGTTTGCTCTACTTCGCCCGATAAATCATAACTCGATTGAAAAAGCTTATATCTTTTATGGTCTAATATATGGTTCATGAAAATTTTGTAATCAAAAGTTTCCGATGCATCAATTACCGTGACTTCACTAGCATAGGCAGCGGCACTTTCTGAACCGGGATATTTTTCTAACTGAAAATCATTTAGCTTTACATCAAAAGGGGTTTCTAGTGTTTTTGAACCATAGAGCATTCTAAAATTTAAGTTTCCAACCGAGATCGTTTTAGATCCTTGGCTGTTATATTTACCTCCTGTAAGTTCTATTTGTTTGGTCTCATCGTCTACAGTTATATCCAGAAGAAGGGCATCTAGTTTTTTATCGTCTTTTGGGCCACTAACGGTTGTTAAAACACCCTTTTCAGCGGGTCTTGGTATTACAAATTGCAGGCCTGCAATATTGTGAAGGGTTAAATATTTAAAGTCTTCTAAAGAATCTTTCGCAATAGACCCTTTTGCTTGATCTGCCATTCTAAGCCAGTCTCCCTCCGCTTTTGAACTCATTTTTAAGACGCCTTGTTCATTTTTGAAATTGATAGACGCATTGTTTTCATCAGCTTCAAAACCAACTAAAACACCATGAATATTTTGTGTTGTTCCTTTTTTAATATAATGTTCGTGTCTTGTTCCTTCTGAAGACTCTACAAAAAACAAGTGTTCAATACCGTTTTCATCTTCCACCAATTTTTCTTCTGCCCAAGGAATATATGCGGCAAGTTTTATCGAATAATTAGATGCTCTAAAGGTATTGCTATGCTGCCAGTTATTTTTTCCCCAAGCCGAAAGAAGAATTTCTGGGTTTTCTGTTTTTTGCTCTTTGTTATTATCTACAACAATATTTAAATAGGTGGTTTCCGATAAGTATTTGTTTGTGGTTTCTCCTTCATCAATAAGCATGAGTCCTTCGTAGCCAATATATCTGGTAATACCGGCGCCAACTAGAATTAAAATAAAGGATAAATGAAACATTAAAACGGGCCATTTTTCCTTTTTGTAGAGGCGGTATCTAAATATATTTCCAAAGAAATTAATCACAAAAAAAACCATAATTCCTTCAAACCACCAAGAGTTATAAATTAAGGCTTTCGAAGTTTGGGTGCCATAGTCATTTTCAATAAAAGTGGCTACGCCCATTGCCGCTGCAAATAAGAAAAATAAAACGGCGGTTAAGCGCGTAGAGTATAGAATATTTAAGAGTTTTTTCATCTCGAATTGATGCTTTTTTTAAGAGCAACAAATTTAGGGATAAAAGCACAAATAATGGCCTTTGGAACTCTAATTTTTAAGGTTTAATTTAGATTTCTATCAATCAAATTTTAGAACAAAAGGGGCGTATAGGAACTAAAAATTAGGGTTGATAAAAACCGATAAAAATGGACTAGAATGCTCTGTACGTATTTATGATAGTGGTAGAAGAAACCAAATTATTCTTCAATGCTTTCTATTAATATGGTAATGAGTTCAATGGCAGCTTGAGCGATTTTGGTTCCAGGGCCAAAAACACCTACGGCACCAGCGTCAAATAAAAATTGATAATCTTGAGCGGGTATTACGCCACCCACAATAACCATAATATCTTCTCTTTCGTATTTTTTTAGCTCTTCAATGACTTGCGGAACTAAGGTTTTATGACCAGCCGCTAAAGAAGAGACTCCTAATATATGCACATCATTTTCGATGGCCTGTTTAACGGCTTCTTTTGGCGTTTGAAAAAGCGGACCAATATCTACATCAAAACCTAAATCGGCATACCCGGTTGCTACTACTTTTGCGCCTCTATCATGGCCGTCTTGACCAAGTTTTGCAATCATAATACGCGGTCTTCTACCTTCTAATTCGGCAAATTTATTTGCCAATTCGGTTGCTTTTTTAAATAATTTGTCGTCTTTTATTTCTTTGCTATACACGCCAGATATGGTTTTGTGAACTGCTTTATGTCTTCCGAAAATCACTTCTAAAGCATCCGAAATTTCTCCTAAAGTAGCTCTGTTTCTAGCTGCTTTCACAGCCAAAGCTAATAAATTTTCTTTTCCCGATGCTGCGCTTTCGGTTAAATTCTTTAAAGATAGGCTTACTTCTTGTTGATTTCTGGTTTTTTTTACTTGATTTAATCGTTCAATTTGCGACAGGCGAACCGCTTCATTATCAACTTCTAAAATATGTAAAGGATCTTCTTCTTTTAATTCGTATTTATTTACCCCAACAATGGTATCGATACCGCTGTCTATTCTAGCTTGTTTTTTTGCGGCTGCTTCTTCGATGCGCATTTTGGGAATTCCTTTTTCAATGGCTTTTGTCATGCCACCCAATTCTTCTACTTCTTCAATTAATTCCCACGCTTTGTTTGCAATTTCGAGGGTTTGCTTTTCTAATTCAAAACTGCCAGCCCAAGGATCTACCGTTTTTGTGATTTGTGTTTCTTGTTGCAAGTAAATTTGTGTGTTTCTTGCAATTCTTGCAGAAAAATCGGTGGGTAACGCAAGCGCTTCATCCAAGGCATTGGTGTGTAAACTTTGTGTGCCACCAAAAACAGCAGACATTGCTTCGATAGTGGTTCTTGCAATATTATTAAAAGGATCTTGCGCAGTTAAACTCCATCCGCTGGTTTGGGAGTGGGTTCTTAAAGCTAAGGATTTTGGATTCTTTGGATGGAATTGTTGTACTAGCTTTGCCCATAGGATTCTTCCCGCTCTAAGCTTTGCAATTTCTTTAAAATGGTTCATTCCAATAGCCCAAAAAAATGATAATCTGGGTGCAAAAGCGTCAATATCCATTCCAGATTCTAAGCCTGTTCGAATATATTCTAATCCGTCTGCTAGGGTATAGGCCAATTCAATTTCTTGCGTTGCTCCAGCTTCTTGCATATGGTAGCCAGAAATAGAAATAGAATTAAATTTGGGCATTTTTTTACTGGTATATTGAAAAATATCAGCAATAATTTTCATCGATGGGTTTGGTGGATAAATATAGGTATTACGCACCATAAACTCTTTTAAAATATCGTTTTGTATAGTACCAGAAAGGTTTTCTGGAGAAACTCCTTGTTCTTCTGCAGCAACAATATAAAAGGCTAAAATAGGTAAGACTGCGCCATTCATGGTCATCGATACAGACATCTTATCTAGGGGGATTTGGTCAAACAAAACCTTCATGTCTTCTACCGTATCTATAGCTACGCCAGCTTTTCCAACATCTCCTTGCACGCGTTCATGATCGGAATCATATCCTCTGTGGGTTGCCAAATCAAAGGCAACAGATAACCCTTTTTGTCCTGCTTTTAAATTTCTTCTGTAAAAAGCATTGCTTTCTTGAGCTGTTGAGAATCCAGCATATTGCCTAATTGTCCATGGCTTGCGAACATACATCGTAGCGTAAGGGCCTCGTAAAAAAGGGGAAAGTCCTGCAACAAAATCTTCATGCTTAAAATGAATATTTTGTTTTGGAAACTCAGAATCAATGGAAAGATTCTTAAGATTTTTTCTGCTCATTAGAACTATTTTTTTTAAGCTTCGTTAATCTATAAAGTTTTGCTGAAATATTTCTTAATTCTTGTTTCTTGTTGTACATTATACTAAAAACAATATAGAGGTATAGTAAAGAAATAAGTACAAATAGAAGCAGGCCATACTGTATAAAGTTAACCGTATTTCCAAAAAAAAGGTACATCTTGTTTATTGAAACGTATATGGTACAGACCGTAAAGAAGAAAAAACTAACTAAGACAACTGGTATTCTGCCTTTAATTTTATGAATTTCTTGGCTTAATACCGTTTTTTTTTCGCGTAAAAGTAATGTTTTTTTTCTCTTTTTTTTGTATTTTTTTTTATAGCTCTCTATCATCCTTTCTCCGCTTTTAAACGTTCTTTCTCTGAAGTTTCAGCTAATCGTTTTGAAAGTATGGGTACAAGTAGGGTTTTGCTATTGTTTTGTTTTAAAAAAGGATACAATGCAACGCTTTCTCGCATTTGATCATCGCTATTTTGCTGGAAATTTGTGCCTACTAAAACAAGTTTTGAAGTATCAAAATTTGCTTGTTCTTCTTGTGCGCTTTTATTAATTTTTTCCTGAATGGCTCCTTTTTTTAATTGACTTAAAAAGCCACCATTTTCTTCAATTTTCTTAAAAAGCTTAAGTGCTTTCTCTGCCAACTGATGTGTTAGGCTTTCTATATAATAACTTCCGCTAGCCATATTTTGAGAAGTGTCAAAACCGCTTTCTTGTTGCAAAATTAATAGTTGATTTCTTGAAATTCGCTCACCAAATTCATTGGATTTGTGATAAAAAGAATCATAAGGAACATTACAAATTGTATTTGAACCGCCTAAGATAGCACTCATGCATTCTGTTGTTGTACGCAACATATTTACATTATAATCATACAGCGTTTTGTTGCGTAAACTGGGTTTAGCAAAGATATGCGCTTCGGTATTTTGATAGTTATATTCTTTTAACAGTGTTTTCCATAGAATACGGAACGCTCTAAGTTTGGCTATTTCAAAAAAGTAATTACTACTTACTGAAAAAGTGAAATGAAATTTTTCTGAAAGATCACTTTCAAATTGATTTAAATATTCATTAGCATGTGCTAAAGAAAAAGCGAGTTGTTCTACAATTGTTGCCCCCGCATTTTGGTATAGGTCTGCATTCACCGCAATGGAGTTGGGAACGTTGTTAGCTGTTTTTTCAAAGAGTTGAAGATCTTCTTTTAAATTAAAAAACCAATTCCCCGTTTTTGCTAAATTTCCAATAATATCAAAATCAAAAAAGATGTTTTTCGAATCATAGAAATCATGGATTTCATTGACAAGATCACTAGCTAAAAATGAAAAACGAAAATAAATTGGCGTAAAAGAGGCGTCTATTTTTTGTAAAACAATTTTATAATTAAATGTTTTATCAGCCCTAAACTCGATAGAAGTTGCTCCTCTCTTTAGCGCATTTAAAGCGAGGGAGTTTGCAATCTTTTCATCGTCAATAAAAATAGATTGGCAAATAGAAAAGCTATTTTTTGGTGTTGTAATATGATGGCTTTTTCGGTCTTCTTTGGTGTAAAAAGGTTTTACAGTAATTCCTTCTTTCGTCTCCCAGAGTAGGGTTTCATTGTAGTCGTCTCCTTTTAAGTCTACTTGGATTTTTTGTTTCCAGGCTTTCGCAGAGGTTGGTTCAAATTCATCAAATAAAGAAGTGTTCATTATTTTTTTAATGTGTCAAATTCAATTAGGTAAATATCTTCATTTTCTTTCTTCATGAAATAGTGTTCTCGTGCAAACCTTTCTAGTTGCAAGGAATCATTGAGTCTTTCTATGGTTTTTTTATCTTTAGAAATTCGTTCTTGGTAAAAATAGATGGTATTGTTTAGTTCTACAATTTCTTTATCAAATTCTCTTTGAGCAAGATAAGAGTTTTCATCAAAAAAAAACATCCAAACAATAAATAACATCAATATAATGAAGTATTTATTGGTGAGAAATTTCACGTAAGGATTCTTTTTTAAACTTTTTAAATTCATCATTTATAAACGTTCTGCAATTACAGACCTTACAATGTCTATGGCAACCGTATTATATCGGTCATTTGGAATTATAATATCTGCAAAGTTTTTTGTGGGCTCAATAAATTGTTGGTGCATGGGTTTTAAAGTGTCTTGATACCTGTTTAAAACTTCGTTAATGTCTCTTCCCCGTTCGGTGATATCTCTTTTAATTCTTCGTATTAAGCGCTCATCAGTTTCGGCGTGCACAAATACTTTTATATCGAAAAGGTTTCGCAATTCCTCACTGTTAAAAATTAAGATTCCTTCAATAATAATTACTTTTCTAGGGATTGTTTTTACCGTGTCTTCTGTTCTGTTATGGGTTACAAAAGAATAGACGGGCTGATAAATGGTTTCGCCCGACTTTAATTCTTTCAAATCTTTAACAAGTAACTCAAAATCGATAGCTCTCGGATGGTCAAAATTAATTTTTGTTCTTTCTTCGTAAGATAAATTAGGTGTCTCTCTATAATATGAATCTTGAGAAATCACACAGACTTCAGCCAATGGGAGCTGCTTAACAATTTGATTTACAACCGTTGTTTTTCCGCTTCCTGTGCCTCCTGCAATTCCAATAATGAGCATATATTCGTTGTTGAATTATCATTTATAGTCCTACAAATTTAGCAAATTAATAAAGAAGTATACGCATAATAAAATCCTTTCAGTAAGAAAGGGGTTTTAAACGGTGTTTTATAGACTTCTTAAAGTATGGATGTACGAATATAGCTTACAGTTGGAGTTAAGAATAAAACCCTAATTTTAATTTATCAAACAACAAAGAAAAATTTATGATTCAGTTTTTATACCTAATTATTAGAGATTTTAAAACCAAAAAGCATACTCCTAAAACTAAAAAAAACCACGCTTTTTCAGCGTAGTTTTTTGTATTATTCTCTTTGACGGCACGCGTTACAAACGAGCGCGAGCGTGGAAGTCCATTGCATAAAAAAAACTACTCTAATTGCTTAAAGTAGCTTTCTATACTATTTATTTTCTTACTCGTAAC
>Ga0307488_10000620_pt1 | contig 29361 bp, 23 predicted proteins | sample SB02metaG_FD_202248 | JGI IMG/M metagenome (GOLD analysis project Ga0307488, IMG submission 202248) | Sea-ice brine microbial communities from Beaufort Sea near Barrow, Alaska, United States - SB 0.2 | ecosystem: Environmental > Aquatic > Marine > Coastal | place: USA: Alaska | collected...
CACGGCAGCACCTCGAGGTGCCCGCCCTCCGCCGCCCTCGTGCATGTCCCCTTATCTCACGGGCAGCCATTCGCGCGCGCCCACTGCAGCACCTCGAGGTGCCCGCCCTCCGCCGCCCTCGTGCATGTCCCCTTATCTCACGGGCATCCGTTTGCGCGCGCCCACTGCAGCATAACGAGGTGCCCGCCACCCGCCGCGTGCAGGCACGTCCACTCGTTCCACGGGCACCCGTTCGCGCGCAACCACTGCAGCACCTCGAGGTGTCCGCCCCTCGCCGCGTACGTGCACGTGCCTGCATCCCCCGGACAATCGCCCGCTCGCAACAACTTCAGCTTCTTGAGCTTTCCGCTCCTCGCCGCTGCCTTGCATAGTAACTCTTTGCGCGACAGGCGACCTGCCAGTTGCAGGCGCAGCGGAAAGCTCAAGAAGCTGAAGTTGTTGCGAGCGGGCGACCTGCCAGTTGCAGGCGCAGCAGCGCGCTTACACATCCGAGCCTCGTGGCACGCTCGCTTTTCATCAAGCTCCTCAAACGTAAGCCCCGTCGCCGTGACCGCGTCGCGCATCGCGCGACTCACCGCTGGGAGCCGTGCGAGATCGGCGGGATCGTCGAAATAGGCAGATCTGAGGACGTGCGTGACGACGATGTCGTTGAGAAGGCCGGGGATGGCCTCGCCCGCGTTAGCATCGCTGCGCTCGCGCTTCCTCTTCCGTGCGCGAGTTTCCATACCGATCGTCGCGTTGGAAGACAACGAGAACCGGGTGTCGTGTGCGCGTGGTGTTGTGCGTCGAGGCTTCCGAGAAAAGCGTTACGAAGATACAACGACTCACGAAAGTACGGGATCTCGACGAAAGTACGGATCTCGTCCACGGCCACACTCCTCTGCGCCCAGAGCACCGTCACCATGGTGTTCGCTATCCCCCAAGAGCAGAGGGACGATCTCGTCAGCCGCATGGACGAGCACCTCGCCGCCATCGGGTTTCACATGTACCGCCGTACCTTCTCCGGTACCCTCGCCAAATCTCAAGAGATTGAAGAGCGTGCTTTCAGCGTCGCGGAAGTGGCGAGCATCACGACCACAGAGTCGTGGTCAGAAGGCACGGGAGCCGGCCGCCCGATTTCCGAGCTCACGCGTTTGTACGTTAAGAAAGCCGCGGAGCTCATGAAGGCTGAGGCGGTACGCCTCGGTGAGGTCGCCGCGGAATCCAGCGGTGCAGGCGCTGAGGAAGTCGCCGACGACGCCGACAACTTCGATCTGACGAGCTCGGACCGCGAGTTCTTGACTCAAAAGCGCGCGGAGCAAGTGCTCGCGCCGCTGATGGTAAAGGGTGCGGCTTACTCGTCGGTGAAACTCAGCACCAACAGTTTCGGTATCGACGCCGCCTACGTGGCGGCCACGGCTTTTGCCAACATCGCAAAAACGCTCAAGGAGGTGGACCTCAGCGACATCATGGCGGGACGACCGGAGGCGGAGGGCCTGGAAGTGATGCAAATAATCACCAAAGCCACGTTTGGCGCGAACCTCACCTCCGTGGACGTTAGCGACAACGCATTCGGCGAGAAGGGCGTTCGCGCGTGTACCGCGATGTTACAGCAGCATACGGCTATCGAGAGCCTCAGCTTCATAAACAACGGCATCTCAGAGGAAGCTGCGCTCGCCCTCCTCGAGCTTCTGGCGTCACCCCAGTCCCTGAAGAAATTCCACCTCGGCCAAAACGCGACTGGCGATGCCGGTACCGCGCACGTCGCCGCGCTGCTTGCCATGGCGCCCAACATTGAGGATTTCATGATGTACGCCTCTAGGGTCACGGCTGTTGGCGCGGTGATGCTCGCAAATGGTCTGGCAACGGGAACCTCGCTGAAGAAAATCGACCTCAACGATAACAGCATCAACGAGGAGGGTGGCATCGCGCTCGCGGCTATGCTCCGCAACCAGCCTCACGTGACTCACGTGAACTTTGAGGCGACCTTCCTGGGGCCTGACGCAGCGGGCGCGGTGGCATCGGCGCTGGCAGATGGATGTCCGCAGCTCGAGTACTTGAACCTTTCCGCCTGTGATGTCGCCCCAGAGGGTGTTCCCTCTGGTGTTCCCGCCGTCGCTAAGGCCATCTCCGCTATGAAGAACCTCAAGGTGCTGAACGTCGCGGAGAACGAATTTGGTGACTTTGGCGTGGCGCAGATTTGCGTGGCGCTCAAGATGTCTGGCTGCCCGCTCCAGGAACTGGACGTCAGCAACAACGAACTGGTGCACCACGGGGCTGTCGCCACCGCACGACTCGCGGCGTCTAGGCCGGGATTCACGTCTCTCAACCTGAACGAAAATCACCTCTCCGACGAGGGTGTCGAGGAGGTGAAGAGCGTGCTGGCGAACGCGGGGTTGAGTTCCGTGCTCGGGTCGTTGGACTCGAACGACGCGGATATGGCTGTCGAGCCAGAGGACGAACAGACCGCCGGGCTCAACGCAATGCTCTACCATCTGAAGCTTTGATTAGAGAAAGAGAACGGATGAAGAAGGACTGCAGGTTTGACTACTTTTGTAAGACACGGTAGATCGACTGACTGCAAGCACCAACTCATGCATCATCAGCACCACGAGAGACTGCGAAAAATGCAGATCTGAGAATTGTTGCAGAAATTTCCACTGAAAGGTTCAAAGCAACGACAACCCCGACCCAGGCCGCCACTTCTCGCGCCCGCGAAGCACTTCGCCAACATCTTACTTCCAACATGGAAGCCGAGCAGCCTTCAGGTACGCGCGACATGCGTGCTTTCTGTATGATCCCCCGTTCGTCTCGCTCTTCGCCCGCGCGCGAGGGCGCCGAGTCCGTCGTTTGGCTTTGTTTGGCTCGTTTGGCTTTTCTCGGAAACGTCCCCAACTTTTCCCCTCGTCACCCGCTCCCCTGTGTGATGACCTAACCCCCAATGGTTCTCCTCGTCCCTTCGCTTACACCCCCATGCGCAGACGAAAGTCTCCGTCGCGCCGCGAAGAAGCAGAGAAGAAATCGCCCCGGCGAGGGTTCACCACGCGCGAATCTTCTAACGAGGTTCTCGAACCCAAACGCAAACAAACCCGAAAGTGGCCCACGCTTCGCTTTCACGGGACGTCTCATGAAGGCGCCTCTTGTCAGGGCGATAACGAGGACCTGCATGAAATGTCGCGGACCAGGGCCATACACATGGACGGCATGGACCAAGTCCGCAAGGTAGCCGCCGGGTCACTGCACCCCGCGGTTGTTACCGTCGATGGGAGCGGGTGGACCGCGGGGAGCAACGAAGCGCATGCCCTTGGGAATCGCAGGTGCGAGGACGTCGTCGTCGCACCTGCAATTCCCATGCCCGGTGATCCTCAACAGAGCCGGTTCTCAAAGGTCGTCCTTCCCGGGAAAGCATTCGACGTCGTGGATGGCGATGGCTTTTCGGTGTGGCTTTTCGGTGAGTTCTCTGTCTCTCTTTTCTCCTTACAACACCCTCAATCATCCCCGCGCACCTTGACGCGTCACACACCATGACTAACGCTCCCATCCCTTTATTTTCTCCCTCTCAGAGAGCGGTTTCGTTGCGTTCAACGGAGCGTTTCGCAACAGCAAAGGGTGATACGGGGCTACCGTGTCCCTTGACGTTGCCAAAGAACCTGTCATTGTCTACGCGGCAAAGCGCGACGACGATAAGATCGTGGAGATCAAAGCGGGCGCAAACTTCGTTCTCATGCAGACGAAGGGTGGGAAAGCCCTTTCCTTTGGAAACTGCGAGGGTGGGTGCTCGGGGCATCTCGCGGAATCGGACGCGAACAGCACCGATCCCGACGACCCGCTCGCGCGAATCGAGCAGCTGACGCCAAAGCATCTACCCTTGCCCGGGAACGTCATCGCGCTCATCGCCGGTGGTGACCGCTCGACCGGCCACGGCTTCGTGATCACGCGACGCCCGGGTGACAACAACACGAACGTGTTCGGGTTCGGCTCGAACAACGGCGGAAAGCTCGGGTTGCCCAAGGAAGAAGACAAAAACGACTTATGGTATTTTTCGCCGCAGCTCATTCCTGGGCTATCGGGGCTTTTCATCGTCGCCGGCGCCGCGGGGCACGAGCACAGCGTGTTTATGGACAAGGACGGAGCGATGGTGCGGCATGGCGCTGCACGAGCGGCTCGGGTCGCCGAACATCGCCCTGAATTTGAACGTGGGGCAGTACACGCTAGTTCCCGTCCCGCTACTGTCCCCGGCGTCTGCGGTTTTCGCGGGCGGCTGTTGCAGCGCGGCTTTGCTGCTCGATGGCAACGTGATGATGACCGGCGACAACGACCAGTCGCAGCAGGGAAAAGGAGAGGATGTGTCTCAAAACCAAGTCATGACGCTTGTGATGCCGGAGACATTCGAGCCCGGTGTCGGCATCAACGCCGTGTCCGTCGGCAGTGATTTCGTTTGGTTCGTGCAAGTCGAGGACGAGGGGAAGAACTTTGGCATTTCCGAATCGGAAATCATCGCCGCGAACGCGCGTTCCGCGGCGGCTAAAGCTGCGGTTGCTGCGAAGGAGGAAGCCGCGGCGGCGTCGGAGGCGGCCGTCGAAGCCGCGGGGCAGAAGGCGAGGGAGAAGGCGCAGGAACAAAGGGCTGGGTTCCAGGAATGCATTAACGCTTACGAAGCCAGGAAAGCTCAGGCGAAGGCTGAAGCGGAGCAGAACGCGGTGGTGTGAGTTCTTTTTACATTCATTTGTGTGACGCCTCGCTTCCCTCCTCCTCCTCCTCAGACTCTTCTTCTTCCGCCTCTTCCTCTTCAGACGCTTCTTCTTCCGCTTCAACCTTTTCCGCCTCCGCCTCCGCTTTTCCCGAGACCTCCGGGGATTCACCCACCGCGCTGCGTTCGGTCAACGGATGGGACCTCTCGGTCAAGGGCTGGGACCTTTCCTTTGAGACGGCTGTGGGCGCCAAGTTTGTTTTCTTTTCACTTTCACTTTTCTGTCCCTCCGACTTTTCCCCATCGCGCGCGCGCTCTGTTTTCAGCGCGTCGACTTCTTCCCTCAACACCCTCCGTTCCTCCACCAGCTGCCATATCATGCCGTCCTTCACCCCGATGAGCTTTTTCAGCGCGTCTCTTTCGGCGACCGCGTTTGTCAAGGCTCTGGCTTCTTTTTCAAACTCCACCGGGTCGCACTGTGATTGTTTCGGCAAAACCCGGCGGCTCATCCGGTCGCACGCGTCGTACATCGATTGGTACCGCCCGATGAACTCCGAGGTTAAAGAATCGCAGCCTGTTTCTTTGACGCAGTCATCGACCTCAGCCGCTAGCAAATTGATCTCCTCGATTTGAAGCGCGAGCTCATCCGCTTCCCTTTTCACTTGCGTTTCGCGCAAAGCAGCGCCCGCCGCTAAGCGCTGCGTGGTTTCATTCGCGGCCGAGGCTATTTCCCGGGAAAACACATCACGCACGTTTTCCATCTCCACCGCCTTGGCCCTTACCCTCCCCAAGTCGTGCAACAACCTGTCCCTCTTCGCAAACAACGCGCCATGCACGGCGTAGTGCAACGTGCGCTTGCAGTTCTGCGCGTACGCGCGCATGTGATCTGAGGACGGGGAGACGTCGAAGGGGGGGGCCGCGTCTGTCGTGTCGTGTTGAAGGGAAGGCCGAAACGTCGTGCTTTCCGGAAAGAATTCGGCGTGCGCGAACGCGCGGTACCGCGCCTCCGGCGCGACGGGGACGCCTCGGACCGACGCCATCGGCGCCGTTTCACAGACGCGGCGACGGGCGAGACACCGCGGTGACGACGCGCGTCGAGATGTGATGAGTGGACCTGGTTTGGGGACGGGAGAAGGGCGGCGGAAACACAAATGAAAACACAACGAACAACGGTCATCAAGTGCAGCTTGACTCCTTTTGGTGTTTTGAAGGATTGTTAATTGTTGTCCTCTGAAGTAGTATCTTCAGTAGTATCTTCTCCCCTAAATCCCTCACCACCCCCCCTCCCTACGCAAGCCCGTATATCCGCCGGTACTTCGTTTCCAGAAAAGAGACGTACACGTTTGGGTCCAGTTTCGTGCCGGTCACGGCTTCGCAAAGCGCGTCCGCCGAGACAAACACGGAGCCGGTTTCGTGCACTTTCTGGTTGAGCCATTTTTTGGCGACCGAAAAGTCCCCGCCTTTGATCGATTCGTCGAATTTTGTGTGCCCAATCTCGGCTCGGCATGTTTCGTAAAACTGCACCGCGTACATCGCCCCTAACGTGTACGACGGGAAGTACCCGAAGCTCCCGTCGGACCAGTGGACGTCCTGCAGGACGCCTGTTTTGTCGGAGTCCGGGGTGACGCCTAACAGCTCATGCATTTTTTCATTCCACGCCTCTGGCAGGTCGTCCACTTTTAAGCTCCCGTCAAAAAGCGCCTTCTCAAGCTCGAACCGCAACACGACGTGCATGCTGTACGTCAGCTCGTCCGCGTCGACCCGGATCAAACCCGCTTTGGCTTTGTTGACGAATCGGAAAACGTCCTCGGCGGTGACGTTTTCGGTTTTCGTCACTGGAAAGCTTTCGTTTGGAAAAGAAAAGTGTCAGTATTCCGTAATGTGTACTGAGTATGAGTAAACAGTCAGAGTAATCGGGCCGAACAGTGCCTGGATTTGGGAAAGGCCCAATACGTACCTTTCGTGGAACAACCCCAAATTAGCCTCCCAGAACTCCAAGCTCTGACCCACGTACCGCTCCCAAAACAGGCTTTGCGATTCGTGAACGCCCATGGAAAGCGCCCGTTGTACCGGTAACCCGTCCTGGTCCCTGTTCAGCCCTTGTTCGTAAAGCGCGTGGCCGACTTCGTGGATCACGCCCTGATACGATGAAAAAGCAGAAAGTGTCAGTCTCGTATGGGCATTCAGGGAGGCGGAATGTGGTACATGGGAAATACTTACCATGGTGGCGTCCATGAAGTTGTCCGCGTCGTACCGCGTGGTGATGCGCACGTCGAAAGGCCCGCTTCCGCCGGTGAAAGGGTGCACGCTGGTATCAAACCGGCCAAACTCAAAGCTAAAGCCCATCTTCACCGCGATCGCGCGGCAGAAACGCTCCTGGGCGTGCTCAGGGAACGCCTGTAACGATTTATCAGTGAACACTTTGTGTTGTGTTAACTCGCCCGCCGCCAAAATGTCCTTGATCACGGGTGCCAGCTTCTCTCTCAAGCTGCCAAAGATTTCCTCCAGCCTCTCCGTGGTCATGCCTCGTTCGAACTGGTCTATCTGGTAGTCATAAACACTCTGCCCGTCAACCGCGCACACAGTGGCGAACTCCTTGCGCAGCTCCACGAGTTCCGTTAGGACCGGCGCGAACGACGCGAAGTCGTCGTTGTCCCGGGCTTTGTTCCAAGCAGAGTACCCTTTCGCGCCCAACGCCGCTTCCTTCGCTTTGAGCTCCGCGGGGACTTTAATCGCGTCGTCGTAGTCCCTTCTCGCGTCCCGGATGTTCGCCGCCCTGAATGCGCACCCCTCGCCTGACTTCATGGCCTCCGCCAGCGCAATCGCGTCGCCGTGCATCACAGACGTGGCTTCTCGGTGTTTCAACTCCGCCAAGGCTGCCTTTTGCCGCCCCCGCGCCTCCGCCGCGCCGTCAGGCATCATCACGAGCTCATCCCACTGAAGCGTGGCTTCCACGGCATCCAAATCAGCGAGCTTTCGCAGACGGGTAGTCAGCGCGTCGTACGCGGTGCAGGCGTCGCCGGTGAGGGGGGTGGATGACATGGATGACATGCTCCTCACGACCACGGCGGTTCGAAAAACGTTGCGCTTGGAAACTGCTCGGGTGTTGGGCCTTGTGATGACCGGGTGGGACGGCCTTCGGGGGGGTGTTACGGCTTTTTGACACGCGGACGACGCGACAGGTCGTCGCGACGAATTGACGACGATGCGGCGAAGCAGGGCGCGCATAGGGATGTGAGCGTCGAAGAGACGAGCGCGTAATCGAGAAAATGAGACATTTACCCGTCGACGAGGAAAACCGAAGATCTTCTTTCAAACGCGCGACACGTCATCGCTGCAAAAAAAGAGGTCCACTCGTCATCACCCGTTCTCGTGCCAGACCCAACGCGCGCATCAGCACGCGACGCGAGAGTCTTAACTCGTGACGTACCTCTCGACCACGGCGGTCAGGTAAGAGGTTCGACAACGAGGTCGAGAGTGCGGGTTTGTGACGACCGTCGGAATCGAGGTGACGTTTTTTTCAGTGCTGATAACAACATCCGAGGCGGATCTCACCGCGGTCGATACCCACCATGCGGTCCGCCTCTGTTGTCGTGAAGCGCGCGCTCACGCGCGGTGACCCCGTGTCCGTCACCAACGAGCTCACCAGAGAACTCTCTGGGAACGCGTCGCGCGTGTCGCCTGGGTTCGTGGGCGCGACTCGAGGCGCCCCTTCGAAGTTCTCGGGATGGGCGCCTCACGACGCCTCTGCTTTCGCATCTAGGGCGTCGTTCGGGGCGGGTAATCTCGGTCACAACGTTGTTTCTGCCGTTTCCAAGCTTGTCCCCACAGCACGAGCCGCCGCGCGAGCCACGCAACAGGAGCTCGCGGCGTTGCGATCGCAGGCGCGTAGGTTCTCAAGCGAGGGGGGCAAGAAAGCGGGGGGGGGGTGGGAAAACTTTAAACCCAAAGCCGGGGGCGGGTCGGGGAAAGGCCCGAACAAGCCCAACAACAAGCCGGGCGACGACAAGTCCGGCAAGAAAAGCCAAAGCGGAGAAGGTTCAGGTAACTCAGGAGGTAACTCATCCGGCCGGAACGGGGACAAGAAAGACGGCGGCCCGAAAACCGTAGGCGAGCTCCTGGCTAACCCAAACGTCGCGAACGCGATCGGCACCGGTTTGTTGCTCGCGGCGGCTTCGCTGTTTCTGTCATCCGGAAGCGACGTTAGGGAGATTTCTTTTCAGGAGTTTAAGACGACCCTCCTGGAACAAGGCCTCGTGGCTAAAATAGAAGTCTCGAACAAAACACAGGCGAAGGTGTTCGTGCGCCAAGGGGGGGCGACCAGGGTGGCGCCCGGGGGGGGCGCTGACGCGTCCAGCGCGTCATCCGGTAGTTTCGGAAACGCCGTCAACGGATCCGACGGCGCTGCAGGTAAACTGATGTACGCGTTCAACATCGGGAGCTTGGATTCGTTCGAGCGGAAAATGGAAGAAGCGCAGGAGCTGTTGGGCATAGACTCCAACGATTTCGTCCCCGTCACATACCTCAACGAAGGTACGGCCTCCTGGGCTTTCCCAAATCCGGGGACACACTGTTTTATCTCTCAGCTGGTGACTGTTCGGACCGATTACTCTGACTGTTCAGACCGAAGCTGGTGACTGTTCAGACCGAATACCCTGACTGCTGTCCATGCATCGTCCAATACACGCCCAATAAATGGACTGACACTTTTCGTTCGGACAATCTCAGTCGCGTGGACCACCGAGCTAGCGAGGTTAGCCCCGACGCTTTTGTTGTTAGCGGGGTTCGTGTTTATTAACCGACGCATGGGGGGGATGAGCGGCATGGGCGGGATGGGCGGTGGTGGAGGAGGCGCAGGAGGCGCAGGAGGGATTTTCAACGTGGGCAAAGCCACGGTCACTACCCTTGATAAAAACGCAAAGAAAATCATGTTCAAGGACGTCGCCGGGTGCGACGAAGCCAAGGCTGAAATCATGGAGTTTGTCGATTTCCTGAAACACCCGAAAAAGTACGAGGATTTGGGCGCGAAGATCCCGCGCGGCGCGCTGCTTGTCGGGCCGCCTGGCACGGGCAAGACGCTTCTTGCGAAAGCCACTGCTGGGGAGTCCGGGGTGCCTTTCCTTTCCATTTCGGGAAGCGACTTCATGGAGATGTTCGTGGGCGTGGGCCCGTCCCGAGTCCGGGATTTGTTCGCGCAAGCCAGGGGACAGGTACGTATTGCGCGTTTCCCAAATCCTGACACACTGTTTGCCCATACAAGACTGACACTTTCTTTTATTTATCGTAAGGCGCCTTCCATTATTTTCATCGACGAGATCGACGCCATCGGGCGACAAAGAGGAAAAGGCGGCGGGTTCGGCGGGAACGACGAACGCGAAAACACCCTGAATCAGCTCCTGGTGGAGATGGACGGGTTCGGGTCCAAGGAGGGGGTTGTGGTGCTTGCTGGGACGAACAGGCCCGATATTCTGGACCGCGCGCTGATGCGCCCGGGTCGGTTCGACCGGCAAATCAGCGTGGACCGGCCCGACATCAAGGGCCGTGAGCAGATCTTCCGGGTGCACTTGGGAGGCATCAAGCTCGATGGTAAAATACCGCACTACAGCGAGCGGTTAGCCGCGCTTACACCTGGAATGACAGGCGCTGATATCGCCAACGTGGTGAACGAAGCTGCGCTGGTAGCGGCGAGGAAAGCCGCGACCAGCGTCAACCTTTCGCACTTCGAAGCCGCCGCCGATCGCGTCATCGCCGGGCTGGAAAAGAAAAACAAGGTCATCAGCAAAACGGAACGCAACACCGTGGCGTACCACGAAGCCGGCCACGCCGTGGTGGGGTGGATGCTGGAACACGCCGAGCCTTTGCTAAAAGTATCCATCGTCCCTCGAGGCGCCGCCGCGCTCGGGTTCGCGCAGTACCTGCCTAACGAAAACTTACTCATGACCACGCATCAGCTGACGGATATGATGTGCATGACCCTCGGTGGGCGCGCGGCGGAGGAAGTGATGCTTGGGAAGATCTCGACGGGCGCGCAGAACGACTTGGAGAAAGTCACCAAGATGGCCTACGCCAGGGTCGCGGTGTACGGCATGAACGAGAAGGTTGGGATGTTGAGCTTCCCGTCTGACGAAGGTAAGTATTTCCCAACCCAAATCCCGCCTCCCTGTGGAGGCCCGATTACGGGTGACTGCTTGCTCAGGCCACGTTACGAAAGACTGACTCTTTCTTTGCTTGGTATCAGGGAGCTTCCAAAAGCCGTACTCACAGGACACCGCGCGGTTGATTGACGAAGAAGTCCGTTTGTTAGTCGCGGACGCGTACAAACGCACCGTCGCGCTGGTGCGGAAAGAAAAAGCCAAAGTCTCAGCCCTGGCGCTCGGTTTGCTCGACAAAGAGGTGCTGCAAAGACACGACCTGGTACAAATTTTAGGACAGAGACCTTGGAAGTACGAAGGACAGCAGAACATCGATATTCTGGACCAGGGGTTTAAAGGGGAGTTAGGGGAAGGCGCTGAGGTTGAGGACGCGGAGATTGTTTCTGATGATTCAGAAGTACCGGAAATTCCAGCCGGCGCAATTCCATCCGTCGCGAGTTGAACGTTCGTGTTATCCAGCTCTGACTATTTGCCCAGCCCTCATCTGTGTTTGAATTTAAGGGACTTTGTAAAACAATGCATAAAATTACAATCACTTCCGTTACACACTCGGCGTCGTGGCGTACTTCCCCGGCGGCGGCGGCGCTATGGCTCGCCCGAGCCACCCGAAAAACCCAGGCGGTTTTCTTTCCTCTTCGGATTCGGAGTCGCCGTTTTCGATTTTTGTTTTTCGCGGAGAAGCGCCGGCGTTGGCAACACCGCCTACGACCGCTTGACCCACACCGGTTTTCCTGATCTCGGAGTCGAATGAGCTGTTGTTGCTGCCGTTACCGTATCCGTTTCGTATCCGTTTCGTTACGGGAACCGGCGCCAGCTTGGTGGTCACGACGAGTTCGTCGAACCCCGTTTCCTCGTCCATCTCTCGGGAAAAAACATGCCCCACGCATTCACCGAGCACCAATTCCGCGGTCGTGAACACCACACACCCGTCCAACAAATGCCCTCCCACCACGTTGCCTTGGTAGTCCGCCAAGGATATGTGCAGATGACACCCGTGCCGGCTCACCGTGCCCGTCAAGCTGACAATCTCGAACCGCTCATCGAGGGACACGGTTTCGTTTCCCTTTGGATTATGTGTGCTGGTAGATGAATCCGCGTTCGCCAGCCGCAACGAAACCTTTTGCAGTGACCCGACGCACGTCAAAACGCACCCGGCTTCCAGTTTCGCGCCTTTGGCGTAAGAAACAAGACTCTTTCGCAAGTCCTGCCCGGGCGTCAGCCGGAACGCGTGGATCTCCATGCCCGCGGGACAAGTGAGCCGCGGGGACTGCGACTTTTCGTTTTGGGCCGACCGCGAAAAACTCAAGCGGCGTCGGCCTCGGAACAAACAAAAAGTTGGTGAAAAGCCACGACTCCGACGTTTGCGGTGGCCGCAGAAGCGCGCACGCAACGGGTTTCGTGGCGCGCGAAGAATGGGAAACAAACGATGCTCGCACGGGAGGGAGAAGATACTGTGTGCGGAGTGCAGTCCTTGCCCCCACGGCAAGGTGAAGTACGGCTGTGCGATATGCAACCCTTGCCCCCACGGGAAGCGGAAAAACATGTGCGCACAGTGCAACCCCTGTCCCCACGGCAAGGTGAAACGCAAGTGCGCGGCGTGCACCCCGTGCCCTCACGGCAAGCAGAAACGCAACTGCGCGACGTGCGACCCCTGCCTTCATGGCAAGCGGAAAGACAGCTGCGCAGCGTGCAGCCCCTGCCCCCACGGCAGGCTGAAACACGGCTGCAAGGACTGCAGCCCCTGCGCCCACGGCAGGGTGAAAAACGTCTGCGCGGCGTGCAACCCCTGCCCCCACGGCAAGCAGAAAAGCAACTGCGTGGCATGCAGCGGCTGCCCCCACGGCAAGCGGAAGACCAGGTGCGCGGAATGCAAAGCGGCACGCGCTGATCCACCGAGTTCGAAGCGGATCAAGCGCGAGCGTTCGGTTTCGCCCGAGATAAAACAAGAGCCCGAGATCAAGCAAGAGCCATTCACCATCCGCGGCTACTTCGGGTTTGGCGAGTAAGAAAGCGACTTTGATATAGCACTCAACGTTTTACGAAGAAGGAACGGCGCAAAACGCAAATATCATCACAACCTCGCGTCGCCGCGAAGAATCGCGAGAAACGTTTCCGCGTCGATCACGGTCACGCCTTTCTGTTCCGCGGCCAGTGCTTTCCGTCGCCCTGCGCCATCGCCCAGGACGAGTATATCAGTCTTTCCTGAAACCGCGGCTTGGGAAATACCCCCTGCCATTGTCACCGCCGCCGCCGCGTCCGTCCGGGTCATGTTCGGCACGCTCCCGGTCACGACGACTTTCTTCCCCTCAAAAGCGTTTGGTGAGATGCAACTCAAGGATTTGTTGCCTTCATTTCCACTCTCCTGGTACGCCTGTACCACCAGCCCTTCGTGAAGCAACAAATCCACAACCTCCACGTTTCCAGGTTCCGCCCAGAACTGACCCACCACCGCGGCGACCACCGGGCCGACGCCCTCGACGTCGGTCATGCGGCGGGCCGGTAGAGACTTTTCCGAAGACGTTTCCGAAGAAGTTTCGCTGACAGAAGTTTCCCCAATCAAGTCCGCGTCGTCATCACCCTTCCCACCAGCACTACCCTTACGTAACTCCCACTCCAACCCCGCGGCGACTCTAAACGCGTGTAACGTACCATATTCCTTCGCCAAAACCTTCGCGGTTTCCAGCCCCACGGTTGGAATCCCGAGGGCGTATAGGAAACGCGCCAGCGGAACGCCGCGAAGTTTCACCGTGTCCAGGGCGTCGAAAAGTTTGGACGTCGAGAGTTTTATTTTGCCCAAGTTTTTCCCCGACTGGTACCGCCAGAAAGGAGGGACCACTCGGGTGGTTGAGGCGTCACTTCTGGTCATTGCGACGCCGGTTCGATTCTCGGCATTGTCAGTGTTTTCCTCTCCTTTCGCGTGACCCTCACTGTTTGCCTGTAGCGAGCTTTCGTACCGCCGCCGCACGGTGAATAAATCGTTTGGCGTTTTTATCACCGCCTCGTCAAACAAACTTTGAATCGTGGCCTTGGCCAAACCGCCCACGTCGAGTGCGTCCCTTGACACGAAGTGAGAAATACGCTCCACCGCCTGCGCGGGACACCGCAACCCGCCCGTGCACCGGAGAATAGCGCCTGCAATGAAAAAGAAAGTGTCAGTCTCGTATGGGCAATCAGTCGTCTCTTAATGTGGTGATTGGGAAAGGCCCTTACCTTCGCTGTCTTGCGCGTTGAAAATCGGCGCTCGGCGCGCCGCGCTGCCGCACGAAGGACACTGGGTAGGCGGCGAGTATACAAAAAGGTTTGACCGAGTTGAAAGAGTGCCCACGTCTCCATCTGATGCATCAAGCGCACATAACTCGGTATCAGCCAACCCCACGACCCGCGGAATCACGTCCCCCGCGCGTTCCACCACCACCCAGGATCCGACTTTTAAGTTTTTCCGCGCGATGTCGGGAAAGTTGTGCAGCGTCGCCCTCGCGATCGTGGCGCCTCGCGATAAACAAAAGAAAGTGTCAGTATTGTATATCGCGATGTATGGATAACAGTCACCAGCTTCGGTAAAATAGTGTGTCAGGATTGGGGTTGGGAAAGGCCCGTACCTCCCAAGTCCACGGGCGGTGACAAAACCGCCACCGGCGTCAGCGCGCCCGTTCGCCCTACTTGTATTTCGATCGCGTGTAACACCGTCACTCCGGTCGCCGCCGGGAACTTGTGCGCGGTGGCCCACCGAGGTGCCCTCGCGTCAGCGCCCAGTTTCTTTTGTAAAGAAACGCAATCCACTTTGTACACCACGCCGTCCACGGCGTACCCGAGGTCTTCGCGGCGGCGGTTCGATTCTCCATCAGTGGGTGAATTTTTCGGTTTATTTTCGCTCAAACGCGTGTGCGCGCCAAGCACGCTCCTGATGCCGTTGCCGGACGCGAGCGTGGGCACGGGAGTCAAACCGACACTACGCGCGAATTCCTTGAACTCGCTTTGCGACCGCCAAAAAAGTGACGGCGACGGCTCGTTTTTTTCAGAATTTTGACCAGATTCAGATTCCTCGTATTCCTCATCGCCAACAACAGCGCCCCACGCGTAGGTGATGAACCGCAACGGCCAGACCTCGGTTCCGTCGTGTGCACAGGTGCCACCAAGCTTACGCAACGCCCCAGCCACCGCGTTTCGAGGATTCCGAAACGGAACCAAACCGTTTTCGGTTCGTCTCGAGTTAACGGTTAAGAAGTCGTCGTCGGCGATAAACACCTCGCCACGAATTTCTATTTTTCTCGGAATCTTCTTTCCGCCGCCGACGTCGTTTAACTTTTCAGGAATCCCAAGCGCCCCGGCTAATTGCCGTGAAACGTCCTCCCCAGTGGTTCCGTCGCCCCTTGACACACAACGCACTAAAACCCCATCCACATAAGTCACTGACGCTGAGGCGCCGTCGATTTTTGGTTCGGCGATGAATTTGATTTCCAGCTCGTTTTTGTTTTTTTGATTTTTTTCCGCCGCCCCGGCCCGGGGTTGAACCGCCCCTCCAACATCAAACGCATCCTCGTCAAACCACTCCCCCCCCAGCGCCCTTCGCAGTTTCACCTCGAACCCGACCGCCTCGTCAACCGAAAACACGTTGGACAACGAAAGCATGGGGAGTTCGTGCGCGGCGCTTTCGTTGGCGGCGAGTTTTTTTTCATTTTTTTCATTTTTTTCGATATTTTCGTTCAATGTTTTTTCGGCAGATTCCTTTTTCTTCGCGACTACGGCGCCCACCCTTTTCGTGGGGCTATTTGCGGTAACAAGGGCTGGGTATGTACCCTCCAGCGCCTCTACCTTTACGCGCAGCTTGTCGTACGCCGCGTCCGATATCAATGGGTCCGCGTCGAGGTAATACGCCGCGTCGTGTTTTTCAATCTCGCTTTTTAAAACGGACCACTCGTCTTGTGCGGCTTTGGCGCCCAACCCCGATGCCCAGACCGCCGCATCGGACCTCCACGCCGCGGACGACTCGGTGGTGGCCTTTGCGAGAAGGTTGTCTCGGGCGCCACAGTTCCGCCGTGATGCGGATTTGTGTGCAAATGCGGTGCGGCGATGAAGCGCGGGGTGGGGGGGGTGACCATGACCCACGGTGGGTGGTGTGTTCCATTTGCCATTGGGAACGAAACAGGACGAACTCGCCCTCCCCACGTTCGGAGACGCCATGCCGCGAATACCGCCCCCGGTGAAAACAAAATCCGTCCCAGCACCGAAGAGCGTCCCAAGAAACGCGTGTGTGGACCGCACACAGGCTCGCATGAAGTGACCCGCGCGCCTGCTGTCGGGGCAGACGCGGGCGCCGATGTGAGGTGGTCGGGGAAATGGAAGCCTAACTTTTTGGCTGAACAGAGAAAAATATGACGAGTTTGAGTCCGATTTTCGTGACGTTTCGCGGACACCACGCGAGACGGCTGCATGGACGCTACTTCAACCTGCGCGCGTCGTGAATCCTTCCTCGCGTGCTCGTACGATGTCCGCCTCGCTCGCGAACGCCACACAATGTTTATGGTTTGCAGTTGCCAGAGCACACCGCAGCGCTGGGAGGCGTGATGACGTAGCCCGTTTTCGAGGCTGTTGTTCTCCGTCCACGTTGACAAAATTGGTCTTGTCAAACGCGCGGCGCATCCGCACGCACGCCACCTCCGACGACGCGCCCGAGGCTGATTTAAACGCGACCGCCAACGCGAAAGACGCGCAGGTTTGGATCGACAATTGGAAGAACACGCAAGGTGACGCAGACGTAGGAGACGTGGTAGATGACGTACTTGAAGTTCTGGCCGAAGTAGACGAAGTACTTGAAGTACTAGTAGATGACGCACAAGAAGTACTTGAAGTACTCGAAGAAGTCCTAGAAGAAGTCCCCGAAGTACTACCCGAAGCACTAGAAGCACTACTAGAAGTACCAGGAGCACTACTCGAAGCACTAGTGGCAGATGCAGATGCAGATGACTTAGTGTCAGATGCGGATGCTGTTGTATCACAAGATTCCACCGACGAAATCGGTATCACATCAGACGACGTTGTGTCAGATTCCGATGCAGATGATGCGTCAAGCGAACCCACGGACGAAAAAAATGACACATCATACGCCGACCCGGTTCTCGCCGCCGCCGCGGCTCTGGAGTCATCGTTAGACGCGACCGCGATGGATGCTTTAATCGAGAATGCGACTTCAAGAGAGGAGACTGAAAAGTCGTGGTTGAATTCCAGCGCTACGGACATAAAATCAAACGTGTTAAACGCGGTATCCTGCACGCAAAGGGGCGTTGCCGATTCCGGACAAACGAAACGAGCCGAGATCAACGAACTCGTCGTGGCTTTGGAAGCGATGAACCGAATTGAAGCGCCTGCTGATTTCTTCGATATCAACAACAAAACACCCCTGCGAGGCGACTGGCGCCTTCTCTACACGGACGACAGGCGGACGTTACTCGTGTTAGCCGCGAACGGGCTGCCTGGGGTGTCCGTTGGTGAGATGCGGCAAACGCTTTCGTCGTCTTCGTCAAATAAAGACGCAATAATATGCGTGACGAAAATTAACTTCCAAGCGCCGTTAATTGAAACGAGCTCTTTCGTCACCGCTTCGCTAGTACAAGTCTCCCCGAAACGCCTCAGCGCGAGCGTCACGGAAACCGGGGTTTGCGATACCAAAATAGTGGACAGCGTGTCGCAGTACATCGGGGTACCGATGTCGATTGACGTGCTCGGGAACTCGTTGGAAACGCCCGAGGAAATAGGCGCGGCGGTTGATCAATTTCGGCAAAACGTTCAAGGCGTGTTACAGGGAGCTCTCGACTCCGCCACCGGCGTCGTGAACGCGGATGGGAACAAAATCGCCCTTCCCGTCCCCGACAACTTCCCCGGAGCGAAGTCGTGGATACTCACCACGTACGTGGACGACACCGCGCGCGTGGCGCGGGGAGAGGGAGGAGCCGTTTACGTGTTCGAGAGAGTTTAGAAAGACGAAAGTCTTTAGTCATTTATACTTCAGTCTGTGTAACAACGCGTTTGCGAGCGCGTTTAAACGTAAGTGCCTCGTCTACTCGCCAAACCCAAAGTAGCCGCTAATCGTGAACGGCTCTTGCTTGATCTCGGGCTCCTGCTTGATCTTGGGTTCGGGCTTGTCCTCGAGCGAACTTGACCGCTCGCGTTTGACCCACTTTGACCTCGTGGAGCCGCGCGTACCGTTTTGCACGCCGCGCACCTGCTCTTCTGCTTGCCGTGAGGGCAGTTGTTGCTGCACACTGCGCAACTGCTTTTCAGCTTGTCGTGGGGGCAAGGGGCGCACACCGCGCAACTGTTTTTCAGCTTGCCATGGGGGCAGGGGGTGCACGTCGCGCAGAACCTTTTCACCTTGCCGTGCGGACAGGGGTTGCACTTCGCGCAGTCGTCTTTCCGCTTGCCGTGAGAGCAGGGGTTGCAAGGCGCGCAGCTCTTCTTCAGCTTCCCGTGCGGGCAGGGGTTGCACTGCGCGCAGTGCTGTTTCACGTTGCCGTGGGGACACGGGTTACACTCCTTGCAGGTGTGTTTCCGCCTTCCGTGCGGGCACCGCTTATGTGCCTCCATCATTCACCTCCGCGCGCACTTACGTGTGCACTCCGCGCGCCACGCCGGGGGAAGATAAGACCGTCGTAGCTTTTCCAGGCGAACGTTTCGTCCCAGAAACATGGATAAAAACAAAAACAGATTGGCTTTGGGTTTCTCACTCTCCTAATTATTTCATCAAACTACCTCAAACACTCCCTTCCCCCTTCCCCGGATCGAACCGCAGTTCCTTGGGCACGTGCGTGTCGTCGTCCTCCAGCACAGCCCTGGCTACGATTTCGCCCAGCATGCCGTGGTACACCAGCCCGCGCGCGCCGAGCCCGCCGACGTACCACCGCGTTTGTTTCTTCTCAGTGTGTTTCGAGTCGTGATTTTTCTCACCGCCGTCGTCGCCATGAGTTGGTAAGATCCTCCCCACTAACGGCAACGACCCGAGGTTCGATCTCGGCGGGTTCGCGCGGACGCCGTATCTCGTGGTGTCAACGACCCAGCTGTGTGCATCCCCGAGCGGGGGGTAAATCTGGGAGGCTTTGTGAACTAAATCAACACCGGCGGAACGCGCTTGTTTTTGTCGGTCACTTTTTTCATTCGATTCACTCGACGCGTTGGATTCGTCATTGGACTCGTCGTCATTAAACTCCACAACCCCCGCGTTGCGCGCATCACACACGGTCGCGCCGTAATCCTTCGTGGTACCCACGAGCAGCCGCTGCGGGCCGAGTGGGGCTATGTAGGGCGACCCCAAAATCCCAGGCGCGCCGGCTGGCCACGATTTACTACTCGAGTTTTGTGTTTCAGTATCGTCGTCGTCAACAAAACTCGAAACCGCGGGTACCATCTCCACCACGTGCCCCCCTTGCAGCTTCGTGGGTAACTTGTCCCCACCGAGTTCCGAAATCGACCCCGCGCCCGCGCCGCACGCGACGACCACGGCGTGGAACTTTTGCAGCTCGCAATCGTCCTGTAAACTGGCGACGGTTCGTATCTCAATCGACGCGCCGCACCCGTCTGGGGTTTCGTCACCGAACGCCAACAACCTTGTCGCGTCCCACAGCGAGCATAAATACCGCGCGGTGTCGAGCACCACGCCTTCGGGGACGTAAAGACCGGCGGTGGCTTTGTTGTTTTCTTGAGTCGTTTCGTCCGTCGTGTGTTGTTCTTTCTCAAACGCAATCGCATCCGCCACTTCAATCGGGACGCTTATTCCAGGCACCAGTGTTTTTAACCCATAAACGTCCACGGCCACACCCCGCCCTCCCATGTCATACGCACCGCCACAGTGCTTCGCCAAGTCGAGCGCCTGTTTCCAATCCCGAGCCGGACGACACACGCCGGCGCGGTACCCCACGGCTTGGCCTCGGTGTTTTGTTTCTTTTGACGTACCATTTTTTTTTTCAAGGAACGCATCCAACTCAACATCGCGCTTCAACAACACGTCGCCGGATTCCATCACGGCCTCCGCCGCTTCCGCCGCCGCTACCAACGCCAAGGTCGCCTCAACCCCCTCCACGCCTCGCCAAATCAGCTTGCCCCTCGGCGTGTACGGGTGCAACAACCCAGCCGCCACGCCGCTCGCGCCGCCCGCGATTGCCTTTTCGTCGATAAGAGTTATCGTCACGGGGCCGAAAGAATGTTGATTCTCCGATGTGTCACTTGTCTCGGTGGTCTCGGCATGCTTCTCCGCGACGTACTTGAACACGTGATACGCGATGGCCACACCGGCGAAGCCGGCGCCTATGATGGCTATGTTTGTAGGCGCCGTGGCCAAGCCGGTTTCGGCATCACCTCTGGATTGTTCGGGACAAGCAAGAGTGCATGTTGGGGAGGCGTTTGATGGATGACGAAACGCGCGTCGCCGCCTCGCGGAAAGCGTGGGCACTTTATTTTTGCACGCAACATGAGTCGCGGTTTCGAAACCCCTACCCTGACGTGCCCCACCCGGACGCGCCGCCCAGACCGCCGCCGACGTCGACACCGACGTCGACGCGAGCGAAGACATGCTGGCGCGACAACCCGCGGGCACCGGGGAGTGGCAGAGGTGTTTGGTCTGTGCGAGACGAAGAGGAGATTTTCTGATGACACTACGAAAAGTGCAGCAGAAGATCCTCGGATGACGAAAACCCCACTCAATATCCATCCGTCGTTCTCGGTCTCGTGCCTCCGGACTCCGGGAGTTCCCGCACAGTGCCCTTCGCGCGGCGTCGCGACGCTCTGTGCCTCGGATCGTGCCCGGTATCGTCGCGGAGGTGGGTAGCCGAGTGGAGTGGGTGTGGCGCGGACGAGGGTGGGGGACGAGGAGGCGGGGAAGGCTGGGTGAAATCTGGTTAAGAAACTACCTGTCGCGCCGTCGTCGGCATGTCCCGACCGATGGGGTGGTGTGTGTTGCCTCAACCCAGTGGGTGGTCCGTTTCGGTATCCTCAGCACGAGGGCTACGCAGCAGGCGTACACATGGCAGAAATGCAACGCCATCCTGCACCGCCAAACCGGTGGTGACCCCGCTGGCGTACCACGCGAGGTCCGCACGACGCGGCAGGCGCGCCAATCGAAGACCTCGTTTGTCCCCCGACGACCGCGTAGACGCCGCGGTCACGGTTCGGGTGAAGCGTGACTGCCCCGGGGATTTGAGAGTAGGGTTGATAGGGGACGGCACGGGGGGGGTCCTTGGGAAGTGGGACAGCAGTAAGGTGGCCCCGATGCGACGAGGGAAAGACGACGTCGTGACGTGGGAGTGGGTTCTGGTGGTGCCCATCGGCACGAAGTTCGAGTTCAAATTAGTCACCGTGGACCCGGGCGACGCGGTCGTTGAGTGGAGCCAGGGCCCGGCAATCGAAGTTGAGGTTCCGAACGGGTGCTCGCAGGTGGACGTTTCCGTTGACTGGCCAACCAGGTACAACCGGGACGGGAAACAAAACGGAGCTTCCGATTTTCCAATCTCGGTGCGCCAAATAACCACGGTGGAAAAAGCGCTGCACGAGTACCGCGTGGAGGTACGGCCTTGCGCGTTTCCCGAATCCGACACACACTGTTTTATCTCTCAGCTGGTGACTGCTCGGACCGATTACGGTGACTGTTGTCCATACATCGTCCAATACACGCCCAACACAAGACGTTAACCACTTTTCTTTCGCAATCGCAGACGGGCGGGGCGTGGCTGGCGTACGGCACGAAGTCGGACGAGGACGGGGATGGCGACGGGGGGGATACCGACGACGAGGTTTCTGACGAGGATATACATGGCGTGGAAACAGGAAACCCGAGGTACGACTCGCGAGGCGCGCTGCGGCGACCGCTCGTGTCGGTAAATAAGCCAGACGCAGACGCGTCGGGGCGCGGAGACGACGGAGGGACGAACAGCGGCGCGACGACCCTCCGCGGCCAAACAACCAACGAAAATACCAGGCTCGTGGTCGACGCTATCCACGCGGTGGGTAGTACGTCTGACGACGGCGACGTAACGTTTTCGGTCGATGAATCCGCCGACGACGACACCGATTTTTTCGCCGACGAAACCTTCGACGAAGGCGACGAAAAACAAGCAACCGATGACGACGATACTTCGCAAGAAACCACCGAAGCCCGCACCGCGGCCGGGTACAAGCTCGGGTCGCACCTGGACAACATGCAGGGCGGCAAGAAAACCGAACTCGTGGTGAACGCGGCGAACGCGGCGGAGGTTGGCATCAGGGTCGGGGTGGTGGAGGACGGGGCGTTAGTCGAGACTTGGTACGAAGCCAGGGCCGGGCCCGGAGAGGGCATGCGGGTAGGTGACGTGTATCTTGGAGTCGTGGCGAAAGTCATTGGGGGCATGCAGGGGGTTCTTGTGGACGTGACTGGGAAAGGACCGCCGTTCGCGCTGATGCAAAAAGGCGTGGACGAACCCGCGCTTGCGTGGCGGAAAGCGGATGAACTTTACGAAAGGGAGGTAGCGGCGGAGATTGAGACGCTGCGGGAGATGGAAATGGCTGGAAATACCTCTAGGGATACCTCTGGGGATACGGCTGGAAATACCAGCGGGGATTCGTCGGATGGGGAGACTACCGGGGATACCCTCGAAACCGGGGACTCCGACTCCGACTCCGCCTCCGCGGTGCGCAGAATCGAGCGTTTGGAACGCAAAGCGAGGAATTCGTCGTCCACGGAAACGAAACTCGGCGGGCGGTGGGCGGACGCGTGGGCGGAGGGCGTGGGGGTGAGCGACAGTTTCGATGTTGGCACCTTGCAAGGGATCGACGGGGGGTCGCGTGGCCGCCACGCTTCAGTGGCGATGAGGCTGGATGGCGTCAAGGTGGATGACGGCGACGACGACAAAACAGATGACGCGATTGACGGCGCGACTCTAATCGCGACGGTTGTTTCCTCTTCCGACCCCGACCCCGACCCCGACCAGGTCGACGCCAAGTACCGCAAACACAAGACACCGCGAAACGGTGGCACTGTTACCAGAAACGGTTCCGTTACAGACGCATCACACGACCACCCGGTGCCTCAAAAAGCAGCGCACCACGGGTGGGCGCCGTGGCGACGCGGCGGCGGCGTCCCGGCGGTTGATTTGGGCGACGCGGGTGATGACGCGGAGGATGACGCGGCCGCACACGACCTCGACCACGAAACCGAAACGCAACGCGACGAGAACTCTGGCGAATGGGCTGAACGGAAACCACGCCCTCAACCGTCCTCGCGCGGCGTCGCGGATGACTGGGTCCCCGGCATGCCCGTCGTGGTGCAAGGTAAGGCCTTGCGCATTTCCCAAATCCGTCAACTCACTGTTTTACCTCTAACGCTGGTGACTGTTGTCCATACATCGCGATATACTCGTCCTGCGAAGGGACGGTTATTACCTCTGACTGTTTACTCATACGCGTCACGAAAGATTGACACTTTTCGGAAATTCCAAAACAAGTAACGCGTCTTGGGTCGGGGCACAAAGGCCCGCGGGTCACCGCGCGGCCCACGTTGCCCGGGCGGAACGTGGTGCTGTGTCCTGATGGCGAGGGCGTTTACGTGTCGCGGAAACTTTCGGGCGCGGCGAGGGCGTACGTCAAGAGCGTCGGGTCGGAGGTGGCGCCTGTGGATTGCGCGCTCATTATGCGCACAGAGGCGGCGAGTGTGACCCGGGAAGTGCTTTCCACGGATATCACCTCACTCGCCAAGGACTGGCGCGACGTCAAGGTACGGCCGTGGGGGGTTTCCCAAATCCAAACACCGTTTGAGCCCCTCCTCTGTGACTGTTCAAGTTTCGAAAGTTACGAACATGGCCTTACAAGACTGACCCGACTGACCGTTTCCGTCCACAAAACCAGGACGCCGCCGCCTCCGCGGTTCGCGCGTCGGGCGCGGCCGGTCGCTCGCCGATGCCGCGGCGTTTGCTGGACGCCGCTTCAGTTGAGCAGATTCTGGTTCGCGATTTGTTCGGCGAACGGGTTTCCCGGTTAGTCGTGGACAGCGTTACCGCCCGCGACGCGATCGTGGCGGATTTAAAGAAAACAGGTACGGCCTTGTCTTGCTTTCCCAAATCAGGGAGGCCTCCCGTCCCGTGTTCCCACTGACTGACTGACCTTTTTCGTGAAACAAATAACACAGGCGCCGCGGAGAGCGTCGCGCGCGTGGAGTTGATTCTCCCCACGGTGGACGCCGACACCGGCACGGTTTCCGAGGTTTGGGACAAACTCGGGTTCCGTGAAACCGTCGGTCGGGCGGCGCAACAGAGGGTGTGGCTCAAGGACCAAGACCTTCCAGGCGCGCACCTCGTGATTCAGCAAACCGAAGCGCTCACCGCGGTTGACGTCAACGCGGGAAGAGCGGCTTTTGGGCTGGAAGGCACCGTGGAAACCGTCGCGGTGGCGGTGAACGTCGCCGCGGCGGTTGAGGTGGCGGCGCAGTTGAGGTTGCGGGATGTCGGCGGGCTCGTGATGATCGACTTTATCGATATGCAGAAGAGGAAAAACCGCAGAGCGGTGGAGCTCGCGTTTCTCGAGTCGGCGCGCGCGGACCGCGCGCAGGTACGGAACATTCCCAAACACCACGCTCCGCCTCTGTGATTTACCGAAGCTGGTGACTGTTGTCCATACATAGCGACGTACTCGTCCTGCGAAGGGACGTGTAACCGGATGCCCTGACTGTTCAGACCGATGGCCGGTGACTGTTGTCCAATACACGCGATACACAAGACTGACGTTTATTTTTCCACAATCAGGTAACCTTCCTACCGATCTCCCCGCTCGGGGTGATGGAAGTCGCGCGGGAACGACTTCAGGGAAGCCACTTTGGGAAACACGTGGTGGCGGACGAGAAAGGTACGTCAGCAGTACACTTTGCACAGCCGGTGTTCGTGAAGAGTCTTTCACGAGTCGAAGTAATCACTCTTTCCCAAACCCGACGACTGTTTGCCGATTGTCCAGAGTACACCACACTGTTTGCCCATACATCGCCCAATACAATACTGTTCGGCCCGATTACTCTGACTGTTTACTCATACACATTACGAAATACTGACACTTTTCTTTTACAATGAAAAAGGCATGCCCATCGACCCCGATCGCCCGGCGGGCGGCCCGCGTCGGGTGAAAGGCCCGGGCCGGCCGCCTCCGTGGGTGACCCGGGGGGGGGGAGGGACGCGTAGACAGGACCGGAACGATACACGGTCCGATAACAGGTCCGAGAACCGGCCAGACTTTCAAAACAACCACCGAGGCTCGAATCCCAGGGAAGACAGTTCTGACAGTTCTTCGGAAAGTATCCCTCCCGGTGGTCTTCGCGGGTTCCGGGATTCCCGAACGCGGCGGGCGATTCGCGAGGCCGAGAAAACCGGCAGGGGCGGCCGCGGCAACACGGCGAACCACAGCGGGTCGTTCTACGGCGGGGTTCGGCGGGGACGGGGGGGGCGGGGACGGGGGGGCGCGAGTGCAGACACGGAGGGGAGTGGCTCTAGAAGCGAAGGGCCTGCGATGGATAATAAGTAGGCGAGGTACAGGCAGTCGGTTGGGCGCTGCGGGTTCGTAAATGTTTTAGTCCCTCGAAAAAGTGCGCTTTTCCTGGGATGTCGTGAAATCGCCCCCCTCCCTCCGAAAGGGCACTCTTCGCCGCGCCCACCGTGCCGCGTGCGAAGTCCGTCGCCCGCGGTTGCATTCGGTACATCGTAAAGCGCGTTTCTGGTCGCGGGTACGTCCGTACGGCGCGAAATTAATGACGGGGTGACCCTCAACGCGCGCGATGGGCTCAAAAAAGTAACAATGGTGATTTCAAGGCTTGAATGCGTTTTTACGAATCGCCGGGTCGAGGCGTGCGTGAGTCACTCAACCAGTCGATCGAAGGGTGTGTCACGCAAAACTCCTCAAGTGGTGTGTGTGCACCAAATGCGTGGCGCGTGTGCAAGAAAAGGTTGAAAATGCTAACGGAAAAGCATAAATAATACCCCTGAGGTCCTTCTCAGAGGCGATGGTTGTTTAATAGAAAAACCGAAAACTACACCTTGACTGTCCACTTCTACGCGCTCGCACTGATGCGCGTTTCTTCACTGAGTTTTGCAGAAGTTGACTTGTCGAGGCAATGTCCTTGAGATGTGTGTCTTACGACGAGCTCGATTCTGCAAGAATATTTCAAAGAAGACGTCGGGAACATGCTTTAGGTACCCCTGAGCTTGATGCGCGATGGCTTTGGACGATAAATATTTTGAGGAAAGGAAGGTCGGTCAGCCAAAATCAGGTCCCAACCACGATCGACCTCGCGGCTATGATGTCACCCGTTCGAACGAAGTACCCCAGAAGAATTGGACCAACGCCAGAAGACACCATGTCGATTGGTTCCACGGTCCCGATTTCGCGATGATGCCCTAACGACGACATGGCGAGCCTCCCCGTACGCGCGGGGCTGTGTTTCGCGGTGGATTATCGGACCGTTCGATGCCGAATCCCGAGCTACACCCACCCCGTACGCTTCGTTATCCAGTTCGTTCGAGCCCGAGAGAGTCGGGAAGTGCTCTTGGGTATGCCTTACCTGTGTCCAAGCCTTTCTTTGCGTGTTTCCGCGGTCAAATCAGACGGAGATGGGTCCTATCCACTCGTCCGATGATGGTGTCGATTTCGTTGGACAACCAATCGCCGCCGAAAACCGCACACAACGATGGACGTTTGACAGTCAAACCCGTGAGCGCGATACGTTACCGCCCCCCCTCGACCGGTTCCCGTGACAAAACACGCTTATCAAGTCAATAGCCGAGCGGATTTCGCGATGGTCGCGTACCCACGCGCTGGTGCGAGTGCTTCCCCGTCGCCAACCGCGTCGACGATTTTCCTTCCCAAAAGTCGAATTTATACCCGCACAATTAGTCTGTGAAAGAAGAAATCATTTGACCGTCTAATTCATGAGTTATTACAAACCGTAGGCGCCCAACCGACTGATACTGCGGAGTATTCGCCCGACTCGGACGACGAGTTCTCCAGGCAAAGAAGTCCCTGCTGAGGGGTCTCACTTCTGGCCGCGCGCAGCCGCGTCGGTGCGCAGTGCAGTTCATGGAGTCCGCGGCGTCATCACCGAATACATGGGACGCTTTGGTGGTTTCCGAGGAATTAGGCGCGTTCCGAATGGATCGTTTTTCCTTGGACGCCGCGATGGTGACGTGAGGCAACGAATGATGAATCCTTTCCCCCAGATCTTGGCTTCATGCAATGAACCAGGCGCGTGCCTGGCGTCATCTTGCCGTTTGCGGCGGCGATGTCGGGGCGAACACCGCGAGAGGTGGGGAGTAAGGCTAACCGGAAGGACTCGGGAAAGAACGGCGAATCACGTGAGCCGAAGGTGAGCAAGGACGCGGCGACGCTTTTCGGGGGCCTCGTTATCGCTCGATCTCGAAGAAAGGGAAAGAGGTGGTGCCGGATCCAAACGACGACGACACGAGGACCACCGGGAATGACAGTGATTCCGCACGTGCTGACGCGAAGCTCACTGAGTTCGCCAACGTGATCGGGTGCGATGACCTGGACGTGGCTCAAGTCTTCCTCGACCAGTATGGCGGTGACGTCGCCGACGCGTTGGAGGCGGCGTTTTTCGACGACGGCGACGACGACGAATGGGAGACGTATTCCGCACGTCCCGGCGGCACCGCGGTTGCGGCGGCTTTCGAGCACGACGACGACGACGGGGAGACGGATTCCGCAGCGGTTGCGGCGGCTTTCGAGCGCGACGAAAACGAACGGGATTTGCAGGAGAGGCTCCAGGCATTCGTGGGAGCATTTCTCGTCAAGTACCCTGACCTGAAACCCGCGGTCTTGACCTGGGTTCCGAAGATACTACTTGGCACGTCTATTTCAGCCAAGATAGTGGACGAAATTCTGAAACGCTTAGGCAGGCTCGGTGCGTTCATAGAAGCGTTTCTCGAGGAGTTCCCTGAACTGAAAGACAGGCTCATGGCGCGGTTTGCGATGATACTGAAATGCGCGCCTGTTTCTGCCAAGGTTGCTGAGGCGGAAGCGTTTGTTGCGGATGTTGTGAAACGTTTTGACGCCGGCGACTTTGTCGGCGCGGGCACGAATGTAGCCGGCGCTTTGCTGTGTGACGGCGCTACTCGGACTCTTTGCCCGTATCCGTGGGTGCGTCACTCCGACGCCAACGTGACTTTCGAAAGAAGCAAAATCCAGGTCGGTCCCCCGGACCACAAAGCTACGTTCGCGAGGCTAACGTATTCGTGGACCCCAGGGTGGCCTAAATACAAAAGCTGCCGGACACACGAGGGCGCGACGAACTTCCTCGCGATGGTGCGCAAACGGGCAGATTCTTTCTGGAACGTATTCGACTCTGAGTGGGATGGCGTATTCCACGCCTTTGACGTGCTTGCGCGTGTGTTGCACAAGGAAGACCAGTACACGTTCACGAAAAACCGCAGAACAGGCAAAGTACAGAAGTCCCTGGTTTGCCCTGGATGGCCAGGCAAAGCTGAAGCCTCTGTGCATCTCACTATGGACCTCGCGTTCAACTTCCCGCTCGACTACGACAACGTGTTCCCGCAAGGCGTCGCCGTGAACAAATTTTACAAGAAACGCGCCAAGGCGAACGGATGGAAGGTGGGGATGCTATCGGCCGAAATCCGCAGAGCCGGAGGTATCGACCCTAACTTGACCAAGTACAACGGCACACAGGAAAAGGGTATCGACGTCTGGGGAATCGGGTTTTCGATCAACGAGCATGCACTTCAACACCCGTCGACCGGGACTGGCGACACGATTTGGGGACGCGCCGCCGCGTTTCAAGGTGGGCCGCAGTACGCCGCGGTCACGGTCACCGAGCAAGCGAGCTTCTTTCGCATGTTGGAACTTCAGGAGTTCATTTCGTACGGTGAATGCGCGTTCGCGGGCAACCCGGTCACACCCCAGCTGCTGCGCGAGGCGGCGATCTACATGAGCAACGGCGGGTTAGCGGCTGACCGCGAGGCCAGTGCGCAAAAAAAAAAGGACACCAGGGCGAAGCGCGACCCCGACCTCGACGGCGAAGCGCGAAGACGCGCGGCGATCAGCGTCAGCCTCAGCGACGCGGCGCGACAAAAGGGGGAGAGGCAAGGTACGCTGGTTCACGTTAGCGAATACAAAGACGGCAGTTTCAAGTACGACTACAAAAACGCCATCGGTCCCGGTGGAACTCGTACCGGTGTTGACTTCCGAAAATACGGAATGCGAAGCGACCCCGAAGCTGCTGTGGCGCCAAACTTGGCGCTAACCGAAAAGGGGTACCCTGTGGTAAACGAAGTGTGGATCAAGAAGCACCCGGATGCCGTAGCCGAAGCGACGAAAGCGCTGGAGAGGCTGAAATAAAAACATAAATCATTTTTTCCTGCGCTGACCATTCCTGAGCAGATCCTCGTTTTGTCCAACTCGTCCCTGTCTCGCCTGTCACAACTGGGGTGCTACGCGTTCGCGAAAGCGGGAGTCGTCCCCGAGTTGGTGCACCCCAGGAACGCGGATCCGTTGTCGTGGTGCGGTGTGGTTCGCGTG
>Ga0307488_10000621_pt1 | contig 29353 bp, 29 predicted proteins | sample SB02metaG_FD_202248 | JGI IMG/M metagenome (GOLD analysis project Ga0307488, IMG submission 202248) | Sea-ice brine microbial communities from Beaufort Sea near Barrow, Alaska, United States - SB 0.2 | ecosystem: Environmental > Aquatic > Marine > Coastal | place: USA: Alaska | collected...
TTTTTATGCTAGGTTCAAAATGATTGTGTTTAATCACAAAATACAAAATGATTTTCTTTTTTATTATCATTTGTAATGATTGTTATATTACGGCCAAAAGGTGGCGAATTTTGCGCTGCTATAATGACGTCAGCTTCGTTGCTTTGAGCAACAAAACGTTCGCCATTTTCATTTTCTGCGATCACAATACATTGATTTGCTACATTACGTGCATAGATGACTGTGTAGCTAATGATTTTACCTTTTTGAGGAGCCACAGCCGGTGAACAACTAGGAAAGTCTTCAGCTGTAAAACGGCTTAAAAACTGCGTCGACCAATTGAGTTTTTTACCCGAAACACCATGGGGTTGACAAGAAAATACACCTGCAGCGTGTTTGGACAACATCCCGCCATTAGTCGTCACTAATCCATAGTCATTAGACTCGCGGCGCAGAGTATTTACCATTTCAGCAATTCCGTGCATGCTGTAGTTATTCCCTGGGCCACCGAAAAATGGTAAACCACCCGTCTGGGTTAATGACACGCTGCCATCAGTAGGTAAATTCAGTACATCACACGCACTGCTTACCGCACAGGGAAAGCAGCTGTAAATGTCAAAATGGTCGATGTCGGCTACAGACATATCTGCTATTTTCAGGGTTTCTTGAATCACTTTAGCCATAGCCACAGAGCGACCAACATTCGGCCGAAGGTAAACAGGTGCGTCAAAAGCTTCGGCATAACCGTGAAGAAATACCCATTTAGCTGGGTCAATTTTTAAGCTTTTTGCTTTGCCAACACTTGTCAGTAGTAATGCAGCCGACTGATTCACCGCATCTTGCGATACCAATCGTTTAGTGTAAGGAATAGTGAGCCGATAATTATCTGTTTGCTCCAAAAGCAATTCTTGAGTGGTGAAAGCTTTTGGAAACTGTGCATAAGGGTTTTTAGCTGCTCGTTTGCTGAGAGGTCCCCACATCTTCGCCATTGCTTCAGCATGTTCCTTTAAGCTTAAGCCCGCATTTACGGCCCTCATATTTTCTATTATAGAATAATAATATATTGGGATAGTTAAGCCATTTTGAATTTCAGTATCATCCACAAAGGATTGACCATGGCCCCGGTCTTCTAGGTCAACGTTTGCATGATCTTCATACCAATTGAGGATTAGGCCATTTTTTTGAGCAAATTTTTGTGTACCTATGGCTTCCACACCGCTTAATAAAACCAATTTTTTCTCATTCTTTGCGAGAGCTTGAAACATCTCAGCTAACAGTTGCATCGGTTGGGAGCCGCCTACTTCACTGTAAATTCGATGTTCTGGGGACGCTCCAATTCTGCGGGCTATCGATTCGGGTAGGTTATTACTGCCACCAAATGGCGAAGCCCACAAAGGCGTAGAATCAGCAAATAATCTAACGCTGACAATAGTATCAATTTCAGCAACTGCTGACTCGATACCCGCATCGGCTAAAGCATTTTTAACCGCTACTGCCGCTAAATCAGCCGGAGATTGAACGTTTTCTACTTCAACGGGATACTCTTGAAGGACATGTTGACCAACGCCCACCAAAATGGGGGTATTATCAGCAAGTTGAACATAATCGATAGCGTCATGATTACGGCTCATTGTAGTGACTCTTTGTCGGTCAAATTTAAGGCAAACATTAACATTAAAACAGCGAGTTAACATAGAGTAAAGACATCGTCTGGGAACGACAAATTGGTAATATTGACAGGATTCTCGTTTTAAAAAAACATCACATAACTATCGACGGTCACAAACCGACATTTATACATTAAGCTTTTTAAACGTTACAAACAATTGTAAAATAGAATTGTTTTACTGACAATCGGACCAACTATGAAGTTAAATCCACCCCTATTTCACCAAGAAACTCATTATGTTAATTGATGTGGAAATACCTACGAATTAAGCTTCTGCATATTGTCTTATTGAAATGAGGAAGCCTGATACCAACATAAATTGTGCCCCATAATAGGTACTTATTATCCAATAACTCTCATATGGGATTGGGTTAATGAATTTATTAATGGCGATGAAGGAATCAGAGATAATAAATAATACTGCACCTAAGACAGCCCAGCGCATGGGTAACGAAGATTGAAAAGCAAATAGCCCCATTGTTGCTATTGCTATCAAATAGGCCACCACCGCAAATTGTAAATTCCCAAGGTTAGGGAGCAACCACCACATCATTACTAACATATATATTAATAGCAACACACTGAGGTGCCAACGATTATAAAAGCCTTGCCAATAATGCCTAAATAACCATGCGTAACTAAGTTGTGCGATTAGGAACGCTGCGACTCCAAAGATAAACTCATCGAACGCAAGTAACAAGTCACCGCATCCACTAAAGACTAGTGCCGACAGTAAATTAGTCCGTATTATGCTTGATTTTGTTTTTAGCACTCCACCTAGTAATACAGCAATAGGGATGATTTTCAGGAGCCATAAAAAGTCTAAGGAAAAATGTAGGCCAACCATATACAACAGTACAAAAACAAGAAATACCATACTTATGATTTTAGACATCTTCACTCAGTATTAGTGTTCGTAAACATATTGAATTATGGAGCTAATCACCATTTGACACAATAATGCTGAAAAACCTCAACTCTAATGAGTAGTAAGGCTTTTTATAAATGATATATATATGGTGATAACAAAGTATAAGTCACAGCCCAATAAATAAAACTGTAACTCGATAATAAGTTTGCATGATTTCTACCCATCGCATCCCTAAGTTATAGTATTTGATAATCATCAATGTTATCTAATTACTAAAGGTTTTTATGAATTTTGCAGAATTCGCAGCATCCCGAAAAAGTGTTCGAGGTTTTAAAAATAAAGCAGTCTCTAAAGAGCTTGTCGATACTGTAATAAATGCAGCTAAATGGGCTCCGTCTTCTTACAATACCCAGACTTGGCGTGTACATGCTGTTACGGGTGATGTACTGGATAGAATACGTGAAGACAATACCAAAAATACGCTTGCTGGTAAGCCACATGTTCGCGATTTTCCTTATAAAGAAGATTACGAAGGTGTTCACAGACAACGTCAAATCGACGTAGCAGTACAACTATTTGAAGTCATGGGAATTACCAGAGACGATAAAGAAAAGCGCATGGAATGGATGATGAGAGGTTTTCGCCAGTTTGACGCGCCGGTATCTCTTGTTCTTACTTATGATAAGTCTTTAGAGCCGGCGGGCATAACTCAGTTTGGCCTGGGTTCATTGGCCTATGGTATTGTATTAGCCGCATGGGATTTAGGTTTAGGCTGCGTGATAAACGGTCAGGGAATTATGCAATCAGATGTGGTACATAAACATGCGCAAATACCAGACGATGAGGCGATTATGATTTGTATTGCAATGGGTTACCCGGATGATGACTTTGAAGCAAATAACGTGCGCTCAGTACGCGCCAACAATGACGATTTTGTGAGCTATCACGGATTCTAGAAGCAATAAAGCTCGGTTATGAATTTATATTCACTATACTGTAATGCTGCATACCACACGAATAACACTTAAAGGCTGTATATCAAGTTAGGCACCTTCGTGTGGAAGTTACTGGGCAGTTACTAGATAGTTTTCGAGCTGTTTTAAGCACTATCAGTTTGTATTAATACCGATTTGTTTCGTAAACTCAATTACTCACTATCACCAAGTTTACTCATTAAAATGCACATTCTGACATTATTTTTTCTTGTCGCTAAATTTTAATGTAAAGAAAAACAATAGGAAATAACTTCCGAAGGCAAACCAATAAGGTAAGGACCCGTCTATTGAATATAAGTAAGTACCCAGTAATGGTCCTACAGTAAATCCCAATGGCCCACAGGACCCAGCGACTCCAGCTACAGCCCCCTGCTCTTCAGATGAAACAGCAACAGAGGCACCCGCCATAAATCCTGGCCCAGCTAGTCCCATACCCAGTCCAAGAATACACATAGCCAATATATACATGTTCTGAGATTCGCTTAAGGCCATCATGGCAAAAGCAATCATCATGATAGGCATAGATATTCTAAGCAGCACGAATGGCCTTACGTGTAGGCGTGGAATGACCAACAATTGTACTAGTAGAGCGGCGGCTGCCGAAAACATCAAACTAATGCCTACAACTCTAGCGGTTTCAGTGCCATCAAGCCCCAATACATCTTGAAAGCGGAACGCAATAGTTTGTTGAACAATAGCAAAACCCATAAACAAAAATACACCCGCGATTACCAATGGAAAAATCCTTGGATCGCTGTATTTAAGTCTTTTGGGCTTTGTTATGACAACAGTCTTAGGTAATTCTGGCAAAGCATATAGTGTCAACACAGCGGCAGCTAGGGTTAAAAAAACAGAGAAATAAAGTGGTGTGAGTAAGCTGATACTGGCGAGTAATCCACCAATAGCAGGGCCCAATATTGAGCCAATGTTGCCAGCGGCTCCTATTGCACCCATGCCTTTTATACGATCTGTGATGGTCGTAATATCAGCCATATAAGCGTTTGCTGATGGAGCAACGGCTGCCATTACAACGGCGTTCGCAACACGAGTAACAATCAACAGGATTAGTGCTGTAACGGGAATAAGATACCCTAGAAGCGCGGCTTGAAACACACTAGCAAACATCACGGTACCCACAGAGTAACCAAACAGACCAATCAAGAGGATTTTTCTTCTACCCCAGAGATCACTGGCGCGACCCCAAACCGGACTAACTAGAAACAAAGTTAATGATGATGAAGAGATAATGGCACCAATTTGCACCTCTACTAAGCCCACTTCACGTCCAAGGGGGGCCAATATCGCGAATAATACTGTTTGGGCAAAACCCATAGCACCAGCCGCTAACAATAAAGTGCGTTTGGCTAAAACATTAGCTTGGGATTCAATCATTGCACATACTTCAACGATGAAGCGACACTTGAGTATGGCTTGCCAGAATAAGCAAAAGTCAGTTGAAAAACACAATAAATAGCAAACTGGATTTTAACCTTTATCGGTACTTCAGGCATATAAATATAATGTGTCATTGGATACCGTTTGATTACCATATTGAATTACCAACACTACTACTCACACTTTTTTCACTCTTTTTTCACTCTTTATACCAAATAGAAAAATTCTGATTATCACACTAAGTAACCGAATTTATGGATATTATACGCGGTGTTCTAGATTATCGCATGAAGAGAAATGGCACATCATATAACGTATGTACTTCGTTAATTTTAGGACCTATAAAACCATGTTGTTTCCAACACGATCAAGATCCTAGATTAACTGACGACAATTACGATATGTGCTTGGTGATACACCGGTCCAATATTTAAAAGCACGAGAAAACGTTGCCTGTTCAGTAAAACCCACGGCTAATCCTATTTCTGCCAAAGTCAAATTAGGCTGTTCAAAAAGACTAATGGCCTTGTCACGCTTAACATTATCTTTTAATTGTTGAAAACGACTGCCTTCTGCCATTAATTTTCGGCGTAATGTTCTGGAGGTCATATTCAGCTGTGCCGCAATGGTTTCTAAATTTGATTTTTTTGCTAATGTAGCACCCTCTAATAATCGTAACACTTGAGCGCTGCATGTATCGTGATAGGATTGCTTTTTGAACCATTGCAACGGGATCTGCTTCAAGTATCCTAATAATTCATCTTGATTTTGCACCACAGACAAATTTAAATATTTGGCATCAAACAGCAGCGCATTATTTTCACTTTGATAAATACAATGACAAGGATACATTAATCTGTATTCCTCATGGTGCGTAGGTTTAGCATGTTGAACTTGTACTTCACTTAATGGAATAACCTGCCCCACTAACCAGCTACAGAATCGATGACAAATTAATAATAAGAACTCGCTTAATAAACTGTTAAATGAATTCTTATCGTTATTAATTTTAAAATTGGGATTGATACAAACTAAAATTTGCCCGTTATTTTTGTTAAAACTAAATTGCAATTGATCGCCTGTTAAATTATAAAAATCAGCTGTATGAGTAAAAACGTCATCAAGGGTTTTACAGGTGATCAAACGTTCGGCTAATAAGTTAAACATGCCCACTTTTACTTTTTGCTGAGTGAATCCTAAAAGTTCATCACCGCTTACTTGCCAACAGCTTTTAACAATACTGGCTAATTGTGTGGCTAATACTCTAGATTTTGGTTGCTTTAGTTGTGTGGTGGTTAGTTCAGCTCGTGCTAAAAACTGCTGTTCATTTCCGCCTAATAAAACCCCATTATCTAAATGTGCTCGAGCAAAATAGCTAGCAATTGTGTGCTGCTCAGCAAAATTATATAACAATTTTTTTGTCCGTTTTTAACAATATCTGACCATATTAAAGCAATATTCACATAATACTTAAAGATTTATGTCCGTAAATGCTAAATAAATGACTTTATTCCACATTGCTTACTCCCAATTAATTATTAATAATCACCTATAATTTTTATAGTTAAAAACAAGGTTTTTTATGTCTGCAATAGAAGCAGGTAATGCTGAAGAAATACAAATGTTTCGCGATATGGTTTTGCGTTTTTTAGAGCAGGAAGTATTGCCCCATTATGACTCATGGGAAAAAAATCATAAAATGCCCAGAGAAATGTGGAATACCATGGGTAGCGCGGGCATGCTTCTAGTGGATTTTCCTGAAAAATATGGTGCTGCAGATGCTAGCTTCGATGTGTGCCAGATGATCCAAGAAGAAATGTGTCGCTTGAATCTGCATGCTTTAGCAACCGGATATAACATCCACTCAAATATCGTGGCTCCTTATCTGTTACACATCGGTAACCAACAACAACAAGACCGATGGTTACCCGAGATGGTATCTGGCGAAGTACTCACTGCACTTGCCATGACTGAGCCGGGTGCAGGCAGCGATCTTGCAAATATTCGTACTAAAGCAATCAAAGACGGTGATCACTATATTCTTAGCGGCTCAAAAACATTTATCACTAATGGCAACGATGCCAATATGATTATTGTGTGTGCAAAAACTGATATTAATGCTGGCTCTAAAGGTATCTCATTATTTTTAGTCGATACCAGTATTCCCGGTTTTTCTACAGGCAAACCTATCGAAAAGATTGGGCAACATTGTAGTGATACTGCCGAATTGTTTTTTGAAAATATGCGTATCCCGAGTGACGCTTTGTTAGGCGAAGAAGGCAAAGGATTCGTATATTTAATGCAAGAACTTCCCCGTGAGCGACTTGGCTGTGCGGTGCAAGCAATTGGACATGCACAAGGCGCTTTAGATATTACATGTGATTATGTCAAAGACCGTAAGGCATTCGGACATTCGGTGTCACAGTTCCAAAATACCCGTTTTAAATTAGCTGAATGCCAAACTGAGCTTGAAATGTGTCGGGCTCTGCTGGAAAAACATATGCATAAATATCAACGTGGTGAAATGACTGTTACCGATGCAGCCATGCTTAAATTAGCTGCCACAGAAATGCAACTAAAAATGGTAAACGAGTGCTTACAATTATTTGGAGGATACGGCTATACCGATGAATACCCAATCTCACGTTTTTATCGCGATGCACGTATCCAGACTATTTACGCCGGAACGTCAGAAATCATGAAAGAAGTGATTGCGCGTGACATTTTAGGCCGATGAACAGCCAAAACGACACAACAATAAAAATTTATCTATTGGAAATATTATGACTATCCCCGCTGAGTTTATACATCGCATACGCATTCCACTCATTGCTTCTCCCATGTTTATTGCTAGTGGTGTTGAGCTTGTTATCGAAAGTTGCAAAGCAGGGATTGTGGGTACCTTCCCTGCTCTTAACCAACGAACAAGTGAAGGCTTTGAAGCTTGGTTAGTTGAAATCCAAACACGATTAGCAGACTGGGAACAACAAACCGGTAACCAAGCAGCGCCTTTTGGCGTCAATTTGATCGTTCATCGTAGTAACCCTCGCTGGCAAGCAGATTTGGATATTTGTGTTAAACACAAGGTGCCCTTAATCATCTCTTCGTTAGGTGCAGTGGCCGATTTAGTCGATGCCGTGCATGCATACGGTGGTTTAGTTTTTCATGATGTCGTTAATGCGCGTCATGGTAAAAAAGCGGCGGCGGCTGGTGTTGATGGTTTAATTGCGGTATGCAATGGTGCGGGAGGCCACGCCGGCGTTACCAACCCATTTGCACTGGTTGCAGAAATTAGGCAGTTTTTTGATAAAACCGTCATACTCGCTGGTAGTTTATCCCACGGTCGAGATGTGGCGGCAGCTGAAATGATGGGTGCTGACATGGCCTATATGGGCACACGTTTTCTCGCCACAACAGAAGCTAATATCGACGATGATTATCAAGCTATGCTTATCAACAGTAGCGCTAATGATATTTTATACACCCCTAAAATATCTGGTGTGAATGCCAATTTCATTCGTCAAAGTATTGTAGATGCGGACATTGATCCTGCGGATTTGACGCCTAAGTCTGAATTGGATTTTGGTGCCGAATTAGATATTGACGACAAACCAAATGCTAGGCAAAAGAAAGCATGGCGCGATATATGGTCTGCTGGCCAAGGTGTGGGCTCCATCGATAAAGTGTTCAGCACCACACAACTGGTTGATAAGTTAGTCACTGAATATCATGCTGCTATCGCTAGTCATCAGAAAAAATATATCAATACATTTGCCAAATCTGGAAGTTGATTTGACCATTTCTAAATTCATAAAGAGACGCCAATAAATGCAATATAAAACGATTGATTATCAGGTAAACGATCTAATTTTAACCTTAAGCTTAAATCGCCCTGAACAGATGAATTCATTTACCGTCGAAATGGCAACTGAATTAGTACATGCATTTAATCGGGCAAGTGACGATGATGAAGTCAATGTTATTGTGGTTACCGGCAATGGCCGTGCATTTTGCGCTGGTATGGATCTTACCCGTGAAGGTAATGTTTTTGGTTTAGATGAAACTAAAAAACCAAGCGTCGCAGACATGCAAAATAATGAAACCATTCCTGGTGTCAGTGATACTGGTGGCACAGTTAACCTAAGTATTTATGATTGTAAAAAACCTGTTATAGCTGCTATTAACGGAGTTGCGGTAGGAGTTGGTGCAACAATGTTAGCAGCGATGGATATTCGATTAGCATCAGAGAAAGCAAAAATAGGCTTTGTTTTTGAGAAAATAGGGATTACGCCTGAAGCATGTTCAAGTTGGTTTCTACCTAGAGTGGTAGGCATCAGTCAAGCCTTAGAGTGGGTATACACCGGTGAGATATTTGACGCAAACATAGCAAAAGAAAGTGGTTTTGTTCGCTCTGTTCACGCCCCAGAAGAATTGATGGAAGCTGCCTATACGCTGGCACGCAATATATCTAACAAATCTCAAGTAGGTATCACATTAGCAAGACAAATGATGTTAAGACTCTCAGCGGCAGACACGCCAAGAGAAGCCCATAACGTTGATTCTTTAGCGATATTCTATACTAGCCAACAGGATGGTAAAGAAGGTGTGAAATCTTTTCTAGAAAAACGAGAGCCCAATTTCAAATCGAAATCATCTACAGACATGCCTAGTTTTTATCCTTGGTGGAAATAGTATTTTCAACTAATTATTTAACCATACTTAAGGATAGCAACGACTTAAAAGCGTGATTTACCACCTGACACATGAGACTCAGGGTAAAAGAACGTCTAGGAAGGAATAAATCGACATGAGTCATTCATAAAGTTACTCGCTTTAAGTATAAATTTAACTTGTAAGGTATTAATAAATATATCTTAATTAATACAAATTAAACTATCATATATTGCTATTTTTATGAGGTACAGATTCAGGTAAAAAATATGCATGGACCGATGGGAGAGTCAACTTATACAAAATCGGCTAATAATTTGGTCAGACATATTCAAAGCAATACACCAATAAAGGATTCCCTTTTCGAACAAGCTCAGCTTTACTTTGAAACGTCAGATAAAGATAAGCAAACCTGTTTCGAACTCCAGAAAAAAATTACAAGTATAGAAAATTCACTGCAAGCAGCAAATAAGAAAACTAAAACAATTATTAACAAAAATCTCAATGCTACTCAACTATTGTTAAAAAAAGAGCGAACTCGTCAGCAACAAATATGCACCCTTAGGTCCAAAAAAGTTAAAGCTTTATGTACTCTGTTATTGGCACTAACTGAAGCAGATAATTGGCAGATGACTCAGGTTTACAGTGCAAAATTACTTGGAACATTGCAATTACTCTCTCCTAGTGAAGGCGCGAAGGTCGCGCATCAAAACCAACGGTTTAAACCTGCATATAAAGGTGTTATTGCCTTGAGATTATTAGACAAACTGCTCAAAGAGAAAAAAATAGATATTCAATATATCAATGATCGTTACCAAAAGAAGCTCCGTTATCCCGAACAGAAATCGGGGTTGACCTTATTCCAACGAGATGTTGCGATACCCGTTCTTATTGCCGCAATTTTCCAGGATGTGGGGTTAATGCACCCCAAGGCTCAGAAGATACTAACGGGGGAGGATGGGACGCTTGACGAATTCAGAGTGCTAGACAAAGAAGAACGTCTGGCCTTGCTAAAAATCAATCATGGTCACACCCTTGATTTTATTACCAATGGTTTGGGTATGGAACAATATATCGGAAATTCTAAACAAGAAAGAACCGATTTTGTCCGAAATCAGGAAGAGAAATTAAACTTTACTCGTACATTATTAATTGACGCAATTAAGCCTAAATTAGGAGTTGGGGACCTAATCAAGCTTCCACAGATTTATGCTTCAGTTATATTCTCTTCTAAGCAAAGCCACAACTTTTTAGACCTACCTAAGGCAGGCTTGGTTATTACCAGAGCAGCAGAGGGAGGCTCCATAAGCAAGGTATTCGCTGAATGTTTATTGTCTATAGTTGGACATTTCCCTCAGGGGTATGGGATAACTTATATTCCCAAAGATGATGACATGCAGGACATGGAACGCTATGAATATGCCATAGTCACAGAGCTGAATCCTGCAGACCCATATATACCAAGATGCAGAATGGCAACCCGCAACCTAACTTTTATTTCAGGCGGTCATACGAATTCTGTTAATATGGAAAGTAATTTATATTTCTCTGCCGCGAAGAAAAAACTAGAGAAAGTAAACCCCGCTCGTCTGGAAGAAATACTGCGTAAATTAGCCTCAAACTTTGAGGAACGTAAGACGTTAGATTTGATCCCTAGTTATTGGAACCCATATGGCTTCTTCTGTTACAAAAAGCTCCAAAATTTATGGAATAAAGCTTAAATAATCGCCTCTGTTTATATAAGCAATAATGTCTTCAATTACACAGGCTTACTTAAAATAAGTCGGGGCGTTAGAGGGAAAATCTCTCACGTAAAAAATGTGCAATACCATCTTGATGGTTATTGCCAATCACAGCGCTCGCCGATTTTTTCACTTCAGTTTGGGCGTTTTCTGGGGCATAGCTTTCGTCAGCAAGGGCAAACATGCTTAAGTCGTTATCACCATCGCCAAAACAAATAACATTACTGGCTCCCAACTGTTTTTTTAGATTGGTAACTGCTGAGCCTTTATTAGCGCTTCGATGGTGAACATCTAACCACCAAAAGTTATTACCCTCTTGAGCAGGGCCAGAGTATGCAATTAGATTTGTATTGGCATTCAGCTCTAGCCATATCTTTTTAATAGTGTCAGCAAAACCAATCATACTGATATTAGTGACTTGGCTATTAATCGGTAATGCTTCTAAAGATAAAAGTTTAGCTTTAGAGCTAGAAAAGTACTTATACACCAGTTCTTTTTCTACATCATGACGCGTTTCAGAATGAAAAATAAAATGCTGATGTTTGTCGATGGCATTAACAAAGGGAGTAATTCCTTGTGCAATCGCAGCATCGATAACGGCTGAAATTTCAGTGTTATCAAGGAGGTTTTCAAGCGTTATTTGTTGAATTTTAGGATCCCACACTGTCACCCCATTATTATAAATTTGAGGTAATTCGAATTCATGGCCTTCAATTATGCGTTGAGCCGATAACATAGTGCGACCTGTTGCTATCGTATAAGCAATTTTTTTTTCGTTAAGTAAAATAAGGGTTTCTTTGGTGAAATCTGATATTTCAGATGCATCATTTAATAAGGTGCCATCTAAATCGAAAAAAATAAGATCCATAGATATTTTTGTAACTCAAGATTACGGACTAAACATAAGTCCTACATTTAAGACAAGTAATAAAAACTGTATACGAGTAATACGGCAATTTAGTTTTATACTGAATAAAAATTTTAAATGCAAATTAAAACCTGCACTTTTAATCATAACAATTATTAAAGAGGACTAAGGCCAATCCTTTGACTTTTGCATATCGCTCACCTTAGCTTCAATCCATTTATCACCTTGTGTGGTGGTTTCTTTTTTCCAAAATGGCGCCTGAGTTTTAAGATAATCCATAATAAATTCGTTAGCATGAAATGCAGATTGACGATGTTGGCTGGTGACACCGACAAACACAATTTGATCCGACACTTTGAGGTGCCCCACTCTGTGAATAACCGACACACTGCCTAGATGCCACTTAGCTCTAGCAGTTTCGACAATTTCGTTTAATACTTTTTCTGTCATCGCTGGGTAGTGTTCTAAAAACAAACCACTTACAGATTGTTGAAGATTCATATCCCGAACCAAACCGACAAAGGTTACCAGAGCACCATCGCTGTTATTACTGTCTCTTAACTTTTTGTACTGGTAAGCAAAATCGAAATCCTGAATTTGCACACTGATTTGCGTAAAATGGCTCATGACATTAATTAACCACCGGTCACTGGAGGAAAAAACGCAACTTCATCGGCATCATTTATAACGGTATCATCACTGGTCAACTCTTGATTAACAGCCACTAAAGCTTTGCCATAAGCTAAATATTCGTTCCAAGCATTCCCTTTTTCTTGCAACAGACTGCGTAACTTCGCCACTGTGTTTAGCTGCTTGCCATTTTGAATTATATCAATTTCTAGGTATTCAGTTTTAATGACATCTTTAAGTTGACCAAAAAACAAAATTTTTAACATGACCAATCACCACTTTTACCACCTTGTTTACTGAGTACTTTGATATCACTAATTTCCATATGTGGGTCAACGGCCTTGCACATATCAAATAAAGTTAGCGCCGCCACACTGACTGCGGTGAGCGCTTCCATCTCGACACCGGTTTGCCCCGCTAGTTTACATAGCGCTTGTATTCTGACTTTATTATCGTCATCCAAGGTTTGAAAGTCGATCTGTACTTTTGATAACATCAATGGATGACATAAAGGAATAAGGTCGCTACATTTTTTTGCCCCCTGAATACCCGCTATCCGCGCTATAGATAACACATCACCTTTGGTATGCGTATTATCTTTTAACATATTGAAAGCTTGTGCAGACATGGTGATATAACCTTCTGCCACAGCTTGTCGTTGCGTGATTTTCTTGTCTGTCACATCAACCATATTTGCCTTTCCATGTTCATTTACATGGGTAAAAGCAGCACTTTGGTTTTGCATATCAGGGGTTATCCTCTACTTGGACATTCAGTGATGTCTTTTAAATGTACAACAAAATTACACGGGCGATGAGTCGAGTCTAATTGTTGTTGTAAAATACTATTCCACGCAGTTTTACAGGCTCCAGTTGAACCCGGCATACAAAATATTGCTGTGCCATTAGCCATACCGCCAAGTGCTCTTGATTGCACTGTTGATGTACCTATTTCTAAGTAAGACACATGTCTAAATAACTCACCAAAACCTTCAATTTCTTTTTCAAACAATGGTAACAACGCTTCTGGGGTGGTATCTCTTGCAGTAAACCCGGTTCCACCTGTTACTAGAACAACTTGAATATCAGCAGCAGCTATCCAATTAGACACCACAGCACGGATCTGAAACTTATCATCTATGACAATTTTTTTATATATTACATTATGACCATCTGCGATAGCCGCCTGATTGAGATATTGCCCTGATGTATCATCGTCTTCACTGCGCGTGTCCGACACAGTTAACACTGCGATATTAAGAGCCTGTTTAATCGTTGAGTCACTCACTGTTATGTCTAAGCCTCGTTATATGGCTGCTCGGCGCAGCGTTTTTGCCACTGCACAGCAGTATTAATATTGTTTAATTGAGTATTTTTAAAAGGTTGTACTTGTAAACTTTTTAAAGAATCCAACATCATTTTCATTGAGTATTTCTGCTGTTTGGATTGAATCAAAGCTTCATCAGGTGGGTGGTCAAATACCTTTGCTAGATATTTAGTCAATTCACATGATATCGGCATATATAAAGGTAAAAAACAGTTTACAAAGGAGCATAAACAATTGTTTTCCCTGCCCATTTTAAGTAAATGATTATAATCATCTGAACATAAATCAGGCATATCTACGGCTATCACCAACAATTCACTAATCTTGCTATGGTGGAGAAGAATATGAGATATTGCTGCATGTATACCTGATAAAGGGCCAGAATTTGGAAAAATATCAGCGATACCTTGTGCATGCTGAGAACCGCTGATAAATATATTCTGCTCACACACTAAAGACAATTGTTTTTGGTGATGTTCAAGTAACGACTGCTGACTATCAGGTAAACATAACAAGCTTTTGTCTGTGCCCATTCGACTTGACTTGCCGCCAGCTAAAATTAACCCTGCTAGCATTTAATTATCACATTAGAAGTCAACGTATTGCACAACTGTGTATTCATTAGCCACCTAACATGGCTAAATGTTTAGTGGCGCCTGTGAAGCCATCTTGTAGCCAATGTGTCGCTTCTTTATCACCCAACAAAGTGATGAGTTGGGCTTGCAACTCATCGCTATCAGCCGACTGCAAAGCAGGGCGAATATCCAAACCTTGGTCAGCAAACAAGCATAAATGCAATTTACCAATAGCAGAGATCCTTAAACGATTACAGGTTGCACAAAAATCTTTACTGTAAGGCATGATTAAACCTATTCTGCCTTGATAGTCAGGGTGGAAAAACTCTTGTGCGGGCCCTGCTGCTTTATCTCGGATAAGTTGTCCCCACCCACTTTCGACTAAATGTTCTCTTATTGGCATACCAGAAACATGGTTCTGATTAAAGAACGTCACATTGTCACCCGTTTGCATCAACTCAATCAGTCTTAACGTTACCGGGGTGGCTTTTAACCAAGTAAGGAAATTTTGTAGCTCTTGTTCATTGTATTGTTTCATCAATACAGCGTTGATTTTGACTTTAACGCCTAAGGCTATGGCTTTGTCTATACCACGCAAAATAGACTCAAGTTTATTATGTCCTGTAATGGCGGCAAACATGCGAGGGTCTAAGCTATCTATACTTATATTTAATGAATCTAGACCAGCATTTACCCATTTCTGAATATCCGACTCCAACTTATGACCGTTACTGGTCATAGCGACATGCTGAATACCCTTGGCAGTAGCACAAGCTTTTATGATTTCAGGTAAGTCTTTTCTAAGGGCTGGTTCACCTCCTGTTATGCGCACTTTACTTGTGCCCAAGGAGGCGAATCCACTAACTAATGTTTGGATTTCATTTAATGACAAAAAATCACGATCAGTATCGCAAGCATAACCATCAGGTAAACAGTATTTACATTTAAAATTACACACATCTGTAATAGACAGCCGCAAGTAATGGAAGCGACGTCCAAATTTATCTTCTAACATTTTATTTAACACCTTTCCAAATTGAAGTGACACAAATTTGTGACACTTGCGGGAGGCTGTTTGATTTCTCTTACAACCCTGGCGAATCAGCAAAATTAACAGATTCACGGCTAAAACACCCTGTCATGGATTTAGGTGAGATAGCTCGGAGTTATGCACCGGTTATTTGAACAGTAGTTCAAACAACATTTACGTATTTGTACCATATAATTATAATGTTGTAATGAAAAACCACATTGATATTTTCGCAATATCAATAGATTCAGTCATGCAAATCATTTAAAGGTGGCACATAAGTTGTAGTATTAATTATAACAACTAAATAACTGCTTAAATAAAAAGCACTTTTAATGCGCAAAACAAGAGATTTCAAAAGTCTATGATCAGCACATTTATCAACAAAAATAAGCTTTCTAATAATTTTCAAAACATTGCTGAAGGGTATTTCATTCCACTTGCTGAGGAAATCATAACGCACCAATCTAGTGCAAATGGCACATATTTTGTTGGTATTAATGGCAGCCAAGGCTCTGGAAAATCTACATTATCAGCATTTTTAAAAGACTACTTGAGTGAAACTTACAGCATAAACGTCGTAGTTATGTCTTTAGACGACTTCTACTTTAGTCAAATAGAACGTCAAATTGTAGCTGCTGATGTGCATCCTTTATTCTTAACCCGCGGTGTGCCTGGAACCCACAACATGCGTCAAGCAAAAATGGTTATGCATGATTTAAAACATCATCAACCCACGGTTATCCCAAGATTTAATAAAGCCACAGATAACCCACACCCGTTATCGTTTTGGACAAAGGTACCTTTTTCGGTAGATATCGTAATTTTTGAAGGCTGGTGTTGGGGTGTTGAACCACAAACGTCTAAACAGCTTAAACATCCAGTAAATGCATTAGAGTCAATTGAAGACGAACACGCTAACTGGCGAAACCATGTCAACTTACAGCTGTCTCTTCATTACAGGCCCCTTTATAATTTGATGGATAAGTGGGTGATGTTAAAAGCCCCTTCCTTTGAGGACATATATGCATGGCGTTTGGAGCAAGAACAAAAGCTTAATGCTGCAACAACTCATGATGACAAATCGGGCATAATGGGTGAACAGCAAATTCAGCGTTTTATCCAGCATTATCAGCGTTTAACTGAACATGCACTTAAAACATTACCCAACACATGTGATCACATATTTGAACTGAACTCTGCTAGAGATATCACTGCCCACAAACTTAAGGAAGTCCATGCTTAAAGATGTATTAGTTTTTACAGATTTAGACGGCACCTTGCTAGATCATTACACCTATAGCTTTACTCCTGCGCTACCCATGTTGCATAAACTTGATTCTATGAAGATACCTGTGATCCCTAACACCAGCAAAACCTTTGCAGAACTAACAGAGTTAAGTCAACAAATTGGCTTAAAAGGACCTTTTATAGTCGAAAATGGTGCAGCTATTTATATCCCTATAAATTATTTCAACACTCAACCCAGTGATACAACATCTAAAAATGGCTACTGGGTGAAAGAGTTTTCTAAGCCGAGAGAACATTGGTTATCATTATTAGAAGAGATGAAAAGCACTTTTGCAGGCGAGTTTAATCACTTTTTTAATATGTCTAATAAAGAAATAATTGCTGTAACCGGGCTTTCATCTCAACAGGCAAAACTAGCTGCTGCCCGAGAGTACGGTGAACCTATTTTGTGGTTGGGCAGTGAGAGTTCAAAGAATAAATTTGTTGAGGCTATAAAACAGCTTGGAGTCACACCTTTAAAGGGAGGACGTTTTTTACATCTGTCTGGGGAATGTGACAAAGGAAAAGCACTGGTTTGGTTAACACAGCAATTTCAAAAAGAACGTGAAGTAAAAAACTGCATCTCTATTGCCTTGGGTGACGGAGATAATGATGTTGCCATGCTAGAGGCAGCAGACATAGCTGTACAGATTTTATCGCCCGCAAACGCCCCACCATTATTAACGAAACAAACTGCCGTCTACACCAGCCAAGCTTATGGCCCAAGTGGTTGGACAGAATGTCTAGAACAAATAATTTTTAAGCATAAACAATTTAACTTGTAGTACGGAGATATCATGGCTGATTTTTATCAAAATGGCATAGTCACAACGTTACATAACTTATCTGAAAGGCCCGTTGAGGATCTAGAAAGAGAACTTGTTGAATTCTCAAAAAGACGTCCTATGGCGCTTATTTTGCCCTCTTTATTTTCAGAACTTGAAGGCATAGCATTGCCTAACATTATCGACCATATAGCCAAAGTTCCCTACCTATCTCAAATTGTAATTGGGTTAGACAGAGCGAACCTTGAACAATACCAACATGCCATAAAATTTTTTGGTGCCTTACCCCAAAATCACCGCATATTATGGAATGAAGGGCCAAGACTCAAAGCCTTAGATGCAAAACTAGAGGCTTTAGGATTGGCGCCCAAGGAATTAGGCAAAGGTCGGAATGTCTGGTATTGCATGGGGTACGTATTAGCGACAGGGAAAGCCGAGTCTGTAGCCTTGCACGATTGTGATATTTTGACTTACGACAGAGGCCTATTAGCCCGATTAATATATCCAGTTGCAAACCCACTTTTTAACTATGAATTTTGTAAGGGCTATTACGCACGTGTAGCTGATGGGAAGATTAACGGCCGAGTCTCAAGATTATTAGTCACACCTTTGATCAGGGCCTTACAAAAGGTATTGGGACATAACGAATACCTTGAATATATGGATAGTTTTAGATATCCATTGGCTGGCGAGTTTTCTTTCAGGCGTGATGTGTTAAATGATATCCGTATCCCCAGTGATTGGGGTTTAGAAATTGGCGTATTATCTGAGATGCATCGCAATTATTCGCATAATAGATTGTGTCAGGCTGATATAGCTAAAACATACGATCACAAACATCAAGATTTATCGGCTAATAATGACCAAGGTGGACTCTCGAAAATGTCTATCGATATTACCAAAGCCTTATTTAGGAAACTTGCCACTCAGGGTGAAACTTTCACAACAGAGTCTTTTAGATCATTAAAAGCCACGTATTACCGGATTGCATTAGATTTTATCGAAACCTATAACAATGATGCGATTATGAATGGTCTAAAATTAGACATTCATAGTGAAGAAAAGGCGGTTGAGTTATTTGCCAGGAATATTATGAAAGCAGGTGAGAGTTTCTTAGATAACCCAATGGAAACCCCTTTCATTCCGAGCTGGAACCGTGTGGTGAGTGCTATGCCAGATGTATTAGAGCAATTAAAAAACGCGGTAGAACAAGATTTCTTAGAGTTTAGTCAACCTTTGTAATTACCATTTTAATCAATTAAAAGGTGTAATGAATGTTATCTGTTTTAGAACAATTGATAGAACGTGTTGAGCATCACTTAGCCGTTATTTATCAGGATGTTGTATTAATTACTACTTACCCAGAGTTATGTAAACAGTTATTAGAAACTATGCGGATAGATAACTCCACTTTATTGGTAGAGCCGAAACGCCATCATAACAATTGGGATCAACAAGATGTCATGCTCATCACCTATGGCGATAGCATTGAAAAGTCAGGAGAAAAACCACTTCACTCTCTACATGATTTTTTAACCACGTATTGCGGTGATGCGATTAATAGCGTCCATGTTTTACCTTTTTTCCCATACAGTTCGGATGATGGGTTTTCGGTCATTGATTACTCTAGTGTCAACGAAGCGTTAGGAGACTGGGATGACATAAAGGCAATAACTGCAGATTATCGGGTTATGTCTGACGTGGTAATTAATCATTGCTCATCTAGAAGTGCATGGTTTGAAAATTTTATCAAAGGCGAAGGCCCGGGTAGTGACTTCTTTTACACTGCCTCTATAGATGATGATTTATCTAACGTGGTACGACCCAGAACGTCTGATTTGCTTAGGTTAACGGAAACACCTCACGGAGAAAAACAAGTGTGGTGCACTTTTAGTCATGATCAAGTCGATTTCGATTTCAGAAACCCTGCAGTTTTAGATACGTTTGTTTCAATCATGAGGCAATATTTGGACACCGGCATTCGAATATTTCGGTTAGATGCCGTGGCTTTTCTTTGGAAAAAAATAGGCACAAGTTGTATTAACCTTGAGCAAACCCATGAAGTGGTGCGTTTATTGCGGACACTGATAGAACACGCAGTCAGCGACGCAGTTATTATCACCGAAACTAATATTCCCAATAGGCAAAACCTTACCTATTTTGGTAATGCCAACGAAGCACACGGCATCTATAATTTTTCGCTCCCCCCGCTGTTAGTCAACACTTTAGTGACAGGTTCGTGTAAACACCTTAAGTCGTGGTTGGGGAGTATGCCACCTTCACAAAATGGCACCTTCTTTTTCAATTTTATCGCGTCCCATGATGGTATAGGATTGAGACCCGCTGAAGGACTTTTACAGGATCACGAACTCACAGCTCTCGTTAATACCATGCAAAACTTTGGTGGAAGAATTTCATGGCGAACGTCTGAAGATGGCAAGCAAAAAGCTTATGAAATCAATATTGCCCTTTTCGATGCTCTGCAAGGTACAGTAAAAGGATCTGATAAATGGGGACTAGACAGATTTATATGCGCCCATAGCATTATGTTTGGCTTAGAGGGTATTCCAGGAATTTACATACATAGCTTATTAGGCACTGGAAATGACTATGAAAAGGTAAAAAACACTAGCCATAACCGTTCTATCAATCGGCATAAGTGGGATTACACTGAGTTACAAAAAGAGCTTGCCTCACCCTATAGCCAACATAGCAAAGTACATGCGAAAATGATGAAGTTATTAAATATTCGCAAAAAACAACCCGCATTCCATCCTAATGCTACTCAGTTTACGTTGCAATTAGGCGAACAAATATTTGGTTATTGGCGTCAAAGTATGGACCGAAGACAAAGTATTTTTTGTATTTTCAATGTTTCTGATGAGCCACAAAATATCAGATTAAGTGATATGAACCTAATAGGGACCGACACTTGGTTTGACCTTATTAGCGGCCACACAATGTGTCTGGAAGATTTGGAATACCAGTTGGCACCTTATCAATCTATGTGGATATCTAATATTGGCGGTTAAGCCCTTAACCCTTATAAAATAAATCACTTGGGGCTTATGTAGCACATAAGCCCCACCCTACCCTTATGATTTTTATGAGTATTATTTATCCCAACCAATAACTGTCTGTATCAAAAGACATATTAGTGATAGATATTTTATAACTCTCTACAGCGTACTCAATTAAACAAGTAAGCGATTGATTTTAATATTTATTTTAATATTGGCACAACACTTGTAGCAGTCAACATGAGTAAGGTGGTAACAGTATCAAATCAGCATACCCCATCCATACTTTTTAAATACTTTTAGTAAAAGTCTTATTAGCAAACAGTTTGTCAAAGCTGTTTGTTATTTATCTAAACTTTATCGTTTTTAAACTGAGATTAAAAAGGAATCAATATATGAAAAAATTAATCCCACTTATCGTGCTGACTTTCGCATCCATGGCATTAATCGCTGAAGAAGACTTAATAGCAAAATTAGATTTAGACAATGATGGTCGAATTAGCATTGAAGAAGCTGCTGAAGACGCTTCGTTAGCGGCAATGTTTTCTGAACTGGATACCAATAAAGACGGTTACCTGTCAGCCAGTGAGTTAGAAAACGGATAACAACATTAAAAGAGTAATAGCGGTGCGAAATTAGCAATCAACTTATCCCCTAAATTTACTATTTCAATTTAATATTAAAGGAAAAAACATCATGAAAAAATCACTATTAGTATCCATTGTTACTTTTATATCACTTAATTCATTTGCTGTGACTGAAGAAATAACAGTTCATCCACTAGATATCGACAAAGACGGCCTCATCAGCATTGACGAAGCCAAGGCAGATAATACCCTCAGTGCAATTTTTTCAGAACTTGATATTAACCAAGATGGTTTTTTATCAAATTGGGAATTAGAAGTTAAAACAGAAGATGAAACTAACTAAGTCAGATGTGTAGTTAATTTAAAGAGTCTGCAAAGATAGTGTATTTGCAGACTCTTTAAACATTATAGCTCGATCGGTAAATCAGTCCTTGCACCCCATTCACTCCATGAACCGTCATATACGGCTAAGTGTGTGAATCCTGCTTCCGTTGCAGCCAAAGCCAAAATGCAGGCAGTAACACCAGACCCACAGCTAAAGACCAAAAAGCCATCAAAAGTCTGTGTGTATTCTGAAAATATACATTTTAGCTCTTCTGAAGATTTTAGTACAAAGCCTTCTATGCATGTTTGGAAAGGTAAATTGAGTGACGTAGGAATATGACCAGAGCGTAAACCCTTGCGCGGCTCTGCATCTGTACCGTTAAAACGCCCTGCACTTCGAGCATCTAGCAAAGTTATGTTGGTTAATTCCTGGATTAATTCATCGGCACTTAAAAAATGGTTTGTGTTGAACTTAGCTTTAAAATTCCCTGATTTACGAGGAGAAATAAACTGTAGAACCTTCGGTCTATTCTGTTCTAACCAATTAGGTAAACCGCCATTAAGTATATAAACTTGCTGATGACCCATAGACTTAAACATCCACCAAACTCTAGGTGCACAATAAATTCCCTGATTGTCATAGATTACAATTAAACTATCCTGATTAATGCCTAGGTTACCAGCGTTTTCGGTAAAGCTGATTTCGTTAGGCATTGTATGAGGCAAGCTAGAATCTTTGTCACAAAATATATTTTCAAAATCAAAAAACATGGAATTGGGAATATAACCAATAGGGCTTTTATCGGTTTTTCCTGCTATCGGATTTTCCATTTGGGTATACAACACTATTAAATTAGGCTGGTCGATTCTATCTTCTAGCCATTGACTGCTAACCATATTGGTTTTTGACGTCATAATTTATTCCTTAAATAAACAAAAAAACGCGTACTGCAGTAAGCATTAAATTTATCTTCAGTGAATCCATACTCAACACTCACTGCACCAACATGATGCTTAAGTTGTGCATGCTGCGCTAATTTGCACTTGATATATGAAAAATAAAAACATATTTATTTTCAATGTCTTGAACAAAAAAATAAGCAACTGACTAGTTGGTCAATTACTTGCTTTACAATTATTAACGTAAATAGTTACCTATTGGGTGCACAACTCTATGTATCACAATGATCAATTACATTATGGATTACACGAAAAACCAAAAATATTGCATTATATAGATACGGACTTACTACAAGTGATGGCCTTTTTATAAGGCATTTTAAACCCTATGTATATTATAGGAGCAACACTTGTTAAGTTTCCACCATCGCCGAAGTGGAGTGTGTCAATACTCACGACGTTTACAATCAACCCATTGAAAAACTTTATTATAGCCAGCATTAGTCAGAAATATTATTTCTTCCTCGGTTACCGTTGCAGACTTTTGTGTAATAATTATAAGCCTACTTATACTCGACGATAGTTTGAAAGTGTCGACCACTCCGATTTAGTAGTAAGAGAATTTAAACATGCAAAACCATACCCTATGGCTTAAATCACCCGCAGCGATATTTACAGGTAATGCCCTAAACGCGGGTAACGGCCTAGTGATAAAAGGCAATAAAATTGTTGAATTAGTCCCATCGGGCATGCAGCCAAAAACACCTGTAGATAGTTACCTTGATTGTAGTAACAAAGTTATTACACCAGGTCTTATCAATACTCATCATCATTTCTATCAAACACTGACGCGAGCTGTCCCTGGTGCCTTAAATAAGCCCTTGTTTCCCTGGCTAAAATATCTTTATCAGATATGGAAAAACCTAGATGAAGAGATGATCTACACCGCGACTCAATTAGCGGGTTTAGAGTTGATGATATCTGGGGCTACATGTATCGCTGATCACCACTATGTTTTTCCAAAAGGACTTGAACAAGCTATTGATATTCAAGTTGAAGCCATTAACTCTTTGGGTTGTCGTGCCACACTAACCAGAGGTTCCATGAGCTTAGGAGAAAGTGACGGTGGGTTGCCCCCTGACAGTGTTATTCAATCTGAAGATACAATATTGCAAGATAGCCAGAGACTCATATCAAAATACCATGACAACTCTGAAGATGGGTTTATACAAATAGCACTGGCACCGTGTTCACCTTTTTCTGTATCCACTTCTTTAATGCAAGATACAGCTCAGTTAGCTAAACAAAATAACGTTATGTTGCATACACATTTGGCCGAAACTGAAGACGAAAACAATTTTTGCATGCGTCAATATGGGATGCGCCCTTTAGATTATTTAGAACATTGCAATTGGTTAGGTGACAAAACTTGGCTAGCTCATGGGATCCACTTTAACCAAGATGAAATAAAACGCTTGGGCCAAGCTAGAGTAGGTATTGCTCACTGCCCCAGTTCTAATATGTTATTAGCGTCAGGTATTTGCCCAACTGTCGAACTTGAAGCCGCCGGGTGTAATATAGGCTTAGCAGTGGATGGCTCAGCGTCTAATGATTGTTCAAACATGATCCAAGAAGTGCGTCAGTCTCTGTTGCAGCAGCGTTTGCGGTATGGGGCTGAAATTATAACTGCTGAACGTGTACTCGGTTATGCAACAACAGGTTCGGCTGCAGTGTTACAAAGACCCTCCATAGGTCAGTTTGCCATTGGTATGCAGGCTGACTTAGCGATTTTTAGCTTAGACGAATTACGTTTTTCAGGCGTTGGCAGTCCTCTTGATGGATTGATAACTTGTGGTGCCTATCAAGTTGATAAATTGATGGTCGGGGGTAAGTGGTTAATTGAAAATTCTGAGCACCGCACAGTTTTAAACAGACAACTCATGGGAAAACATCAATTACTCGCTAAAAAAATTCAAAACCAAAACTCTGTTTAACTTACTGCTTAATGTATGCAGGCACTCCGATGGTGCAATGCAATGAGAAATGATTTAAATTAGTGCACCCCCTAATTTAAGAAATTAATACCACGGGTAAGTAATATGCCTAACGTTATTTCTTTATTCCAGCAAAACACAAGTATTTTCAAGGGATTAATAAATATCGTTGCTACTAGACCATTTGGACAAGGTGTTGGCATCTTTCGTGCACAACATGACAAGAACATTAGAATAAAATAAATAACTAAATTAAAATAGTGTGTTGAATGGTCCATAGAGACTAATACAACATCAAGCAAAGTTACCACCCTGGAAACACAAAAATGACAAACAAAACTTTTATATCAAATCCGATAGCCAAAGCTGTTGCTATTGGTCTAGCCTCTTTAATTCCACTACAAGCAATGGCACAAGAAACTGAAGAAGAAAGTGTCGAGCGTATAGAGGTAACTGGCTCTTTAGGTAGCCTGCCCGGACAAGATGTTGAAGCTGTATTCGGCTTTGGTAAATCAATACTAGAGACACCTCGTTCAGCTTCGACCATAAGTGATGAGCAGTTAGAACGTTTTGCAGTAACCGATATAGATGAACTAATGGCGTTTGCACCTGGTACATTTACTCAGTCATTTTTTGGAGTCGCAGGGTCGCTTGATATCCGTGGTACACCAGGCGAAAATTACTTTCGTGGCATGAAACGCTTAGATAATCCAGGTAACTATCCCACACCAATTGGTGCTTCAAGTAGAATAGATATTGTTCGTGGTCCAGCCTCTCCTATATATGGTCCATCTAAAATTGGGGGTTATTTAAACTTTAATCCTAAATCTGCTCGCGCAAGTGGTGGACAGTACTTAGAAGAAAATACTGGAGCCTTCTCATACTCTTTAGGTACTTGGGATAAAAGTGTTATGACTGCCGAGATTGGTGGACCTGGCTCTGTTGGCGGCAAGGAAATGGGTTTTTACCTTTACGGTGAGATAGAAAACTCAGGCAGCTTTTATGATAACACCGACACCGACCAAACTATTTTACAAGCTTCGATTAATGTTGATATTACAGACAAAATGCGTATTGAATTTGGTGGTATGTATCATGATTTTGCAGGGAATCAAGTCGCTGGTTGGAACCGTTTAAGCCAAGACCTAATTGACACCGGCATTTATGTAACAGGAACAGCTAAACCACTAGACATTAGCGGCGATGGTTCAATTTCACACCAAGAGTACAATTTAGTGAGAGGTGATATTAATCCTTTTATCTTTAACAATGTAGGTTTTGGCTTATTTCCAGATAGAATTACAAATGCCGACTTTTCTCCCACTTTGGCCTTGGATAATCCAGGCACAACGACTCTTGGCAGAAATCAGGTCTTAGCTGCTGCGGACGATGTGTTATTGAATACAGTTGAAACACTTTACTTTGATATTTTTTATTACACCGACAATGGTTGGGAAATCAAGAACCAAATGTTTTACGAAGCTTACGAAAACTTAAATGAAAATGCGTATGGTTTTGCACAATTTCATGACAGTTCGGTATTTGAAAACAAACTAGTATTCTCAACAGAGTACGAAACAGATTCATTACTAGCACAGTTTCAAATATCACCTTCAATTCGCCATACAGAGTTTTTACATGGTGATGATTTTACAAATGAATATTTTAATCGTAGAGACTTAACTGGACCTTCAACGGCTCTAGACAGACGTTTGTTAGCCACACGTATTGGTAAAGACTTTGACAACTACGACGTAGGAAATTATACCGATTTAGGTTTCGCAGTAATGACTGATTTTACTTGGGAAATGGGTCTTAATATAGTATTAGGTGTGCGTTATGACACTATTGATATTAAGAGCACAAGCCGCGGTGATTTGTTGTTAACTGTTGCGGATATCGAAACGGTTGAGGAAACGGTTGATGGAGTGTCTTGGAATACCAGTATTTCATTTAAAACAGATATAGGTTTAATTCCCTATATTACTGCCGCAGAACAAGCAACGTTAGTGGCGGGTCAAGGTGCTGAGATTGGTGTTGGCCAAGTTGGGAATGGCGCTTTTGATACCTCTGATTTATTCGAATATGGTATTAAAGGTTCATTTTTAGATGACTCCTTGTACTTTGCATTATCAGTATATGAACAAGAGCGAACCGATTTTAGTGCACAGGCAATCGTCACCAACTCAACCACTGAAAACGAAGGAACTGAATTTGAACTGCGTTGGGTAGTTAACGACAACTTAGTAGTGGGTGCAGGTTACACAAACTCAAAAGTTTATAACCTAACTGCTTTAGAATTAGGTGAACAATTTGGTTTTTTTGGTATTGAACATTTAACCAATGTGACTGACGCGTCTTTGTTGTATGGTGGTTCTGTCATAGGTAACAACCTTGTAGACATTACAGATAAAGAAAGTGCCAGAAAAGCAGGTATCCCTGAAAATATCTACACTTTAAATGCAACCTACGACTTCCAAAATGGCTATGCAATTAATGCGAGTATTATCAGAGCGGATTCAACTTTTTCTGACTTTTCTCAAACAGTGACTTTACCGGCTTACACCCTAGTTAATGCTGGTGTTTTTTATGATGCAGAAACCTGGACAGCCAGCTTAAGTATTAAAAACCTGACTGATGAAGATTACTTTAGAGCAAACTTCCCAGACTTGTTTGGGGCTCAGATAGTCTTACCTGAGCTACCGCGACATTACCAAGCTAAGTTCAGCTATAAGTTTTAATAGAAGTTAATCTATATAAACTATATAAGGGTAAATATGTGTCATGCATATTTATCCTTTTTTATTGGGAGAAAAAGTATGCGCAAATCAATTTTTAAACGATTAACTATTTTTAATATCGTTGTTTTAACCCTATTTTTAATGACCAGTTGCCAAAATAACAGTGAATTAACCCAAACTAATGTTACTCCCCCTATAGAAATTAAAGTGGTCGTCGTCACTATGTTTGAAATTGGTGCGGATGAAGGCGATAAACCCGGCGAGTTCCAACTATGGAAAGCTGGCCAAAAGCTTGATACCTGTTTACCTTTTGTCGTTTCGCATCATGATATTTGTATTAATGCCGAAACAGGCGTTATGGGCATAGTCACCGGTATGGGCACCGCTAAAGCAGCCACAGCTATTATGGCTTTAGGTTTAGATCCTAGATTTGATTTAACCCATGCATATTGGTTAGTTGCAGGGATCGCTGGTTTTGACCCTGCCGATGCTTCAATAGGCTCTGCCGCTTGGGCGACATGGTTACTTGATGGTGATTTAGCCCATCAGATTGATGCCAGAGAAATACCTGATACGTGGTCTACAGGCTACTTTCCATTATTTACCACCGAACCTTTATTAGAAGATCAAAGCTTAGACCCCAGTAAACTCAATAAACATGGTCAATCTTCAAATGGTGAAGTCTATAAACTCAACTCTCAGTTGACCGATTGGGCATATACACTTACAAAAGGTGTAAAATTAAATGACTACCCTGTTATGCAAGCCTTGCGAGATAAATACACAGGTTATCCAAATGCACAGAAATTACCTTTTGTATTAAAAGGTGAACATATGGCCGCTTCCACTTTTTGGCATGGTGATTTATTAAATGAATGGGCGAATAACTGGACCCATTATTGGACTGCAGGTCAAGGAAATTTTGTAAGCTCCGGCATGGAAGATACCGGCGCTTACCAGTCAATGATTTACTTAGACAACGCAAATAAAGTGGATAAATCTCGTTTTATGGTGGTTCGTACCGGCAGTAATTATTCAATGCCACCGCCTGGATTAACAGCAATTGAAAATTTAAAATTAGAAAGTGGAGAGAATGGTTATGCAGGTATGCGCTCTGCACTCGAAACTGCCTATCTGGTAGGTAGTAAAGTAGTGGATACAATTGTTGCTAATTGGTCACAATACAAAACGACTATGCCTTACCAAGTACAAGGCAAAATAATCAATGTTAGCCAACAGCAAATTAGTGCTGGCAACCAGAGTTCAGCTTCGATTAGTGATCTATCGAGCGTTTCTGGAAACAGTAAAATTCTGACTGCAAAACAATTGGCCAAAGCGTTAAATCTTGAGGCACATGTTGAAGGTGGCTACTTTCGCCAAACCTTTAAAGCAGATCATAGACCAACTATTGCTTCCGAAAATGGCGATAGAGTCACTATGACCAGCATTTATTATCTATTAACTGCAGAATCACCTATTGGTCATTTTCACATGAACCAATCAGATATCATGCATTATTTTCATATGGGCGATCCTATTACCTACTATATGATTAATTCAGACGGTAGTTTACAAAAAACGATATTGGGGCCAAATCCTACCCAAGGGCATCAAATGCAAATGATGGTAAAAGGGGGGACTTGGAAGGCATCAAAAACGTCGACTGATGGAAAATACGGATACGGACTGATAGGTGAAGCGGTTGCACCAGGATTTGAATATGCTGATATGCAACTGGGTAGAAAGGCAATGTTATTGAAGCAGTTTCCAAAACATACACAACTCATCGAAGAACTGAGTCGCGAATAAGCAGTGAACTTTACCCATTCTAAATACTCGTAAACACGTTACTCAGGCAGCAACAATCGCCCTGAGTAACGTGTTGAAGCGGGTCGGTTGCAGCAGCTAGGCATACGCATGCTGCTGAACCAAAGTGGCCCTACCAAAGTGGCCCTACCAAA
>Ga0307488_10000622_pt1 | contig 29348 bp, 23 predicted proteins | sample SB02metaG_FD_202248 | JGI IMG/M metagenome (GOLD analysis project Ga0307488, IMG submission 202248) | Sea-ice brine microbial communities from Beaufort Sea near Barrow, Alaska, United States - SB 0.2 | ecosystem: Environmental > Aquatic > Marine > Coastal | place: USA: Alaska | collected...
AATGAAGCAGTACGCGGCGAGCCAATCCATGCGCCAAAGCCAGAGATGCCCCCAAGATAAGATTCATCAAAGGCATTATTTACCACCAACCGAAATTCAAAGCCTTTCAAATAATCAGTTAATGCTTCGCCACTTACCCCAACATACAGATCGGAAACGGTATAGGCATCTACCTTCTGAGCATTAGCTCGATCTACGAAGCGCTCACCCACATACTTGGTAGATATTCCCGCCATATACTGATTCCGCGTCCAATCTAGAGACAATACCCACATATTATCAGGCGTATTAATAACTTGCTTGCCAGGCACTAAACTAACTGCGGCATCTGCAGCAGCACCCAAGCCGGTACCAACATAGGTGGCATCGGTATCAGTATAGGACGCATAAATGGACCAATTATCTGAAATATTAAAACTCGATGCTAACTCAAACCCATTAGATTCTATTCCACCGACGTTATCAAAACGACCCGCTAAGCCAATCGTGTAATCTGGGATATTCCCAGCAATTTGAGGTCCAAAAAATTCAAGACGGTTATTAAATTCATTCTGAAAGATCACTGCACTGGCATTCAACCTTCGAGATGAATACCTTAGCCCAAGTTCTATATTTTCAGCTTGCTCAGCTTCCAGATCTCCTGATGACGACCCTTCTCTTTCCAAAATAGTATCGATCAGCGGCTTTACATTTTCGGAGTAGCCTAAGAATAATTCCAAGCCATCTAGCGGTAATTGGTAATTAGCGCCACCGCTAAACAACAGGCCTGTATTTGAATTTAGAGATTCACGAGGGGCAACACCCAGCACATCTACTTCGCTGTTTTCTACATCAAACTCGCGCAACCCCGCAGTAATAGTAAGATCACCAAACCTAAGCTCATTCTGCAAATAAACCATAGTGGTGTCACGATTGAAATCACGGTCGTATTGAATCCAGTATGGAACCTCATTGAAATCAATTCCCACACGAGCATCTGTCAGATTGTGCCAATCACGTGATTCCAATCGCTCTGAATCCTCAAACCAAATTCCACCACTTAAGACGTTCTCGAAGTCACCAAAACTCGTGCTCCAATCAAAGTCGGCGGTCCAACCGGTTCGGTCTCTTGAGTAGTGTGTGTGCCTGAAAGACTGAACTGGTAACGCACCTGCGCCATAACACAGTGGATCAGATTCAGGCCCTGCACCACCGTAAGGAAAAGTAATTGAAGACTCACACCCTGGGTTTGGGGAAAGGGCCTCTCCATCCGCATTAACGAAGTAGATATTCCCTATAGGAGTTCCTCCTATTATTGGCAGATTTCCTCCTACTTCGTATTCTGAGCCACCGGCATCATTTACTAAATCAACAACTTGAGGTGGAATCCAGTCTCCACGGCCTTCCATCTGATGATCATACAGACCGATCGAGAAATCGAAGCCAGCTTTTAGTTTGCCATCAAACTTAAGATAGCCAAAGCGATTCTCTCGAAGTGTCGACCAACCTTGCCTGTATAGCTGATTGATAAAAGGAACGTTAGTCCAATCGCCGATAAGACGATCTGAATCTGAGTCGGTCGCAAATTCAGATGGAGTAATACGCTGATAGTTATCTTCTTGAACATCGTCATAAACATAATATCCGGTCAGCGTGTAGTCAGTACCAATATCTGTAATAAATTTGGCGGCAAAATGATCTCGCTCATTTTTTGCAGACCCTTCAACCCAATCTGTTGCTTGGTTGTGATTACCAGAAACCCAACCAACTGTTGTGTCATTAAGAATCCTGCCAGTGTCATATCGTGCGTAATATCGACGTGAGTCGAAGTCACCCTGTACTGCTTGAATTCTCATGCGCTCGGACTCTAGCGGGTCATTTGTTGTAAAATTTAAAGTCCCGCCCAATGACTCTGTAGTGCGAGTATCAATGGATGCGATACCTTGGTTCACTTCCACACCACCCGAATTCATAGAATCGATATAACGATTCGCTTTCGCACCCCCACCATAGTTGGAGTCTCCATTCGGAAAGCCATCGATGGTCGTGCCTACCTGTTGCTCGCCCAAGCTCGTCTGATAGCCACGCAAGTTTACGGTCGTTGACCAGTCATCAAACCCAAAAGTATCCCCTTCGGTTATATTCACGCCAGGCAAATTGTCTATTGTAGACAAAATAGAAGTCATTGGACTTTGCTGATCCGTCATAGACTGGGTCGTACTTAAAGCTGAAAAAGACCTGCGCGCACCGACTGTAATAATTTCCTCGATGAGCTTGTCCTCTATTTTTTCTTCTTCGGCTTGCTGCCCGTTCGCAGCAGTGGTTGACAGCGCGACCGATATAGCTGCGCTAAGCAATACTGTCTTTTTAGCTAGTTTAAAATTCATTAGATTCGTGTACACCCGTGTGTGTTTATTGACATTGAACTCTCCAAAATTGAACTTCCCAAAACCATAGTCAACATTTTATTCACGACAACTGATGGATTTGTTGCCCAATATTTTTTGCAGCAGTTCAGTTTTTTTGCCGTTTGCCGTCTTTTGACCAACAAAAGTTAGCTATTACAACCGGTGGAATTTACGTTAATTAAATGACAGGGGGATGAAGGAAGTGTGTCGTTTATATTACAAAAAGAACTCTATTTCTGAATGTGACAGCAATGCTAAATTGGCGTAGCTTTGCTGTCTCTTTTTGGTAATATTAAGAAACCCTGCGTATCAAACGTAACAGAGGTTTTACGCAAAAAAAATATTACAATTAGTACAAAAGGATGAAAATGCCGATTCGAAAAGAATGGCTAGACCAAGTACGCGAAGACGCGTTAGAACCTGAACTTCCTATTTGCGATCCTCATCATCATTTTTGGGACCGCCCTGACGGTCGATATATGCTTGACGATTTGCTTGCAGATATTGACAGCGGCCATAACATTCGCTCAACAGTTTTTGTTGAATGCGCTTCAATGTATTCTAAAGACAACTCAAAAGCTTTAGCACCAGTTGGCGAAACAGAATTTGTGCAGGGCTTAGCAGCCCAATGCGCAAGCGGGGAATATGGAGAAATTCGAGCCGCGGCTGGCATCATAAGCTTTGCCGATTTGTTATTAGGCAATAAAGTAGAAGATATTTTATTAGCACATCAACAGATAAGCCCAAATAGATTTCGTGGCATCCGTCATGCCTGCAGCTGGGATGCGAGTGAACAGGTAAGAAACTCTCATACCAAGCCCCCTCCTCATCTCTATCTTGACGATAAATTCAGAGAAGGGTTTTCCTGTCTCGGCGGTCTTAATTTGGTATTCGATGCTTGGCTTTATCACACACAGTTAAAAGAATTGTTATCTTTAGCTCGGGCTTATCCAGAGCAAAGTATAGTGCTAGATCACGTTGGCGGGCCACTAGGTATTGGTCCGTATGCGGGCATGCGTGATGAGATTTTTATTACTTGGAAGAAGAATATCCAGGAAATTGCGAGCTGTGAGAATGTTGTTATCAAACTAGGCGGAATCGGTATGGCTATAAACGGTTTCGACTGGCATAAACATCCGAAACCTCCGACTTCTAAGCAGTTGGCCAGCGCCAATGAACCTTATTTTGCCACCTGTATTGAAGCCTTCGGCATCGATCGCTGCATGTTCGAAAGCAACTTCCCTGTGGACAAAGTATCAGCTTCCTACGGCGTTCTTTGGAATTCTTTTAAGCGGATTACTGCCGGCTGCTCAAGCCCAGAGAAAGCTAAGCTGTATCACGACAATGCGGCAAGAGTTTATTCCTTACCTGGCTCCTGATCTGAACCAAGGCCAGAATAAGGCAAGGAAATGCCATCCACCCAGCTCTGTAATTCAGCCAATACAGCATGGCCCAAATTGTTACCATCTTCTGCTATACGTTCTTTTGCTTCAGCCATGGCAGATTGAAAACCCTTTTGCGCCGTTTCATCCAGCACTCGAGACAACCTAAATTCATCCCAGCGCTGCCCGTCTTCTTTTGATAAGGTTTCTGGGTAATTTCGAGCGCGAAACCGAAAAAGCAATTCTTTCAGGCGTTTATCTCGAAATGGCATGTCCAAACGTCCAAGATCTCCAGGATTAGTTCCACGGATGGTTTTCATCAGAGATTTATCGTTTTCACCAAAAAATCCGCCACTGTAGATCATGAAGTCTGGATCTGCCTCAACACCTAAAAAATCCTCCTGAAATATGTCTGCTATTTTTTGCAAAGCCTTTGTATTGCTATTTAAGATTTCCCAATGAGCTTTACAGGCAGCCATATCGACTGAGAACTTCTCGGCATTTTCTGCTGTTAAAACTGACATGGACGTGATCATCGGACATTTATTAATGTGAATCGTCGTCAAAGGAACCCGCTCCACCCCTTCAGGAAGCTTATCACTGCGGGTATAAATCCGTGCCTTTATTTCTTCGACACTGAGATCGACCCATTGCTTGGGGTCCACGCGTAAATCGTAAACTATCACCCCATTATTATTAGTTGGGTGTTTACACAAAGGCATAATCACGGCCAAGCAGCCTCGTTTTGCGGGGTACAGCATAGAAACATGTAAAACTGGCTTCTTGGACTCTGTGTTGAGCTGAACCTGCACCTTTTTTTTATTACGCATTTCATAGGCGAATTCATACAGTTTGGGTTGCTTTAACTTGATCAGCTTGGCTATTTCTATGGTTGCGATGACATCCGCCAAAGCATCATGCGCATCTGTGTGCTCAATACCATTAGCATCAGTTAATTGATCCAGTTTAAAACTATTGCTGCCGTCTTCCTTAACGGGCCAGTTAATCCCGTCTGGTCGGGTCGCCGCGCACAGCCTGACCATGTCTATAATATCCCAGCGGGAATTGCCGTTTTTCCATTCGCGTTCGTAAGGATCACAAAAATTTCGATAGAGCAGCTGTCTAGTAATCTCGTCATCAAAGCGAATGCTGTTGTAACCAACAACACAGGTATCTGGCTCAGAAAACTCACTGTGGATTTGGCGGATGAACTCTGTTTCGCTTAGTCCCTTAGCTTTCGCTTTTTGAGGCGAAATACCGGTTATAAGGCAGGCAACAGGATTGGGTAAAAAATCATCAGCTGGCCTACAATAAATCACTAACGGATCACCAATGATATTTAGCTCTTCATCCGTGCGAATGCCTGCAAATTGAGAAGCACGATCCCGGCGCGGATCTGCTCCAAATGTTTCGAAATCATACCAATAGAGAGTTTTCAATATTTGAGCTTCTTTTCATCGTTTAGGATGTGACCATTGTGCCTTATTCTTAATCTAATGGCTTTTAGGATGCAATTGTTTCACTCAAGCAATTACTAAGAATCACCCTTGTGTAGTAGAATCATGAAATTGTTTATTTAACCCCACCGCCTCTTATGGCTAGGATACTTACCTCAACAATGGATTTTCGTGGCTCTCACATAATAAGTGTAAAGCAGTTCTCAAGAGACGATGTCGAAACGGTATTTGAAGTTGCCGGAAGCATGGAGCCTTATGCTCAACGCCTTAAGCTAACCAGAGCTCTGGAAGGCGCCATATTAGGCAACATGTTTTTTGAACCAAGCACTCGTACCCGGCTCAGTTTCGGCTGTGCGTTCAACCTACTTGGTGGCGATGTTCGAGAGACCACTGATGTTAAAACCACTTCCATCTCCAAAGGAGAATCCCTTTACGATACCGCTCGAGTGATCAGCGGCTATAGCGATGTGATTGTGATGCGGCACCCGCAAATTGGCTCTGTCGCCGAGTTCGCCAAAGCCAGCCGCGTACCTGTAATAAACGGTGGCGACGGAGCTAATGAGCACCCCTCTCAAGCACTTTTGGACCTCTACACCATTAAGAAAGAGCTCCAATCTAACGACAAACTAATCGACGGCATGAACATAGCAATGGTCGGCGACCTCCGTCATGGCAGGACAGTGCATTCCCTTTCGCAGCTTCTCGTGCTTTACAAGGGCATTACCTTTACATTGATTTCGCCAAAAGAGCTGCGTATGCCGGAAGACATCGTCAGCCTGCTAAAAGACGCGGGACATACAGTTATTGAGACCGAAGACATGGAATCTGGTCTGAATGATAATGACACCGTTTACTTAACACGAATTCAAGAAGAGCGTTTTACCACAAAATTAGAGGCAAACGTTTACCGCGGCAGGTTTCGGTTAAATAAAGAAATCTACACCATGAATTGTCAACCCAATACGGTAATTATGCACCCTTTACCTAGAGATTCTCGCGAAGAGGCAAACGAGCTAGACCACGACTTAAACCAACATCCTAATTTAGCCATTTTTCGCCAAACCGACAATGGCGTACTCGTGCGTATGGCCCTGTTTGCGCTGATACTAGATGTGGTCGATACCGTTGATGAAACCGCCAAAAAAGTAGGCTGGTACACGCAAAGTAGGTTTGAAGGTAGCTAAACTAGGTCATTGATAAAGGAACCAGATCAAATATATCAGACTTAAAACACCCCAAATCACTGATTTCTACCATGCAGCGAATAAGTCTTATAACCGTGAGCCAAGATCTAGGACTAAAAACTAAAACTAAAACTAAAACTAGAACTAGAACTAGAACTAGAACTAGAACTAGAACTAGAACTAGAACTAGAATCTAAGAGTAGACCGGATTATCAGACCTGACCGCCTATACGCTGAATCAGTCCATACTTTTTATCCTCTTAAGAATAGATGGCCAACCAGCACACCACCTCTCACAAGAAGCCCTCTGCGTCATATCAACCAAAAGTGAATTCCCTAAGCGCTTTAACTAAGAATTCCTGACAAATCCCATAACTGAGCTACATTAATAGATATAGACCGATAAAAGGATTTTGCTATGGAAGTTATCGCCGTAGTTCAGTTAGACCGATTGTTTAATCAATACAAAAATTTGGACGGTAGGATTCATTGAGGTCTTTGAGCAAACAAGTGTCTTTACTACAAAAGAGTCACACGATCAGCAAGTGGATCTTCACTGCATCCAATGACTATTTCGCAAGCCTTTCATTAGAATCTCAGTCCCAGTTAGGCATTAATTTAGTGTTTGGTTTGAAATCTGACCCTCTGAACGAGTTCTATCACGCAGCTAAGGCCAGCCGAGGAGTCGCTGCGGTTGTATCGGTGAATCCACTAGTGGTTAGATTAGTCCCGTGCAGTGAGCTCCCCCAAACTGGGGTGCTCGATGCCATGGTTGAAAATCACATTTTCCAGGGCCACCACTACTCTCGGAATCGCCAGTTAGATGACAGTTCAGCACTGTTTGCGGAGATCATGAACTTCACTGTTCTAGACGAGGCTTGGCGAGAAGCTATGCTTCCTGACGATCGATTGAATATTACGCCTTACATTTACCGCCAACAGCAAAGGCTGAATGTTGGGTTTTTCCCGCCAGCAGAATTAGGGTCACTTTGCGCTTAATAAAAAAATGGCAAAATCGATGAAAAAAAACAAACGGGTAGTTTGGGACAAAATACTGTCCTCATCTGCAAAAATGACAGAAGTTGCCGAGCGAAACGACTGGGAGCTTCTGGAAGAACTTGTGTTGCAACGCAAAAAACTACTCAGCGAGTTTTTTAGTGAACCGGTTGTCCATGATAGACACCTAGCATTGGAGCAAATACGCGATGATATTTCGCAAATTTTAGAACTCGATGAAGCAACTAAATCAAATAGCCTCTCAAATAAAGAAGCCGTGCTTAGTAGCCTTCAAAAGCTCCAAACAGGCAAGACAGCTATAAAGATGTACAACTAGGCGGCACCCCAAATGTCTCCCGCTTTATTGGATTCACTAAAACCTAGAAATCCTTTGCCTTAAACTGTTTGAACCACTCATGTTAGAATTTGAGATAAGGAGAACAGCATGGATTGGACATATCCTAAACCATTTACCTACAGCTTAAGCGTACAAGAATCTGACATTGACGGTCTCAATCATACTAACAATACCTGTTATGTGAAATGGTGCGAGTCTGTTGCTTGGCGTCACTCTAGCGCCCTCGGCCTTACAATTGATGACTATCACCGATTAGACAAAGGCATGGCTCTTCACAAAGCAGAGTACGAGTACTTTTTGCCAAGCCATGCTAAAGAAAAGTTAGTTGTGGCTACTTGGCTTGTCCATAGCGATAAGAAATTGCGATTAGAGCGCCATTTTCAGATCAATAATACCCGCTCTGGAGATTGTATAATGAAAGCGAAATGGTGGCTGATTTGCGTAACACTATCGACAGGAAAAGCTACCCGCTTCCCCAAAGAGTTTCTGGCCAGCTATTCTGACCATTCTTTTCCTATCGGAGAAATCTGAGCTATTTTTCTGCAGCTCTCAGGTGACGCTTAAACAAAGCCAGAAGGGGCCTTGGTGTGATATTATCTACCAGTTAAATCCTCTCGCTAGACTCTCTAGCCAACCTCTCCAGCTAATTTTTTAGTCAGGCTTAATGATTGATCTTTAAAGATAATTGAACAATGTTAGGCCACTCACCCTCGCAAAACTAGCCTGCGCCGCCTCCAAAATGAAAGTTTCTTGGCTAAGCTGACTCACTGCCGCGGCAAAATCTAGATCCTGCAGTGAAGACAAACTTGCCTGGGTTGCTAAACGCACATCTGCGTTGCTGTCTTTAACACTTTCGACTAAATTAAGGCGCGCACCCACTGAACTTTGGCCCTCTAATAGCCGCGTTTGTGCGTTAACTAAGTTGGTCAAGGTATTAGCGATGTTTTCGGTAAGCAGTGCTCTATCCTCAGGGGAATCAGCGAGGTTATCCAACTGTATGCTGAAGTCCTCCAGCGTAGCCAATAAGCCCTTTTTCTCTGAAGAGTTCACTACAAACGTGTCCCCTACCGCCGGATTTCCGCTTATGCGAACAGCAGCGCCGGCAAATTCAACGAGCTCTCCGGACTGGAATACTTGGTTTTCCTTCAGTAATCTGCCGTCAGACACCTGTTTAACATTGAATGTCAGCGCCGGTGGGTCCACCTCGTTTAGCGGACGAAATTCGATCACAACATCTTCAGGATAAAAGCTATTTAGCACAGACTGATCGAAAACCTGTACCGAACCAATTTCAGCAGGTGGAGATGATTTATTTGTCGGATTGGGCACTAAATTGAGCGTAGCCACCGAACTTGGGACATCTTCGAAAAGCCGTTTACCAGAGTCATTGGCCTTAATAAAGCTGGTTGGTCCAAGCTGAATAGTTCTGTGGCCTTCATCACCGTCATAACGATACTTGCCATCTCCTCCCTTCGTATATGGCTGATCACTTCCATTAAGCCCAGCAAATATATAATTACCGTTTCCATCCCTGCTGTTCATCGTTTGAGCCATAGAATCGACGATGCCTTTCATTTCAATACTGATGAAACGACGCTGTTCCTGAGCTAACGCTCCGTCACCTGTTTGAAGCACTAACTCTTGCGCACGTTGCAGCAAATTATTAACTGACGAAAGCGCAACATCTTCTCTTTCAAGGCGATTTTGTAGTTCACCAGCATTGGTATTGTAGCGCGCATTGAGTTCCAGCTCTTGACTAAGCTGAAGAATCCTTGCCGCGGCAATTGGGTCATCACCCGGCGTAAGAACTCGCTTACCTGTGGAAATCTGTTGCTGTGTTTTAACCGCCGCGGCCTGAACATCCAATAACCCATTCAGGCCTTGCCGGTTAATTTGCTGGGTTGAGAAGCGTACCGTCATCTCGTTTTTCCTTAGTCAGTTTTATAGCTGCAAGATCGAGTCAAAAAGATCTTGAGCGATTGATATCAACTGGGCCGAAGCATTGTAGTGCTGCTCAAATTTAATTAGATTTGCCGCCTCTTCATCTATGTTCACCCCTGCCACCGATTGCAATGCAGATTCTGATTGGCGCAGCAAACTTTGGCTGGCTGATTGACTCGTCCGGTTTTGGCTTGTCAGAATCCCGATTTCTTGAACGATTTGTCCGTAAGCTGACAAGATGCCTAAATTGCCATCGGAAAGAATTCGTTTTTCATTCAGATCCAGCATGGCTATAGCGTTACTGTTATCATTTGTTCCGTCTTTATTAAAGTCGACTACAAAGCTATCACCTGCTCTGGGAGTACCTGCGCCGCTTTGTCCACTGTTTAGATAAATCTGATAACCAACATAGTTGTCCTTGCCTACTGGTTGTTCACCAAAAATTCCGGTTTGTTGGTTACTTAACACCCTGGTGCCTTCCGCTAACTGCACCTCCAATGTTCCACCGACTGTTGCCATATTAGTGAACTTTTCTCCCTCACTGATACCCGGAAACACAAAGCCATAGCCACCCTCTACAGCACTAAGACTTATCTGTGAAGAGCTTCCGTACTGCGAAGACTTGATGGTTAAAAATCCGTTTTTATCTATCCCCACATCTACAGGGTTTATATCGGTTCCTAATATGCTCGAATCAATCGCATCTTGGATTATGGTAACTACGCCGGCACTGCCTTTTTCGTCTCCAACCGATGTCCCAACAACTGGAAAAATGTCGGTGGCAACCGCGTGTGTTGGATTCGAAATGGTAATAGACGTCCCCGCACCAGCGGCTACAGTGGACAGTGACATCCGCCCATTAGCCCCAAGACCGACTTCTATAACCCCCACACCTAGCTGAATATCAATTTGTTGTTGAAATAGATTAATGATTCCTTGTGGAGCACTCTCCAACGGACCTGCCGCAAGAGTAGTGTCAACTCCTGAAACATCGATTACCGCGCTTGGAAAACCTGCCACACTTAATTCAAATGTATTACGTGCTCCGGATAAATCCACTCCAGCTGAAATATCGGTGGTGTTTGAAAATTTTGCGGGCACTCGTGTCGTGCCAGTGAGAGAGACTGGAACAGCAGCGACGCCATCAATCGCTAGTTGAAATTGGTGGGGGCCTGCTGTGTTAAAATCTGCCCCAAAGTTAATCGCTACATTACCGCTTAGCTGGGCTTGTGTTCCCGACAATTGCGCCCCTACCGCATTGCCATCTTTAACTAGGCCCTGCATGCTCGTTACTGCGTTAATTGCCAAACTTGAATCCGGGCCAGTCTCGCTGCTGAGAAATCTAATTCCGCCACCATCAGTTACCACAGCCTCCACTTGACCGGCCAATCCCGCAGCTCCTGTAGAGGCCTTGATCTGAGCGTTTATTGCAGCGGCGATAGAGTCTCCACCCCCGGCCGCAAAACTTTGATTTAGCACTATCGTCCCGCTATAAGTACTATTGACACCGATTGAAAAACTGCCATTAGCTGCCTGAAAGTTAAACGGCGTTGATGCGCTGGCTTCGGGCCCTAGTACCGCAGGCTGCTCACCCAAATCAGGCCCGCTTAACGTTACCGATGAAAGCCCCAACACATCGTCACTGGATACCTCGACGATGGTGAGGCGATTACTTTTATCTACAGGACTCAACAATAAACGGCCCAGTTCGGTAACACTCACTGCAACTTTATTAATACCTAAAGATCGATCTATATCAGCCTGCAAAGTAGATACAACATCTTTGCCAAAAAAAGTTCCTGGGGTTAATGCGACACTGGCCTCACCAAAGCCTAGGTCTATGGAAAACCGAGAGTTAACTGGCGCGGTATAACCAGAATTTAAATTAGCTCTGCCATTAAGCGACCTTAAGTCTCCGTCTCTGATCTTAAGTGAATCCTCACCATTACCGCTTACTTCCAGAGCGAGATCTACCCCGATTGATGATCGAACGGTAAGCCTTATACCATCGCTAGTTGCGAAAATGCCTTCTTCACCTAATACAGTGCTTAGATTAATACTGTCTCTCAAAAAATCCGCTGTTAAGGGGTCAGGAATATCTCGACCTTGAACCAACAAATCACTTGTTAGATTAACCCCGTTCAAACTAATTCCCAGCGATTCACCGGCTAAATCAGATTGAAAATCAAATAATTGTAATTGACTGCTCGCAGTTGCGAAAACCCCATCTACGGTTGAAAGTTGGCTCGCAATAGACCGCGCAGATTGATTCGCATCAATCTGTAATACACTCTCCTTCGAAAAACCGGTTTGAGGATCGGTTCGCGTGATGACAAACTTCTCGTCAATATTTCCATTGTTCATTGAGCCCAAATTAGTGATTGCAGAATTCCCTGAAACACTACTGATTGTTTTGCCGTCGGAATCATCTGGAAAAACTGGATTACTAGCACCAGGAACAAACTTTCTGTTATTAAGTGGCGGTTCCATAGAAATTGGGTTCGATGGGTCAGTCATATTCAAAACGTCGTAAGTAGAAGGAGATGTAAAACGAATCATAACCGGCGGGCTAAGAGAGCCTGGCGAATCTAAAAAGCTCGGAGTGCTGACATCAGAGACCGTCAATGCTGAAATGAAAGCGCCACCTTGATTACCAATATTGGACGTTGATATTAGCGGCGATGCTAAAGCAAATTCTTCTGGTCTGGACACCACAACTCTCAAATTGCTTACCGTGGTTCGGGTAGGCTGAATAAGAAAATCATCTCCCTTTTGGAAGCTCCCAGATTCGAAGTTAATGCTAAAACCATCCACCCTTACCGACTGTGGCAGTTTTCCGCCCAATACCCCTTGTTGTACTAACGAGTTATCCGACATTCTCACTACTGAGAAACGCTCACCAGGCCCAGGAAAAGCCACTCGATAATCACTCGTGGTTATCGATGATAGATCGTTTATTTCAACACTCATCACGCGGTCGACTGGGAGTGCATTCTTAGCGTCAACACGCACCCTATTTCGCATCATGACCGATGAATTAATATCGGTGAATAACTTTTTGCCAAGGTTTCCTTCTAAGTCCACACCTAAAAGTTGCTGCTGATTTAAAGTGTCTGCAAATGCAAGCGCTATTCGCCCTAGACCGTTTATCGCAGGGTCCAACCCTTCATCCCGAAAGCGAAGCACACCTCCAACAGCTCCACCGGTCAGTTGACGAGAAACTATCTGCGGTTCATTGTTAACTAAAAAGGCAAGTTCAACTTTTCCTGGGTCTTGCAACCCTGCCGTTGCCACCAATATAGCAGGCTCAGGCCCAATCACTAAACCTTGCCCTTCGCCAATAAAAACGCTCATTGAATAATCACTTTGAACCGATGTTTTTACATCTATCATCGTAGCTAGTTCAGCTATCAAACTATCCCGGCGGTCGAGCAAGTCGTTAGGTAAATTTCCATTGGCAACTCCTGGGGATCCGGATATTGCACTATTCAGACTCGCTACCTCGGTAGCAATGGTGCTGATATTCCGAGCATATGAATCCAATTGGCTGTTAAGGGAATCGTTCTGGTTTAGCAATTTAGACTCTGTAGATTGAAACCGATCAAGCAATAACTTGGTCTGAGTCAGAAGCAATTGTCGACTCTCGACACCGGCGGGGTTATTTGAAACACCATTAAGCGCCCCGAAAAAGTCATTCATACTTGCCGCAATACTAGTGGACGGGTCAGCCAGCAGGTTATCAATTTGACTTACATTTCCAAGGTATTGATCGAACTCCCCGAGAACAGAGAGATCGCTAGTGAATTGATTAACTAGAAACTGTTCTGAATTTCGAGAAATCTGATTTACGTTTACACCAGTTCCTATATAGCCAACTCCAATAAACTGGGAAGCTCCAGTTTCCGCGGTAACTGATTGGCGACTATAGCCTTCGGTGTTTGCATTAACGATATTCTGACCGGTAACTGACAATGCTAATTGACTAAGCTTAAGTCCCGATACAGCGGTGTTTATTAAATTTGCCATCGATTAACCTTGTTTACTCGCATCTACTAAGGCATTACGCATTACATCACTTTTCATTACCGCTTGAATTTTTGTTGCGTACATGGGGTCGGTTGCGTAACCCGCGTCCTGAAGCGCTGTAGCAAATTTATTTGGATCGGAAGCGTCAGATATAGCAGATTTATAACGAGGATTTGATTGTAGAAATTCCACATAGTCGGTAAAACTCTCACCTATATTGTCGTACTTTCTAAAGTTCGCCTGTTGCCTGATAGCCGCGCCACCTTCGAATTCAAGAGTTTTTGTACCGGCTACAGGTCCATCCCATGATTTGTCAGCTTTAATCCCAAACAAATTATGACTAGTGGCGCCGCGACTGTCAGCCGCAACTTTTGAACCCCAGCCCGATTCTAAAGCAGATTGTGCAACCAAAAACTCGGGTGCCACACCGATTTTCTTAGCGGCTTGTTCGGCAAAAGGCATTACCTGGCGAACAAAATCTTCTGGTGAATCAAATGTCGCTTTTACTGGGCCAGTGTCTGTCGATTCAGTTTCTAGAGCTTCCTCACTCGCGTCATATTGCTGAACTAGCTGGTGAAACAGCACATCAGCCAAGCCGATACCCTCACCCGCTGTCAGATGGACGCTAAGTTGGTTATCGAAATTTTGCTGATGCATCTCCATTTCATTACTGCTTAAATAATTTCCTTCACTAAACGCCTTATTGCTGTCTCTCATAGTCTTCAGCATCATATTTACAAAAAGACTCTCAAATTGTTTGGCTACCTGCTTTAAACCTTCCGTCGGGTCTTCTCGCCCGGCGACTTTTATAGCGTTCAAGCCAGATAAATTGGTATAGACATCATTGACGTTTACTTGAGAAACCATGGCAAAATTGACTCTAAATTATGATGAGATCTGCTTTTAATGCGCCAGCTTGTTTAAGCGCCTCAAGGATTGCCGCAAGGTCACCCGGTGCTGCACCCACAGCATTGATAGCTTGCACAATTTCGGACAGGGTCGTTCCTGGGTCTAATAGAAACATCCGGCTATCTTCTTGCTGCACGTTTATTTCAGTATTTGGAACCACCACTGTGTCACCCTCTCCAAATTGATTAGGCTGACTGACATCTAAGAATTCGGAGATTGTTACGGTTAAACTGCCGTGCGTAACCGCAGAGGGCATAACGCGAACCTGATCGCCTATCACGATCGTTCCGGTTCTAGAATTCACAATAACTCTGGCCGGAGCCGTCCCAGGATCAACTAAGATGTTTTCTAGTTCAGAGACAAAGGCAACTCTAGTTTGCATGTCCAGCGGCGCCGCTACTTTTATAGAAACCGCATCCATTGCTTGAGCGGTCCCCGGCCCTAGAAAGTCATTGATCGCACTTGAGACTCGACGCGCCGTTGTGAAATCAGCGTCACGTAAATTGAAGGTCAAACTGTCCCCTTCCGTGAAAGAGGTTGGCACTTCCTTAACGACGCTAGCGCCATTAGGAATGCGGCCAACGCTTGGAATATTAATCGTTATACTCGATCCGTCAGCACCACCTACACCCAAACCACCAACTACCAAGTTGCCCTGAGCGACTGCATATACTTGTCCATCCACACCTTGCAAAAACGTTCTCTCTAGACTCCCTCCGCGCAGACTAGTGGAATTGGCTAAAGAAGAAATTGTAATGTCTATGGATTGACCTGGCTTGGTAAAAGCAGGCAATTCAGCCTGAACTGAAACGATAGCAATATTTTTTAGCTGCAAATTTTGACCAGGGGGCAGTGGTATACCGAACTGATTCAAGTAAGCGGCAAATGCTTCCGAGGTAAACGGCGCCTGAATAGTTTGGTCTCCTGATCCGTCAAGTCCTGTGACCAAGCCTACACCAACTAAAGCATTGGACTGAACGCCCTGAATAGTCGCTATATCCTTTATTCTTGCGGCATAGGAGTTGCTCACCACAAAAGGCAAGCAAATCAATAAAGCTTGCATACACATTCTTAGAAAAAATGGTGCCCATGAAGAAATCATAAAATGTCCAATATTTGAGTAATTAAAACGGCCAGATATCACTGACAAAAAATCGACTTAGCCAACTCGCACGATTGGCATTGGCTAACTCACCGGTTTCGCTGTAGGCCATTCTCACATTAGCAATACGCGTCGAGTCCACTGAATTATCCGGCTTAATGTCTTCACGGCGCACCAGACCACTAATTCGAATGTATTCACTGCCACGGCTTAGCTGCAACCATTTCTCGCCTCTTACTTCTAACACTCCATTTGGCATTACACTGGCAACGGTGACAGTGATGCTTCCTTGCAGCTGGTTACTAATTCCCGCATCAGCTTCACCGCTAAAATCCACACTAGAACTAACACTTCCATTCAAAGTAATTCCAGTTCCAAGAAAGCCATTTCCGGCGGCAGTCTGATCGGTTATCGAGCTGTCGTTAGCTTTTGAAAAAGTTGTGTTTGATGACTTAGTTGCCGATGTTGACTCGTTAAGATTCACAGTGAGAATATCGCCAATGCGATAAGCACGCAGCTGATATAAATCGACAGCAAGACCCGCCTGATAAAGTGAACCGGTCGGTGCTGCCCCGTAACTAGTAGAGCCTGAGTAGACAGGCGCAAATCGTGGATCGTCCGGCTTAACCTCCGCATATTTCTCAGGTAATTGGCAAGCAGCGAAAATCACACTCAATGACGACAAAAAAGTGAGGCGAAATATCGAATTTTTCACTCTGATTTTTCCCTTTTTGTGCTTTTAAATAGGCTTAAATTAACTACAGATTTTGACTTATAAACTGAAGCATCTGATCGGCTGTAGAAATAACCCGCGAGTTCAATTCATAGGCTCGCTGAGTAGTAATCATGTTGACCAATTCCTCGACCACTTCTACATTTGAATTCTCAAGTGCTCCCTGAACAAGCGAACCGACGCCGTTGGTTCCCGGGGTTTGTTGGTTGGGTGTGCCGCTTGAGGCGGTCTCTAAGAACAAGTTGCCACCCGCAGCTTGGAGCCCTGCAGGGTTTGTAAAATCCACTAGGTTTAGGTTTCCAACGGTTGTGGGTGCGGCTTGACCGCTTACCGATGCGGTAACCGTTCCATCAGTGCCGATGGTGACAGTGTTTGCATTCTGAGGGATATCAATTTGTGGCTGCAACATCAAACCAGATGAATTAACTAAGGCACCATCTTGGTTTAAGCTGAATTGGCCGTCTCGGGTATAGCCGGAACTGCCATCAGGCAAGAGAATCTCAAAAAAGCCACGGCCGTTAATGGCCACATCAAGGCCTTCCTCGGTGGTTTGTAATGAACCTTGAGCAAAGATCTTTTGAGTGCCCACCGTGCGCACACCTGTGCCTAACTGCAGACCATTGGGTAATTGCGTGTCTTGAGTAGAATTAGCGCCAGGTTGTCTTTGAATTTGATAAAGTAAATCTTCAAAAACCACCCGATCCCGTTTATAACCGTTAGTGGCAACGTTAGCCAAATTGTTTGATAGGCTTGTCAGTTTGGTATCCTGCGCACTCAAACCGGTTTTAGCTACATAAAGTGCTGCATGCATAAGAGATTCCTTTCCATTTCTGTTTACAGTTCTTATTCCATTAGAGCTGTATCAATGTTGCTGCGTTAGTAATTCGTATCGATAAGATTATCTGCCTGTCTACTTTTTGACGAGCACTAATCATTTAATAACAGTTATCTGACTTGCAATAGCTGTGCCGATGTTTCGGAATTCTCTTCAGCAGACTTAATCATTTTAATATTCATCTCATAATTGCGAGAAAGACTAATCATATTGACCATTGAGTCTACAACATTGACATTGCTAGCCTCTAAGAACCCCGACTGCAGCTTAACGCTACCCTCTGCAATCGCGATGTTGCCGTCAGTTCTACGAAACAATCCGTCCCCAGCCTTCTGCAAGTCAGTGATGGCAGGATTGACCAGTCTTATTCGCTCAAATGCCGTTATTGATTCAGCACCTTGCCCTTGCTCTCGAACAGAAATAGTTCCATCGCTTCCTATTTCTATTTTTTGATTTGGGGGAATAGCAATCGGCCCAGAATTGCCTAACACCGGCAACCCTCCGCCGGTTAGTAGTTCACCAAACGCCGACAGCTGAAAGTCACCAGCCCTGGTATAGGCTTCACTACCATTCGCTGTTTGAACGGCAATAAAGCCGTCACCCGCTATGGCTACATCTAACTCATTGCCAGTTTGCATTAATGCCCCCTGACTAAAGTCAGTGGGGCTAGCTCTCAGCGAGTTGTACACCCTGGTCTCAAAACCTTCCCCTTTCAGGGCTTGTGCACTAGCATTCGCTAAATTTGCTCTGAACCCAGTAGTGCTGGCATTTGCTAAGTTATTGGCGTGAACTGTCTGCGCTGCCATGTTGTTCACAGCACCAGTCATGCCTATATACATCGATTTATCCATTTACTAACTCGCCCCTAGCGTTGTGATAATTAGAGATTAATAATGGTTTGGGTGGTGGAATCTGCAGCTTCAATAATTTGCGCCGCTGCCTGAAAATTCCGCTGCGAAATAATCAATTTTACTAGCTGATCAGACAGATCGACGTTTGAGTCTTCTAATGCACCAGACTGAATAACACCCAAACCTGCAGTACCTGCACCACTAGGCGTCCCAGCCCCTGATTCGGAGGTCTCTGCAAATCGTGTACCGCCAATATTTGCTAACCCAGAAGGATCAGCAAAATTAGCCAGCGCCACTTCACCTAATATTTGAGATTGACCATTCGAGAATCGGGCAAAGATTGCGCCCTTAATATCAATGTCGAGGCCGACTAGTTGGCCTTTGGAAAAACCATCCTGAGAGTTTGAGCTGACTGCGAAGTCACCACCAAATTGACTAAGTTCACCTAAATCAACTTCGAAGTTTGAACTACCATTCTCTCCAATCAGGCTGTTGTCTCCTGGGATTGGACCAGCCGCACTGCTTGAAAGGTTTCCATTTTCGTCGCGAGGCGTCCAATTAGTTATAAAGATTCGCTCATTCTGAGCGTCAAAACGCCCACTCTGATCAAAAATAACCGTTGATTTGTGCAGCGATGGCTCAGCAGGATTGTTAGGATCAAAGCCAACATCCTCGCCATCTACCTGCATATAGACACTCCAAACACCGCCTTGAACATCTACTGCGCTGGCTTCTCTTTCCTTAACGAAATATTGAGTCAGTGTATGTTGAATACCTACGCTGTCGTATATTGCAAGGGCTGTTGATCTAAAATAGGTGTCAGGGTCGGCAGGGTCAAAGGTGTTTAACTCGAAACTGGCGCCATCCAAAGAATCAGCCTCGGAAATAGAGCCGAAAATACCCGATGACGTAGGAGCAATCGCAGTCCCGTTGGCGGTAGTGGCAGCGTCAGCCATTTTCACACCTTCATCAAGAGTAAAATCAACTACACCCCCGACAATAATTGAGTCTTGTGTCAGATTCGCAAGATTTGCTATCTGTTGCTCTTCGCTCACAGTTGGTGACATCTTTATTTCACCGGTAACGGTGTCTCTAAACGATCCTTGCACGGTAATAGAACCCATGCCGTCGCTGCCACCAGCAAATACAAGATCGAGGCCGTTGTCTTCAGTAATCTCCAACGTATCACCACTATCGGCTGTTTTCACCACACGGGCTGACAAACTTCCTGCTGTTAAATTTATCTGGGCAGCGAGGTCAGCGACACGAGTATTAGGATCGGCTTCAGCGGATTCAAACGACAAGCCATTAACAGAAAATCGTAGTGGTAAATTGCCGTTGATGTCGGCTCCCTGTGCAGTACCTATATTTTCTGGGTCACCTCGATTGGTGGCTGAAATATAAGCCACAGATGTTGCGCTCGCCGTCACCCCATCCACAAATGAAAAGAGCTGCGCAACTTCGTTAGCAGAAGCGCCCGCAGGCACAGTCACCAGTTGAGAAATGTTAACCGAATCGGTAACCTTAATAACCTCTTCTTCGTAGCCGTTGGTCAGTGCGTTTGCACCACTGTTATTTAGCTCGCTACCAACCATCGTCACGAAAGTATTAAAATCTACAGCCGGACCGGTACCCGCTACCGAGGCACCCCCAGTATCTTGAACGAGAGAAGGAACAGGTGGACCCGCAGGCGCCGTAACAGTAATCGAAATTTGGGATTCGGGCCCCGCATCAGCGGTTTCAATGACCAAAAACCCTGTTGATGGATCAATTCGGGCTATTACATCTTCATTGCCTGGACTAAATTGAAAAGTAGCATCGGTGTTGATAGCGTTTTGTATACCGTTCAGGAGTTCTGTACCATTCGAATAGTTTTGAGTTAATTCAATCACAGCCGAGGTTACCTCAGGATTGCCTCCCTCTGCATAAGTCACTGTAAAAGTATAAGCTGTACCCCCATTGCCAGCATCAAAATTAAAGCCATTACTTACATCAATACCACCTAGGGTTTGCGCTGTAGTACTGTCGCTTGTTATCCCCAAATCAGATTGGTTAGGGTCTGTAATTTCGAACACAATATCGCCACCCGCACCGATAGCGACTACTATCTCACCTGGCAGCGCAGAAACGTTAATCTGTCTCTGAATCTCATCTTCCAGAGCTTCAAGACCAGACTCTGGGGAAGCCCCCAGATTACCCGCCACGCTACCGGCGCTAGAATAATCTTCATCCAGCGTAATTTGTTGATTGACACCGCCAACTGAGACGGTGAAAGACGTGTTATTTCCTCCAGAGAAATCGAGATTATTAAGGCCCAAGTTCCCTGCTCGTCTATTGGTCTCGAAACTAACAACTTGGTCGAAATTTACGCTACCTACTGTTGAGATCACGGGATCAATTTGGAGGTTTCCCTCACCTGGTTGGGTTGACGAAAAACTTACCGCTCCGTCTCCGTCGATGTTGACAATAACCTTACCTGACAAACTTGGCGAAGCGTTAATCTGGGATTGGATATTATTTTCTAAGGCTTCATTCCCTGAACCGTTTCCCCCGCCTAAAGCGATTGCCGCCGCACCGGAGTTTGAATAATCTTGATTGATTACGATATCTCGTGAATCACCATCTAAGGTGATTTTGAATCCAGTTGGAGGTGCCGTTTTACCGCTTACACTCGCGCCAGCCGACACAATATTTTGGGCTAGCCCTTCAACCTGATTGCCGATGGTAATGTTAGAGTTGCCGCCTGTGGCCGCAGTATTCAAAACAAGCCTGTTGTTAACAGCACTGACATTTACGTTGTTCGGAGCACGTAATGCAGCGTCTAACTGGTCTTGGACATGAGCGACTAGCGCTGCCTCATCGGCGGTATCTGAATCACTAAGATCTATGGCCTGAAATGCGGCTCCGTTAACCGAAATTGAAAACCCTTGGTTGCCCGTCGCAGTGTTGAAATTCAATCCTCCGGCAATATTGAACGCGCCCGTTGTAGAGGCATTTGTTGTTCCGGAGAAATCAGTACCAGCGGTAGATACTGTACCTATAAGCTCTGCGGCTCGAGCAGATTGAACGCCTAAACGCTGTAGCCCGGATACACCACCATTGGTGACAAGATTTGTACCGACTATTGAAGAAGGTGAAGCCGACGCGTCAAGGTTTAGAACACTCTCAACCTTGGTAGTCGAAACAGGAGGTATCTCAGCGGTAGTTACCACTAAATCCGTCAACGGCCCTCCGCCACTGGCATCGCCATTGACAGTAGGGGCAAAGCCCTGAAGGCGCTCGCCTTGGGAGTTTATTATATTTCCCCCCTTATCTGTACCAAACGTTCCTGATCTAGTATATGCCGCTCCTCCCTCTCCGTTAAGCACGAAAAAACCAGTTCCGTTAATCGCTAAATCTAAGGCGTTACCGGTGAAGCTCACGCTGCCCTGAGAAAAATCTTGGGCAATGTTTTGTAAAGACACACCACTACCGTGCTGGTTACCGCCACCTCCAAGTACTGATGCTGCAAACACGTCACCAAATTCTGTTCGTGACTTCTTGAAACCAACGGTGCTGGCATTAGCAATGTTATTACCGGTAACGTTGATTTCTTCTTGAGCGGCGTTTAAACCGCTAAGTCCTATATTAAAACTCATATCCTAATCCTTGGTCGTGAGACTAATTTATTTGAATGACATCAGACATTGGTGTTGGGCCAATACCTGCTAAATTTAAAGTAAGCGAGCCACCCGGCTCAATGGTTACGCTATTTACATTACTGCTTAAATAGATAGGAGCCCGTTCGGTCACTCCATCTTTATTAGTGTTCACCTCAAATTTATAAACACCGGCTGGGTATCTTTGACCCTCGGCATCTTCGCCCGTCCAAACAAATTCATTCCTTCCTGGACTTATTGCGCCCAAATCAAAATTATCCACCAGCCCTCCGCTTGTATTGAAAACACTTAAAGTGGCTCCGTCAGCATCAGCTGGAATTTCAGCTAAAACACTAATGCCACCTTCGCTTCCCAACAGCGTGTTATCACTTGCAACGTGTACCGGCCTGCCTACTAGCGAGGTTGCCTGTAAATGTTGAGATGATTGAAAGTTAGCAGCAAAACCATCAAAACTCTGAGTAAGGTTCTTAGCCTCTTCAAGTGATGAAAACTGGGCCAACTGAGCCACAAAATCTCCATTTTCTTGGGGGTTCATTGGGTCTTGATTTTCCAATTGCGCAACGAGTAATTTTAGAAACTCATCCCTACCGAGCTCCTTATCTTTTTGCGTATCTTTAATTGACAAATCGTCAAGAACTGAGCTGCGCCCTATCCCACTTATATCAGTCACTTCGTTATCCTCTTTTTACATCGCACTAAGCGACTCTGATGAATCGCTCTATGAATAATTTTACTGCCCAAGGGAGAGTACTCGCTGCAACATAGTTTTCGTTGCGTTCATAACATCTACATTTGCTTGAAATGATCGAGACGCCGAAATCATATTCGTCATTTCTTCAACCACATTTACGTTTGGGTAGTAAACATAACCTTCTTGATCTGCCAGAGGATGCTGGGGCTCGTAACGCAACTGGAGAGGTTTTTCACTTTCCACCACCCCGGTAACCTTAACCCCTTCAAAGTTTTCATTAGTACCTGAGTCGCCCAGTCTCATTTGAGCTTCGTTTTGCACAGCGGAAAACAAGGGATACCTAGCTTTAAATGCCTCAGCTTCACTACCTGCTGGAGTTTCTGCATTGGCCAAATTACTTGCTGTTGCATTGAGCCTCAGCGTTTGTGCACTCATCCCAGAGCCAGCGATATCAAATATGTTTCCTAAGCTCACATCCCATTCCTTTTATTCATTCTTATCCAAACTGAAAACAAATTTGCGCTTGCAACATAAACCCTACGCATAAACTTATTCACCTCTTAAAGCCTTAATTAGTCCCGTGAACTTGCCATTAAGGAACTGGAAGCTAGCTTGATGCTCTATTGCATTTCTCGCGAACGCAGCATTTTCTTGCTGCTCATCAACCGTGTTGCCATCTAAAGACGCTTGGGTAGGCACACGATACGAAAGGCTTACTTCAGTTGCCGGGTTTGAGCTTCCGATATGTCTGGAGTTTGATGTCATCAACGGCCTACCCCCTTTTGCCTCTCCATGTCCGGACAGCGCAGCCTTAAAATCCATATCTCGAGCTTTAAAACCAGGGGTATCCGCATTCGCAATATTGTTAGCAATAACTGCCGTGCGCTTATTTCGCATAGTCAGTGCCTTCTCATGTATTCCTAATGCATTTTCGAAACTGATAGTCATTTCTAAGCTCCAACGCCTCACTAGTTTTTAGTCGCTGTCTTAGATTTTGCAAAGCTTGTGCCAAGTGTCATATACCCCATATTCCCTAGCATGCAGAGTTAGTGGTCTCCTTATCCGGCAATGATTTACCGGCAATGGTTTACCGCTTAGGGTTAGATAAGAGGTAGTCCCATTGCCGCTCGCTCCGCTCAGGATAAAAAAATAAGCGCAATCTCGGAATCAGTCCTACACTGTCAAAATGAGGAAACAAACCAACACAAACTTTAAAAAACTGAGCAAAGACACGTGCCAGCTAGGGCGGGTTTTGAAAAACCTCGCACTTGTGGCTGTTTTAGGAAGCAACACCTATGTGCTTGCCGAACAAAACGTTATTACTCAAATTAGCGGTGAGATAGAGCTATTTCTCAAAGATTTCCATGCCGGCCGATTGCAAGCCAATCACCGTATCGAAGTGTCGGTTGGCTACATTGACCCACGGCTTAACCTACCCAAATGCCACAGCGGCCTGCAGCTTTCTTTAAACGGCAATCAGCAAGGCATCGGGAGACTTCAAGTTAAAGCAAGCTGTGCAGGCGACAGACCTTGGACCAAATATGTGGCCGCCGAGGTTAATTTGTTTGGTGAGGTATTGGTTGCGACTGAAAATATTCGACGCGGCACTGAAATTGAAGAAAGGCATATGCACCTGCTGGAAACAAATATAGCCACACTTCGAAGAACACCTGTGACCGATAAGAGCTTAGTAATCGGCATGGAGCAGAAGTATTCGCTTACTTCCGGCGCACCATTCTCTCTGGAAGGTTTAAGCAAACCGCTACTTATTGAGCGTGGTGACTTGGTGCAATTGGTCGCAGAATCACAAAATCTGAGAATCAGACAGCAAGGGGAAGCGCTCCAAGACGGCGCTCTTGGTAAAGTGATTAACGTAAGGAATAATAGCTCCGAGATGGTCATTCAGGCCGAGGTTGTTGGCTCTGGGAAAGTTAAAGTTCAATTATAACAATAGCTTAAATAATTATTTTACAATTATTTTCGTTATAACTCTAACGTCTAAGGCTCAATCAAAGATGGTATCAAATCGACTTAAAGATATTTTTACACCAGTCGTTATAATTGAGACCCGCTACAAACAGCCTGAAAAAAAATTTTCGAAAATCAGGAATAGGGAAATGATTCTTTTAATAATGGATATAGAAGCCTTGTCGTTGTGAATAAAATCGGACCTAATATTACTCAAACCGCACCTGAAAACCGCGGTACCAAAGCAGCCGTAATTACCCAGTTCAAGGGTGATCGGCGCGCCGTTAGCGATGTAAGTTCTCAGAAAACAAGCGCTACGGTTGCACTCAGCTCACAAGCTGTAGACATGAGCGCACTGGAATCGCGGATCAAGAATCTACCAGATATCGACGCTGCGCGCGTTGTAGAACTTCATAACCGCATCACCTCTGGAGATTACACTATTGATTCGGAAAGCATTGCCGGCAAAATCCTTTCACTTGAAAGTTCAATAGAAAGCTAGTGCTTCAGTTATCAGAGCTACACACGCTCTTAGACAGTGAACTTGATCACTGTCTTCTTTTGACCAGCATTCTTCTCGCCGAACGCAGACTCATAGAAACTAGGAAGCTTGATGAACTCCCCAGCATATTAAGACAAAAAGCCGATTTGCTGGCAGTTATCGAATCAGGCCACAACCAACGACAAAGCTGGTTATCTTCAGTGGACCTGCCGACATCCTATACAGAGTTTCAAAAAAAAGCTCAAAATAGCGAAATAGACGAAACAGAGGCATCCACTCCCGGCTCGCCAAATGCGGCACTTTGTTTAGAAAAGTGGCAAGACCTCAATGCTGCCAAAGAGTCCTGTAACGAGCAAAACACCGTTAATGGCATTGTCATCAGCAGAGCAAAAAAACGTAATGGCGAACAATTAGGCATACTAAAAGGTATCAGCCCGGGCAAAGAACTCTACGATTCGAGAGGAAAGTCTATTAACAACAGGGGCAGTCAGAGCAGCCATACAGCCTGATAACGGGCCGTATTTTCTGAAATTTCCAACACGGAGCTGTCGTTTTTCACTGTTGATGGCAACCTTGGCAGTTACTGTGAAAGGAGACGACCCGATCGTCCATTCAAGCGTCGCAGCGCGCTGGGTGAGCTCTGCGACACATACTTGCTTTACTTACTGAACTTGCCCTAGATAAGATTTGATCACCTATAAGTTCAGTTATCAGTCCCGTAGAATACGGGAGTAGTATCGGAAAATAAATTGCTTTTCTGATCTTGTAATATAGAAACTATTGGTTTCTAATACGCGGCCGTTATAGCCTTATAATATCGCGCCGTTACCATACCAATACAGAACAAGTTGCTTTGGAGAAGTTACGCTCCACCAACTGGAAATAATGTGAATTCGAAAAATTTTTATATAGTTGCTTCAGCGCCAAACGAGCCGACTCTGCAAGTAAAGATCTCCGGACCCTACCTAACAGAGCAAGCAGCCCATGCTGACTTAGCAGCGGCTATTGATGAAGCTATGGACATCGACCCTAGCGCAAAGTCCTACAGCTACAGCATATCCCACATAGAAAGCCGTAAGCCCGGCGTGATCCAACACATGGCAGCTCACGCTTAAACAAATTAGAAAGCCAAACAAGGTCTCTGAAAAAATCAGCAACCACAAGAAACCGATAAAAAAAAATCCCTCTCAAATACTTAGCCCCCACCCATTCAAATAAGACCAGATGAATAACCCACTATCACAGTGCTAGGCCCATACTCATAAGCAATATTAAGCATCTAGATGGCCTGCTTTTCAGTTTTTATGAAATAAAGCGAAGATAAACTCTTTCCATCCCAGCCATGGCAGTAGCTTTGCGAGCCGATCCTGATTTTTGCCTGTGTCATAGATAAAAAGGGAGAGAGGCGGTCTTGAAGAAACTAAGCGCACTGCACCCATATAAGCGTAATCGAGTCTCGAGGAATCATCCGTGCTTGGGTGAGAATTCAATACGGTGGCAAAAGTTTTAAGCTATCATTCCCCCTTAGAAAATTTAGCAGCGAAACCAAAGCCATTGCGGCGGCTAAAGTTGCCCGAGATGAGCAATAGCAATAGCAAAAAACTTGAGGGAAAAACTGGCGCTTTGCAAAATACAGTCCTAGAAAAGTCTCACCACTCAATTCCTCTGGTAAAATTGATGCCAGCTATTCACGACAAGATAACTTTTAGGTTGCCAAATGGCAGCAAGCGCAGGCCCCGCAATGCGTACTTCTCAATAAAAAAGTAAGCCAAGACCAAGGCGAAACAGCTCTCCTTTAAAAGTCGAAGGGATTCGATAGAGGGAAATATGATTAATTGAAGGCCAGCCAGCGAACTTATTCGGAAGCAATCCTTACAGTTTGCTCTGCTGGGACCAAATAGCAGACGCATCTAGTGAATTCACATAAACCAGGTTTGCTTCAAAGTTCAACCTGTCTAAGCCATAGACTTCAAACAGGGCCTCAAAAGACCCAACCCCCTCGTCTGTATCGTCGTCAATTGCGACAACCAGATCATCCAAAGTTTGGGTTTCGGACAAAGCTTTAGCAGTATGCATCAAACCGGCATCACGCATGCCGGCAATCATCACCACTTGGGTTTCACTACTTGCCGGATAGGTTGAAAACATCCCGTAATCTCTGAATTGCTCTCCTTCCTCAGGCAAACCGGCATCGCTGGTAAAAAAGCGCAATGATTCTTTATCAATCAACTCATCATAGCTTCGGCCAATTTGCAGCCCTGAGCTTGCAAACGTCATCTGCTTGAGCTTTTCCAGCGCACTGATGTATCCAATATAAACGATATGGTTATCTCTGATATCCGCTGTTGATAAGTCAGACATCATCGTTATGTTCACTGTTTTATTACTGGCCTGCAGTACCGGTACAATTCGCGCAAGCGCATAGGCACTGCCCTCAGGCATATAAGATAAATCTAGATCGAGATAGTTTTCAGCCTTTTCAATGTCCTGGAACTGAAGGTCCTCTAAATCGCTACTGGAGTTAACGTTAAACTCTCTGACCATTCTCGCTATATTGCCATTGGCATTCAGTTCGCCAAAAATATAGTAGTCCCCCATCACCAGCATAATTGGATGCTGATCTTCAAGAACAGACTTCCAAATTACATGTGACACCACGGAATTCATACGGTCTGGCTCAGCACCTGAATTCGACTTTACTAGATAAATCAAATTGGCTGAAAGTAAAATAACAGCCACAATAAACAAACCCTTAATTTGAAAAGACTCAGCTATTGACCAAGTTTTCCCGCCACCTGTTTTGTAGAGGCTACCGTGGGAAGTAGCAGCTACTGTGTATTGGCCTTTGGGAATGACAATTCGATACGCCGAGGTTTTATCAAAATCTCGATAGTAAGTGTCCAGCTTCTTTCGGAGCTGATGCACATAAACTCGAACACTAGAGTCTGAAGAGACATCAAAGCTCTCATTTTTACCAAGCACACTAACCGCCAGCTCTATCTCTTTTGGCGATTTAGATTCTATCGAGCATGCAACCAAAAATTCTAACAACGCCCCGTATTTTTTTGACCGACCCAAGACTCCGCTCGCCACGATATCTTTCGCCAACGCGCGCAGCTGAACCGGTGCAAAAACACTGGAGGCTTTGATTTCTGTAGCTTGAGAGGCGGTTTTTTGATTCATAAAAACTCGATATTGTTGATTCTATTATACAGCTGTCAGCGCCTCTACGCTTCTCTAACTTTCTCTAACCTCAACTAAGCACCTGATGCGATCTTCTAAACCAGTACAACAAAACACTCGCAGATATCAACAGAATACTTCGCAGTTTACACCTCACCCTTAATCCCTCATTAACCTCTTCTCATCCCCATGCGCCGTCTGAGTAATGTTTTGTGCATTTTCGAATATCAGCGGGCCAAAGTCTCATACACTCGGCAAATCCATCAGGGTTATTGCCATAAAGCGCGCGTACGGCTTCTTCAAAATTGCTGAGGTTGCCGGCAATTGCATAGATAAACCGGTTGGTGCTGTCTTGAGCCAGCCGAATCTTATCCTGACCAGTGTTTTCTGCGCGATATTGATCTATCAATCTTCGCAATGTCGCAGAGGCACCCCCGCGCTGGCCGTCTAACCATTCCCAATGCCGAGGCAAAAGTGTTATCTCCCTGCCCACGACCCCCAGCTTAGGTCTACCGGGCTTATTCTTAAGTGCTGGTCTGCCTTCGGAGCTGCTACTCAACTCTGAGGCTGACTCTTGATCAAAGATTAAGCTTATCTGCCGACCATTATCCTGATCGAAGACCAATACATTTTGCCTATCTACAAGGTTTTGTATTTTCCCTTTGACCTCAACTGTCAAACCTTCTGCGATTAGTTTCTCACCTGCAAAGGCGAAGACTGACTCACTCATTACTGTCTCCCAGAGTCGTTAAACGTGTAAATAATATTACCAAGGCAATAATAATAACACCAAGATTATAATAATAAAACCCTGGTAAAATACAAGATTAAAACTAGCCCAACTTACACACCTCCCCCCTCCTTAAAGTCAGAAAATTTAATATCTAGAAAGTTTAAAGGACTTATTTTCGGCGAAGTCTTTAAATCCTTTTCATCGGTAACGAGCTCATTCAGTTACTACTTTTTACATTAATTAAATCTTCTATATTATTGTTTTATATATTTTTAATTTTTAATTTACTATCGCCAAGTATCCCAAAATAATTTAAAAATGAGTTACCTCTTAAAAATAGTTTAGCAACAGCGCTTGAAATCTTCTTTTGCCAGTCCTATATCTACGGCAAGCGAGTGCTCTTAGGAGGCTTGCGTAACCGCCCGATCAATAGATGGGCACATCACATATT